>Ga0268259_10000009_pt1 | contig 357308 bp, 335 predicted proteins | sample AgamicAsMarz_FD_200246 | JGI IMG/M metagenome (GOLD analysis project Ga0268259, IMG submission 200246) | Agave microbial communities from Guanajuato, Mexico - As.Ma.rz (v2) (version 3) | ecosystem: Host-associated > Plants > Phyllosphere > Phylloplane/Leaf | place: Guanajuato, Mexico... | reverse complement strand
AGTTTAATTAATGGGTTTGCTTGCATTCATCTGACGAAATGCTGAACCTGTGTAAGGAATAATTACGAAGCGTAAAATAATGATGCGCTCGACAAATGGAGAAACGCGCGCCCATGTTAATACCCGCCAAACTCAGTCGCCCGGTGCGTCTTGAAGGCACTGTAATCCGCGAGAGATTGCTGCAAAAGCTCACCGCTGCCGGTAACTATCGGCTGGTGCTGGTTACCAGTCCGGCGGGCTACGGTAAAACCACACTGGTATCGCAGTGGGCGGCGGGGAAAAGCGACCTGGGCTGGGTTTCTCTGGATGAGGGTGATAATCAGCCGGAACGTTTCGCCGATTACCTGATCGCGGCACTGCAACAGGCAACGCACGGCGGCTGTCCCCGCAGTGAGCTGCTGGCGCAGAAGCGGCAATATGTGAATCTCAATGCGCTGTTTTCCCAGCTCTTTATCGAGCTGGTGGAGTGGCAGCAGCCGCTGTGGCTGATCGTTGATGACTACCATCTGATCACCAACCCGGTTATTCACGACGCGATGCGCTTTTTCCTGCGCCATCAGCCTGAAAATCTCACCCTGATTCTGATGTCGCGTAACCTGCCGCAGCTCGGTATCGCGAACCTGCGGGTGCGTGAGCAATTGATCGAACTGGGCAGCCAGCAACTGGCGTTCACCCATCAGGAGGCGCGCCAGTTTTTTGACTGCCGTCTGGCAGCTCCGCTGGAAAGCGAAGAGAGCAGTCGCCTCTGTGATGATGTCGCAGGCTGGGCAACGGCACTGCAACTGATTGTTTTGTCGGCACGCCAGGGAGCCAGCTCGGCTCAGCATTCCGCCCGGCGTCTCTCCGGCATTAATGCCAGCCATCTCGCCGACTATCTGGTGGAAGAGGTGCTGGATAACGTCGATCTGCCGACCCGCCATTTTTTACTTAAAACTGCTCTGCTGCGCTCAATGAATGATGAACTGATCGCCTGCGTGACGCGCGAAGAGAACGGTCAGATGCGGCTGGAGGAGATTGAGCGCCAGGGACTGTTTCTGCAGCGTATGGACGATTCCGGCTGCTGGTTCAGCTACCATCCGCTGTTTGGCAACTTCCTGCGTCAGCGCTGTCAGTGGGAACTGGCGGCGGAGCTGCCTGCGCTGCATCGGGCCGCAGCTGAGAGCTGGATGGCGCAGGGCTTTCCGGGCGAGGCGATTCACCATGCGCTTGCGTCGGGCGACGCGACCATGCTGCGGGACGTGCTGCTGAAGCACGCCTGGACGCTGTTTAATCAGAGCGAGCTGCCGCTGCTGGAGAACTCCCTGAAAGCGCTGCCATGGGAGATGATGCTCGACAACCCGATGCTGGTGCTATTGCAGGCGTGGCTGATGCAGACTCAGCATCGTTTCTCAGAAGTCGACAGCCTGCTGGCGCGTTTTGAGCAGGCCAGCCACTGCGAGATTGACGCGGCACTGCGCGGTGAATTTAATGCGTTGCGCGCTCAGGTGGCGATCAACGATGGCAATACCGATGAAGCGGAGCGGCTGGCCAAAGTGGCGCTCGATACCCTGCCAGCCAGCCGTCACTACAGCCGCATTGTGGCAACTTCTGTGCATGGCGAGGTGATGCACTGCAAAGGTGAACTGGACGACTCACTCAAGCTGATGCGGCAGACTGAACAGATGGCGCGTCGCGATGAAGTGTGGCACTACGCGCTCTGGAGCCTGATTCAGCAGAGCGAAATCCTGTTTGCGCAGGGCTTTTTGCAGGCCGCTTATGAAATCCAGAGCCGCGCCTTTGTGCTGGTAGACGAGCAGCATCTGGCGCAGTTCCCGCTGCATGAGTTTCTGCTGCGCATTCGCGCTCAGCTACTGTGGGCCTGGGGCCGTCTGGAAGAGGCTGAACAGGCGGCGCGCGAAGGCATCAAGGTGCTGAACGGTTACCAGCCGCAGCAGCAGATTCAGTGTCTGGGATTACTGGTGCAGTGCTCACTGGCGCGCGGCAATATTGATAATGCCCGCAGCTATCTGAACCGACTGGAAAACCTGCTGAATAATGGTAACTGGCACAGCGACTGGATCGCCAATGCCGATAAAGTCCGGGTGATCTACTGGCAGATGACGGGCGACAGCCAGAACGCCCGCGACTGGATGCGGCAGACACCTAAACCTGCCTTCGCCAACAACCATTTTCTGCAGGGACAGTGGCGGAACATCGCCCGCGCGCAGATCCTGCTGGGTGACGTCAGCCAGGCAGAAGTGGTGCTGGAGGAGCTGAATGAAAATGCCCGCGACCTGCGCCTGATGAGCGACTTAAACCGTAATCTGCTGCTGCTCAATCAGATCTACTGGCAGACCGACCGCAAAGCGGAGGCGCAGCGTGTGCTGATTGAGGCGCTGAAACTGGCGCGCAGCACTGGCTTTATCAGCCACTTTGTCATTGAAGGCGAGATGATGGCGCAGCAACTGCGGCAGCTGATACAGCTTAATACCCTGAATGAGCTGGACAGCCACCGCGCCCGCCGCATCCTGCTGGAGATCAACAAATATCACCGTCACAAGTTCGCCCATTTCGATGAAGGCTTTGTCAGCCGGTTGCTTAACCATCCTGACGTGCCGGAGCTGATCCGCACCAGCCCGCTGACGCAGCGCGAATGGCAGGTGCTGGGGTTAATCTATTCGGGCTACAGCAACGATCAGATTGCCGGTGAGCTGGCGGTGGCGTCTACCACGATCAAAACCCATATCCGCAATCTCTATCAGAAACTGGGCGTGTCACATCGCAGCGAAGCGATGAATCAGGTGCAGTCGCTTCTGAAAATGATGGGGTATGTCTGAGGGTATTGGTGGAGAGGTTAATTGCGGAATATCGCTGGCGATGCATTATCAGCATCACGTTATTACAGGCATCTTTATTCAGTCTGCACCTTCAAACGAAAAGCCACGCGGATTGCTTCACCAAAAGAGAGACGTTATCACCCAGCAGAAAAAGCCGGTGAAGTAAGGTAATCCTCTGTCGGCCTTCGCTATCAAAATCCCTATGACTAAAGAATATTCCGTAAATCAGCGTGTCTGAAAGTATAAGCAGAATGATCTATAGCTAAGAAAATTCTGTGTGCAAGCGTAACCCGCGCTATGTTAATATTTGCGCGCTTATTCAGTTCTCCTGCCGTGCGTAGTATTACCGGAACGCAGTATGACCCATAAATATCACCTTCATCATGACGTCGATGTGCTGCTTCTGCTGCGCCGCATTTGCCAGACTGCCCTGACGCTACTTATTCTGCTATTTCTTCATCCCCCTATTGCGCTGGCCGGGATAAAGGATGACAAAGCTAATCGTATCGTCAGCGGCATCATCAGTTTCACCCACTGGCAAAATTTAAATAAGCCGCCTGAATTATGTGTGTTTACTTCAGCACGCCATCTCTCTTTGCCGGAAAACAGCGGCGCTGCCACGGCGACATTCACTGTTGTCTATCTTGCGGGTGCAGATGATCCTGCATTGCATCGCTGCGACGCTATTTATTTCGGCGATCAGACGCCGCAGCAGCAGGTGGACATTATTGAGAAGCTGAAGGGTAAAGCGGTGCTTACCCTTGCAGAAAACAATGCGGAATGCGCGCTGGGTGCCGCTTTTTGCCTGATTTTTCAACCGGACCATACCCACTTTTCCGTTAATCTCGATTCCCTTGCCAGAAGCGGTATCAGAGTGAATCCGGAAGTCCTTTTGCTCTCCCGCGAGGGAAGTGAATGAAATGAAATTCGATAAACTAAAGCACGATAAATCTTCTATTCGCAATAAACTGCGCAAAATAAGCACCATCAATTCGGCGGTGATATTATTGTTGTGCTGGCTGTTGCTCTCATCAACGTCGCTGCTTTTTATTAAAAATTATGAGAAACGGAACCTCGAATTAATCGGCTCGACGCTGAGTACCACGCTCACCGCGGCAACCGTTTTTGCCGATAGCTACGATGCGCGTAATAAAATCGAACGGCTTGGCAATGAAGGCATGTACGCTTCTGCGAAGCTGGTTACACGGGATCAGATGGTTCTGGTCCAGTGGAAAGCACAGCGGGAACAGACGGGCTGGTTTTCGCGGTTGCTGCGTGAGTGGATTTATCACAAACCGCTTAACGTCGATATTCTTCATGCTGACGCGGTTGTGGGTACGCTAATGCTGGAAGGCACCGTAACCGGCGCGGTGAGTTTCCTCCAATACTCATTCATGATTCTCTCCGTGGGGATGCTCTGCGTACTGATTATCTCGCTGATGCTGAGTGAGTTTTTGCATCGGGGTATGATTGCGACACTGCGCACCATTACCAGTTCGATTCACTATGTGATTCATTCGGGTGATTTTTCCCTGCGTATTCCGGGTGGCCCAATCAGAGAATTTCAGCTCTTTTCAGATGACCTCAACTCCCTGCTGATGGAAATGCAATCGCTGAAGGCGTCGCTGATGCGTGACAATCGCTCGCTGGCAGCTAAAGCGCTATCTGATCCGCTGACCGGTCTTGCCAACCGCAGCGCTTTCTCTGCTCGCCTGACACAGCGCCTGGACCAGCCAGACGATCACGAGCGCTTTGCGCTGCTATTTCTGGATGGCGATCGCTTCAAGAGCATCAATGATAACTGGGGCCATGCCGCCGGGGATGAGGTATTAAAAGCGATAGGATCGCGTCTTTTATCGCTGGCGACTGAACAGGATGTGGTCGCGCGATTAGGAGGCGATGAATTTGCCATGCTAGTCAGCAGCCGGACGAGTGAGGCGCAGTTACAGCAGCTTATGCAGCGCATTGACGACACCATCGGGGAACACATTCTTATTGCAGAGGGCATGCCGGTTACGACCTCGGTAACCATTGGCTACGCGTGGTCACAGCCTGGTGATACGGTTGAATCTATCCTCGAACGTGCCGATATGAACATGTACAAAAATAAGCGAAAAAATAGGGCGTAAATATGAAGAGAAACCTTTCCCTGCTATTGGTTACGCTGGCGCTGGTCGGTTGTCAGTCAAAAGCGCGTTTCAGCGACGCGCAAATCGCAGCGATGAAAAGTGCCGGATTCACCCAGAATATGGAAGGCTGGGGATTAGGCTTATCCGATAAGATCCTGTTTGGTGTGAACGAATCAGAGCTGACACCCTCCAGTAAGCTCACCATTCAGGGGATGGCGAAAAATCTGGCGTCGACCGGTATCAAACATGTCCGCATAGATGGACATACCGATAATTACGGTAAACCCGATTATAACCAGCAGCTGTCGCTAAAAAGAGCGAACGCGGTCGCGGCTCAGTGGGCGGAAGGCGCGGCGATACCGCGTGAGAATATTGTGACGCGTGGATTGGGTATGAGTTCACCGGTTGCCAGCAACAACAGCGCGCAGGGACGTGCGCAAAACCGGCGCGTGGCTATTGTCATCACCGCGCCGTAATTATTCAGTGGCCGAGTAATTTTGCGGCCCGCATTTAACATAGCGGGTCGGCTGATTAGCCATAGCGGGAAGCGTCGCTGAAAATGGGGCACGACAGGGATGTGCACGGCAGAATTCCACCGTGCATTTTTCCTGTCAGCGATAAAACGCGGGTCTGGCTGGCATAGTAACCGGCACGATCCCGCCGGACGTCTGCGCCGCAACGCAGGCATCGGCGGCTACGGCAGCGGCATAGCCATCCCACGCGGAGGGACCGGTCATCTCACCGCTGATGACGTTGTTGATAAAGGCCTGCAACTCCACGTCATAGGCATCGAGAAAGCGCTTTTTCCAGTCCGTCAGAATGGTGGTCGAGAGCTTTGCCGCGCTGCGCAGTTGCACCGAAACCGGCTCCGGCAGGCGTGCAATGCCGCTTTCACCCACCACTTCACACTGAATGTCGTAACCATATTCACAGTTCACGAAAATTTCGACATCAATGCGCGCGCCTTTGGTGGTCTCCAGCAGTACGATCTGCGGGTCACGCAGGTGGGACGACGCCTTACGGGTTTTACGCGGGAAGATCACCTGCACGCTGGCATAGTCATCATTCAGCAGCCAGCGCAGCACGTCCAGTTCATGGATCAACGTGTCCGTGATCGCCATGTCGGTGGTGTAGCTGTCGCCGACTTCCGGGTTGCGGTGCGCGCAGTGCAGCATTAAAGGCTCGCCAATCTCGCCGCTGTCGATCACCGCTTTCAGCGCACGATAGCCGCTGTCATAGGGGCGCATAAAGCCGACCTGCACCAGCTGACGTCCTGCTTTGATCTCTGCTTCCACAATATTCATGCAGCCCTGTGCAGTAACAGCCAGCGGTTTTTCACAGAACACCGCTTTACCCGCCTCGATACAGGCCAGCACAAAGGCTTCATGCGTCGGACCCCAGGAAGTCACCAGCACCGCGTTAACCTGCGGGTCGTTGATCATATCAATCGCATTGTCATAAATGCGCGCTTCCGGCGTCAGCTCGTTCACTATCTGCTGGCAGTTTTCGCGGTTGATGTCGTTGAGTGCCACCACGCGCGCATTCTGTAAAACGGTACTGCAACGGCGGATATGTTCGCGGCCGATTGCGCCGGTGCCGATAACACCAATGTTAATGGTCATAAAGATTCCTTACGCTGAGTGGTTTAACAGCTGGATGCTGTTGCGAATTTCGCGGGTTATATCCGCTTCCTGCCAGCTGTTCATCACGGATGAGAACGGCTCAAAGGCGTAAAGGCCGGTGTAGCCCATCTTTTCCAGCCGCTCGACCTGCTGTCTGCTGCGCAATCTGTCATCTGTGCTGAGCATGATGCGCTCTTCGTCGGTGAGTTCGCTGACCGGGCGCGGGTCGGTGACGCCGGAGAGGTGCACAAGACCGATTTGCTGAATGTCGATTTCCTGCTCAAAAGTCTGTTCCGCATCCTCAAACAGATGATGATGGAAGGTGTCGATCAGCAAGCGGAACGGCACGCCCGCCTCGCGGATCAGCGTCTGCGCCTGAGTTGCCGAGCGCAGTGAGCTTTGCGGGAAACCCAGCGGCTCGACCAGCCCCTGAATGCCTGCTTCGGCAAATAGCGGAGCCAGCGTTTTCAGTGCGGCTAATGTGTCGGCGGCGCTGATGGGCGTACCGTCGTTGAGCGGGCAGAGCACCAGTGATTCTGCGCCGACGGCCTGCGCATCGCTTAAGAGCTGGCGGGCGATGCGCAGCACCTCTTCATTCAGCTGGTTAAACGGGTAGAGCGCGTTGATGGTGACAATCCGGATGCCTGACTCACGCGCCAGCGCTTTAACCTCATCGCCGCTGAGATCGTCGGTGACGCGACCGCCGGGCATATCATTGCGCAGTTCGACATTGTGAATACCGAGCTGGCTGACCAGTTTAAAAAACTGCGGGATACTCAGGCTGGGCGCTATTTTACGATTGACGCAAAAGCGCGCATTGGGAATATTCAGGCTCATAACAATTTCCTTAAATTATGGGTGCGGTGCTAAGGGCGGTCGGGTCGTCATGTGTCATGACGCGGGCCGTTATTTAATACAGAGCAGGCAGGGGTTATTTTTTGCCGTTATAGAGCGCATAGAAATAGTGCTCGACCTGCTCAAGACTTCTTCCCCGGGTCTCGGGAATAAACTTCACAACAAAAACAGAACCGCCGATGCCAATCAGGGCGAATATAAAGAAGGCACCGGCCAGACCGAATGCCGCTAATAACAGCGGGAAGGCCATTGAGATGGCAAAATTCGCAATCCACAGCGAGAAGACCGCGCCGCCCATACAGATACCGCGCATCCTGGCGGGGAATATTTCCGACAGCAACAGCCAGGTGACCGGTGACAGCGCCCCCTGCTGGAAGCAGAGAAACATCAGCATGCCCGCCAGCACCAGATAAGCCCGCAGCAGGTTGACCGCGCCATTGAGGTATTCAGGCATCAGCCAGCAGACCAGCCCGATAAAGAACAGGCAGCAGGTGCAACCCATCTGCCCGATTAACACCAGCGGGCGTCGTCCCGTTTTGCCGATTAACCAGATACCCACCAGCGTCATTACCACCGAAATTACGCCATTCGCAATGGTGGCAAACAGCGCGGCATCGTTGCTGAGTCCGGCGGCGGTCAGCATGGTGGGCGCGTAATACATGATGGTATTGACGCCGGTCAGCTGCTGAATCGCGGCGATGCCCACGCCCAGCAGGAAGATTTTCATCAGCCAGGGCGTCGCAAGATCGCGCAGGCGGCCTTTACCCCGCTGGCGGTTCTCTTCGATGGTTTCTTCAATCTCTTCCAGCTCCCACTCCACATCTTCAGCGGCGCGGGTTTTTTCCAGCACCTCACGCGCAGCCTGGCTGCGGCCTTTCATCACATGCCAGCGCGGGGTTTCAGGCATAAATATCATGCCGATCCAGAGCAGAGCGGCGGGGACGATCGACAGCGCCAGCATCCAGCGCCAGGTATTTTCACCACCCCAGATATCGTTAAAGGTGGCGTTTGAGATATACGCCAGCAGCTGACCGCTGACGATCATCAGCTCCTGTAAGGTGACCAGCTGGCCGCGTTTATTGGCGGGTGCGATCTCTGCGATATAGACCGGCACGGTGGCTGCGGCACCGCCCACGGCAAAGCCCAGGAACAGGCGTGAGGCGATCATCCAGGTGACATCAGGCGCCAGGGCAGAGCCGACAGCGCCAAAGGCGAAAATCAGCGCCAGCGCAATGATGATGCGGCGTCTGCCCAGCCCATCGGCCAGATGACCGGCCGCCAGCGCGCCAAAGGCAGCACCAAACAGCAGGGAGCTGGTGACCAGCCCGGTCGTAAACGGGGTGAGATGCAAATCGCCGCGCATAAACAGTAGCGCGCCCGAGACCACACCCGTGTCATAACCAAACAGCAATCCACCCAGGGTAGCGACCAGCGCAATAATCTTCACAAAAGGCTCGGTGCGGGTGGCACTATTCGGACCGGAGGCCGGGTTCGACGAGATATAGAGTTCTTTTTCCATGAATACTCCTGGTAATAACAACAAAGACAAAACGTCAGAACATGAAGAAGCCCTCACCCTACTGATATTTTTATTTCGCGTTAAATTATATTTGAAACTTAGTTTTCATTATGTGAGTTCAAGCCTTCCGCGATTTTTATTTTGATGGGATTCCATCAAATCGAAAATAAACCCATTAAACTTAAAGGGTTTATTTTAGGGATAACAGATTGAGGGCATTTCAGACGGGGCAGACTGGTCAGGAATACGCGGCGGCAAAAAGAAAATAAAAAGGGTCAGGATGAAATATCCCAACCGCAGTAATCAGAAACAGGCGGGTGTCAGCGAATAGCGAGGGCGTTTAGCGCCGATAATAGCGCGTCCACTTTTGGCAGGAACTGTTTGCGGCGTGGCCAGACCACGCTCAGCGTCAGCCCATCGGGCTGTAGCTGCGGCAGAATAATTTCCAGTTCACCAGCGGCCACGGCGCGCTGAATCAGCCAGGAGGGCATCTGCGCCACACCTAATCCCGCGATCACCGCCTGAAGCTGGGCATCGACGTCGCCCAGTGCCAGCCGGAACGGCACGTCGCGCCAGTGTGGCTGACCGTCCTCAGTGGTGAACAACCAGGGTTTGGTCGTGCCATCCACGCGCTCATAAAGGATGGCGGGATGGTTCAGCAGCGCCGCCTCATTTTCCGGTCGTCCCGCATGGTCCAGATAAGCGGGAGAGGCACAGAACTGCATCTTCTCGCGACCCATGTTACGCCAGCCCAGCGAGGCGGGCAGGTCGGGCGCCCCGCCGATCCGCACCGCCACATCCACACCTTCCTCAAACAGGTCAACAAAGCGATCGGACAGACTCAGGCTCAGTGCCAGCTCCGGATTTTGCTGGCAGAAGGGCATCAGCAGCGGCATGACGTTGAGGCGGCCATAGGTAGTGGGTACCGCCAGACGCAGACGGCCGGAAGGAATAGTGCGCTGGGCCGCCAGGACCGCCTCGGCTTCGGCCAGATCCTCCAGTACCCGCAGACAGGTCTGATAATAGGCGCTTCCCGCGTCGGTCAGATTCAGGCTACGCGTGGTGCGCTCCAGCAGCCGCGAGCCTAAGCGCGTCTCCAGGCGGCTGACACTTTTGCTGACCGCCGAGCCGGTCACGTGCAGACGTTCAGCCGCGGCGGTAAAGCTGCCACACTCCACGCTGGCGACAAACGGCAGAATATCTTTGAGGCGATGATCGTGCATCAATTAGTGAACTCAGGTTGAGAATGCTGTGAATAAATGCCAGAGATAAGAACTGAATTCTCTATTAGGCTTAGCATTACGCAAAACGAGGAGAAATCAAATGAAAAAGCACGCTTTGATTGTGGGCATCAGCGGCGTTATTGGTCGCGCACTGGCAGATAAATTACAGCAGGAAGGCTGGCAGGTCAGTGGCCTGTCACGCGGACGTGGTGCCGTACCTGAAGGCGCAACCAGCCTGACAGCCGATCTGACCGATGCTGATGCTGTACGTGACGCACTGAAAGAGGTCAAACCGGATGCGCTGTTCTTCAGCGTCTGGGCGCGTCAGGAAAATGAGAAAGAGAACATCCGCGTCAACGGCGGCATGGTTCGCAACGTGATTGAAGCACTGGGCGATCGTCTCAAAGGTTCGCATGTCGCACTGGTGACCGGGCTGAAACACTACCTGGGTCCGTTTGAAGCTTACGGTAAAGGTGCCGTGCCGGTTACGCCGTTCCGTGAGGAGCAGGGGCGTCAGCCGGTCGATAACTTCTATTATGCCCAGGAAGATGAAGTGTTCGCGGGCGCAGAGAAGTATGACTATCGCTGGAGCGTGCATCGTCCGCATACCATCATCGGCTATGCCGTAGGCAATGCGATGAACATGGGGCAGACGCTGGCGGTTTATGCGACGCTGTGCAAAGAGAAGGGCTGGCCGTTTATCTTCCCGGGTTCGCCAGAGCAGTGGAATGGTGTCGCTGATATGACCGATGCGGGTCTGCTGGCCGAGCAACTGCAGTGGGCAGCAACGTCACCGAACGCCGCTAATCAGGATTTCAACGCGGTAAATGGCGATGTGTTCCGCTGGAACTGGATGTGGCCAAAACTGGCTGACTATTTCGGTATCGAAGCTGCAGACTACCCGGCGCAGATGATGCCGCTGGAAGATCGCATGCAGGAAGCTGAAAGTGCATGGCGGGCAATAGCAGAGCAGCATCAGCTGCGTGAGGCCGATGTGACTAAGCTGGCCTCGTGGTGGCATACCGATGCCGACCTGGGTCGTCCGATGGAAGCCTTTACAGACATGAGTAAGAGCCGCAAAGCGGGCTTTACCGGTTATCGCAGTACGCTGGACTCTTTTACACAGCTGTTTGATAAGCTGAAAGCGGAAAAGGTCATTCCGGAATAAATCAGGCAGGCGCCGCATCTGGCGCCTCTTTTGTTTCTGGCAGAGCAGTATAATCGGGTACTCGCTTTGTCTAATGGAGGATCTGATTTATGGCGACATGTTTCATTATCGGGGCGGCAGGCAAGGTGGGCCAAAAGCTGACCCGTCAGCTGAGCAGCAAAGGTCACACTGTCACGGCATTGCACCGTAAGCCGGAACAGGCTGAGACCCTCCTGGCCGCAGGCGCTAAGCCTGTCGCAGGCGATATTCAGCAGCTGAGCATGACGACACTGGCAGAGCTGATGACCGGTCACGACGTGGCGGTCTTTACAGCGGGTGCGGGTGGTGCCGGTATCGCGCTGACCAATGCCATTGACGGTGAAGGGCTGAAGCTGGCTGTCGCCGCCGCAGAGCAGGCTGGCGTGTCGCGTTTTATGCTGGTATCCGCTTTTCCGGATGCAGGCCGCGGCAAAACGCCGTCTGAAGGATTTGAGAACTACATGCGGGTGAAGCGTCTGGCGGATGCAGAGCTGGTGGCGAGCGAGCTGGAGTGGGTGATCCTGCGGCCTGGCACGCTGACCGATGAAGCTGGTACGGGGCGGGTGCGTGCAGACCTTGCTATCCCCTATGGTGAGATCCCGCGCGAAGATGTGGCAGCGACGCTGGTCAGTCTGATTGAGAATCCGGCGATTAAGTATCAGATTATCGAACTCACCAAAGGCGATGAGCAGATCGATGTGGCGTTGCAGCGGTTGCAGCGCGGTTAACAAGGTCCGATAGCGGCGCTTTCATTCAGTGACTGCAAATGAATGTAAGCGCCGGCTATTTTTAACTCTCTGAATTAAGGACATTTCTGTCGTTATTCTCAGCTTCTCACTTTATGAGGGCAGCGATTAAAAACCCCACCGTAGCGGGGTGAGGATGCGGCCTGAAGCAGAGTCTGTTAAAGACTCAGAGCAATACGCTTGCCGTCGGGTAACGTGACATCAAGAGTCAGCTCTCCTCCCAGACCGGCAATATAGCGTCTCAGCGTTGAGAGCTTAGGATCGTTATCAACGCTTTCTATTTTAGCAACTGAAGGTTGTTTGACGCCTAAAACTTCAGCTAAATGCGTCTGCGAAACAGATAATTCCTCACGCAGTCTGGCAAGTGTGATCTCCTGACGGATTTCAGCAGCACGGGATTCTATACGTGCACGGCTCTGCGGGGAGCGTTTAGCCATCATTTCTTTAAGCGTTGCCATCGTCTTTAATCTCCGGTGATGCCAGATGCGAAGTGAACTCGGCATCTGCAATTTTAATCATACGTTTGTAGAACAGTTTTTCATCTTCACCTTTTTTATCTCCTGCACACAGGACAATCGCCTTGCGTTCAGGATCAAAGGCGAAGAATGCGCGAAATGGATGTCCGCCAACCTGTACTCGCAACTCTTTCATGTTTTTATATTCAGACGCTTTAACCTGATCCACATGCGGACGCCCTAATTGAGGGCCAATCTCTTCAAGTATCAGCAAGTAGGCTGCAATCTCTTCCTGAACATCGTCGGTCTGCTTTTCATACCAGACATCAAACAGCGTTCTTGTGATGACTTCCCATGTCATTAATCCATCTCCATTTATAACCTGCAAGCTATGATCAGCTTATAGCCTGTGAGGTATAATGGCAAATTATCATGAGTGCAAAATTGGTGGGTAAAGAACCATTTTGTCTGGATTGACAATCAAGTTTGAGCTTCAGACCTGGCACCACGAGATTCAGTATGTGCAGGATCTCTCTGACAGCTAAGTGACCTGATTTTCCTCATAAAAAAAGCCCCGAAACCGGGGCTTTTTTCTTGCTAAACGCAGTTTTTACTTCACGCATTTCGCGCAGTGTGCGCGCTCAATATGCTGGAAGAAGTCATTACCTTTGTCATCGACCAGGATAAAGGCAGGGAAGTTCTCCACCTCGATTTTCCAGATTGCTTCCATTCCCAGCTCAGGATACTCCACGCATTCCAGACTCTTGATGCTCTGCTGCGCCAGCACCGCGGCCGGGCCACCGATGCTGCCCAGATAGAAGCCGCCATGTTTATGACAGGCATCCGTCACCTGCTGGCTGCGGTTGCCTTTTGCCAGCATGATTTTGCTGCCGCCGTGAGCCTGCAGCAGATCAACGTAGGAGTCCATGCGGCCTGCGGTAGTCGGGCCAAGTGAACCGGATGCATAACCTTCAGGCGTTTTGGCCGGACCGGCGTAATAGATCGGATGATCTTTAATGTACTGTGGTAATCCTTCGCCGTTATCGATGCGCTCTTTGAGTTTGGCATGAGCAATGTCGCGCGCCACGATAATGGTGCCGGTCAGTGACAGGCGGGTAGAGACCGGATACGCAGAAAGCTGCGCCAGAATCTGCTCCATTGGACGGTTAAGATCAACCTGCAACACCTCACCTTCACCCTGCTGACGCAGTGCTTCCGGGATCAGGCGGCCTGGGTTGGCTTCCAGTTTCTCAATCCAGATACCTTCGCGGTTGATCTTCGCTTTGATATTACGGTCAGCCGAGCAGGAGACGCCCATGCCGATCGGGCAGGATGCGCCGTGACGCGGCAGACGCACCACGCGGATGTCGTGCGCGAAATATTTGCCGCCAAACTGCGCGCCAAGGCCGAGCTGCTGCGCCGCTTCCAGCAGTTCCTGCTCAAGCTGAACGTCGCGGAAAGCCTGACCGTGCTCGTTGCCTTCGGTTGGTAAGCCGTCGTAATAGTGCGTCGAGGCGAGCTTAACGGTTTTCAGGGTGCTTTCAGCCGAGGTGCCGCCGATAACAAACGCAATATGGTAAGGCGGGCAGGCTGCGGTGCCGAGGGTGCGCATCTTATCCACCAGGTAATTTTTCAGCTTGCCCGGACTCAGCAGCGCTTTGGTTTCCTGATAGAGATAGGTTTTGTTAGCGGAGCCGCCACCTTTGGCGATACAGAGGAATTTATACTCATCGCCATCGACGCTGTAGAGGTCGATCTGCGCCGGCAGGTTAGTGCCGGTGTTCACCTCTTTGTACATATCCAGCGCGGCATTCTGCGAATAGCGCAGGTTATCTTCGATATAAGTGTTGTAGATACCCTGTGACAGTGCGGCCTCATCGCCGCCGCCGGTCCAGACGCGCTGGCCCTTTTTGCCCATGATGATCGCGGTACCGGTATCCTGACAGGTTGGCAGCACGCCTTTGGCGGCAATTTCAGAGTTTCTTAAAAACTGCAGGGCGACATATTTGTCATTGTCGCTGGCTTCCGGGTCATGAAGGATGGAGGCCACCTGCTGCTGGTGGGCCGGACGCAGCATGAAAGAGGCGTCGTGGAACGCCTGCTGGCTCAGCAGGGTCAGCGCCTGCGGATCGACTTTAAGGATCTCCTGACCCTCAAACCCGGCGACCGAGACATGCTCGCGAGTCAGCAAATAGTATTCAGTATCTTCGTGGGACAGCGGAAAAGGGTTCTGATAGACAAAAGGTTTGTTCGACATTTTTTCTCACTTAATGACCGGCTGAACCTCCGCGGGCAGGCTGCGGGGCGCAACATCATAGGCGAATTCATTGTTTATTATGCTTCCCCGCCGCGGGTGCGGCGGGGAAGTGAAGGAATGGTATCTTATAACGCGTTGATCTGCATGTTGTATCCGTCAGAACATCCACACCATCCACGGATAAGCAATCACCATCATAGAGACCAGGAAGATGGCGCCGAAGATGGTACCCAGACGCCAGTAATCTTTTGTCGGCAGATAACCGCTGCCGTAATAAATCGGGCTTGGGCCAGTACCGTAGGGAGTGATGATGCCCATCACACCCAGAGAGGTACACAGCATCAGGCAGAAGACTGGCATATTGATGCCTGGGATTGAGGCTGCGATGGTCAGCATGGCCGGTAAGAGCGCGGTAGTGTGCGCGGTGGTACTGGCAAACAGATAGTGCAGCAGGAAGAAGGCAATCAACAGGACTACCGCTGAAATCTGCGGGTCATAACCCTGCAGCAGCATGCCACCTTCTTTGCCTAACCAGGCGATAAAGCCGACGCGGGCCAGGCCATCAGCCAGCGCCACCAGGGTAGCGAACCAGGCAAACGTGTTCCAGGCCGGTTTGTTGCTGGTAATGTCGTTCCAGTTAAGGACGCCGGTCCACAGCATCAGTACCACCACCAGCAGCGCAGCCATCGCAGGCTCAATCCATGAGGTCGCGAAAATCCACATCAGCAGGGCACAGACCACGAACACCAGCAGCAGGATTTCATTACGGGTCAGGCGGCCCAGTTTCTCCAGTTCAGCGATAGCCCATTTCGGCACTTCATCATTGATTTTAACTTCAGGCGGATAGAACCAGTAAGCCAGCAGCGGCATAGTCAGAATCAGCAGCACACCCAGCGGCAGGAAGGCAAGGAACCACATACCCCATGAGATATCGAAACCGATGATGCTTTTTACCAGCGCCAGTGCCAGCAGGTTAGGTGCCAGCGCTGAGAGGAACATCGAGCTGGTGATACAGGCTGCGGTGATCGCGACCCACATCAGATACGAACCGATCTTACGAGCGCTCGGGTCATTTGGTTTAGAACCGTAAAGCGGAGGCAGGTTAGCGATAATCGGATAGATAGTACCGCCACTGCGCGCGGTATTTGAGGGAGTAAACGGTGCCAGAAGCAGGTCAGCGAAGGTAATGGCATAACCCAGCGTCAGGCTGCGGCGACCCAGATATTTCACCAGAATCAGAGCCAGACGACGACCAAACTGCGTCTTGTCATACCCGGCGGCGAACATAAAGGCACCGAAAATGAGCCAGACCGTGGAGTTACCGAAACCGCTGACCGCCCACTTAAAAGACTCACTGGCGACTTTGAATTTCGGGTTAGCCAGTTCCTCCGGGCTGAAGAGGACAAACTGACTGAACAGCGCGATGGTCACGACGCCGGTCAGGCCGATAACGGCACCCGGCAGCGGCTCAAAGATCAATCCGACAATCACGCCGACAAAGATGGCGAAGAAGTGCCAGGCGTAGGGTTCGAGACCGGCCGGTGTTGGCACCAGCAACAGCAACACGGCAACGATGACTGGCAGCGCCAGCATGATAGCTTTCTTTTTACCCGCCGCCGCAGGGGCGGCTTTAGGGGGTTCAGTTACAGCTGAGAGTGGTTTCATAGTATTTTATCTGCAAGTTGAGAAGAATGCGATTTGCGCCCCGGACCTTCACTGATGACTTTCTTATTTATTCTTAATAGAGTGAATAAACCGCGATGCACTGATTTTTTTAATCTGCTGCTGGACTATTGAGCAGCATTTTTAAATCCATGTAAATATGATGCGATTTTTGCAAATATAGATTTTGATCCAGATCAAAGAAATTTATTCATTATTCCCCGTTTTTAACATTTATTTTTTATTTATATTTCTGAAATCGACATTCTGACAGTTTTGTGAAGCTGATCGACAAATCCCAGGAAGGTCTTAGCCGACGATATCATCTTAACACCATGATCATAAAGGGTAAATTATTTATGTAAATCAATGGTTGATTTTTAGTTACCCATGGTTAACAATTAATATAACTTCACTTCCTGAATTCAGCAAATAAAAACTCTGAATCGTTTAAAAGTTAAAAAAGTAAATTTATCGCTTATGAAAGCAAAGAAAAGGGTATATTAGGCGCATGACATCGGACCACTTAATTAAGCGATAATTTGCGTCCGCTAAAAAATTTCCAGACTTTTAAATCTTGGAGTTTATCGCAATGAAATCTCTCACCCCCATCCTTAATCCCCTTACCCTGCCTGGCGGCGCTGTGTTGAAAAACCGACTGGTGATGGCCCCCATGACCACCTGTACCGGTTTTTATGACGGAACGGTCACCAGCGAACTGGTCGAGTATTACCGCGCACGTGCAGGCAGCATCGGAACCGTGATCGTCGAGTGCTGCTTCATTGATAACCGCGGCCCGGCGTTTCCGGGTGCCATTGCTATCGACAGCGACAACAAAATTCCCGGTCTGAAACGCATCGCGGACGCGATTAAATCTGAAGGCTCTACGGCCATTCTGCAGATCTATCACGGTGGCCGCATGGTCGAGCCGGAACTGATCGGCGGGAAAACACCGGTTGCGCCGAGCGCCATTGCCGCACCACGTGAAGGTGCCACCCAACCGCTGGCGCTGAGCGCTGAAGAAGTCGAAACCATGATCACCAAATTTGGTGATGCGGTGAACCGTGCTATTAAAGCAGGTTTCGACGGCGTCGAAATTCATGGTGCTAACACCTATCTGATTCAGCAGTTCTATTCTCCGAATTCTAACCAGCGCGATGACAAGTGGGGCGGCAGCCGCGATAACCGCGCACGCTTCCCGCTGGAAGTGCTGGAAATCACCCACAAAATGGCGGAGCGCTTCGCCCATAACTCGTTCATCATCGGCTATCGCTTCTCGCCTGAAGAGATCGAAGTGCCCGGCATCCGCTTTGACGACACCCTTTATCTGCTGGAAAAACTGGCTGCGCGCGGACTCGATTATGTTCACTTCTCTGTCGGCCAGCTGCTGCGCCCGTCCATTGTCGATACGCAGGACCCGACGCCGCTGATCGAGAAATTCGTTGCGATGCGTTCGCCTGTGCTGGCAAAAGTGCCGGTGATTGGTGTGGGCGGCGTGGTGAATAAAGCCGACGCCGAACTGGCGCTGGAGAAAGGCTACGACCTGGTGGCGATTGGTAAAGCCTGCATCGCCTATCCGAACTGGGCTGACCGCATCATCAATAACGAACATCTCGAACTCTACATCGACAGCAATAAACGCGAAGAGCTGCAGATCCCGGAACCGCTGTGGCGCTTCTCACTGGTTGACGCGATGATTCGCGACATGAGCGAATCGGGCCGCAAATACAAAGCGGGCGTCTATCAGGAGAAAGTGGAAGCCGAAGCGCTGAAGCTGAAAATCAATGTCACACTGGATACCGACCGTATTACCGACATATCGCTGGTGCCGGACGACACGCTGGATGTGGACTTCACCACCACTTTCGAAAGCCTGCGTAACCGCATTCTGGTGGCTAACAGTCCCCATGTTGATGCGATTACCGGCGCGACCACCCAGAGTGAAGCGCTGAAAAAAGCGGTTTCCCGTGCGCTGACTACCTCCAGTAAAGAGCATGTGATTGAAGAGGGTGGTAACCCTAACGCACCGCAGAACTACGATGTGGTGGTTGTGGGCAGCGGCGGTGCCGGTCTGGCTGCCGCGATTCAGGCGCACGATGAAGGCGCGCGCGTGGTTATCATCGAGAAGATGCCGACCATTGGCGGTAACACGATCAAAGCGTCAGTGGGCATGAACGCCGCTGAAACCCGTTTCCAGAAACTTAAAGGCATTGAAGACAGCAAAGAGCTGTTCTATGAAGAGACGCTGAAGGGCGGTCAGTTCAAAAACAATCCGGTGCTGCTGCGTGAGTTTGTTGACCTGGCACCTGAGGCGATTGAGTGGCTGGCGGGTAAAGGCATTGAGCTTAACGACATCACCATTACCGGCGGAATGAGCATCGACCGAACTCACCGTCCGGCTGACCGCTCAGCAGTGGGTGGCTTCCTGATTAGCGGCCTGGTAAAAAATATCAACAGCCGCAACATCGAAGTCCTGCTGGAAACCTCGGTTGCTGAGATCCTCTATGAGAATGGCGCAGTCGCGGGCGTGAAAGTTGTCGATGAATATAACGACAGCCGTATCCTGAACGCTAAAAGCGTGATTGTGGCAACCGGTGGCTTCAGTGCGAACCGTGAGCTGGTGGTAAAATACCGTCCTGAACTCGATGGTTTTGTCACCACCAACCACAAAGGTGCGACCGGTAGCGGTATTGCGATGCTGGAGAAAATTGGTGCCGGAACTGTGGATATGGGGGAAATCCAGATTCACCCAACGGTTGAGCAGACCACCTCTTATCTGGTCTCTGAATCGATTCGCGGCGGCGGCGCTATCCTGGTCAGTCAGGCGGGCAAGCGTTTCTACAACGAAATGGAAACCCGCGACAAAGTCTCAGCGCAGATTATTGCCCTGCCAGAGAAGAGTGCCTGGATTGTGTTTGACGAGCAGGTGCGCATGAATAACAAAGCGGCTGACGAGTACATCGCCAAGGGCTTTGTGGTCAGCGCGCCAACCGTGGCGGAACTGGCGGTAAAACTCAACATGAGTGAGCATCACACGCTGGAAGCGACGCTGGCACGTTACAACAACTTCGTGATGATGCAGAAAGACGAAGACTTTGGTCGCCAGACCGCGCTGCGTCATCCGCTGAGCGAAGCACCGTTCTACGCGATTCGTGTCGCACCAGGCGTGCACCACACCATGGGCGGCGTCACCATCGACACCACCACCGCGGTGCTGGACAGCCAGAAACAGGTGATTAACGGTGCCTGGGCGTGTGGCGAGGTGGTTGGCGGCATTCACGGCGCGAACCGTATCGGCGGTAACGCCGTTGCAGATATCATCATCTTCGGTATCCTGGCCGGCGGTAACGCTGCCGCCTACGCCCGACGTTAACGGCAGTCTCCGGCATCCGCATCCTGCGGGTGCCGGTTTTTCCCTATAAAGCAGAGTCGCCTATGTTAACTGATGCGCGTGTCTATGCTTACTCCGCTGTATTAATGGGTTCGCCCATCCTGCTCAAACTCTTCGAAGACAACCAGACGCTGGCCGGACAGGTTTTCCGCCTGATCAAACAGCAGGAGAATCTCTTCACGGTAAATCGCGCGGCATCGGAAGTCATGGCGATTAACCACGCGGCAGGAGAGCATGCGGTGGTCGTCAGTCAGCCTGTGTTTGATTTGATCGCCTGTGCACATGCGGTGAGCCTGTTGCCTGACAGCCTGTTTAATCTGGCAATCGGCCCGCTGGTGAAGTGCTGGAAAATTGGTTTTCAGGGCCACAGCGTTCCGTCAGATGCCGATCTTCAGGCGCGCATGACGCTGATCAATCCACAGGATGTCATCCTTGATGCTGCCACCCGCAGCGTGATGCTTGCCCGGTCAGGAATGGAGATTGACCTGGGTGCCATCGCTAAAGGCTATATCGCCGACGTAGTCCAGGCCTTTTTGCGTCAGCAGCAGGTCAGCAGTGCGCTGATTAATCTCGGCGGCAACGTTCAGACGGTGGGCGCGCCACCTGAAGAGTCGGGCTGGGCAATCGGTCTGAAAAAGCCGTTTGGTGAGGCCGATACGCTGATCGGTGTCATCGGTGTGAATAACCGCTCGGTCGTGACGTCCGGTGTCTATGAGCGCTACTTCGAGCTGGATGACGTCTGTTATCACCACATTCTGGATCCACAGACTGGATATCCGCTGGATAACGAGTTGCTGAGCGTGACCGTGGTTTCAGAACGCTCGCTGGATGGCGACATCTACACGACGCTGCTGTACGGACTGGGCGTTCAAAAGGGTATCGCCTGCCTGGCCGACAAACCGGGCATTGAAGCTATCTTTGTGACCCGTGACAGGCAGATCATCTGCTCGTCACAACGTCACTTTTCGTTTCAGTTACTCGACACGGACTACCAGCTGGTTCACTGACAGTATTGTTTGAGTAAGGTGTGATACTCCGGCTGCAGGCGATAGCGGTAAACCGGACGACCCGTAACCCCATAATGAATACTGGTGAACAGAATATTAATCTGTGCCAGCCAGATCAGGTATTTGCGGCACGAGACGCGCGAGATATTTACTTCGGTCGCCAGTTCATCGGTAGAGAACTCTGTGCCGGGATGGGCGTCGATCCACAGGCACAGCGTACGCAGCGTCTGCGGCGTTAACCCTTTCGGCAGGCGTTTCTGTTCGCTGGCACCAGGCTGATTACCATGCAACAGCTGATCAACGTCCGACTGCTGATAGAACTGGTGATTATCCATCAGCGATTTTTTCTGACGCCACCCGGTCAGCGCCTCTTCAAAGCGGGCAAACTGGAAAGGCTTGATCAGATAATCCACCACGCCATAGTTGAGCGAGGTCTTGATCGTGGCGGCATCGGCCGCTGACGAGATAATAATCACGTCAACCGGGCGTCCTGCGCTGCGCAGCTCCGGCAGCAGGTCAAGACCGTTTTCCTGCTGCATATAAATATCCAGCAGGATCAGATCAACCTGTGGTTCAGCCTCGGCAAGCCGCTCTTTGGCCTGCTGTAAGGTTGAGGCCGTGCCGCAACAGGTGAAGCCTGGGATCTGCCCGATATAACAGCGATTCAGCTCGGCTACCATGGCGTCATCATCGACAACTAACACATTGATCATTGGGTAATCATTCCTCTCTCCCACGGAAGTTGCACTAAAAATTGGGTAAATACACCGGGCTCTGACTCGACACTGACATTGCCGCCCAGGCTTTCTGTCTGCTGCTTAACCAGAAACAGTCCGACACCGCGATCGTCGCCTTTTGACGAGACGCCGCGCTCAAAAATGGCGCTGAGCTGCGAGCTGTCGATACCCGGCCCGTCATCACTCACTTCGCAGGCTAACCAGCCATTCTGATAATGCAGCATGAGGTGAATTTCCCCTTCGGTTTCCGGGTCCAGCGCCTCAAGGGCATTTTCTATTAAATTGCCCAGCACGGTAATCAGAACCGCGCTCTGCTCCTCGCTGCCACAGTCAGGCAGAAAACTCGCCTCATCGATAATCAGCTGATGACCTTCATCGGTTACCCGATTGATTTTGCTGAGCAGGAAACCGGCAATGATCGGCGACTTGATCTTTTGCAGCAGCGAACCGATCTCCGTCTGATAGGCGTTAGCGGTTTTCAGGATGTACTCTTCCATTTGTGCATAGTTTTTCATATGCAGCAGGCCCAGAATTACATGCAGCTTGTTCATGAACTCATGGGACCGCTCACGTAACGCATCTACGTAGTTTACCATGCCGTCCAGACGCTGCATCAGCTGGCTGATTTCGGTTTTATCCCTGAAGGTGGTTACCGCGCCGATAATACGGTCACGATTGCGCACCGGAACGGTGTTGCTGATCAGGATGCGATTACCCAGCGTCAGCTCCTGATCGTGCCAGGCTTTGCCCGCATGCAGCGCATCCTGCTGATGACGATGCATGACGCTCTCCTCAGCAATCAGATCACCGCTTAACGGCATCCTGCGGGTGGTCTCATGCAGTAGCTGCTGTGCCGCGTGGTTAATCAGGCTGACGCGTGACTGATCATCGACCGCAATCACCCCTTCTTTAATGGAATTCAGGATCGCCTGGCGCTGTTCAAACAGGCTGGAGATTTCGTGCGGCTCCAGCCCCAGTAGTATGTTCTTGAGTCGCCTGACCAGAATGAGCATACCCAGCAGGCCAACCACACCGCCAAACAGGACGGTCCAGACGATATTCCAGCGGCTCTTCGCAATCTGAGCCGCCACATCATTCAGCGCAATGCCGATTGCCACCACGCCAATCTGCTGATGCTCTGCGTTATAGACCGGCGTAAAGACCCGCAGTGCCTCCACCAGCACCCCATGATTGACCGCGACATTTTCCCGTCCGCCGAGCGTGGGATAGATGTCATTGCCGACAAAATGTTTGCCGATCACCGCGGCATTCGGATGTGAAAAGCGGATGCCGTGCATATCCGTCACCACCACAAACAGCAGGCCGTTGCGTTTGCGCGCGGCTTCCGCCAGCGGCTGAATCTGGCTGCTGCCGTCTGGCGACAGTAACCCGCGCTGCACTTCCGGGCTGTCTGCCAGCGTTCGTGCCACCGCCATCGCTTTGTCTTTAAGATGCGACTGCGCAAAGTTATCAATCTGAACGAAATAGAGCAGATGGACAGCGAGCAGCACGGTAACGATCACCGCAGTCATCATCAGGGTGGTCAGGGTACTGAGTTTCATGGGTCGTTTAGTCACGGCATGTCGGTTCTGTGGTTGGCTTGTCATCGATGTTCAGCACGGGTGGGGGATCGGCTTGAAACATACGCTAACTCACCGCATCAGTACAGTTTTAGCGGTCTGCGCGCAAGCGACAGAGCAATAACAATATTTGGGTTAGGGGATTGTATAATTCAAAGGACACCCTTAATGTGTGGTTAAAATATGTGAGCAATTCGGTAAGCCTTTTGTAATTAGATTAAGGCTAAATTGCTATTTTTAATTTTATAACTATTTTCACATTAACTCACAAATAACATTATTTTAAACTTTAAGGACTTTTTTTAACCAGTACCGTCCGAGCTGTAGATTAAAATGATGAATTCAAAGAAAGTTATTCCCACCCTTTCCCTCGCGGCCTTGTTAGTTTCTTCAGCCCTCCACGCTGAAACCTCACCAGAGAAAACCGATGTCCTGTTAATTGGCGGCGGCATTATGAGCGCCTCTATGGGCACCATGCTGGAAGAGCTGCAGCCTGGCTGGAAACAGATCATGGTCGAGAAGCTTGATGGCGTGGCGCTGGAATCCTCTAACGGCTGGAATAACGCCGGTACCGGTCACTCTGCCAACATGGAGCTGAACTATACGCCTGAGCGTAAAGACGGCTCGATCGACGTGTCTAAAGCGCTGGAAATCAATGAAGCCTTTATGATTTCACGCCAGTTCTGGAGTTCACAGATTAAAGAGGGCGTGATGCACGACCCGCGCTCTTTCATCAACTCAACGCCACACATGAGTTTTGTCTGGGGCGACAACGTCGACTTCCTGACCAAGCGCTATGCGGCACTGCAGAAAACGGCGCTGTTCCAGGGGATGAAGTTCTCTACCGATCACAAACAGATCGCGCAGTGGGCACCGCTGGTAATGGAAGGTCGTGATCCACAGCAGAAAGTGGCTGCTACCTGGACGCCAGTGGGTACCGACGTTAACTACGGTGAAATTACCCGTCAGCTGATCGGCAGCCTGAAGAAGAATGACAACTTCCGTCTGGAAACCTCGTCTGAAGTCACCGACTTCAAACGTAACGGCGACAACTCCTGGCACGTCACGATTAAAGACGCTAAAAACGGCAACGAACGTGCTGTTGACGCGAAATATGTCTTTATCGGTGCAGGCGGCGGCGCGCTGAAATTACTGCAGAAGACCGGTATCCCGGAAGCCGATAACTATGCAGGCTTCCCGGTCGGTGGTTCATTCCTGGTTACTGAAAACAGTGCCATTGCCGATCGTCATCTGGCGAAAGTGTACGGCCAGGCTTCAACCGGTGCACCGCCGATGTCCGTTCCACATCTGGATACCCGTTATCTGGATGGCAAACGCGTCGTGCTGTTTGGACCGTTTGCGACCTTCTCAACCAAGTTCCTGAAAAACGGCTCGCTGTTTGATCTGCTGAGCACCACCACTACCCATAACATCGTGCCAATGACCGATGTGGGTATGGATAACTTCGACCTGGTAAAATACCTGATTGGACAGGTGATGCTGAGTGATGAAGATCGCTTTGAGTCGCTGAAAGAGTATTACCCGGACGCGAAGAAAGAGGACTGGAAACTGATTCAGGCCGGTCAGCGTGTGCAGATTATCAAGAAAGATGCTGATAAAGGTGGCGTGCTGAAACTGGGTACAGAAATTGTGACCGATCAGCAGAAAACCGTCGCGGCACTGTTGGGTGCTTCTCCTGGTGCCTCGACCGCAGCACCTATCTCTCTGAGCGTGATGCAGAAACTGTTCCCGGAAGAGTTTAAGTCACCGGAATGGCAGGCGAAGATCCACAAGATGATCCCAGGCTACGGTCAGAAACTGAATGACAACGTGCCGTTGCTGCAGCAGGTCTGGAATGAGACCGCTGCGACGCTGCAGCTGACCACGCCGCCAGTCATCAACATGGAAGGCAAAACCACAGACGCGCCGGCAGCACAGCCTCAGCAGGCTGCGCCTTCTGCGAAACATGACATGGCGCTGTAACAGCAGCCTGACGTAAAAAAAGCCCGCCCAGGTTTACCTGCGCGGGCTTTTTTATTGCTTCGTTGTCAGCATTATTCCGGCGTGTTACCGCGCCACTTGCCCCACGGATCTTCAGCGGGTGCCTGATCGGCTTCTTCAGCCTGTTCGTCGCGTGCTGCCGGTGGCGCGTTTAACGAGGCCAGATAGAGCGCTTCGACTTCAGCCCGCGCCCACGGCGTACGGCGCAAAAACTTCAGGCTCGATTTAACGCTGGGATCGCTTTTAAAGCAGTTAATGTTGATCCGTTTTCCCAGCTCCGCCCAGCCATACTGCGTGACTAAACTGTTTATCTGCATCTCCAGCGTGATGCCATGCAGAGGATCTTTTGAGGTGTGTGCGTTCATCATCTATCCGCCTGATTCATTCAATGCCGCACATCCTGACAATCGTAAAGCGGTTGTGCAAGGACTGAAGGTGAAAAAGAGCGTGTGGGGGTCTGCAACCGCAGATTTATGTGTCTGCGCTAACGCGACGGGCAGAAGTCTGCGCAGATGAGCAGCGATTGTGTTAATCATAAACGACTGATGATGCTTTAAAAAGGATCGCCTGTCATGTCTGCTCGTGCTGATAATCTGCTCTCCTCCGCCAGCCGAAAACGTGCTCTGCTTGCCGGTTCGGTCGGTAATTTTATTGAATGGTATGAGTTCGCGGTCTATGGCTTTCTGGCCACGGTGATTGCGCAGAACTTCTTCCGGCTGGAAGGCGAGTCTGCGCTGACCGGGTTGCTTCTGACCTACGCGTCGTTCGCCATCGCTTTTTTCTTCCGTCCACTGGGTGCGATTTTTTTTGGGCGGATGGGCGATCGCATCGGGCGAAAACCCACACTGATTTTTGTATTGATTATGATGACGCTGGCGACAGCCGCCATCGGTCTGGTTCCGACTTATGCCCAACTGGGTATCCTGGCGCCGCTGATCGTTACCGGCCTGCGTATCCTGCAGGGCCTGTTCGCAGGAGGCGAGTATGGCGGGGCGGTGTCGCTGATGACCGAGTTTGCACCACGCGGAAAGCGCGGCCTGTATGGCGCGTGGCAATCCTTTACCGTGGCGCTGGGATTACTGGCAGGCGCGGGCATAGTGGCATTGCTCTCAGTGCTGCTGACGCCGGAGCAGATGCTGAGCTGGGGCTGGCGCATCCCATTCTTTATCGCACTGCCGCTGGGGGGGCTGGCACTCTGGCTGCGGGTGGAGATGGAAGAGACGCCCGCGTTTGTTCAGCAGCAGGCACAGCCCCAGGCAAAAGTTGACGCCAGCCTGAGCGACACGCTGAAAACGATTCAGCTGGGTATCTGCCGTCTGATGGTGTGGTCGGCGGCCGGTTACACCTGGCTGGTGATCATGCCGACGTATTTGCAGGCCTCGCTGCACACCGGCTTTAACCAGGCGCTGCTGATAGCGGTGATCTCGAACCTCGGCTTTGCCGCCACTATCATTCCGGCCGGGATGCTAAGCGACAGGATTGGCCGCCGTGCCGTGATGGTCTCAGCTGCGGTGTTGCTGCTGGTACTCTCTCTGCCGCTGTTAAACGTTTTGCAGGCAGAGAGTACCGGACTGCTGCCCAAAGCGCTGGTGGTCTTTATCGCAGGTGGCGTGGTCGGCTTGCTGGCGGGGCCAGGGCCTGCGATGCTGGCCGAGATGTTTCCGACACGCGTGCGTTATACCGGGCTGGGACTGGCCTATTCACTCTCCAACGCCGTCTTTTCCGGCTGCGCCGGATTGATCATTACCAGCCTGATCAAAGAGACCGGTAACCCTGATATTCCCGCCTGGTATGTGATGGCGACGGCGCTGGTGAGTATTGTGGCGCTGATGACGCTGAATAAAGATGATCATCTGCGGCTGCTGGATGAGCCGCCGTCACGCTGAGTTATGGATGGTGAATTGAGCGATAAAGGATAAGCCGGCAAGCTGGCTGTGCATCAGGCAGCCTGTTAGCGTGAACGCCCGCGAGGGTGCAGGCGTTAATTATTCAGAACAGATTAGCGATCCTGGGATGACGATAAACTGAAAACCTGATCGCGCGAACGCACTTTATCAGCATGGTTATCGGCAATGATAATCACAGCCGCCATAATCAGGCCCATAATAATGATGATTAATTTACGCAGCAGCATAAGCCAGTACTCCTGTTGAATTAACTAACTCAGATGAATAGGCGTTATTATGGCTTAATCAAAGGGTTAAGTTGAGTATTGGTCCATTATGTCTGAAAGATAAGCTTTATTTTTTGATCGCGATGCGGTTTATCAATATCAGATGAAATAAAAAAGTTATGCAGGTTCGATATTAAACGCGGGCTAAACAGGCTTATTACATTCGCCGGTTTCTCTTCCGCGCGTTTGTTCAATAGGAATTGAATATACAGGGGTACGCCGTGAGGGCATTGCTAAATACGATATGCAGGAGACCGGAATCTGGCTGGCTGGCGGCGACGAGCTGATTCCGGTGCAGGCAATTTTCTGTAAATGATTTTAATCCGGTGCTGTTTTAAACGTTGAATATTCCGTGATCAAGAAGCGCATTAATTAAAGCCACTTCATCCTGCTCATCAATAAGCATTTCAGCCGCTTCGTTTTTTTGAATGTTATCCAGCATGCGTTTCAGCGCATCGATGCGTTACCCGGGCGCGGCATCATGCCAGCGATTCAGGCCCTGATGCTCGCGCACATCGATTTTTTACCGAATGGATCAGCCAGTATAAAACCTGAGATGAAGAGGCCAGGTTACGGATCTAAGGGTCAGGGATGAACAGGTCATCATGATATTAAAAGCGAAGAGCGCGACAGAAAAATAAAAAGGCGCCCGAAGGCGCCTCTGTGGTGTAAACCGATGTAATGAATTACACCAGCTGCTGTGCCGTCGTTTCCACCAGTGTCAGCAACACCTTGATATCCTCCAGCGTTACCGTTGGGTTCAGCAGGGTCATCTTCAGGCAGGTCACGCCATCATGCTCGGTCACGCCAACGTTGGCACGGCCTGACTCCAGCAGGGCATCCCCGATGCGCTGGTTCAGCAGAGCGATATCCGCACTGCTGAGATGCGCCAGATGCGCGGGACGATAGCGGAACAGCACGCTGGCCAGCTGCGGTTTCATCACCAGTTCCAGTGCAGGCTGCTCTTCAACGTACTGCGCCACCTGCTGTGCCAGCGTCACACCGTGATCGATGATTTCGGCATACTGCTTCTGACCCAGCGCTTCCAGACCCATCCACAGTTTCAGTGCATCAAAACGACGGGTGGTCTGCAGCGATTTGGAGACCAGATTCGGCACGCCCTGTGCTTCATCAAACTCCGAGTTCAGATAGGCCGCCTGGTAGCGCATCAGCTCATAGTGACGTGCCTCCTTCAGCAGGAAGGCACCACAGCTGATGGTCTGGAAGAACTGCTTGTGGAAGTCCAGCGTAATGGAGTCGACCAGCTCAATGCCATCCAGATAGTCACGATACTTCTCTGACAGCAGCAGCGCGCCACCCCAGGCCGCATCGACGTGCACCCAGATGTTCTCTTCCGCCGCCAGCGCTGCGATTTCACGCAGTGGATCGATTGCACCGGCATCGGTAGTTCCCGCCGTGGCAACAATCGCCAGAATGTTTTCGCCGTTAGCTTTAGATGCGGCCAGCTTCTGGCGCAGATCATCCATATCCATGCGGGCAAAGCGATCACATTTCACCTGCGTGACGGACTGATAGCCCAGACCCAGTAGCGCCATATTCTTCTGTACGGAGAAGTGCGCGTTCTCTGAGCAGAAGACTTTAATCTTCTTCAGATCGCCGGTTAAGCCATCCTGCTGAACAGAATGACCCTGACGCGCAAACCAGGCGTCACGTGCCAGCATCAGACCCATCAGGTTGCTCTGGGTGCCGCCGCTGGTGAAGACGCCCGCGTCGCCAGGCTGATAACCGACCTGGGTGCGCAGCCACTCAATCAGCTTCATCTCAATCAGGGTGGCAGACGGTGCCTGGTCCCATGAATCCATGCTCTGGTTGGTGGCGTTGATCAGCACTTCCGCCGCCTGGCTGATGACCAGGCTTGGACAGTGCAGGTGGGCCACACACTGCGGGTGATGCACCGACAGGCTGTCTTTGAGGAAGTACTCAATGGCGCGTTCAATCGCGGCCTGGTTACCCAGGCCCTGAGGATTGAAGTCCAGCGTAATGCGCTCGCGCAGCTCTGCGACGGTTTTTCCCTGATACATCTCAGGTTGTTCCAGCCACTTAACGACGGCCGCGCTACTTTGGGCAATCGCCTGCTGGTAGGCCTCGGTGCTCTGTGCTGAGGCCGCCAGAATCGGGTTTAACCGGGACATTGCATTCACTCCACTTAAACTGCTTTCACGCCAGCGGACAGCAGGGCGTTTTCAAATTTATCCATGAACACGTCCAGTTCTGCATCTGTGATGAGCAGAGAAGGCAGCAGACGTAATACGCTGCCGTGACGTCCGCCACGCTCCAGAATCAGGCCGTTCTCGAAACATTTCTTCTGTACCAGCGCAGACAGTTCGCCGTCAGCCGGGAAGCTGCCCATGTGGTCAGCAGGCTCGTCGGGTTTCACCAGCTCAATGCCGATCATCAGACCCAGACCACGCACGTTGCCAATGACCGGATAGCGCTGCTGCAGCTCACCCAGTTTGCCTTTCAGCCATTCACCCTGTGCCGCGACTTTGTCAGCGATGTTGTTGTCTTTCAGCAGCTTCAGCGTGGTCAGGCCGGTCGCCATCGCCAGCTGGTTGCCACGGAAGGTGCCGGTGTGGTGACCCGGTGACCAGGCGTCGAACTCTTTCTTAATGCCCAGTACCGCCAGAGGCAGACCGCCGCCGACCGCTTTGGACATTACGATGATGTCTGGCTCAATACCCGCGTGCTCAAAGGCGAAGAATTTACCGGTACGGGCAATACCCGCCTGGACCTCGTCGATGATCAGCAGAATGCCATGCTCTTTAGTCACTTTGCGGATGCGCTGCAGCCACTCAGCCGGAGCCGGGTTAACCCCGCCTTCGCCCTGAACCGCTTCCAGGATCACCGCCGCTGGTTTGCGAACGCCGCTTTCGACGTCGTTGATCAGGTTTTCGAAGTAGTAGGTCAGCGCTTTCACGCCCGCTTCACCGCCAATGCCCAGCGGGCAGCGATACAGGTGCGGATAAGGCATGAACTGCACTTCCGGCATCATGCCGTCTACGGCTTCTTTCGGTGACAGATTGCCGGTGACCGACAGCGCGCCGTGGGTCATACCGTGATAGGCACCCGAGAAGCTGATGATACCGGAACGACCGGTGTGCTTTTTCGCCAGTTTCAGCGCCGCTTCAACAGCATCTGCGCCGGACGGGCCGGTAAACTGCAGGCAGTACTCTTTGCCCTGACCCGGCAATAACGAGAGCAGGTACTCAGAGAACTCATCCTTTAACGGCGTAGTTAAATCGAGAGTATGTAACGGCAAGCCGCTGGTAATGACATGTTGAATGCTCTGCAAAACGTCTGGATGGTTATGACCCAGTGCCAGCGTTCCGGCACCGGCAAGACAGTCGAGATATTGATTATTCTCGACGTCAGTGATCCAGACACCCTGAGCTTTCGCAATCGCGAACGGCAATTTGCGAGGATAACTTCGAACGTTTGATTCAAATTCAGCCTGACGGGCTAAATAGGTTTCGTTGGTTGCGTTTAAGTTCTGTGCATTCAAACTATCAATACGGACTTTATCCGTCATCATATCTCTCCTACAACCGGGACGGGCGTAGCGTCACAGTTGAATAAATGAATTAAAATGGGTGGCTATGTGTAAAGCGCGGCCAATATAGGTGTTTTTCAGGTCCGACTCAATGATTAATTTTATCGGCATATAACGGATTCTTTGCTATAGGAATCAATTAGTTGGTGGGATTGTGACCGTATACATTATGACGGCTTCTGAAGCCTGTTGTTAATAAATGGCGTAAAAACACCAGCTTACCCGGCCTCAGATGCGCTAAGTCAATGATAATAATCTGTGTAAATAGCTGTTTCCGGCGAAAAACGCTATCAAAAAGGGGGCTTCTCAGACATAAAAAGCATAAGTCTGTTTAACTGCCGAAGCAGCATTTATTGGTGGCAAAAAGCGCAGACTAATTAAAATAATAAACCTTTCATTAACATTTAATTAATAACTGGTCGTTGCCGTGTCGTTAATAAGTCAGTGAATCGGCTTTATGACAGGACAATATCAATAAACTGATTTAAGTCTGCCAGTGCCTCACGTGCTTTCTTTTCAGAAGGGTTAATGGTCAGCAGGTCAGCATAGCCGTTGAGCATAGCGCTGATCTGCCTGGCGGTGCGCGGCACATCAGCGCAGTGCAGGGTTCCATCCGTGACGCCGTCACGAATTATCCCCTCCATCAGCCTCTGCCACGTATCGGTCATCTCATCAGCCAGTGCCGCATAGGCTTCGTGATGTGCAGCCGTCTGCCAGAACGAGGCATACAGTTGCCAGGTGGCATCCGGTGCGCTCGGCAGATGACTTTCGAACAGCGTCAGCAGCCGCTGGCGAGGCGTGAGCGTGGTCAGAGATTCAGCAAACGTTTCGAAATCGACCCGCATGAAACGTTCCAGCGCTGCCAGGCAGAGTGTCTGCCAGTTGCTGAAGTAGTGGTAGATATGACTGCGTGAAATACCTACCGACTCGGTGAGTTCACGGGTGGTCACTTTTTCAATCCCTTTCTCAATAAACAGCACTATCGCTGCATCCAGGATTTTGGTTCTCAATACCTCAGCCGACTCTTTCATCATTCTCTCTATCATTGCCACATTGACTTTGAGCAACTGCTCAAATAGACTGCTTATCGTACTTGAGCAACCGCTCAAGAGTGACTCTATCAGAAACAGAAACTATGTCTTCCTCAAAAACGATCCTGCCCGTTGCGGCTCCCCGCAGCGCTATTCTGACATTAAAAATGCTTGGCCGCCGCCATAGCCGCAAGCTATTCCTCACGCTGCTGCTGGTGGTGGCGGAAAACGTCATGTATCTGCTTTATCCGCTGCTGGCGGGCTTCGCCATCAATGCCATACTCTCCGGCAGGACCTGGCATGCGGTGCTCTATGCGGCGATGGTCTTTACCATGTGGGCCATCGGTGCAGCGCGGCGCAGTGTCGATACCCGTACCTTTGCCCGCATCTATGCTGAGCTGGCCGTGCCGGTGATTGTGGCACAGCGCAGCGAAAAACAGAGCGCGTCGACGATTGCTGCGCGGGTGGCGTTGTCTCGCGAGTTTGTCGACTTTTTCGAGAAGCATCTGCCGGTGCTGATTACTTCACTGGCGTCAATGACCGGTGCGGCAGTGATGCTGCTGGCTATTGAGTTCTGGACCGGCGCAGGCTGTCTGGCGATCCTGCTGTTCTTCGCCTGTTTCCTGCCGGGATTTACCCGCAAGAACGATGCGCTGTTTGGCCGTCTTAACAACCGGCTGGAGAAAGAGGTGAGCTTTGTCAGCAATGCGAACGCCGCGTCACTGGGCCGCCACTATGGCGTGCTTGCCAGTCTGCGGATCCGCCTCTCGGATCGGGAAGCGTGCGGCTATCTGGCCATCGGTAGCGTGGCGGCACTGCTGTTTGCGGTCACCATCGCGGTCATGTCGGGCCGTGGCGGCACCAATGCGGGTCATATCTATTCGGTAATGACCTATATGTGGATGTTTGCCATGAGCCTGGATGATGGCCCTCAGCTGCTGGAGAAATATTCGCAGCTCAAAGACATTGGCCGGCGGGTAAATACCGGCACGCACTGATTTTAACAATTTCTGGCACATCGCTGAAGCAACCGCCGGACTTTCCGGCGGCTGTTGATAGGAAGCGCCACAACCCGGCACCGCTACGACCACGTTGACCTCTCCGGTGCAGGATCAATAATCCAGTTCACCTGGCGTAAATGACCTGAATGCATTATCGGACGGTGTATAGCCCAGCACCTCCCGCGTCTGCGTCAGATCAAAACGCTTAAAGCGGTTATCGGAAATGCCGTAACCAATAAAGAAAGTGATCTTCTCCGCTTCGACAGCACCTGTCAGCAGTCTGACGGCATCATCCGGACTCAGCCAGGCGCTGTAATCCCGCGCCGTGTGCTGGATATTATCCAGAGCCGGTTCAAACGCCCCGATTCTCAGCGCCACGCAGCTCAGACCGTGCTGGCTGGCATAGAAAGCGCAGAGGGCTTCCCCATAACATTTGGTGACGCCATACAGATTCGCAGGACAGACAGCCATGCCGGGATGTACCTGAACATCTGTCGGATAACCCTCGATAGTCTGCGCACTGCTGGCAAACACCAGACGACGACAGCGATGCTCTGCGGCTGCCCTGAGAAGCCAGGTGGTGGAGAGGATATTTGAAGGCAGCAGATCGTCGAAACTGGCCTGTGCATCGGGGATACCGGCAAGGTGGATAATGGTATCGACAGGTTCATCTGACAGTAAGTTCTCTGCCGCATCCGGTTGCGATAAATCCGCTGCGATAAACCGATGCGGGGCGGGGATCGCGTAGTCGGGCTCCCGCACATCTGTCAGGATAAAACGGTAACGATTCTGGCTGGCTGCGAAGAAGGTCCGGCCGATGCGTCCACTGGCGCCGGTAAGAAGGATCACTCTGGTCGTCATCTGCTGATTCCTGTTCAGTAACCTGTTAAATAAAGACTCGTTAACCCGTCAGTTAAGCAGACATTCCCGGTCTGAGCCTGCATGACCTCTCCGGATTGTGAGCTGGCACAGCGCGATTCGCGCCAGACCCGCACAGTGGAAGCGTACCCCTGCCACCGCCTGACTGTGCGTCAGATCACAAAATGGGTTGCTTAGCGCGGCCTGACTTTCTATAGTCAGGCCGCTTCATCCGGACGGGAAGTCGTTCTGCTTTCACCCGCCGGCTCACGTCAGCTTTTCAGTTCAGGCCATTGGGAATCAATTTTGTTAAGAAAAAATCATAAAACCGACGATGCCGGTTTTGTCCGCTGGGCATTACTCGCTCTTGCGCTGGGCGGCTTTGGGATCGGAACCGGTGAGTTCATCATGATGGGCCTGCTGCCCGATGTTTCACGCTCTCTGGCGATCACCGAACCGCAGGCGGGCAACGCCATCGCCAGTTACGCGCTGGGTGTGGTGGTGGGCGCACCAATCATTGCCGTACTGGCAGCGCGGATGGCGCGTAAATCGCTGCTGCTGATCCTGATGGCGCTGTTCAGCGTCGGCAATGTCGCCAGCGCGATAGCCGACAGCTATCACGGCCTGCTGGTGGCGCGCTTTCTGACCGGCCTGCCGCACGGAGCTTACTTTGGTGTTGCCTCACTGGTGGCCGCTTCACTGGTACCGCCTGAACGGCGCGGGCGTGCGCTGGCGTCACTGATGCTGGGACTGACGGTGGCGACGCTGATTGGCGTACCGCTGGGTTCATGGATTGGTCAGCTATTCAGCTGGCATGTGGTGTTCACCTTTGTGGGCGCGATTGGTCTCCTGACCTGTCTGCTGATTGGTCGCTACGTGCCTTACACGGCAGGCGATGCGGATGCACATCCGCTGCGCGAACTGGGCGCGCTGAAAAACCCGCAGGTGCTGCTGACCTTGCTGGTAGGCGCGGTCGGCTTTGGCGGGATGTTCGCGATCTTCAGCTATATCGCACCGACGCTGATTAACATTGCGGGCATCGCGCCCTCGCTGATCCCATGGGCGATGGTGGCGTTCGGGCTGGGGATGATTATCGGCAATCTGGTCGGTGGCCGTCTGGCTGATGGTTCGGTGCTGAACATTATTGGCTGGACACTGTTATGGAACGTGCTGGTGATGCTGGCCTTCCCGGTACTGGTTCAGCATGTGGCCACCGGCCTGCTGGCGACCTTCCTGATTGGCACCTGCTCAGTGCTGCTGCCTTCACTGCAGATTCGCCTGATGGATGTCGCTAATGATTCGCAAACGCTGGCGGCTGCGATGAATCACTCGGCGCTGAACATCGCTAATGCGATGGGCGCTTATCTGGGTGGCCTGACGGTCTCACTGGGCTATGGCTGGATCTCCACCGCCTGGGTCGGCGTCGCACTGGGTGTAGCCGGTCTGATGGTGTTTGTGATGACGGCGCGTCATGCTGCGCGTCAGCAGACGCAACTGGCCTGATATATAAGAAGAGGGCGCAGCGATACCGATTATCGCTGCGCTTAATGGGCACAGCGCCGACGTATGACTTTTCAGCAGTGATTAACCGCAGAGCTTTTTACTGGCTGACCGTTTAATAAAAATTATCATTCTGCCCGCGTGGAAATTTCAAAAGGCCTGAAAAATCAATAATGGCGCTCCGGACGTCTGGATGTTAAAATTAAATTAAAATAATGTTTGCTAAAGTCGTTAAGGAATGGCTTAATGGCGACCTCGGTTTGGAACACAGACCTTATCAAAGCAGTTTTAGTAAAGCAGTCCTCAGTGCAAGCGATATCACAAGATACCCCTTATTCATGAGTCTCCTCCTAAAAGCCTGGTAAGTTACCTTCTGAAAGACAGGCCATCTTCGCCACTTAGTGGCTCATAAATTAAGGAATTATCGATGTCTAATAAAATGACTGGTTTAGTAAAATGGTTTGACGCGGGTAAAGGTTTCGGTTTTATCTCTCCTCAGGACGGCAGCAAAGATGTATTCGTACATTTCTCTGCAATCCAGAGCAACGACTATAAAACTCTGGACGAAGGCCAGCAGGTCGAATTCACTATTGAAAACGGCGCTAAAGGTCCTTCAGCGGCAAACGTAGTCCCTATGTAAGCCTCTGTTATCAATAACGCTTACAATCGCGATGACGGCAATAGCCTGAGCAGATAAGCCTGAATTGATAATAAAAAAACCCGCCTTGTGCGGGTTTTTTGCGTTTATGTCTGGCTGAAAACTTTCGCAATGTTTTTGCTCGCAACAGAGTTTCGCGCGGGTCAGTATCAGACTGAGCCTGTTCACCTTAAACTTGCGATCATCCACTGCTGCAATTCTGTCAGCTCCGCCTGTTGTGCCGGGAAATCAGCTATCAGCTGATTCAGGACTTGCTCCAGTGCATCGGGCCGGTAAGTGACGTTCTGCATCCGCTGGGCCAGCGCTTCGAGCGGCGCGGGATTGAGGCTGTCGCTGAAAATCTGACAGCGGCTGATCACGCCGCGTTCGACATCGCAGTGAATCTCCACACCGCCCCAGATAAAACGCTGGTCCAGCAGATGCGAGAAGTCAGGTGCCTGACCGAAATTCCATGCCCAGCTACTCTGCTTTGCGAACTGCTCAGTGAATCCAGGCAGATCGGGCAGGGCATCGGGAGAGATCATCTCCGGCTCACACTGCTCGCCGAAATGTTCAAAAAAGGCGTCCGTCACCGCAGAGCAGATCGCCTGATAGCTGATACCCGGCGTCAGCTCCGTCAGATTGGCAACCCTGGCGCGCACTGACGTAATCCCTTTGGCCTGCAGTTTCTTCACATCAGGATTAAGGTAATCTGCCAGCCGGGAAAGATCGGCATCCATCAGAATAGTGCCGTGATGAAAACCGCGATCCGGCGTTTCACGATACGCAGACCCGGAAATTTTGCGCAATCCGTCAGCGGTGTTCACCACTAAATCGTTACGGCCGGACGCTTTCGCCGGAACACCCAGCGCGTTCAGTGCGCGCAGGATAATGGCAGTTGAAACACTTTTATCGTACTCCGGCTTGCCGGCCATAAAGGTAAAACAGCAGTTGCCAGTGTCGTGAAACACCGCGCCACCGCCGCTGCTGCGACGCGCCAGACGGATGCCATCTTCCGCCATGCGCCGGGTATTGCACTCTTTCCACGGATTCTGCGCCCGTCCAATCACCACCGTCTCCGCATTCCGCCACAGGAACAGTACCCGCTGGGTGGCGGGCATCTGTCGGAAAATGCACTCTTCGACCGCCAGATTAAACCAGGGATCATTGGATTCAGATAACAGTAAACGCAGCGTGGACATCAGTAACTCCCGTTCCTTATGAGAAGCGGCCCGTAAAGCAGGGCAGAACGCAGAGTCTACCAGCACGGGCACGGCCCCACATGCCTCTTCATGCCGTGAGGCTGCGGCAAAAAAAGATAATCTGCCGTCTGTGGCGCAATCACGGCAGATTGCTGTACAACATTGTGCCAGTATATTGTCTGAGTCTGCTGATTTTACTGCTTATTTTTACCACTGAGATTAAAAATCTTATGAACGCGTCCGCTGGCATCGCGATGAAGATCACAGCTGCGTTGAGCTCAACGCTGATGCTGGCCTGTGTAAAAGGACTGGATGGCGCAATCCCGGTCGGCGAAGTGATATTTTTCCGCTCGCTGCTGGCACTGGTTCCACTGCTCATCTGGCTGCGCATTCAGGGCAGCGTGCTGGATGGCATCCGTACCCGTAATATTCGCGGACATTTTGTGCGCGGGCTGGCCGGAACCGGCGGCCTCTATTTCAGCTACCTGTCGCTGCTCTATATTTCCCTGACCGACGCCACCGCGATTAACTATGCCGCACCGCTATTTACCGTACTGCTGGCAGCATTGCTGCTGCGTGAAAAAGTGCGTCACCATCGCTGGGTGGCGGTCTTTACCGGTTTCAGCGGCATTCTGGTAATGTTCTCCGGGCATCTGTCGCTCACGCAGTCGGCGGCATTCTCGCTCTCCGCGTCGGCGGGCATTCTGCTGGCGCTGATGGCGGCCTTCTGTACCGCCTGTGCGCTGGTCCAGATTCGGTTTCTTAACGGCAAAGAGAAGCCGGGTGCCATTGCCTTCTGGTTCGCCGTCACCACAGCGTTAACGTCGCTGGTCACGCTGCCGGGCGGCTGGAAAGTGCCACACGGTAATCAGGTGGCGCTACTGATAGGCTGTGGGCTGCTGGGCGGAATCACGCAGATTCTGATGACCCTGAGCCTGCGGTATGCAGAAGCCTCCCTGCTGGCACCGTTCGATTACACCACGCTGATCTGGTCTGTCGCAGTGGGATATCTGTTGCTGGGTAATCTGCCAACTACCACTACGGTCATCGGTGCGGTTCTAGTGGTGTGCGGCGGCCTCTATTCAGTGCTTTATGAGCGCTACCGTTTTCGTAAAGCGCGGGTAGCAGATATGACGACCTGAGCAGACCACGCATCAGAATGTTGAATAACGAGAGGATGATAACGTACAGTTAACAATTTGTGATCGCGGCGAAAGAATGAACGGTTGTAATCGATTACTTTTAAATCCGGCAGAAAGTAATCGATTACTTATTCGTGAGGTTCTCATGATTGCAACGGTGCAGGAGAGTGCAGGTCAGCGGGTGCAGCATAAGCTGCTGGTGCCGCGTCTTTCACTGATGATGTTTATGCAGTTCTTTATCTGGGGCAGCTGGTCGGTCACGCTGGGGCTGGTGATGACCCGTCACAATATGCCGTTGCTGATTGGGGATGCGTTTTCGGCCGGGCCTATCGCGTCGATTCTCTCGCCGTTTGTGCTCGGTATGCTGGTGGATCGCTTCTTTCCCTCGCAGAAAGTGATGGCCGTGATGAATCTGGCGGGTGCAGCGATTCTCTGGTTCGTACCGCAGGCACTGGTCGCAGAAAACGGCGCGTTGCTGATCGCCCTGTTATTTGGCTATACGCTCTGCTTTATGCCGACGCTGGCGCTCTCGAATAACATCGCCTTTCACAGTCTTGCCAGCAGTGAGAAGAGTTTCCCCATTGTCAGGGTCTTCGGCACCATTGGCTGGATCGTCGCGGGGATCTTTATCGGCGTGACCGGCATTGCAGACAGCGTCGCGGTGTTCCAGCTGGCGGCGCTCTGTTCGGTCCTGCTGGCTATTTACAGCCTGACGCTGCCTCACACACCGGCACCGGCTAAAGGTTTACCGTTAAAAGTCCGCGATCTCTTCTGCGCCGACGCCTTCGCCTTGCTGCGCCTGCGTCATTTCATGGTCTTTGCGCTGTGCGCCACCCTGATCTCCATTCCGCTCGGCACCTATTACGCCTTTACCGCCTCCTGGCTGGCGGATGCCGGTATCCGCGAAGTCAGCACGCTGATGTCGCTTGGCCAGATGTCTGAAATCGCCTTCATGCTGATCATCCCGCTGCTATTTCGTCGCCTGGGTGTGAAGTACATGCTGCTGATTGGGATGACGGCGTGGTTTGTTCGCTATGCCCTGTTTGCGCTGGGTATGAGTGATGAGACGCGCACGCTTATCTACCTCGGCATACTGCTGCATGGCATCTGCTATGACTTCTTCTTCGTGGTGGGATTTATCTACACCGATCGGATTGCCGGTGAAAAGGTGAAAGGGCAGGCGCAGAGCATGGTGGTCATGTTCACCTACGGCATTGGCATGCTGCTGGGGTCGCAAATCTCCGGCGCGCTTTACAATCATCTGGTCGCAGGTCACGCCAGCGCGCAGAGCTGGGCGATGTTCTGGTGGATCCCCGCCATTGCCGCCGCGCTGATCGCGATTATCTTCTTCTTCTCGTTTAAATACCGTGATTAGGCGGTAGCGAAAAACAGGAGCTACTGATGAAAACAGTTAAAGGCCCAGGCATCTTCCTGTCGCAGTTTATCACCTCGCAGCCGCCATTTAATTCGCTGGCGGGTCTGGCGGAGTGGGCTGCCGGGCTGGGATACCGGGCGCTGCAGATCCCCTGTCACCAGCCCGCTATTTTCGACCTTGAACAGGCAGCGGTCAGCCAGACCTATTGCGATGAGGTACGGGGATTACTGGCCGGTTTTGGGCTGGAGATCAGCGAGCTGTCTACGCATCTTGAAGGGCAACTGGTGGCGGTTAACCCGGCCTTCGACCTTGCGTTTGATAATTTTGCACCAGCAACACTGCGGGGCGATCCCGCCCGGCGCACCGAGTGGGCCATCGCTACCCTGAAGCGTGCGGCGGCGGCCTCGGAAAAACTCGGTCTGCGCGCACACGCGACTTTTTCCGGCTCGCTTGCCTGGCCCTGGTTCTATCCCTGGCCGCCACACCATGAAGCGCTGTTTGATGAGGCGTTTGCTGAACTGGCAAGGCGCTGGCTGCCGGTGCTGAATGTGTTTGACCAGCATGGCATTGACCTCTGCTATGAGATTCATCCCGGCGAAGACCTGCATGACGGTGTCACGTTTGAGCGTTTTCTGGCGGAGATGAATCACCATCCACGCTGCAATATCCTGTTCGATCCCAGCCATCTCCTGCTGCAACATATCGACTATCTGCAGTTCATCGACCTCTACCATCCGCGTATCAAAGCCTTTCATGTTAAGGATGCTGAATATCAGATGAACGGACGCAGCGGCGTCTATGGCGGTTATCAGCCCTGGCTGGCACGTGCCGGACGCTTTCGCTCGCCGGGTGATGGCCAGATCGACTTCAGTCGTATCTTCAGCAGGCTGGCGCAGTATGATTATGATGGCTGGGCGGTACTGGAGTGGGAGTGCTGCCTGAAGGAGGGCGAAACCGGGGCGCGTGAAGGTGCAGAGTTTATCCGTCGCCATATTATTCCGGTGGCTGACCGCGCGTTTGATGATTTTGCTTTAGCAGAGAACGCCCCATCGATACGCCACCAGCTGGGTCTGGATCGCGATGTCTGAGGTGCTGCGTGGATTCAGCAGATAAGCAATGAGTCAGCTTTACAGGCATTAAAACAGAGGGATCTTATGTCAGTTCAGAAAATCGCCCGGATGGCGGGTGTTTCAGTTGCCACGGTTTCCAGGGTGCTGAATAACAGCGACAGCGTAAAACCAGCTAATCGCCAGAAAGTCCTGGCGGCCATCGAAGAGAGCCATTATCAGCCAAACCTGCTGGCACGCCAGCTACGCACGGCGCGCAGCTCGATGATTCTGGTGCTGGTTTCAGATATCTCCAACCCGTTCTGCGCCGAGGTAGTTAAAGGCATTGAGGCGCACGCCGAGAAAAATGGCTATCGCATCCTGTTGTGCAACTCGGGCGCGGAGATAGAACGTTCGCGATCCAGCCTGCAACTGCTTTCCGGCAAAATGGTGGATGGCATCATTACGATGGATGCCTTCAGCAAGCTGCCGGAGCTGAGCCAGCTGATAGGCGCGGCCCCCTGGGTTCAGTGTGCCGAACATGATGACACCGGCCAGGTCTCCTGCGTCGGTATTGACGATGACGTCGCTGCGCAGTCCGTGGTGCAGTACCTTGCGGCGCGGGGACGTCAGCGCATCGCGTTAATCAATCACGACCTCCGCTACCGATATGCCCGACTGCGTCAGCAGGGCTACACCCGCCAGCTCAAAGAACAGCACCTGATCTGGCAGGCGATTGCCTGTGCCAGCGAGTTAAGCTTCAGCGCCGGAAAAGCGGCGATGGAGCAGTTGCTGGCGGATGAAACAGTGCCTGACGCGGTATTTGCCGTGTCTGACACGCTTGCCGCTGGAGCCATGACGGCAATTCGTCAGGCGGGGTTGCGGATACCTGACGATATCGCCGTAGTCGGGTTTGACGGTAGCGAACTGGCTGAAATGGTCTCGCCGCCACTGACCACCCTGGCGCAGCCCTCAAAGGAAATAGGTCGCCGGGCCTGTGAACTGGTGTTGCAGAAAATCACCCGGCCCGATGCGCCTTCACAATGCGTGATCCTGCAGGGTGAGCTGGTGATACGAGCCAGCAGCTGAAGACGTCACCCGCAATCCCTTCCTTCGATTCCTGCGCCTCTATTGTCCACTAAAAAGCGACAGTGATTGCCCGTTCACGCCATTGTGTGACTCTCTGGTTTACTTATATGCTGTTTCCATCGAAGGGCATTCGCACTTCCCGAATCAACGAAGGGGCAGAATATGATTGAGCAAAGATTGTCAGAGCAACGCGGTGTGGGCGATCACGGCTGGCTGAATTCACGTCACACCTTCTCTTTTGCAAACTACTGGGACCCAAAACAGGCGGGCTTCTCTGATCTGCTGGTAATCAATGATGATCGGGTCGCTAAAGGGCGTGGTTTTGGTGCTCATCCGCACAGCAATATGGAGATCATCTCTTATGTGCTGGAAGGCGCGCTGGAGCACAAAGACTCAATGGGCACCGGCTCGGTGATTGTTCCCGGCGACGTGCAGCTGATGAGTGCGGGCAGTGGAGTGACCCACAGTGAGTTCAACCATTCTGGTACTGAGGGCGTGCATTTCCTGCAGATTTGGGTAGTTCCTGCTGAGAAGAACACGCCGCCAGGCTACCAGCAGATCTCCGTCAGCGAAGCAGATAAGCGCGGTAATCTGCGACTGATTATATCGCCAGAGGGTGAAAACGGAGCTTTGCGTGTGCGTCAGGATATTCGCATCTATGCAGGACTGTTCCAGGGCGATGAGCAGCAGACGATCACGCTGCCGGACGATCGCTACGCCTATATTCATGTGGCGCGGGGCAGTGTCCGTGTCAATGGCCTGCAGTTTAATGCCGGAGACGGCGCGCGGGTGCGTGATGAAAAAACGCTGTCGTTCAGTCACGGTGACGGAGCGGAAGTGCTGTTATTCGATCTTCGTCCGAATGAAGTAAATCATCCAACCCGTTAAAACAGAAACTGCGCGGCTTCCACCGCGCAGTTTTTTTCATCACTGCGCGTTAAGGAACGCCAGCAGATCCTGATTCAGCTGATCCTGATGCGTCACCGCGAAACCATGCGGCGCATTGTCATAGACTTTGAGTTCAGCACCCTCAATCATCTCTGCCGCCACTTTGCCGGTGGATTCAAACGGCACGATCTGGTCGTTGCTGCCATGAATCACCAGCGTTGGCACATTGACTTTTGCTACGTCGGCACGGAAATCGGTTTCCGCAAACGCGGTAACGCAGTCCACGGTACTTTTTAGCGAGGCCAGCAGCGCGATATTCAGCGTCTGCGTCATCACGCCATCTGAAACGGTCTGTCCGGCGTTGGTACCATAGAACGGCGTGGCGAACTCTTTGATAAACTGCGCGCGGTCTTTGAGCAGGCCCTCACGAATTCCCTCGAACACCGACATATCGACACCCTGCGGGTAGTCTGCCGTTTTGCCGAAGATGGGCGTAACGGCACCCAGCAGCACCAGCGCCGCGACGCGATCGCTGCCGTAGCTGCCGATGTAACGCGTAACGTCGCCGCCACCCATAGAGAAGCCCACCAGCGTCACGTTCTGCAGGTCAAGATGGGTGATCAAATCGTTAATATCTGAAGCAAAAGTATCATAGTTATTACCGGTCCACGGCTGATCGGAACGACCAAAGCCACGACGGTCAAACGCAATCACCCGATAGCCGTTATCGGCCAGGAAATTCATCTGGCTGTCCCACATGTCGGCATCCAGCGGCCAGCCGTGGCTGAATAATACAGGCTTACCGGTTCCCCAGTCCTTGAAGTAAATCTGTGTGCCGTCGGTCGTTGTAAAGGTGCTCATAGTATTGCCCTCTGTATGACGTGATAGATGAGAAGTTGGTAATGCGCCAGTTACACTGGCGCCACCAGATAGCGAACCTCGGGTGAGCTCTCGCCCTGATGAAAAGCGAAAACCCGCCGCTCTATTTTTTTGTCGTTGATGGTGTAGCGCTCTTTCTGACGCAGATGTTCGACCCAGGAACCGACTACAAACGTTTCAACGAAAATGCCGGGCTGCAGAATATCTTCATAAAGTGACCAGTTGATGGCGCCACCGCGGCGTCTGACCCGCCGCATATCCTGCATGCAGACGGTAAAAGCATGTGCATCATCAATAGTAATCCGGTATTCGTAATTCACCATAACCGGCCCGCGTTCGTGACGGATATCCAGCGCAGGCGCATTGACGCCGTCACCAATCATATCGAGATTGAGATCGGGATCCTGATCGAGCCGCCAGCGCCAGACGGTACTGCTGGCCAGCACCATGCCCAGCGCAGCGATACAGAGTGACAGCGGAATGCTGAAGTGAGACGCGAGCTGTCCCCAGAGGGCGCTGCCTGCGGTCATCGAACCAAAAAAGACCGTCAGATAAACCGCCAGCGCACGCGCTTTCACCCACTTCGCGGCGCTGCGCTGTGCGCCAAGATTCAGCGTCGACAGCACCGCGATCCAGGCAAAGCCGGTGAAGAACTCAAACGCATTAAGCAGCCAGAAGTGCCGCACAAAGGCCAGCGCCAGCATAGTCAGGGCAAAGATCAGACTGGCGAGCACCATAAGGCGATCGGAACTCAGGCGACGACGCAGACGCGGCAGCAGGACAGCACCGGTTATCGCGCCGACACCGATGCAGGCCAGCATAATGCCGTAGCCGCCAGGGCCGAGGCCGAGTTCACGACGTGCCACCAGCGGCAGCAACGCCCAGCCTGCGCTGCCAAACAGGAAGAACGAGAAGGTCCGCACCAGCACGTTACGCAACACCGGTGCCGCATGCACATAGCGCAGACCGGCACGCACCGCCGGGAAGAAGTGCTCTGGCGGGAGGCGCTGCACGCTCGGCTCCGCTTTCCAGCGCCAGAGCACCCAGGTCACGCCCAGCACCGATAGCGCGTTGAGCAGGAAAACCATCCAGGGGCCGGTGAATGAGAGGATCAGGCCGCCCAGCGCCGGACCAATAGCGCGACTGATATTAATGCCGAGCGAGTTAAGGGCAATGGCTGGACCAAGTTCCTGTTTAGTCACCAGATCCGGCACGATCGCCTGGAAGGGCGGCGAACTCATGGCGGCACCTGCGCTCAGCAAAAAGGCAGCGCCCAGCAGCACTTCAGGTGTAACATGGCCGGTCCAGGCCAGTACCGTCAACCCGGCCGCGGCAATAAAGGTCCAGAGCTGGGAAAACAGCAGATATTTGCGGCGGTCAACGATATCCGCCATCACGCCTGAGGGCAGCGCGAACAGAAACATCGGCAGGCTGCTGGCCGCCTGCACCAGCGCCACAGCCAGCGGGTCGGCACTCAGCGTCAGCATGCTCCAGTTCACGCCCACGTCGTTCATCCAGGATCCGATATTGGAGACCACGGTAGCAATCCAGAGCATGCGGAACACCGGCTGACGCAGCGGCTGTAGCGGTGAAACTTCACCTGAAGTCGCCGCAGGCTGTTCCTGATCGAGCTGGTGGATATCATTAACCTGTGCCATGTCTTACCCCCTGATGTTTTGCTGCCTGGATTCGCCAGCCGCCAGGCCCGGTCAGCGCCAGTGTGGTAAAGATAATCAGCAGCAGCCAGCCGAACTGACCTTCAGCCAGTGACCAGCCAGGGTGAACCACCAGCATCGCGACCAGCAGCACCGCGATGATCGGCAGACAGGCAATCCGGCTACCCCAGCCGATGATAATAAAAATCGGGCAGATGACTTCCGCGACTATTGCCGGCAGCAGGCTCATCATCGGTCCCAGCCCGAACGGATCTTCGATACGCGTCAGTTCTTCGCTGAAATGCAGAATTTTCGGCAGTCCATGCACCTGCAACAGCAGCAGGCTGCCGGTCAGGCGCAGGAAGAACAGCCCCGCATTGATACGGGGCGACAGAGCCATAGCGTTATTCATGATTAAAACGCGAAGCAGCTGCAGCCGAGCGCGCCCCAGAAGGCGTTATCTTCGGCGACTGGCACACTGGAACCCCGGGCGATCTCATGCGAGTGTTGATGAACCCCGCACGGACCGCTGCAATGGTGAACGGCGGGCATCATGCCTGCACGGCTCTGTGCAACCGGCGGGGCACTGCGATAGTGACCCGGCACGTTTACCACTGGGGACCACTCAGGCAGGACCGGAATGGCGGGCGGTGCATCCGCGCCGAACGAACCGGCGGCATAGACAATATTGCCATCCACCACGGTCAGCACTGACTCGATACCTTTGATTTCTTCTTCCGGCACGCTGAAAAAGTCCTTGCTCAGCACCGCCAGATCCGCCAGTTGCCCGATTTTGATTTGACCTTTTTTACCCTGCTCACTGGAGAACCAGGCGCTGCCCTGGGTCCAGAGCATCAGTGCCGTTTCGCGGTCGAGGCGGGCACTGACGTCATACATCTGCATGCCGCCCACGGTACGGCCGGAAACCAGCCAGTAGAGCGCAGTCCAGGGGTTGTAGCTGGCGACGCGGGTCGCATCGGTGCCGAGTCCGACCGGAACACCTGTCTCCAGCATTTTCTGTACCGGCGGAGTGTGGCGGGTGGCTTCGATGCCGTAACGTTCAGCAAAATATTCCCCCTGGAACGCCATACGATGCTGCACAGCAATGCCACCGCCCAGCTCTTTAATACGATCAATGTTACGCTGGGTGACTGTTTCGGCGTGGTCAAAGAACCAGTGCAGACCGTTGAACGGAATATCACGATTCACTTTTTCGAACACATCCAGCATCCGACTGATCGACTCGTCATAGGTCGCATGCAGACGGAATGGCCAGCGATGCTCCACCAGATGACGCACCACGCGCTCCAGCTCATCTTCCATACCGGGCGCAAGGTCGGGACGCGGCTCCAGGAAATCTTCGAAGTCAGCAGCCGAGAAGACCAGCATTTCGCCTGCGCCGTTGTGACGGAAATAGTCGCTGCCCTGACCTGGCGTCAGCATGTCCGTCCACTTCTCAAAATCTTCCAGTTCATGACCCGGACGTTGCGTGAAGAGGTTATAGGCGATACGCAGCGTCATCTGCTTTTTCTGATGCAGTTCAGCAATCACTTCGTAATCTTCGGGATAGTTCTGGAAGCCGCCACCGGCATCAATCGCGCTGGTCAGGCCCAGACGGTTCAGCTCACGCATAAACTGGCGGGTGGAGTTGATCTGCTGTTCCAGCGGCAGCTTCGGGCCTTTCGCAAGGGTGGCGTAGAGGATCATCGCATTGGGACGGGCGATCAACAGACCGGTGGGATTACCGTTACTGTCACGCTGGATTTCACCACCCGGCGGGTTCGGCGTCTCTTTGGTGTAGCCAACCACTTTCAGCGCGGCGCGGTTGAGCAGGGCACGGTCATAAAGGTGCAGCAGGAAAACCGGTGTGTCAGGGGCCGCTTCGTTGATCTCATCCAGCGTCGGCATCCGACGCTCGGCAAACTGGAACTCGGTCCAGCCGCCGACGACACGCACCCACTGCGGTGACGGGGTACGCAGCGCCTGTGCTTTCAGCATCCGCAGCGCATCGGCCACCGAGGGTACACCTTCCCAGCGCAGCTCAAGGTTGTAGTTCAGCCCGCCGCGGATCAGATGCAGGTGTGAATCGTTCAGGCCTGGCACCGCAGTGTGGCCTTTGAGATCGATCACTTTGGTGCCGTCACAGTGATACTCCATCGCCTCTGCCAACGTACCTACCGCAACAAATTTGCCATCACGAATTGCCACGGCTTCTGCGACCGGATTGCTGCGGTCAACAGTATGAAATTTGCCATGGGTCAGTATCAGTTCAGCTTTACCCAGCGTAACCATAGTTCCTCCTCAACGGGGTTGTCCGACTCAGCGCGGGACAGGAAGTGCCTCAATAAGCAGGGCACGAATAAGCCGGATTATGGTGAGCAGGCTGAGGAGTCGTCTAGTTATACAGAGGGATACCTATACCTTCGTATAGTTATACGCAGAGATAATAGTTTGCCGTGTCACGTCGCCCTACACTGCGACCAGACAAGTCAGCAGCAGGATTAATAAACCCGTCCTGACCGTCTTTTTGCTCCGCGCCAGTTGGCGGAAATTCCGTTACTTAACCTCTATGGGTGAACGCATGTCCAACGCAAAGCTTGAAGTCCTCACGCCACATAACAGCCAGATTATCTTCATCGACCAGCAGCCGCAGATGGCCTTTGGCGTGCAGTCGATTGACCGCCAGGTGCTGAAAAACAACACCGTTGCGCTGGCGAAGGCGGCAAAAGTCTTTAACATCCCGACCATCATCACCACGGTCGAAACCGAAAGCTTCTCGGGTCACACTTATCCGGAACTGCTGGATGTCTTTCCTGGTCAGGACATTCTGGAGCGCAGCTCAATGAACTCCTGGGATGACCAGAAAGTGCGTGATGCGCTGGCGGCAAACGGCAAGAAGAAAGTGGTGGTATCCGGCCTCTGGACGGAAGTATGCAACAACAGCTTTGCGCTCTGCGCGATGCTGGAAGGCGGCTACGAAATCTATATGGTGGCAGACGCATCTGGCGGCACGACTAAAGAAGCACACGACTACGCGATGCAGCGCATGATTCAGGCAGGCGTGGTGCCGGTGACCTGGCAGCAGGTGATGCTGGAGTGGCAGCGTGACTGGGCAAACCGTGACACCTACGATGCAGTGATGAATATTGCCAAAGAGCATTCCGGTGCCTATGGCATTGGTGTGGATTACGCCTACACCATGGTGCACAAAGCGCCATCACGTCAGAAAAGCGAACACCGTACTCTGGCACCGGTTCACGCGCCGGTCCGCTAAGGGTCGCGCTGCTGATCGGCACGCGTTGCCGGTCAGCAGGCGGGCATCACAGGAGTCCGGTCATGAATCCTTTACTTCTTTCCCTGGCGGCAGGGGTGTTGATTGGCCTGTTTTATGGCCTGCTCAACGTGCGTTCACCCGCACCACCCGCGATTGCGCTGGTGGGCCTGCTGGGAATGTTACTGGGCGGGGCACTGATGCAGACAGTTATTCCATCAGCGCATGCGACCGTCCTTCAGCCGCTCAGCGCTCAGCCTGAAACACACCTGTTGCGGACAAGCTGAACATGTTGAAATCCTACATCATTTCTCTCACGGCAGGCCTGCTTGCCGGGGTAATCTATGCGCTGATTAACGTCAACTCTCCGGCTCCGCCGATTATTGCGCTGGTGGGGCTGTTCGGCATGCTGGTGGGGGAACAGATCATTCCGCTGGCTAACCGTCTGTTTCGCCGTCAGCCGGTGACGCTGAAGTGGTTTCGCCATGAGTGTGTGCCAAAAATCAGTGGGACACCGCCACCCGATGGCGATAACACCCCTTAAGTCCTCGCGTACCGCACAGTGAGGCGTTCCGGAGAATAACTGCATGGCGCTGTCACAGCGTATTATCATTGTTGATGATGAACGCGCGGTCCGCAGTGGACTGAGCAATCTGTTGCACTCAGACGGCTACCCGACACGCTTATATGAGTCCGGTGAGGCGCTCCTGAGCGATGACGATGCCCTTTCAGAGGCGGGCATGCTGATTATTGATGTCGGACTCAAGGGCATGTCCGGATTTGAGCTGTTTGTCCTCCTGAAACAGCAGACAGAGCTGCCCCCGGTCATCTTTATCTCAGCAGATCTGGAAGAAACAACACTGTGGTATGCCATCGACCTGGGTGCGGTCACGTTTTTGCGAAAGCCCATTGATGTTGATACGCTGCTGACACTGATCCGTTGCGAGTTATCCAGGGGAGAAGCCCGCTGATGAGCATGCTTTCGGTTAATGTCCAGGAAAGTGACGACGCAGGGCTCGCGATTGACCATTTCGACACGCTGACACCGCTGGCGCAGGATGGCTGCCTGCTCTGGATACTGGCGCGCTGCCACACTGGTGAATCCCTGATTATCGCCACCGGTCAAAGTGACGACGTCACCTTTCAGGCGACGCAGCGTCTTAAAAATGAGCGTGCGCTGGCTGGCTATCTTTCACCGCGCTGGGCAATCACCGCCACCGGCACCACCCGTTATCACAATCGTTACGCCCTGATTTATCCTTCGTTTCCGTTTCGTACTCTGGCTCACAATCTCGCCACTCCACCTGAAAACATCGCCGACTTCCTGCAGGTGGCGTTGCAGCTCTGCCATACGCTGGGTCAGGCGCATCATCAGGGGATCGTGCATGGGGATATCAAGCCGGGTCACTTTTTTGTCACTGACGATGGGCGCTTCCGCCTGGGTGGGTTCGGACTCGCCTCGCTGGCGGCGCAATCGGCAGACAAAACCAGTCTGCGCGCCTCTGGCGGCACGCTGGCCTATATGTCTCCTGAGCACACCGGCCGCACGCCTCATCCCGTCAGCAGCCTCAGCGATCTCTACAGCCTGGGCGTGGTGTTATATGAATATCTGACCGGTAAGCTGCCGTTTGGCTCACCGGACGCGGGCGAAGCGGAGTGGATCCATCACCACATCGCCAGTGCGCCCCGGCCAGCTGAACAGGTCAGAGAGGATGTGCCGCCGATGCTCTCGGTGATTCTGCTGCGTCTGCTGGCAAAGTCACCCGCTGAGGGTTATCAGAGCGTGCAGGGGCTGATGGCCGATCTGCGCCGCTGCCAGGCGACGCTGACAGCGGAGAACACCATCGCACCCTTTACGCCCGGTCTGCAGGAGCGGTTCAGCACCAGCTTCCGGGCTGAAACGCTGTTCACTCAGCATCCGCAGGCCCGCGTGCTGCTGACCACACTGGAGGGGGTTAATCGCAGTGGCACGCAAAGCCTGGTGATGCTGAGCGGTGCGCCCGGTTCCGGTAAATCCGCCATTATCGCTTCCGCTCTGAAAAACCTGCAGCACCGACAGATTCTGCTGGCCGCCAGCAAAGCCGATCAGCATTCTCCCGCCGCCCCCTATGCCGCAATCGCCTCCGCGTTTCGCACGGTCACGCTCTATCTGCTGGGTTTGTCCGCCCCTGAAGTCAGCAAATGGCGGGGGCGTCTGTTGCGGTTACTGGGCGGGTATACCGATTTAGCCATTGAGCTGGTGCCTGAATTAAAACAGCTGCTGAATATCCGGACACTGCCACCCGTGGTGCGCCATGCCCCGGACGCACGCGAGCAGTTTAACCAGATGGCGTGTGCGCTGATTGAGGCGTTTGCCACACCGGGTCGCCCGCTGGTAATGCTGATTGATGATGTTCACTGGGCAGATAATGCCACGCTGCAACTGCTGGAAACGCTGATTATTCGTAGTGAACATCTGCCTTTTATGCTGGTGCTCGCTTTCCGGGAGGGCGAATCGATGCCCTGTCCGATGATTGCCGGTTTTCTGCTGCGGATCAGAGAATCCGCGGCGCGGGTCGTGGCGCTGACGCCACAGCCGCTTAGCGTGAAAAGCATCGGTCGCTGGCTGGCGGGGAGGCTGCATACCCGTCCCGGCGGCCATCGCGAACTGGCACAGATTATTTTCGACAAAACCGGCGGCAATCCGCTCTCTGTGCAGGAATTCTTTCGTCAGGCGGTGGACGATGGGGTCATTTACGTTCGTCAGAACCCGCTGAAATGGCATTACGACAGCCAGGCACTGAGTACGCGTCAGTACACCGACAATGTGGCAACGCTGGTGCTGAATCAGCTGGTACGGATGCCGGAGATAACGCGGCAGCTGCTGGGCGATCTGGCCTGCCTGGGAGCCAGCGGCGAACTCTCCCTGATAGGTCATATCAGCGGAACGCCTGTTACACGGCTTCAGCAGCAGCTTGAACCTGCTGTCAGTGGCCGTTTTATCACTCTGACGGGCGGCAATTACGCCTTTACCCACGATCGGGTTCACAACGCGGCATTTTTACTGCCCGACCGCCGGCAGCAACAGCATCTTCACCAGCAGGCGGCGGCCTGGCTGTCAGATGCGGTGATGACGGCGGATAACAGTGAAACACTGTTCCGGGCGGTTTATCACATTGGCATGATTGCTGAACTGCCGCTGAGTGTCGCAGAGCGTGAGCGGTATTATCCGCTCTGTCTGCGTGCTGCACAGGGAGCGAAGCGTGCGGGAGACTATCTCTCGGCGCTGCGCTATCTGCGCACCGCCCAGCGGCTTAGCCAGCGGATGGTGACCGGCAATGTCTTTATGCTGTCTCTTGATGAGGCGGAGTGCGAATTTCTGCATGGTAATCTCAGCAACGCACAATCGCTCTGCACCCGACTGCTGCGTGAGCCGGGAACGCTCAGTGAAAAATCCAGGGCTGCCTGTCTCTCTGCTGAAATTCATATGCGCCAGTCTGACAATCATCTGGCGCTGGAAACCGCACTCGCCTGGCTGGCGATTTTTGGTGAGCATTTCAACCGTAATGCTGATGACGCGGAGATCGACGCCGCCTGGCTGTCGCTCAGAACGCGGCTTGGCGACTCCCCGCAGGCCGCTTTTTCACGGCTGCCGCTGAACAACAATGCCGAAACGGAGTCGGTGCTGAACCTGATGGCCAGCACCATTTTTGTTTCTGCCTACGACTGCCCGCAGCTGCATCTGATGCTGGTCTGCCGGATGCTGGAGATGACGCTGGACCACGGCATGACAGGGGCTTCGGCGTTTGGTCTCGCCTGGTTCAGCGTGCTGACTGGCGACCGCTATCAGGCCTGGCAGTTTAGCTATGACTGTGGGCGGGTGGCGCGTGCGCTGGTGGAAGAGCATAACTTTATCCGCTACAAAGCACGCACGCTGCTGCCACTGGATCAGGTCGGGATCTGGACACAGCCGCTGGAGGTCGCCGTGGAGTGTGCCCGCGAAAGTTTTCGCGTGGCGGTGATGCATGGCGACCGCTCTTTTGCCTGCCTCTCGCTGCGTCATCAGATCATGAACACGCTGACACGCGGCGACCACCTTGAGTCGGTGCTGACCTCCATTGAGCGTGGGCTCGCGTTTACCCGTAAATCGTATTATCCCGATGTCGAGAACGTACTGGTTATGCAGAAGCAACTGGTGATACAACTGCGTAACAGCAACGGATTCAGGGCGGAGGATCGCGTCGCCTCTTTGCCGCTGGTGGCGGGCAGTGAGCCGGGGCCGATATCCGGCCCTAAAGCGATGGTGCGGTTCTGGGCCGGTCTGTATCGGGGTATGGCGCATTTCTTTGCGGCTGAATACCGGGCGGCGCTGCGCTGTTTTGAGGAGATTCGCCCGCTGATTAGCGCAGTGCCCGCTTATATCTATCTGATGGATTTTCATTTCTACAGCGCATTGTCCCTGAGTCACCAGCCTGACGCGGCTGACAGCAATGCGCTGCGCGGCCATCTCGATAAGTTTGCTGAATGGGCTGACCTCAATCCGGGTCTGTTTGCAGACAAATATGCTCTGCTCAGGGCAGAGTGCGCGCGTCTGGCGGGAAACACGGGCGAAGCGCTGAAGCAGTATGAAAATGCGATCCGTCTTTCGCGGCAGGCGGGCTATCTGCATATTCATGCGCTGGCGAATCAGCTGGCAGGCCGCTGCTGTAAGGCTTTGCAGCTTGATACCGCCGCAGATGCCTGGATTAAAGCGGCAATGGCAAGCTGGGAAAACTGGGGCGCGCAGGCGATGGTGCGCCAGCTGGAGCAGCGCTATCCGCATCTGTCTCCGCCGCTGCAAAACAGCGCACTGGCGACGATTCCCTTTACCCAGGATGCCGCGTTCTATGACATGGAGAGCGTGCTGACCGCCGTTCGCGCCCTGACGGAGGAGATCAACCTTGATCGGTTGATACATACCCTGATGCGCATGCTGCTGGAGCGGGCCGGTGCTCAGCGCTGTCGGCTCATCCGGATTCTGGATGGCAATCTGCCGGAGACGCAGGCCTGGGCAGAGAGCATGGCAGAGGGGGTGCGGGTGCAGATTGTTAAAGAGCGACCTCTCGCGACCGACCTGCCTTTATCCGTACTGTCAGCGGTGATCCGAACCGGCCAGGAGATACGCACCGGCAAACCGGAGGCGTTCAGTCCCTTCAGCCAGGATCCTTATCTGGTGGCTTCGGGCGCAGCGGTGTTGTGTGTCCCGATGTTCAGGCAGGCCAATATGGTCGGAGTACTCTATCTGGAGAACCGCCTGATGCCTGACGCGTTTACTGCTGAGCACTCCCACATAGTAAAAACCCTGAGTGCGCAGGCGGCCGTTTCACTGGAAAATGCACGGCTTTACGCAGAGCTGCTGGAGGAGAACGCTCAACGGCGGCGGGTTGAGAAGCAATTGCGGGCCAGTAAAACCTCGCTGATGCTCGGCGAGAAGATCAGCCATACCGGCACCTGGCGCTGGGAAGTGACAGAGGACATGATGATGGTCTCTGAAGAATATGGCCGCATTCTTGGCCTGCCAGCTGAACAAAAAGGGCTGTCGATGGCTGACTTTCTCACCCGCGTTCATGCCGATGATCATGCGTGCATCAGTGAACTGGTCACGCTTAGCGTCAGCCAGGGGCGCAGTATGCAGGCTGAGTTCCGCATACTCAGGCCGGATGGGGAATGCCGCTATATTAAAGGCATCGGAGAACCGGTGGACAATTTCCCGGAGGTGAAAGAGTATTTCGGCACCATTACGGATATCACTTTACAGCGCCAGGCAGAAGATAGCGCGCGTATGGCGCAGGCGGACCTGGCTCGGGTTAGCCGCGCCACCACCGTCGGGCAGCTTACTGCTTCCATTGCCCATGAGATTAACCAGCCCCTGATGTCAATCGTGGCTAACGCGGGTGCCAGCCTGCGCTGGTTAAAGCGTGAGCCATTGATGCTGGAAAATGCCAGCAGCAGCCTGAACGAGATTATTAAAGAGGGTAAACGTGCCGGGGAGATTATTCGTGGTCTGCAGGCGCTGACCCGCAATCATGAACCGAGCTTTGCGCCAGAAAACCTGCATCTGATTGCCCGTGATATTCTGGCGCTCTCCCGGATCGAGCTGGAACGGCGGGGCATTTCACTGGAACTGAAATTCAGGGCGGCCAGGGCAGATATTTTCTGCGACCGCGTTCAGATTCAGCAGGTGCTGCTCAATCTGGTCATCAATGCTATTGATGCCATGTCCGATGATTTACCGCGCGCGGCCCTGCTGCGCCTCACCTCAGAGAATCCCAAGGCTGACACGCTGCGATTTGAGGTGCTGGATAGCGGTAGCGGATTGCCTGATGGCGTGCGTGAACGGATCTTTGAGTCGTTCTACACCACCAAAAAAAGCGGCATGGGCATGGGATTAACCATCAGTAAAGGGATCATCAAAAAGCACTGCGGAGAGTTAGGCGCAGAAAACCGGCCAGAAGGCGGCAGCCGTTTCTGGTTTACGCTGCCACTGGAATAAGCGTGCGGGCCAGCTTTACATCCTGGCTTTAGCGACGGCGGGTATGATCAATATTGAGCCGCTCTGCCGCACGCACCAGATCGGTCAGCGAGCGCGCATTCATCTTCTCCATCACCCGCCGCTTGTGGACTTTAGCCGTAATTTCACTGACGCCCATTTCGGCAGCAATCTGCTTATTCAGCAGGCCACTAATCGCCAGCATCATCACTTCGCTTTCACGCGGCGTCAGGGTCTGGTGCCGCTGGAATATTTCCCGGCGCTCCTCAGAGGAGGCCATATTCTGTTCAGCGATACGTAACGCTTCCGCTACTGCCTGCAACATACGATCGGGATCAACCGGTTTAGTCAGAAACTCATAAGCCCCGGTTTTCATCGCCCGCACCGTGACCGGAATGGTACCGAAGCCGGTTAAAAAGATGGTGGGGATCGTGTAACCGCGATCGAGCAGCGCCTGTGCGACATCGAATCCATCAGCGCCGGGCAGATTAATATCCAGAATCAGGCAACAGGGAAGGGGAGTCAGCGCATGAGCCAGGAAATCATCTGCCGATGAAAAAGAGATAACCGTGTAATCGTCGGCGGTGAGCAGATTACGCAATGCTGAAGTCACAGCAGCGTCGTCGTCAACAATATATACGATGGGGTTCATAGGGACCTCATTCCAGCCAGAGTTTTACTGATAGTTTAATTAAACATGAAGCGTAAAGAGGCCCTGAACAGTGATTATCCGGCAGGGTTAACAGGATATTACCATAACAGTTATCATTATCATCTTATAATTAACAGCATGTTAAAAATCAGATAAATTACTGATAGGTATGATTAAATCGTGAGCGTTATTCTGTGGCCTGAGTGCCGCCATTCCGATCTGCCGGGTATTGGACTGTAATCTGAGCGCCATATTTGTGCAATCAACAGAGCGCTCTCTTGCGGCCAGCAGAATAGTGATCACCATACGCTGAAATAGTCCATAAAATTGCTCACCGGATTAAATATTCCACGCTTTTTAATGCCGTAATAGTTCGTACCAGTGCATAATTCATCTCAGGAATAAGCGGCACGGTAAATGATAATCAGTGGCTAACTCACTTCAGACTGAACAGCGCTGCAATTGATGTGATGCACAAAAAAACAACTTATAGTTACAACATACATTTGAAAGGTAAATATATCAGAGGTCAGACGGCGGAGTGAATATTGCTAAGCAGCATTCAGGTTCACATCGTCATTATCATGAAGAAATTGTCATAAACACCCCTGATTTCATCCGGTAAGAAGTCATTACATTTTAAAAAAGCCTTACCTGTCAGCGATTAACCTCAATAAGCGTAGCGGTATTTATGGCGCGGCTGATAATCCTCACTAAGCTTGTGAAGCAACCCTTTAAATTTGGGGACCTTTTTCCAGCCCAGCGTTATTCGCCATGTCGTCATGAGGCTCATATGAGTGAAAATTACTGCACCATTTTTTTCAATGGTGAACGATTAGAAGGATTAGCTGATCAACCGCTTATCGATTTTCTGGATGCTCACGGAAAAAAACTGCCTCATGTCTGTTATCACCCGGCGTTAACGCCGCTTCAAAGCTGTGATGTCTGCTGGGTAGATGCTAATGGCGAGCGGGTTCGCGGTTGTACGCTTCGTACTGAAGAGGGTTTGTCGGTCCGGAGTGAGGGCAGTGTGCTGAAAGCCGCGCAGCAGGAGGGCATGGATAGGTTACTTAATCGTCATGAGCTTTATTGCACCGTCTGCGAACACAATACCGGTGACTGTACGCTGCATAACGCAGTAGCCGATATGCATATTCCGATTCAATACTATCCTCATCAGCCCAAGCCTTACGCGAAAGATCACTCCAATCCGTTTTACACCTACGACCCTGACCAGTGCATCTTATGCGGTCGCTGTGTCGAGGCGTGCCAGAATGTCGAGGTCAACGAGACGCTCTCCATTGACTATACCCAGGCACACCCACGCGTGTTGTGGGATGGCGGAACTGAAATTGCCGGTTCAAGCTGCGTCAGCTGCGGACACTGCGTTACGGTCTGCCCGTGCAATGCACTGCTGGAAAAAACCATGCAGCCCGATGCGGGCCCGTTTACCGCGATGGATGAAGGGCTGAAGCGTCCGCTCATCGACTTTGTGAAAACGCTGGAAAACAGTATCGGCATGGAGCCGATAACCGGTGTGTCAAAAATAGACGTGGCGCTGCGCCAGTCTGAAATCAAACGCACTAAAACAGTCTGCACCTACTGCGGCGTGGGCTGCAGCTTTGAGATCTGGACCCGCGATCGTCATATCCTGAAAATTCAGCCGGTTGCCGAAGCGCCAGCCAATGGCATTTCCACCTGTGTTAAAGGCAAGTTTGGCTGGGATTTCGTCAACAGCCCGGAACGCCTGACAACGCCGCTGATTCGCGAGAATGGTCGTTTCCGGCCTGCCAGCTGGGATGAAGCATTACAGCGGGTTGCTGAGGGATTACGTGGCGTTGCGCAGAACTATGGCGGCGACGCGATAGGCTTTATCGGCTCCAGTAAAGCGAGTAATGAAGAAGCTTATCTGACCCAGAAAATCGCCCGTTTAATCTTTGGCACAAACAATGTCGATAACTCTTCACGCTATTGTCAGAACCCGGCCACAGAAGGGCTGTTCCGCACCGTGGGCTATGGCGGCGATGCCGGGACTATTGAGGACCTGCAGCAGACCGATCTGATTGTGCTGGTTGGCAGCAACCTTTCCGAGAACCATCCGGTTATCGCTTCGCACATCAAACAGAGCCATAAACATCTCGGTCAGAAGCTGCTGGTTGTCGATCCGCGTCGTCATGAAATGGCGGAACGGGCTGACTGCTATCTGCGCATCAGGCCAGGTACCGATCTCGTCTGGGCCTCAGCGATGGCAAAATATATGTTCGATCACGGTTATGCCGATGACGCGTTTCTGGCACAGCGGGTTAATCAGGTTGACGAGTACCGCGCCTCGCTCGATGCCTTTACGCTCGACTATGCCAGTGCGATCTGCGGCCTGAGCGAAGCCGAACTCACAGAGGCGGCGGAGATGATTGGCCAGGCGGGCAGCGCCTGCATATTGTGGGCGATGGGGATTACCCAGCACAGTCACGGGGCCGACACCAGCACTGCGCTGTCGAACCTGCTGCTGGTCACTGGCAACTATGGACGGCCTGGCACCGGCGGCTACCCGATGCGCGGACATAATAACGTACAGGGTGCCAGCGACTTCGGCTGCCTGAGTAATCGCTATCCCGGCTATGAAAAAGTCACTGACGCTGCGGTGCGGGAGAAATGGGCGCGCGCCTGGGGCGTCTCTCCTGATGCGCTCTCCGACCAGCCCGGCGCGGATAACTTCAAAATGGTGCAGGAGGCGGGTGAAGGTAAAATCCGCGCGATGTACATTACCGGTGAAGAGACCGCCTTTGCGGATGCTGACTCAGATTCTGTGCATGCCGCCTTCAGCAAACTGGAATTTATGGTGGTTCAGGACATTTTCATGTCGCGCACGGCTGAGTTTGCCGATGTGGTGTTACCCGGCGCGCCCAGCGTGGAGAAAGAGGGGACGTTTGTGAATACCGAGCGGCGCATCCAACACTTCTCGCCCGCCATGAAACCACTGGGCGACTGTCGTCCCGACTGGCAGATTTTCACCGAACTCGCCGCGCGCCTCGGTCATCCGTGGCATTACCCGAATCCGGGGGCCATCATGGCAGAAGCGGCGGGCATCGCGGAGATTTTCGCCGGCGTAAGCTATGAGCAACTGGTCGGCTGGCAGTCGCAACTCTGGCCAGTCAGCGCCGCAGGCGAAAGCACGCAGCGTCTCTACACGGAACGGTTTAATTTCCCGGATGGCAAAGCGCGTCTTTACCCGCTGAGCTGGCAGCCGCCCGCCGAGCAGGAGGATGCAGAGTACAATCTGCTGCTGAATAACGGCCGCATGCTGGAGCATTTCCAGTCGATGAACCAGACCGGTCAGGGTGGCCGCATGATGTCGCTGTCACCTAATGCCTTTGTTGAGATCTCACCGGAACTGGCTGCCTCGCGCGCGCTGATGGAAGGAGAATGGGTGCGCATCACCTCAAGGCGTGGCTCGCTGGATGTCCCGGTTGTTATCACCGAACGTGTAGCGGGTAACGTCATGTTTATGCCAATTCATCATGGTAAGGATGGCGTCAACGCGCTGACCGGCGAACATCACGATCCCGACGTCAACACACCGGCTTATAAAGAGCTTGCCGTGAACATGAAGCGAATCGAGCGGCGGACGCAGCCCAATCCGTTGCCGCTGCATAACTTCCGTTACGGCAGTCGGACCCCGCTGGACCATCTGCCGATTGAACAAAAATGGCAGCAGGCAGGCTACCGTGAACCGCCTGAACACGTCGAAAAACCGGAGAAATTTTAATGGCAGAACGGATGAAATATCAGGTCACGCCGACACGCACCGAGCCGACCGCCCGCGAGGAGATGGATGATCTGCTTGAAAATCTCCATCAGCATGGCTTTCTGCGGCTGGCGAACGATCTGGTTAAGTCAAACAGTGAGGTGGGGAAAATTCTGGTCTCAGGTCTTAATCAGCCCGGTACCCAGAACGCACTACAGAACCTTTCGCTGCTGATGATGACGCTGGGCAGCGTGCCGCCAGAGCGTTTTAATCATCTGCTGCTGGCGGTTCGTGATGCCGCAATGGCGGTTAAACCGGCACGCGATGAAGTGCGTCAGGAGAAAGCCGCGCCAGGCATCCGCGGCATCATCCGCTTGCTGAATGATGAAGATCTGTGGCGTGGACTGCGCCCGATCTTCGCTGCACTTGAAGTGTTCTCACAACAGATTGACCGGGAAGAACAGAAGCCGATTACCCGATTCAGTGGCAAAGCCAGCCGGGAATAGTTCAGGACTGCGAGGGGGTGTAGATAAGATGACCGGCTACACCGCCCGCGCCGCCATCTTTGGGGTGATTGATGCCATCGGAAACCGGCACGTTGGTAAAATCGAAGGGTGATACTCCCTCAAGACAGGCAACGTTAACCCCGAACTGATCGGGCTGCGAACGGCTCTGGTGAAAGGTGTAGATACCACAAATGGAGCAGAAGTAGTGGCCTACCTGTTTGCTGTTGAAGCGATACTCTGTGAGCTGGGCTTCCCCCTGAGTCAGCTCAACTTTTGTTGCAAATACCACCACCGCGCCGCGCATCCGGCAAAATGAGCAGTTGCAACGGCGTACCGTGTTAAATCCATCCTTTAGCGTTACCCGGTATGCCACTGCGCCACAGTGGCATTGTGCTGTCATATCATTTTGCATCGTAATCTCCTGTGTCGTTTAACCCGCCAGCTTTCAGCCTACGCCAAAGGCGGAGGTTTGGCAGCACTGTAAAAGGATTAGTCCACATTTCAGACAAATGGTGTCAACCGTCTGATCTGGATCGAAGTAAAACAGTGAGAATTATGAAAGGGTGTGGGCTGACTTTTCTGACCTTCAACCTTTTTGCAAGGAGCCTCATCCACGATGGAATTATCTACACACAAACTGCCGGAAGGCATTGTGCTGACGCTGCGTCAGCCTGAAAAAGCCACTCAATCCCCGGTGATTATTCTTTGTCACGGCTTTTGCGGAATCCGGGAGATTTTATTGCCTGCGTTCGCGGAGTCATTCACCCAGGCGGGTTACGCCACAGTGACTTTCGATTATCGTGGATTTGGTGACAGTGATGGCGAGCGGGGTCGTCTGGTACCTTCAATGCAGATTGATGACATTCTCACAGTTATCGCCTGGGCAAAACAGCAACCGGCGCTGGACCCTGACAGGATCGGCTTGTGGGGGACTTCCTTTGGTGGTTGTCACGTCTTTGGTGCGGCAGCCAACAACCCGGATGTGAAATGTGTTGTCAGTCAGCTGGCTTTTGCGGATGGTGAAGCGATCGTAACCGGGCAAATGGACGCGTCAGAAAAAGCAGGCTTTATTGCTACGCTGGAGAAAATGGATCAAAAGCGCCAGACCAGCGGCAAGGAGATGTTTGTTGCTATCACGCGCGTGCTGAATGATGACGAATCGAAGGCGTTCTTCGAGGAGAACCGGCATCAGCACCCGAAAATGGACATCAAAATTCCGTTTTTAACCGTCAGAGAAACCCTGCTTTACAAGCCAGCCATGAATGCTGCAAAGGTCAGCTGCCCGACACTGGTCGTGATTGCGGGTCAGGATAGCGTGAACCCGCCGGAGCAGGGGCGCGCACTGTTTGAGGCTGTCGCTGCGAAGGACAAACAGCTCTTTGTGGCCGAAGAGGCCCGTCATTACGATATCTACAGCGGTCAGCACTTCGCGTCAGTCATTAAGGTGCAGACGGCGTGGTTTGCAAAGCATCTGTAATCTGAAACAGGCTCGCTTCTGCATGGTATTCGCTGGCAAGCGCAGCGGAACGGGTAAGAGCGAGCTTTTTTAATGGGGTAATGACACGCTTCAGTGCAATGTCCCTGGCTCAGACCGTGATAAGCGTTATCTCTTCAGCTTCAAACGCATCCAGCAGCGTTTTATCGGGCTTCCCTTCCACCACCAGCGTTGAAATGTCACGGCATTTTGCCACGCTGAACCGCGCCACAGCGGGAATTTTGTCTGCCGTCAGCCCGACAATCACCTGACTGCTCTGCGCCATCGCGACTTTCTTGAATTCGCAATCGGCATAATCGAAACCGGTCAGTCCGGCCTCAGGACTCATGGCGCAGCCGCCAATAAACGCCTGATCGAACAGTATCCCCTGAATCTGATTAATCGCAGTTTGCCCGACCGCGCCGCCGGTGCTCTTCTGTATCTGACCACCCAGCATGATCACCTCTGCGGCAGGATGATTGATCAACAGCGCGGCAATATCTGGCGCATTAGTGACAACGGTCAGACTCAGTTCAGGCGGAAGCGCCTTTGCCAGCGCCAGATTGGTCGTGCCGGCATCAATAAAAATACAGCTGCCGGCTTTCATCAGACTGGCACAGCGCTGCGCGATCAGGGCTTTTGCTGAGTGATCGTGCTCTTTTCGGCTGACAAAGCTGCCTGCGTCCGGCAGCTGTAACACTGCGCCGCCATATACTTTTTTGCATAAGCCCTCTTTACTGAGTTCATGCAGGTCGCGACGGATTGTGTGCTCAGATACCGCCATTTGCCGGGCCAGATCCACGCAGACCACACGACCATTCTGCTGCAGAATTTCACGAATCAGGGCTTGTCGCTGCTGCGGGAAAGCTGCATAATCGAGCATAAGTGCTCCAAAGTGTTCATAAACGCGCTATAGTGAGCATGATCGTTCACGTACAGGCTGGGTGTCAATAGAATCCCGGTGTCTCTTTAAGCGCTCTGTATCCCTCAAAGGATCCCAATGGTTAATAATGTCACGTCTGCACTGGCAACACGCATCGTCTTTTTTCTGGCCGGATTTATTACTGCGACCTGGGCCGTGATTGTGCCTTTCGCGCGTGCTAATACCGGCGTTAATGAAGCACAGCTGGGCACATTACTGCTCTGTCTGGGCGTCGGTGCCTTGATCGCAATGCCGGTGACGGGCTGGCTGACCAGCCGCTTTGGCTGCCGCCGGGTGATCCTGGTTGCCGTTGCGCTGATCGTTATCAGTACACCCTGGCTGGCGGTACTCAGCGAACCTTTGTTGCTGGCGCTGGCATTGCTGGTTTTTGGCATCGGCATCGGGGTGACCGACTGCGCCATGAACATTCAGGCGATCCTGGTAGAAAAGCAGGCTGCGAAACCGGTGATGTCCGGCTTTCACGGCATGTACAGCGTGGGCGGCATTGCGGGTGCTGGCTTTATGACGCTGATACTGGCGATGGGTTTTAGCGTGCTGACCGGCTGCTTACTCGCGGTAGCGGCGGTGATTATCATGACGCTGATCAGCGTATCGGGTTTACTGACTTACGCCAATCCCGCTGAAGGCCCGGTGTTTGCAGTTCCGCGTGGTAGCGTACTGATTATCGGCATCATCTGCTTTGCCGTCTTCCTGACCGAAGGCACCGTGCTGGACTGGAGTGCGGTCTATCTGACTGATGTCCGGGCCATTCCGGTCTCACTGGGCGGGCTGGGTTATACCTGCTTTGCCATTGCGATGACGGTGGCGCGCCTGACCGGCGATCGCATCATCTCGTCGCTGGGTCGTCTGCCTGTGGTGCTGGGTGGCGCACTGGTTGCCGCAGCAGGCATGGCGATGGTGACCTTTATCGCCTCCTGGCCGCTGTCATTATTGGGTTACACCCTGGTCGGTGCAGGCTGCGCCAATATCGTGCCGGTGATGTTTTCTGCTGCCGGACGTCAGACGGTGATGCCGCAGGCGGTCGCCATACCGGCTATTACCACGCTCGGCTATCTGGGCGTGCTGAGCGGACCCGCCGTGATTGGCTACGTGGCGCATTACACCCATCTGGGTTTCTCATTTTCACTGATCATGGCGCTGATGCTGGTCGTTGGCGCGGTTTCTCTAACCCTCAACCTGGGCCACAACACGGCAAAGGAAAACAGATGAAAATTGCCCACGTCGCACTCTGGACACGTCACCTTGAGGTACAGCAGCAATTCTGGCGTGAGTGGTTTAACGCGGAGAGCAATGCGCGCTATCAAAGCCGGAACCGTCCCGGCTTCGCCTCCTTCTTTATGCAACTGGAGCAGGGCGCAACCATTGAGCTGATGACCCTGCCCGATTTGGCAGAGGGACAGCCGGGCAGGGAAGTCACTGGCTGGGCGCACATAGCAATAAGCGTCGGTGATGAGCAGCAGGTCGATGAGATGGCCGCCAGAGCGGCAGATAAGGGGATTCTGGTAGCGGCACCGCGCCGCACGGGCGACGGCTATTATGAAGCCATTATTCGCGATCCGGATGGAAATCTGATTGAGCTGATCGCTGAGTAATTAACAAAGCCATTACGCGCCCAGCTGGATCCAGCGGCGTCCCGCCAGCACCGTCAGCACCACAATGGTGATGCCTGCTGCCAGATGCATGGAGAAATCGATCATATGCAGATGAGTGTCATGGTACAGCGAAAGCAACATAGATGAGGTAAACGCACTGCCACAGCCGCTCAGCGCCAGACTGCGCGTGGGATAGAGTGAACGGGTGCGCTTCAGGGCGATCACGGACATCAGCATCATCGGTGCGCTGGCCGACAGCATAAACAGATAGCAATGTATCCCTTCACCAAAGCGGCTCGCGCCCGCATGTGGGCTCTCGGATGACAAGTTGATCAGATTCAGCACCAGCCACATTACCGCCAGCAACAGCGGCCAGCGCAGGCTGATCGGTTTTCTGCCTGCGATACTCAGCGTAAACGCAGCCGCCAGCGTGCTGCCCGCAATGACAAGAGAGAGCAGTACGGCAATTAGCGCCAGCCATGCGCCAGGCTGACTCCAGTCAGTAAACCTGCTGTGAAACGCCCAGCTGGTCAGTGCGCCACAAGGCAGGGCAAGCGCGATCCAGCCCGCAACGCGCCAGGCGGTGGGCCAGACTCGCTGCACCGGCTGGGCAGACTCGCTGAGCTGATTAATTAACTGGTCATGATTTCTCATGATGACCCCGTCCATATTTACGAAGGTTGACCATTGCGCGATGCAACAGGGATTTAACGGCAGAGAGAGACTGATGGGTTTCAGCGGCTGCCTGCGCCAGGCTCTGCTCACGCAGATGCACGGATTCGACGATCTCCCGCTGACGTAACGGAAGGGTATCGAGATAGCCTGAGAGAATATCGGGATCGGCTGAGGCTTCTGCACTTTCAGCGGGTTGCTGCTGCAGCGCCTCATCATCCTGAACCTCCTGACGACGCCCATGCTGGCGCAGTGCATCAATCGTTCGGGCGGAAGCGATAGCGGCCACCCACGGCAATATCGGGCGCTGCGGATCGTAGGTATGCCTCACCCGATGGATTGCCAGCAACGTCTCCTGAATTACATCCTCAGCCAGCACCTCATCACTGATTTTTCTGCACACCAGTGCCCGTATGGCCGGAACCATCGCTTTGAGTAACTGGTTATAGGCTGCTTTGTCGCCGGCCTGCGCCCGGGCCATTAAGGCTGGCCAGTGCTGTGCGCGTTGATCAGTGTCTGACATCAGTCATCAGCAGATCAGCACACTGTCGCCATGTACTGATACCGGAGCAGAAAATCGTTTCATTAATCGTCTCAGGTTTTATTTCCTTTTTCCGTTGCCTGATCCAGCGCTGAAATCACGATGCCCGGCGTCAGCACTTGCGGGAGTACCACCGGTTTGCCACCATCAGCCGGGTAGACCACGTAGAGAGGTAATCCACCGCGTCCGAAATCACTCAGCGCCTGCTCAACATCGGGATTATATTTAGTCGAATCCGCGACCATGTAAATGGTGCTGGTACGTGCCATCGCCGCTTTTACTGCCTGCGTCGACAGCGACGTGCGATCGTTAACCTGGCAGGTAATACACCAGGACGCGGTAAAGTTCACCAGAACAGGCTTACCCTGACCTTTAATTGCATCAACGTTCTGTGGCGACCAGGCTACCGCGGCAGCAGCCGGTGAGGTGTTTTCCGTCTCAGCCGATCCCGTGGCAAAGCTGTTCAGATTCAGTAACGGCACCACGACCAGCGCCAGAAAGAACGCGGTGGCAAAATGCAGTACCACATGGCGCTGTCCCATCATACGGCGTTTCTGCGCCATGCCATACAGCCAGGCGGCAAAACTAAACAGTAAACAACAGGCCAGAATCGCGGCCAGCGCCGCCGATCCCGCCTGACGTTCCAGTACCCAGATCAGCCAGCCGACCGCACCCAGCATTGGAAACGCCAGACCCTGTTTTAAGGTGATCATCCAGGCACCCGGTTTTGGCAATATTCTCGCCAGCACCGGGAAGAATGAGATCAGGGTAAAGGGCGCAGCAAAGCCCAGCGCCAGCGATATAAAGATCACCACACTCACCAGCGGAGGCTGAGTCAGTGCATATCCCACTGCGCTGGCCATGAAAGGTGCGCTACAGGGAGTGGCGACAATGATGGCCAGTGCACCCGTCAGGGCTGAACCAACCAGTCCACCGCGATCGCCACCCACTTCGCCAACCCGCTGGATAGACAGTCCGACTTCAAACAGACCGAGCAAATTCAGTGCTGAACCCAGCATCACCAGAATCAGCGCAGCGATGACCAGCGGCGATTGCAGCTGAAATCCCCAACCCACCGATGCACCGCCCGCCCTGGCCAGCAGCAATACGGCGGTCAGGGCAACCATCGTTACCACGACGCCGAGCAAAAAGGCCAGGCCTTCAGCGCGGGCGTGGGAGGGCGATTCGTGATGGCGGATCAGGCTCAGTGCTTTCAGTGAGATCACCGGAAACACGCAGGGCATGAGGTTCAGAATAATGCCGCCCAGGAAGGCGGCTGCAATCGCAGTCAGCATGATATACCTGCTCAGAAGATGAAGTTATGCCGGATTGGCCTGACGATATTTTTTAACGGCATCCATCGCTTTCTGGATATGCGTATCAGGATTTTTATCGGTGAAGCTCAGCAGAATCTTGCCGTCGGGCGCAATCACATACGAGGTCCGGTCCGAGACTTTCTGTCCCTTCATCTCCATCGTGCTCTTATATTCTGAGGCAACTTTGGCACCCGGATCGGCGGCTACGGTAAATTTGTCACGACATTCCAGCTGCGAGAACTTAGCAATCTGATCGGTATTGCCTGCGGTGACACCAATGACGGTCGCACCCTGTTTTTTGAACTCATCGGTCGCTTCAGCAAAGTCATGCGCTTCAAGCGTACAACCCGCACTGAACGCAGCCGGGAAGAAGTAGAGGACAACCGGGCCTTTCTTCAGCGCCTGCTGTAATGAGAAGGTGGTGGATTTACCTGCCAGCGCAGCGTCGAGTTTAAAATCTGGTGCTTTTTCACCGACCTGTAACGCCGCAAAAGCGGATGTTGCCGGAACACTCAGTGCCAGCAGCGTAGCGACGGCCAGGGTTTTAAGGGTGTTTTTCATTGGCGTGACTCTCTCCATTAACGAGCAGACGGGGTTGTCTGACGTCTCTTTTCTAAGGTTCGTTTAAAACGGGAAAAAGTTGCGCGGATTTGAATTTTTTTAACGATTTATTTATGAGGACGTTAATCATAATTTTCAGGTGTTCACTGCATAGTCAGCTGAATCGAGTGCAGCTCATGCGTCTGTAAGTCACAAATTGCGTCGTGGTTATTCCTTAGTTAGCAAAATTTATGTGATTTCAATCGCAATAATGTTGCTAAAAAGCCTCGGTTTTCTGGCAGGTGAGCATCGTCACGTTTCTGGTCGGCTTCAGACAGTAGATTCCATTTATGGAATGAAAAAACGATTCAGCAAATGAGGCGGATGATGAAGATTAAACTGGCATTAACAGTACTGGCGGTTCTGGTTTCAGGTTCAGCAGCGGCGAAAACCTGGGTGCTGACAAGTGCTGAACAGGGCACAGAGCAGGGAAACTGGCAGATTTCCAGCAGTGAGCTGAAGTTGCAGGCTAAGCCGTTCAGCATTGAGCAAAAAGTGCTTCATGGCGGCAAGCAGGAAGGCAGTAAAATTGTCACCATCCACAGTCAGGATGGTCTTACCATCACACTGAGTCCGACACGCGGCATGAACTTACTGCGCGTTGAGGGCTTTGGCACGCGTATGGGCTGGGATTCACCGGTGAAAGAGGTGGTTAATCCCGCTTATATCAACCTTGAAAGCCGTAATGGGCTGGGCTGGCTGGACGGCTTTAACGAGATGATGGTGCGCTGTGGCTATGAATGGACCGGACATCCGGTTACCGATCAGGGCCGCATTTATACGCTGCACGGTAAAGCGGGTAACACGCCGGTTTCACAACTTGAAGTCGAAGTGGCCGACACAGCACCACATGAGATCCGCATTCGCGGTCTGATAAAAGAGAGCACCTTTAAGAAGACGGATTTGCAGACCATGACCGAGCTGCGTTATGTGCCGGGCAGCAACAGTTTCAGCCTGCACGATGTGTTAACTAACCACGGTGACTATCCGCACGATTACCAGATCATCTATCACAGCAACTTCGGCCAGCCTATTCTTGAAGAGGGCGCACGGTTCATGGCACCGATGTCTGGCATCAGCCCGTTCAATGATTATGCTAAAGCCGGGTTAAAAGAATGGCAGACCTACAAAGGTCCGACCAAAGACTTCGATGAGATGGTTTTCAACATCAAACCACTTTCTGACAGCAATCATCAGACCGTCGCTGCGGTGATTAACAAGGCTGGAAACAGCGGCGCATCGATTCAGTTTGATACCCGTCAGCTCCCGATGCTGACCTTATGGAAAAACACCGACACCCTGAAACAGGGTTACGTAACCGGCATCGAGCCAGGCACCAGTTATGCCTATCCGGTCACCATTGAACGCGAGCAAAAGCGCGTGAAACAACTGCAACCGGGCGCGAGTACGGCATTTGATCTGACGTACACCTTGCTGCACAGCAGCGAGCAGGTGAATGACGTTGAGAAACGCATTAAGGGCATTCAGGGCGACACGAAGATTGACGTTAGCGAGACGCCGATAGCGAAGGAGTGAGTGGCTTAAAACCCCGGCAAATGTCGGGGTTTTTGCTATTTAGTGCAGAACGTAATGCATTTTAGCCACTACGTTAAGCAGACAAAGCAGTAGCGGAACGTTGAGCCTGAAGTTGATGGAGAAGACTAACTCTGAAATACTAACAGTTACTAACTGATAGTAACCCGGCGGGAGCAACAACATGCCAACCAGCGTAGCACTAACACCTTATTTTGAAGCGTTCATCCGTGAACAAATTGAAAGTGGACGATATAACAACACCAGTGAAGTGATCCGTGCGGGTCTGAGAGCACTGGAAGAACGCGAACAACAGATTAAAGTTGATGCTTTGCAAAAAGCGGTCAACGCAGGTATTAGCAGCGGCGAAAGCAAAAATGCGGAAGAAGTATTCGGTCGTTTGTCGCAAAAATATCGGCGTCAGGCTGAGGGTGGTAAAGCGTAATGAAACTGGGTATATCGCCTCTGGCAGAACAGGATATAGAGGCCATCGGTGACTATATTGCGCAGGATAACCCAGTGCGCGCAGTTAGCTTCACGGAAGAACTATATCAGCAGTGCCTGCTTATAGCAGATCCCCGGTTATCTGTAAGGAGAGGCCTGAGCTGGGACAAAGCGTCAGAACCTGCGCTTACGGACGCTATCTTATCGTGTTCAGGGTGCTGGACATCGAAGTCCGAATAGAGAGGCTCCTTCATGGTTCGCGGGATATCAGCACGCTGTTCTCTGAACATGAGAAGCCGAAAAGCCTTCTGTGAGCGGAATAAAGGTCTTTCCAGAAAGATATGAAATGCCTGAGTGATATAATCATGAAGATTAGTTGCGATACATACTCAGCGTTTAAGCAAAAAGTGAAAGGGGAAGTTTGCTAAAGCACTGGAGATGAGCTGGATAGTGCATTTAACATAAGATAGATTGTGCGCATTGTCTTGTATTGGATCAGACAACCATTATCTGTCCTAATCTACGCGTATCTGACCGCCAGATCTGACCGGTTACTGTCTTCAAAACCGGCATCTGGTGTGAAGGCCTGCACACTGAATAACGTCGCCACCGTCACGATAGCCTTGTGTGTCACGGCGGACTTTTCAAGATCGGTGGCGCGGATTATTGCAGTACAGTTTCATCTCTACACCACTGCTCGCTACCCGGCGCGTCCTTATGAACTGCGAATCGTCAGCATCTATGGCTGAGGCAACGACGTTTCGTGAAGATGTCGCCACATTATCCTGCCATCATCATTTACTTCGAACACAGCCGTAGAAAAACGCAGCGTGGCGCTTTGTCCTGGAAGCTTCTGCATCTCTTTGTAAACCACGGTGGCATTCCTTTCACTCTTGGCAACAATCTGCATATCCCGAATATCGATTTCTAAACCCGGGCGTGCCCCACGCTGAGTTTGGAAAAAAGCGTCTAATGCCGTGAAGTCAAGCATGGCTCCGCCCGGTGTCACCATCGAATATGCATGACTGAAACGCGCGAGAAGCTTCTCGCAAACGTCATCATGTGCATCTTTATTGCCCAGCCAGTTACGAATCAACTCGTGGGCATCCAGGACTTCCTTAAAATAATGATTCATTTTTGCTCCCTATTAAGCAAAGAGATAACCTTCTGATTTGGGATGCGTAAACAGCACAGAACCGGAATCACCGCGCTGCATGCTGCAATAACAAAACAGAGGTGATATGTGTGTTCTGTTGCTATGCCGGTATCGGCAATCAGGTTAAATAGCAGGCTGACCAGCGTAACGCCGAGACAAAAACTGAGCTGGCGATTCATATTCCATAGTGCGCTGGCATCGGCAAGTTCGTTATCGCTGATGTGAATAAAAGCAGAACTCTGAGCCGTGCTGCTACACAGACTGCCGCCAAACCCCATAAGGGCGAAAGCCAGTAAACAGATAATGCTGTCCCCTGTCTGATCAGTCAGCGCCAGCATGCCAATACCCAGCGCCTGCACAAGGCAGCCGGTTATAAATAGCGGGCGCGGTCCCCACTGGTTGAACTTCTTACCTGCCAGGCTAATTGCGGCAAAGGACGCCAGAGACCAGGGCAGCATAAGCGCACCAACAAAGCTTGCGTGCATACCCAATTGATTTTGCAGGTAAAGCATAGTGAGCGTACTGATGCCAGTGAACACACCTGGGATAAACTGATAAATCAGCATTGCGGTTTGTAAGAGCGGATCCTTCACCAGATGCAGGTTAATCAGCGGCTGGTTTTTTCGAAGCGCGTCCCACACATAGCCCGCCAGAGTGATAACCCCTGCCAGAAGCATTAACACTCCCTGATAAACCCCGTCAGCATCACCCATCCAGGTTAGTCCCATAAGGATCAGCGTGAGCGCGGCACAACCGCTGATTAAGCCTGCCAGGTCCAGCGGCTCAGATGCGTTCGCAGGATTGTCAGCCTTTAGCCAGCACCCCGCCAGCACCAAGGCTCCAACCGTGAGTGGCAGGCTCACGAGAAATACCCAGCGCCAGCTAAGGTTCTCAACCAATATTCCACTCACAGCAGGCGACAAGGCGGGAGCCAGTAGTGCTATTAACATCACCACTGACGATAACTTCGCACGTTCATTGCTTCGATATAAGGCATAGGTCATCGTCTGACCGACAGGAATTAATAGTCCGCCACCGATGCCCTGTATCCAGCGCCACGTTATGAGCTGAGTAACCGATGCTGATGCACCCACACCGAGGGTGCCCGCCATGAAAATAAGCAGTGAGAGCATGAACAGGCGTTTGGCGCCCATGCGCCTCACCAGCCAGCCACTAAGCGGTATGACCAGCGTCAGTCCCAGGATGTAACCATTACTGATCCATGCCAGCTGGGTAATGGGCGCATTAAACTGTCTGCCAATCTCGGGATAAGCCACATTAGCGATAAACATGTTTACCAAATCAATAAAAAAACCCAGCAAATAGACACTGGCTACGCGCACTCGATAGCTCATTTTGGTTCCAGGCAGATCAGCATAAGGTACGTAGTATAGATACTTAAATTATCAGGATAAATTCACCTGCCGTTGTTACACTGTCAAAAATATTTTGACAGTAAGCAGTCAGATAAGGATTAACGATGATCAATATGCAACGGCTGGGAATGTTTGTGGCGGTGGTTGAGGCAGGTAGTTTTACAGGTGCAGCTCAGACGCTGGGGTTAACCAAAGCCGTTGTGAGTTTTAATATAAAACAGCTGGAAGAGGAACTGGGCGTCTCGCTACTCATCAGAAGCACCAGGCGCGTTTCAGCCACAGATACCGGTGAAAGGTTTTATCATCGCTGCCTGCAGATGCTTCAGGATGCCGAGAGCGCTTTAGAGGATGTGCGAGGTGATCACGCTGGATTATGCGGGTCACTCAGGATTACCACCACTCAGGAATATGGCGCTCGTGTGATCGTCCCTGCCCTGGCGGACTTTGCAGTAAAACATCCCCGGTTACGCATCCATCATGTGTCGTCATCAAAAAACGATGACCTGATTGCAGGACGCTTTGATGTGGCAATACGACTTGGCCATCTTGCCGATTCCAGTTACCACGCCCGCCTCCTTGATCAATTTGATATCCTGGCGGTCGCAGCACCCTGCTATCTCCACACCCTGAAAGATGCGTCTATCCGGGATCTTTCACAACTTGCGTCAGCAAAATGGATTGCGCATAGCCGATTATCAACACCGCTCAGCTGGCAGGTGACCACGCCTGAGGGCGAATCTGTTCTGATGAGCGCATACCATCCTGCCATGGTCACGGCTGATAGTGCGTCCTCATTACTGGCTTTTGCTTTAGCCGGTGCTGGGGTGGCGATTCTTCCCGTCTGGCTGGTGAAGGATGAGGTTGAGAAAGGAGGGTTAGTCCGCTTGCTGCCCGATCATCAATTTCCCCGGCAGGGAATTTATGCGCTTTACCCTAATACTCGTCATGTGCCAGAAAAAGTGCGGACGTTTATAGATTTCCTGCATGATCGTTTATCAATCGCTGACAGAATATAAGTATATATTATTCTTAAGAGGTTAAAGGGATTTATTTAAGCTGATTGCATTTTCATTAAGTTGAATTATTTTTTTTGCGGAAACATAAATATTCACTCCCAGCTTCATACAGTCTTTTAAATTCAGCTGGATTTCTTAATTCTGCTGCTCTTCAATCGTGGCCAGCCCCTTCCCTGATTCCCCGCTGGCAGTAAGCAAAACTTAACGCCGTACTAATCATTCGCATATACCCTTTATAACATAAGATTTTACTCTGGCAGAATGCGATTTATTCGCTGGCAGGAAAACAGACCGCATGTTATTAAATTTAAATGTCGTGCTTAACTTCGCCTGTCGGGAAATAAAATATGAAAAAGAGCGTATCTGTTGCATTACTGTTTTCGCTTACCGCGTTTACCCAGGGTGTTCTGGCGCAACAGACACTGCGCTTTGGCGTTGATCCGACGTTCCCGCCGTTTGAATCCAAAGCGGCTGATGGGTCATTACAGGGCTTTGATATTGATATTGGCAACGCCATCTGCGCGCAGGCAAAGGTGAAGTGTCAGTGGGTGCAGATGGGTTTTGACAGCAGCATCCCTGCCCTTCAGGCGAAGAAATTTGACGCCATCCTGTCGGCAATGTCGATGACCGACAAACGTCGTCAGCAGGTGGCATTCAGCGACATGTTGTACAACACCCCGAGTGCCCTACTGGCGCCAGCGGCCAGCAAGCTGACGACCGACGTGACCTCATTGCGCGGCAAGACAATCGGGGTGGCTCAGGGCACCATCCAGGAAACCTACGCCAAAACCAAATGGGAGTTGCAGGGCGTCAAAATCGTCTCTTATCCTAATCAGATGGAAGTCTACCCGGACCTGGTCGCCGGACGGCTTGATGGCAGTCTGGCGAATGCGGTCTCTGCTGAACAGGGTTTCCTTACCACTTCCGAAGGCAAGCCGTACGCCATTAAAGGGACACTGGTGGATAAAGTCATCTTTGGCGATGGTGTCGGTATCGCGTTACGTAAAGGCGATGAGGCAAATCTGCAGTTGATCAACACGGCGCTGGCAGAGATCCACAAAAACGGCACTTACGATCAGCTGACCCAAAAATACTTCAAATTTAACGTTTATCCCTGATGAGTATTGCGCGCCGCTTCGCAGGAGGCTGAACATGGCATTACCCGATTACCGCGCTCAGCGCGCACGCTTTCTGACCGCTGCGCAGAATAAAGGCGCAGAAATCACCTCTTACCCGCACCCACTCCCCGGCCCGCAGGGCGAAGCGCTGTATACGGATGTGGCACGGTTGGGACCCGCCACGGCATCGCGCCTCATGCTGATCGTCTCCGGCACGCACGGCGTCGAAGGCTATTATGGTTCGGATTGTCAGATCGCCTGGCTTGATTCGCTGGATGAAAAAGCATTACCCGCTGACACCGCGCTGCTGCTGGTTCACCTGCTCAATCCCTGGGGCGCGGCGCATTTACGGCGCGTGAACGAAGACAACATCGACCTCAACCGTAACTTTATCGACTTCAGCCAGCCGATGCCTGCTAATCCGGATTATGCGCAGTGGCACGGTATTTATCACGGCGACCGTACCATCGCGGATCAGCGGCTGGCTGAGGCGCTGAAGGGCCAGGGCTGGCAGGCAGTTAAACGCGTAGTGGAAGCCGGACAATATACGTTTGCGGATGGGTTCTTCTTCGGCGGACACCAGCCCAGCTGGTCTTACCTTACGATGAAGACGATCATCGATCAGCATCTCTCGGTTGCAAAAACCCTCCTCAGCTTTGACCTGCATACCGGCGCTGGCGCGTGGGGGCATCCGATGCTGCTGTCCATTGCGGAGCAGCGTTATGCCGCCCATGCGTGGGGCAAAACTATTTACGGTCAGTGGCTGACCGTATTGTTAACCGGTAATGGACGTGACAGCGTAACCGGTGTGACTGCCACCGCAACGGGATATCTGTCGCAATATCTGCTGAGTTCTCTTCCTGACACACTGATATTGCCGCTTGTGGTGGAATGCGGAACCTATGAGGGAGAGGATATGCACAGGCGTGTGCGTGAAGATCACTGGCTGCATCTCACTGCCGATCCCGCCAGTTCATACGGCCAGATGCTAAAGCAGCAACTGGTCGCGGGATTCTGGCCCGAAGATACGGACTGGCGTGCGTTAGTCGCTTTCCGCACGCAGCAGATATTTCTGCGCGGCTGGCGTGCCCTGACAGACATGGCCTGATTTTATAATCTCCCATAAAAGGTCATCCGCGCGGTTTCTGATAATGCGATGTCAGGCTGAGTATTGTAAGCCAGCACAGCCAGCATGCGGGTGACCTCGCCTTCGGTGGGCGTCACGCGATGCAGGGAGTTACGGCCGCGAAACAGCACCAAATCGCCGGCATTGATCTCCAGCGCGTCAACTGGATGACGCGCGTCCAGTACCGCGTCGACACCGTCGAAGTTCATCTCACCGGCATCGGCATCGCGTAGATCCTTTACATACTCAAATACTCCGCCCGCCAGCGGTTTCTGGACCAGTAAGGTGATAGCAAATGAAGAGTTGTCGAAGTGCCAGCCCAGCTCCTGGCCGTGCGGCGCATAGTGCAGGTTAATCGAGGAAAGCGGATCGGCATAAGGATAGAGCGCTTCCTCTCCCAGCACATCGCACAGGAAACGTTTAAACAGGTCATCGTTATAAAGCTGGCGCAGCGGTGAATCGGCAGCAATCACATCATCCGTAATGCACCCTTTGGTGCTGAGCACATCCCGGTTACGCGGGTGATCCGCGCTGAATGCCTCATCCGGCTTCATCAGATAGACATTGTGTTTGCTGCGGGTGTGATAGGCCAGATGACGCCGGGCATTACCCTCTTCGATAATCGCCTCTAAAGCGTATGGTTGTAAAAACTGACGCAGTACCAGCGCGCCGGACTGGTTTAACTGCTCACGGCAGCGTTGACGCCAGTCATGATCGGCCAGTGGATGAAGATCGAGACGAACAAGGGATCCAGACATAGCAACAGCTCTCATGATGGGCAGGTGTGATGTTACTCTACCTGTCGCCTGCCACGCTGCGTAACGATAAAAACTTACTGCCCTGATAAGGAAGAGTTAATGCCTGCCCAATTGCCAAGGTTGCCCAAAATCAGCGTCATACAATCCTTTAAAGTGGCCGCCGAACTGGGCAGCCTGGCAAAAGCCGCCGCCCAGCTGGCTTTAACCCCGGCGGCGGTCAGCCAGCAGATTCGCCAGCTGGAGGAACAACTCGGCAGCGCGCTCTTTCTGCGCACGCAGAGCGGCGTGATGCTGACCGAAACCGGCAAAGAGTATCTGCGCTATGTCGCCGAAGCTTTTGATATTTTGCACCTCGGCCAGCAGAACATCCGCCATGCGGCCAGCGCGCCAAAACTCACGATTTACGCTCTACCGGCGCTGTCGTCGAAATGGCTGCTGCCCGAACTGGCAAGCTGGCGAGACCGTTGCCCGGATATCGATCTGTCGTTACATGGCACCCATTCACCGGTCGATTTCACGGCAATGCCCGCTGATTTTGTGATCTGCTTTGGGGAGGATCGTTACCCGCAGTTAGACAAGCTGAAGCTGTTTCAGGATGACGTGCTGCCGGTGGCCAGCCCGGCTCTGCTGCAACGCTTCACACCCGAAACGATCTTAAGCCATGCTCCGCTGATCCACCTCGACTGGGGTAATGAAGGACGATTTCTGCCGGACTGGCAAAGCTGGTTTCAGGCAAACGGCATGGATGAACCGCTGCCGCAACCCGCATTCAGCTTTAACCTGACTTCGCTGGCGATTGATGCGGCTGTTGCGGGAATGGGGCTGCTGCTGGGACAGCGACGCCTTATCGCGCCAGAGCTGGCGCGTGGCGATCTGGTGGTGGTGGATGACCTTTGCCTGCCGCTGAGCAAGCCCTATTTCCTTGCCTGGCCGCAACGCACGCTGAGTCAGCCTGGTAGTGAGGCGATGATCGGCTGGCTAAAAGAACTGGCCGCGCGGTGCTGATACCCAACTGCTGTGACGCATGTTGCCCGGGCCCGCCAGCATGAAGCTGCTGGCGGGCCCAGCGGCAGATTGTCACTTCAGCATGACCTTATCTGGCTGGTCGGTAGTTATCATCGTTACGCATTACCCTCAACGATTACCGCCACGCGTTGCCCTGCACGTACTGCGCTGCCTGGCTGGACGCTGACCTGCTGAATAATGCCGTTGCACGGAGCCAGAAGCGGAATCTCCATCTTCATCGACTCCAGCACTACCAGAATATCCCCTTCCCGCACCCGACTGCCCGCGGTTGCCTGCACCTGCCAGAGATTACCGGAAACCGGACTTTCAACCCCCTGCTCGCCCGGTTGCAACGGCGCGTCGCCGCCTTCTTCCGCTACGTTTTCCTGACTGTCGAAATGCGCCTGGCCGCTGGCTATCCAGCGCTCACGTTCAGCATTGAACGCGGTTTGCTGATGCTCACGAAATTCGCCGATACTCTCCGCTTCGCACGCAAGGAAGTCCTGATACTCTGCCAGCCGCAGCGTGCTGTGCTCAATGCGCAGCGGATAGCGACCCAGTGGAAAATCGCGACGAATCTGCAGCAGTTCCTCAGCAGAGACCGGATAAAAACGGATCTGATCAAAAAAGCGCAGCAGCCAGGGCTTACCGCCAAAATCGGCCACTTCGTGATACCGGTTCCACATCTGCAGCGTGCGGCCCACAAACTGATAGCCGCCAGGCCCTTCCATGCCATAAACGCACAGATAAGCGCCGCCGATGCCCACTGAGTTCTCGGCCGTCCAGGTGCGGGCCGGATTATATTTCGTCGTCACCAGCCGATGACGCGGATCCAGCGGCGTGGCAACCGGCGCGCCAAGATAGACATCGCCCAGTCCCATCACCAGATAACTGGCCTCAAACACGGTGTTCCAGACGGCCTGCTCATCCGGCAGATCGTTTATCCGGCGGATAAACTCAAGATTACTCGGACACCACGGCGCATCCGGGCGCACGGTGGTCATATACTTTTCGATCGCCTTCTGACAGGCCGGATCGTCCCAGGAGAGCGGCAGATGCACCACGCGTGTGGGCACCTGAAGGTCGTCACTCATGCAGACCGTCTCCCACTCACCGCGCACCCACGCCAGCAGAAAGTCTGGCGTCAGCGTCTCCGGCTGGAAGTGGATTTGCAGCGAGCGGATGCCCGGCGTGATATCGATAATGCCGTTGCGGGATTGCGCTTCCAGCGCCTGCATTAACGCGTGAATGCGAAAACGCAGCACCAGATCCAGCTCAGGCTCGCCTGCCTCCAGCAGCAGATGCGTATCGCCAGAAAGCCGCGCCACCAAACGTTTATCCGCCTCGCCGCAGGTCATTATTATCGGCGACATCAGCGGCGCAGGCTCCCAGTGAATCTCCTGTGGCTGTAGCGTGGTCAGCTCGTTGCGACGTCCCTCAGCCAGTCGCCGTGCCGTCGGAATATCCACCGGAATAAACTGCACTTTGTCACCGGCTTTGAGCTGGCCCAGATGCCAGAGATCCGCTTCGATGACCGTCACCGGGCAGACAAACCCGCCGAGACTCGGGCCATCGGGTCCCAGAATGACCGGCATATCGCCGGTAAAATCGACCGCACCGATGGCGTAAGGGTTGTCATGAATATTCGAGGGATGAAGTCCCGCTTCGCCGCCGCTGTCACGGGTCCAGATCGGCTTTGGCCCTATGAGGCGCACGCCGGTTCGGCTGGAGTTAAAGTGCACTTCCCATTCTGTGGCAAAGAAGGTCGCAATATAGTCAGGCGCGAAGAACTCCGGCGCGCCGTGGGGGCCGTAAATCACGCGCAGCGTGCGAACCGGCGCGAGATCGGTGCGCAGCGCAGCGGGCAATTCTGTTCCGGCTGTGTTCGTAGTCCGCGGCGCGAGATGCAGCACATCGCCGCTGCGCAGCGCACGACCAGCGTGTCCGCCAAACTGACCGAGGGTAAAGGTACTTTTGCTGCCTAAATAGTCCGGCACCTGAATACCCCCGCTCAGGCAGAGATAGCTTCTGACGCCCTCGCCACGCATCGCGCCCAGCTTCAGCGTTGATCCCGCCGGGAGGGTAAACACAGTGTCCATCGCCTGTTCAACGCCATCCAGCGTGACACTGAGCGGCGCGCCGCAGACCACCGCCTGAATCGCCGTGTTAAATTTCAGGGTGGGCCCGTTTAGCGTGATTTCCAGCGCGGCGTCACTCTCGTCATTGCCCAGCAGACGGTTGCCTGAGCGCAGGGCGCGATCGTCCATCGGCCCTGATGGCGGCACGCCCACCGCCCAGTATCCCAGTCGTCCGGGATAGTCCTGTACGCTGGTCTGGGTGCCGGCGATCAGCACCTCAACGGTTGCCGCCTGATAGCTGAGCTGCTCCAGGCAGCGGGTCCAGGGTTCACCTGCCGTAAAGGGCGCAAAGGCTAAAATCTGCTGGAGATAGCGGCGGTTGGTTTCAACGCCATACAAACGGGTTTCTGCCAGCGCCTGAGCCAGTGCGGCGATAGCTTTTTCGCGTGTGGGATGCCAGGCAATCAGTTTGGCCAGCATCGGGTCAAAGAATGGCGGGATTTCACAGCCCGCTTCTACCCAACGGTCAGTGCGCAGGGTTTTACCATCGGCCGCAGGGAAGTGGACTTCGGTTAACAGTCCCGGAGAGGGCTGAAACTGCCGCCCCGGATCTTCTGCATAGATGCGCGCCTGAACGGCATGGCCCTGTGGATTCAGCGTGGCAGCTAATGCGCTTATGGGCGGTAGATCGCCTGCCGCGAGCTCAATCATCCACTGCACCAGATCCACGCCCCACACCTGCTCGGTTACACCATGTTCAACCTGCAGGCGGGTATTTACTTCAAGGAAATAGAACTGCTGCGCCGCGCTGTCATAGACAAACTCCACCGTTCCGGCGCTGCGATAGTTCACTGCTTTCCCCAGAGCGATAGCTGCTGAGCAGAGTGCGTCGGCCATGCCAGCTGGCAGATTCGGCGCAGGCGTCTCTTCGATCACTTTCTGATTACGTCTCTGAATCGAGCAGTCGCGGACGCCCAGCGCGATAATCTCGCCCTTCCCGTCACCGAAAATCTGGACTTCGAGATGACGGGCGCGTTCGATATATTTTTCGAGAAATACCCCGGCGTCGCTGAAGTTGTTCTGGCCGAGTCGCTGTACGATTTCAAACGCGTCTGACAGCTCCTGCGCATCACGGCAGACGCGCATTCCGATGCCGCCGCCGCCAGCCGTGCTTTTAAGCATCACCGGGTAGCCAACGCTCTCTGCGGCGCGGCGGGCTTCGCTGACATCCGCCAGCAGTTCACTGCCCTCAAGCAATGGCACCTCTTCGGCCTTCGCCAAAGCGCGTGCCGTGTGTTTCAGGCCAAAGGTCCGTAACTGCTGCGGCGTGGGGCCGACAAAAACCAGTCCCGCGGCCTCGCACGCTTCCGCAAAGGCGGCGTTTTCCGAAAGAAAACCGTAGCCGGGATGGATCGCTTTCGCCCCGCTCTGCAGCGCGGCGGCGATGATTTTTTCCGTCACCAGATAAGTTTGTGCAGCCGGGCCTTCGCCAAGGCTCAGCGCGTCATCTGCCTCGCGGATATGTAAGCTGCTCAGGTCGGCTTCGGAGTAAACGGCGACCCCTTTCACCTGCATGGACCGCAGCGTGCGCAGGATGCGACAGGCGATCGCGCCGCGATTGGCAATCAGTAAGGTATCAAACATAGGCGAACTCTCAGGGATGCGGGTCGTCCCGCAAAATTCGATATTCCCTGGGGCCGTCCCCGGGGCTGACCGGCACTAAAAAGGTGGCCGGAGAAGTTCAGAGAGCTGGATCAGTTCCACACCAGCACTTCAGCAGGCGTCGGGTTCCAGCCGTTGCAGGGGTTATTCAGCTGTGGGCAGTTGGAGATCAGCACCATTACGTTGCATTCGGCCACCAGGTCGACATATTTGCCGGGCGCAGATAAGCCGTCCTCAAAGGTCAGGCCGCCATCTGACGTGACCGGAACATTCATGAAAAAGTTAATGTTGGCGCCGATATCGCGCTTATGCAGGCGGCCATCGTGCAGGCAGGCGCACAGGAAGTTATCCCGACAGCTGTGCATGTAGCGTTTATCGTGGGCATAGCGCACGGTGTTGCTCTCCTGGGAGCAGGCACCGCCCAGGGTATCGTGGCGACCACAGGTGTCGGCGACGATCGTCAGCAACGGATTGCCGAGATTCGAATAGAGCACGCTGCCGGTGGTCAGATAGACCTTGCCCTGACGACGCAGCGTGCGCTGAGGATCGTAGCGTTCACGCGGGTTATCGGTGTTGTAAAACAGGGTGTCTATCGCCTGATTACCTTCGAGGTCGAGCAGGCGCAGCGTTTGCCCTTTTTTGACTTCGAACAGCCACGGCTCGCCTGCCGGGATTACGTGGCGATAGACAGCATCTTCAGGACGACGATCAGAGTGGACAACGGTCATCGCAGCCTCCTTACAGGACAAAAAGTTGAGTGTTGTGAAATGCACGCTGGTTTTCTCCGCGAGTGACCATCGCTTCACTGACGGCCTGCATATCGTCGGCCTGATACCAGCTCAGCTGGACCGGACGGGGATGATAGTCAGTGGCCGGATCCTGCGGATGTGGCAGCGCGGTCAGTACCATCAGCACGTCCATGGGCGCGTAAAGCTCAACGAAATCACCCGCCTGGCTATTGCCTGCGCTGAACCCGAAGCGGCCCTGGTCATCAACCGTAACCTTGCTGAAAAAGTTAACGACCATCAGCAGATCTTCCAGACCCAGATCCCATTTGCCCATCTCAACCAGCAGATTATCCACGCCGTTGCGATAGAAGCCGTTGCGCAGCTCCTGATAGCGCCCGACACCGTATTTTTCCTGGGTTTCCGTCGCGTTGAGAACGCCGCCGAACGGATCGTGCCAGCCGCAGCTATCCGCAACGATCGCGGCCATCACACGGCCCATATCGGAGTAGAAGCAGTGGCCGGTAGTCAGTCGGGCGGTGTGCTGGCCTTTCAGGGTGTCCGGCAGATTCAGCCGTTCACTTTTCTCATGCGGATTGAGCATCATCATGCTGATGTTCGCGCCGCCCTCAATGTCGGTCAGGCGCAGGATCTGCCCTTTACGCAGAATCAGCGAGGTATGCGCGCCACCGGGCAGAGGCTCTTCGCGCAGGCTCGGGGCTGAATGAAAAAGTTCTGTCATTGAGCGGTCTCCTTTAAAGGGTAAATGTTGTTTCTGCTGCCGGTTGCCAGCTGGGACAACCGTGTCTCATTAAGCGGGATGTCGTAGGTAATACGCGCGCCCCACGCATTGGGGGCCTGCGGGTCGATGCGCACCTTGTCGAACACCAGCAGCCGGGTACCGAGATTGAAGCCTTCGGCGAGGTCATGCGTGACCATAAACACCGTCATGCGGGTTTCGCTCCAGAGCTGCAGCAGCAGCGCATGCATATCTTTACGGATGCCGGGATCCAGCGCGCCAAACGGCTCATCCAGCAGCAGTACGCGTGGTTGCATCACAAACGCCTGAGCAATCGCCAGCCGCTGCTGCATCCCGCCGGAAAGCTGCGCTGGATATTTATCGAGTGAATGACCCAGCCCGACCTTCTCCAGCATCTGTCTGGCCTGTTCGCGTGCCTGCCGTTTTCGGGCACCAAATAACCGGCCTGTAAGAGGTGATGCCGGAAGTTCGAGGCCAATGGCGACGTTATCCAGCACATTGAGATGAGGGAAAACCGAATAGCGCTGAAACACCACGCCCCGGCTGCGATCCGGCTCTCCGGGCAGCTGCTCGCCATCCAGTGTGATCGTTCCCCGCGTCGGCTTTTCCTGACCGAGCAGGAGACGTAAAAACGTCGACTTACCGCAGCCGGACGCCCCTACCAGCGAGCAGAACTCGCCCTCTTTCATCTGCAGATTGATGCGTTCCAGCACCACGTGGTCGCCATACTCCTGCCAGATATTTTTGATATCGATAAAACTCATTCCCGGCCTCCTTCCGCCCAGGGGAAACAGGCTTTGTGTAGCTGACGCAGCGCGAGATCCATCAGCCACGCCAGTAGCGTGATCCAGATGACATAAGGAATGATCACATCCATCGCCATATAGCGGCGGACGAGGAAGATGCGATAACCCAGCCCGGCGGTTGCGGAAATGGCTTCGGCGGAGATCAGAAAGAGCCATGCCGATCCCAGCAGCAGACGCAGCGAGGTGATCAGCCGGGATAAAAGCTGCGGCAGCACAACCCGAAGCACCACCGTCCAGCTGTTCGCCCCCAGGGTCTGCGCTTTAATAAACAGCTCCGCGGGGATCTCACGCGCCCGATGTTCCAGATCGCGTGCCAGCATTGGTGTGATGCCGATGACGATCAGCATCACTTTTGACAGCTCATCCAGCCCGAAGACGATAAACAGCATCGGCAGCAGCGCCAGCGGTGGGATCATCGACACTACGGTCATGAAGGGTGACAGCGCTGCGCGGGTCATCGGAAAGACGCCCGCAGCAATACCGATGCACAAGCCAATCACCGAAGAGAGCGCCAGGCCAGTCAGCAGACGGGTTAAGCTAATCCATGTATCCGCCCACAGCAGATACTCCCCGCTGCGTTTGTCCGGCGTGAACGCCATCCGGTCAATGGCCGCGATCATCTGCGACAGGCCGGGCAGCAGTTTGTCGTGGGGATTCGCCTCCAGACGCACTGCCGAACTGATGAACCACGCGGCGATCAGCAACACAAACGGTAACAGCATCAGCGTCAGGCGCATGCCCTGCCGGGGATAGCGGTTGATGTGGCGCATGGCAAGAACTCCTGAGTCCGGTGATTACAGCTTGCCCGCAGCGGCCAGCTTCAGATAGCTGTCGTCAAAGCGCAGTTTGATGTTTGCGGTATCGCCGACAGTGACGTCACCCGGGAAGCGCATACCAATGAAGTCAGCACTTTGCGCGCCCTCGCCCAGCAATCCTTTATCAAAGGAGAACGCCGCGACGCGCTGCATGGTTTTCGCCAGATCGGGGGAAGAGACAAAAGTCTGGGTTTCGGCAGGGGTCCAGAACAGGTGGGTCGTTTTCAGCTGCGCTTTGTAACCGGCGAGGTCCGTACCGGAATCGGTCGCCATGGCGCTCAGCGCCTGGGAGTCTCCGGCCTGCATCTTCGCCATCATTTCAAACCAGGCGCCGGTCAGCGCCTTACCGAGTGCGGGGTTATCTTTCAGGGTATCAGTATTAACCACCATCATGTCAATCAGCTCACCCGGCACGGCCGATGAGCTGAACACTTCTGTCGTCTGCGGCGTCTTTTTGATGACCGAAAGCTGCGGGTTCCAGGCCACAGCCGCTTTAACGTTGCTGGTGCCGAACGCTGAGACGATATCGGCATCGGAGGTGTTCACGACTTTTACGTCTTTTTCCTGCAGTCCGGCTTTCTCCAGCCCGCGGACCAGAAGATAGTGCGACACCGACAGCGCAGGCAGATAGACAGACATCCCTTTCAGATCGCTGAGTTTCTTATTTTCCCCTTTCAGGACTACGCCGTCGTTACCATCAGAATAGCTACCCGTTATCAGGGCCGTAGAGTCAACGCCACCTGCCGCAGGAATGGTCAGGGCATCCATATTCGTCATGGTGCAGCCGTCGAACTGCCCGGCGGTGTACTGGTTGATCGACTCGATGTAGTCATTGAGCTGAGTGATATGAATTTTGATGCCATATTTGCTGGCCCATTTATCAATGATCTTCTCATTGCTGATGGTGCCCCAGGGCATCCAGCCCGCGTAAATGGTCCAGCAGATGTTGAACTCTTTTTTGACGGCGGCGAAAGACGACGCGCTGACCAGCAGCGTCAGCGAAAGAATCAGCGTCAGGAGGGGGGATTTCTTCATGGTTGACCTCTGGTTGGCACAAAAAAACGGGAGCAGCGCAGGACACCAGATGGTGCCGCTGTCTCCCGGGCTTTTGTCCCGCCGTGTAACCTCGCAGAGGTCGCCAGCTCTCGGACCAGACATTCACCTGCGTGAACCGGAACCCTAGCCAGCTATTTGCTATCAATGTGTCATACGCTGCTTACTGCTAAGACTTCAGCAAATGGCGTGCCAGAAATTAAAGCCAAAAATATCAGCAAGGTAGACGAGTTTCGGCACAGAAGGCACCGGGATGGTGAACCAGTAACGGGCATTGCACATAATCAGTGCTGTGTTGGGGATAAGGGCGATATGCGCAGTCAGTCTCTTTTTCTACCTGCCGCTTTCCCAAAATAATGCCCCGGACCGTGACGCGCATCACTCATCGCTATATAATCCAATGCATAACGACATTTGAGGATAGTTAATGAAGCGCTTCTGGCAGACATGCACACTCGGTTTACTGATACTCCTTCCGCTCTCTTCCCAGGCATCACGTCAGATCACCGACCAGATTGGCCGTCAGGTTACGATTCCTGACCACGTTGACCGCATCGTGGTACTTCAGCATCAGACGCTGAACCTGCTGGTGCAGATGAACGCCACCGATAAAATCGTCGGGGTGATGGCGAACTGGCAGCAGCAGCTCGGCGACGGCTATGCCCGACTCGCACCTGAGCTGAACCATATGGCTACACTTGGGGATCTGACGCATATTGATCCTGAGAAACTGGTGGCGCTGCATCCGCAGGTGGTGTTTCTCACCAACTATGCCCCGCATGAGATGATCGACAGCATTACCGCGCTGGGGATCCCTGTCGTGGCGATCTCGCTGCGTCATGACCTGCCGGATGAACAGGACAAAATGAACCCGACTCTCAGTGATGAGCAGATGGCTTATGACAAAGGTTTGCGCGAAGGCATTACGCTGATTGGCGAGATCGTCAATAAGCCCGCCGAAGCGAAAGCGCTGATTGAAGCCACCGATCAGGGTCGCAAAATCGTCAGCGACCGCCTGAAAGATATACCCGTGGAGAAACGTATTCGTGCCTATATGGCCAATCCGCAACTGACTACTTATGGTTCCGGGAAATATACCGGTCTGATGATGCAGCATGCGGGTGCGGTTAACGTTGCTGCGGCGACCGTGAAAGGATTTAAAACCGTGTCGATGGAGCAGGTGATCGCCTGGGATCCGCAGGTGATTTTTGTCCAGGACCGTTACCCCTCTGTCGTGAATGAAATCAACAGCTCTCCACAATGGCAGGCGATTGACGCGGTCAAAAACCATCGCGTTTATCTGATGCCAGACTACGCCAAAGCCTGGGGCTATCCGATGCCGGAAGCGATGGGGCTTGGCGAGCTGTGGATGGCAAAAAAACTCTATCCGCAGAAGTTTCAGGATGTCGACATGAACAAACTGGCTAACCGCTGGTATCAGCGTTTTTATCGCACCACTTATCAGGGGCCAGAGTAATGCAGGTACTGGCGGCGGGCAGCCTGAAAGGCGTCTGGCCGACACTAATGGCGTCCTTTCCGGAGCCGGTTGAAACCCGTTTTGGTCCGGCTGGCCTGCTCCGCGAACGGATTGAGGCCGGTGAGCCGTGCGACCTCTTTGCTTCAGCCAGTGAAGATCATCCGCAGACGCTGCTGGCTGCCGGACGCGCGCTGGCAGTCATGCCGTTTGCCACCAACCGGCTCTGCATTACGGTGCGCAGCGATTGTCTTCTTCCTGGAGACGACTGGTATACGTTGCTCACCCGTGACTCGCTGCGAATCGCCACGTCCACACCTGGTGCCGACCCGTCGGGTGACTATACGCAGATTCTTTTCTTCCGGATGGGTAACGCCGGTGAAGCGGTGCGCCAGCGCGCCCTCGCGCTGGTTGGCGGGCGTGACTCAGCAGCCATTCCCGCAGGCAGGCTGGCAGCGGAGTGGATTATTCAGGCGGATATGGCGGATTTATTTATCGGCTATGCCAGCTATCGGACAGCCCTGAGCCGGATGGCCGGGCTTGCGGTATTGGATATTCCGGCGGCTGTTAATCCTGTTGCACGCTATGCCTGTGCAGTTATCACGCCAGAGGCGCAAAAGCTGGCGACCTTTTTAGGTTCTGAGCAGGTAAAAGCGATATTGCGGGATGCGGGGTTTGGCTGCGAATAAAAAGCGTTCTTGCTATTACTGTGCGCCCCGTCAGCCTGACGCTTCGAGGGCGCAAGCGAGGATTAAAGCTTAGCGAAATCCACCTTAAGCTTATGACTGATGTGTTCCGCCTGTTCGGTGGCTTTGTCGCCCTCACCTGTCAGAGTAAAAGCGATGGCAAAGGCGAAATCAAACGCCGCGCCCAGATCCTGTCCGCTCAGCAGATTGCGATCTTTCACAACTGATGCGTTAACGTAAACGCCATCGGTCACACCCTCTGAAGAGGTGCCGGAACTGACATAACGCCGTCCCTTTAAAAGCGCATGAGGTGCCAGCACTCTGGCCGCTGCGGAACAGATTGGGCAGACCAGACGACCCGCTTCATCATGCCGGCGAATAAAATCAATCACCGCAGCATTCGCTGACAGATTTTTGCTGCCGTCCGGGCCGCCTGGCACAATCACCGCATCGAACAGCCGCTCGCGATTCTCCTCCAGCAGCTCATCAGCCACGACCTTCACCTGATGATAGCTGGTCACTTCCCTGTAGGGCTGACAGGCCACAGTGGTCACGCGAACGCCAAGACGTGAAAGAATATCGAGCGTGATAATGGCTTCTGCTTCTTCAAAACCGGGTGCGAGCAGCAGGGCAACGTTCTTATCCATGAAAAAATCCTTTTACATTGTGGGTGTGGATGGAGCAAAGAACGTTAATCCTGGTCTGTGCAGACACACCGTTTACTGATCCGAATCAAATCCGGGCGGGGTTTATTTCAGGGTTGAAAGGCGGCAGCCGGGAAACACTGCCGTCATGAGTTATCACAAAATCCGCCACTTAAAACTCTTCAGGTTCTCCCGGCAGCGGCTCGGTCAGCTCCTGCCCTTTCACACCGGCATACGTGATCACCAGTTCAGCGGGTTCATCCAGAGTGTAACCACGATGCGCGCTGTTAACTGTTTCATTCAGAGCTTCACCTGCTGTGAACGTGCGCTGTTCGCCGCTCTCTTTATCCTCAACAATCAGGGTGCCGGAAAGAATAAATGCCGCATTTGGCATCGGGTGGGTGTGCCAGGGCAATGACGTATGGGCAGGCAGTGACAGTCGCATCACTGTCAGTTCAGGTTCGCCGGTAGGATAGGCATTAATAACCTCACCATTCCAGGCCTGGCTGCTGCGCATCACTTCGACTGCGTTAATCTTGTTATCCTGCTTTGACATGGTTAATCCCTGTTGTTACTCAATAGAATGCCAGTAGTGACTGAGCAGTAAGCGTAGAAGAAAATGGCGCTGAAGGTTTCATTCGTGATGAACCAGTAAACGATCAGTCAGCCAGTGCAGAAAAAATAGCGGGAATGATCGGGTCAGCAGAGTGGGTGGTTAATTAATGTTCGAAATGTGCTTTGCGGTTATAAGATATATTCCACCGTCAGTACGCAACCTGTGCGTTCTGTATTATCTTTGAAGCCATCTACTATTTGAGGGATTTCTGATAATGAAAGGTCTGTTTACGGCATTACTCGCCAGTTCTGTTTTATTATTATCCGCCTGCTCTAAAGACGACGATAACAAAGTTAAAGTAGCGATTAATACCGGGCCGGATGAAGCAATCTGGCAGGTGGTACAGCAGGTTGCCAAAGATAAATACAAGCTCGATGTCGAAGTCCTTAACTTCAATGATTATGTGCTGCCAAACGAAGCGCTGAATAACAAAGAAGTTGATGCCAACGCCTTCCAGAGCCTGCCTTATCTTGAAGATCAGTCGAAAGAGCGCGGTTATAAATTTGCGGTAGTAGGTAAGACTTTCGTGTTCCCGATTGCGGCCTATTCGCACAAAATCAAAAACATCAGTGAACTGCAGAATGGCGCCACTGTGACCATCTCTAACGAGGCGACAACACTGGGACGCAGCCTGCTGTTACTTCAGGCGCAGGGTCTGATTAAACTGAAAGACGGTGTGGGTTATTTACCGACCTCGCTGGATATCATCGAAAATCCAAAAAATCTGAAGCTGGTTGAAGTGGACACGCCACAGCTGACCCGCACGTTAGACGATCCGAACGTCTCTTTATCCATTATCAATACCAACTTCTCGGCTCAGGCTGGATTATCAGCACATCGCGATGGCTTATTTATGGAAAGTGCCTCGTCGCCTTACGTCAATGCGCTTGTATCACGTGAAGATAATAAAGACAGTGACAAAATTCAGAAGCTGAAATCAGCGCTGCAGTCACCGGAAGTCGCAGCGAAAGCGGAAGAAGTTTATAAAGGTGATGCCATTAAAGGCTGGTAAATCACCCGTAATCGATCCTGAACGATCAAAAAAGGCCGCATTCTGATGCGGCCTTTTTTATATCTGCATTTTTCATCCGCACGTCTGTCCGCACGGTTGCGTGCAGGCGACCGTCAGGAAAGCCAGATGTGAAGTTATGCGGCTGCACCTTTAGGCTGAGCAGAGAGATGCCCCGCCCACAGACTCGCCACCCATTTCACCCCTTTTGAGGTGAAACGCGCCTGAGAAAAAGCGTGCTGGTTTTCACCGGTGCCGGTATGCAGCGTAAAGTAGCCCGCCTGCATATGGTAATGTTGCGGCGTCAGCGTTCCTTTGGCGCGGTACATGATGTTGCGCTCCAGCAGGAACTGGCGGAATTCCGGTTCTTTCACTTTCAGCATCTTGCAGAGCTGCCGAAAGCCCAGCGAGTCGTCAACTTCCACGAAGCTATCAAAGAACGCCGCCTTGGGAGCCGAGAGAGCCAGTTGCTGCTCTGCCGCCTGACGCTGTTCAAACTGCTCAGCCCATGCGCGAGCCGCTTCAGCCGGGTTGGTGAAGTCAGGCAGATGCGTGGTCTTTTCACGATCCTGCCAGCGATCCAGCACTTCAGCTGTGAAGCCCGGGGAAAGACGCGCCACAGCGAGCAAAGAGTCACGCTTGCTGAGACGATACTCCTGGCGCACTTCTCCATCCCGCTCATAGTCATTCACTTTGAGTGGCTGAGAAAGACGCTGAGCCGTTTCCAGACTTTTGATTAACCGCTTCACTTCTCCGTGTGTAATGCCGGTCATCTGAGCCAGTTCACGGCTGCTCATTGTGACCGATTGTTCCAGAGATTTGAGGCTTTCAGTCGAAATCATCATGGGTTCACCCCTCGCTAACGCTACCAATACCCGGCGGGCAGTCCATTTATTATACAAATACCTGTTCAAATATCCAGTATTTTATTTAAGCAATAATGTAAATGGAACCGGTTACGCAAACAAGGAATCAAAAGCCGTTTTTTCCGTCTGTAAGGTGTGTTCATGGCGAGTTAATCAATGGCATGCGCACATTTCCTGCAGCCATTAAGGGTAATGACGCCTTCTGTTATTTACATATAATCACATTGATGGACACAGACTCTTTACATTGCAGTATAGTGAAGGCTCTCAGCAGGTTACTGACCTGCGATGCTCACTATTTTGATTCGGTGTGCTGAGGCTCAGTCTGGCCCGTTCCCACTGAATGTTTTCTATTACTGGAGTAAGTCATGCAGCCGTTGAAAGTCGCCTTTATCAAAGCTAACTGGCACAGCGAAATCGTTTCTCAGGTTCTGACCGGATTTGAACAGGAAATGGAAAGTCGCGGTGCCTCATATGAGATTAAAACATGGGATGTTCCTGGCGCTTTTGAAATGCCGCTGCTCGCGCAACGTCTGGCACAGACCGGCAATTACGATGCGATTGTCTGTGCAGCACTGGTGGTGGATGGCGGCATCTATCGCCATGACTTCGTCGCTCAGGCGGTCGTGAGTGGTCTGATGCAGGCGCAGCTGACGACTAACGTGCCCGTCTTCTCCGTGTCGCTCACGCCACATAATTTCCAGCCATCGGCAGAGTTCATCGACTTCTATACCCAGCACTTTGTTAAAAAGGGTCAGGAAGCGGCACGCGCTGTTTGTCAGATCCACGCGCTCGATCTCTGATTAACCTGTCATGGATGCGTCTGACGCATCTGCCCGCGCTGTTGAGGAGAGAAAGTTGGAAAATTCACGCCCGCCCTTACCGCCATTTACACGGCCTGAACAGGCAATGGAAAAAGTACGGCTCGCTGAAGATGGCTGGAACAGTCGGGATGCTGAACGTGTCGCGCTGGCCTATTCGGCGGATAGCCGATGGCGTAATCGCGATACCTTTCTGACTGGCCGGGCAGATATTGTCGCGTTCCTGCAGCAAAAATGGCAGCGGGAGCAGCAGTATCGGCTGATTAAAGAGCTATGGAGTTTTGACCAGAACCGGATTGCGGTGCGGTTTGCCTATGAATGGCACGACGAGCAGCTACAGTGGTATCGCTCTTATGGTAACGAGAACTGGGCGTTTGATGAGCAGGGTTTGATGACGCAGCGTTTTGCCAGCATCAACGACCTGAAAATCAGCGAAGAACAGCGGCTGTTTCACTGGCCACAGGGTCGTCGCCCGGATGACCATCCTTCGCTGAGTGAGCTCGGTTTATAACAGGCGTTTCCAGCGGAGAGCGCTGCTCTCCGCCGTTATCAACTTAGCCCTGTTCGCCCTTGTTCTCGACAAAGGTTGCTTTGTTGCGGGTGACCGTATAGGCCACTTTTTTGACATCTTCAGGTGACGTGGTCACTTCAACAGGGGCAATAGTAACCCGGCCCATTCCAAATAGTGTCGGTACGTAACCGCCAACCTGATGCTTGCCTGCCGGAACATGCAGCAGTTTGCTTTCGCCATTTGGCAATCTGCCGGCATCTTTACCATCTACAGTCAGGAAGACACTGGAGCCATCATCCGCGCGGGTTTTGATATGCGAGACATCGATCTGCGTTGGGCCAGCAGCAAATTCATCTGTTGCATCGCTGACGGCATGTTTCGTACAGCCAGTCAGTACAGCAGCAACCGTCATAACGGCGAGAGTAAAACGATAACGCATTGGACACTCTTTCTCCTGATCATCAGAACCGGCTATTTTAGCGGTTTGCAGGCCGGATGTAAGGGGGTTAACAGTCAGCATGCTCTTAAAAAAGGTAAAACAAGGGCGCTTTCCAGGTCTGTTTTCGTAAAGAATCTTTACTGAATAAATACACAGTCTTTTATGTCGGATGGCAGCGTTTATAACACCCTGATCGTTATGAATTAAATCAGAGAATAATGGCGAATAAGCGTAGCGTCACGGAACCTGATCGCCGATTTTACCCCGTTTTACGCTGTTAATTGGCTGTTATTAGGTTCATAGTGGTTGTTCATCCCCGGTTAATGCCGGCGGCCTTTCCCTCAGCAGAGGGCACGATATGCAATTTCATACTACTGATACTGTTTGTGCGATAACCGGCACGCATCCCGCGAATCTGAAGCGCTGGATGAAGCAGGGATTACTGACATCACAGCAGAATGCTGACGAGTGGAGCAATGCTCATCTCAGCGAAATCCACACTCTGGTCGGCCTGACGGCAACCGGCGCAACACTTAATGAGATCAGGCAGGGCCAGCAGGACGCATCGGCAGTCAAGACCTACGGCTGGGCGGCGCGTAAGGGCGACATGCTCTGGCAGCTTGAATTTGGCACACCGCTGTCGCTTTCACGTCAGATGCACAACATGTCCAGTAATTACAGCGGTGACGATTTCATCATTAATCTGTTGCGACCGCTGAGCGTCTGGCTCTATGCCGACCACCGTCAGGGCGCGTCACGACGTCTCGACCGTTTTGAGCAAACCGTTAAGCAGCAGGCGGACAAAGTAATGCGTGTCTCATCGCGTAGTGAATCGTCTGTTCCTCTGTTTCTGGAAGCGGTGAGCGTACTCGATAAAACGGAAATCTGGCTGGAGGCGATTCGTCTTACGGCGATGGGCTTTAATGTCGCGGTTGACTCACGTGCCACCGGACAACCTGCCATTAAAACTGCCATCCATCAGCATCATGTGATGTGGTGTGGTGCGGGGATTAGCCAGGTGATGCAGGACTATTTTGAACAGCAGAGTGACGATGGTTTTCCGGTTATGCTCAGTGGACCTGATCGTAATCTGCATTTTTCACAAACCTCCTCTTCCAGCGCTGCCTGACAGCAGGCAGCATTTCCATTCCCCCCGCTTTTCCGCGCCAGTAAATAATTTTTTCCGTTAAGAATCTCTTAAGGTGGCTACGTATACTGGTGCCTCAACCTGACTCATTGACGAGACTACGATGAAAAAGACTTTACTGACCCTGACTCTGTGCCTGTCACCACTCGCTTTCACGGCTGCGCATGCAGCATCTAATCTGACCGGTTGTGCCGCCAAAAAGCAGGAGATCGAGACTCAGATCTCCTTCGCTCGCCAGCACAATAATACCCATCAGATTGCCGGCCTTGAAAAAGCGCTGCGTGAAGTCGACCAGAACTGCACTGAAGGAAGCCTGTTAAAGCAGCGCCAGGAAAAAGTGGCAGAGAAAAAGTTTAAGGTGCAGGAACGTGAACAGGAGCTGGCAAAAGCAAAAGCGGAAGGACGCAGTGCCAGCAAGATTAAGAAGCGTGAAGATAAGCTGGCAGACGCGCGTGAGGAGCTGATAGAAGCCGAACAGGCTTTGCATCAGTAATTCATCCGGGCCAGACTTTCTGCGCTGGCCCGCTATTTTACTTCCCGCGCCTTATCAATCCTTTTTTCTCTAACCAGATGATTAAGCTGCTTATTTTCCGCTCAACCCATTACTTAAGGTAATCCTTCGATTACTTATTCTCATGCACTTAATTGGTGCACCAAAGTCAATGAAGTTAAGATCAATTATTTAACTTTTTGAACATCTTCAAAGAATTGAAAGATAGCGAGATTTCCTCATATATGCAGGTGATACGCATTCTTATCGCATTATTATTCGCCTTTCAGGGGCATCACTCAAAATCTATTCACTGTATGCGCCCCAAAATGGGGCGAGACTGCACTTTTCCAGGGCAGGCACCCCATCTTATTTGTTTCAGAAGTGTTAGATTATGTCCGCGCCATACAAGGCGCTCACCATCCACGGCTCCACACATTAAATAACTTCATTAAGAAAGGTTTTTTATGGATAAGTTATCTTATGCGTCTGAAAGCAGCACATCTGCCTGGTCCACTTACTTACAGCAAATCGACCGGGTTGCGCCCTATCTGGGCGATCTTTCACGTTGGATAGATACTTTGCGGCATCCTAAACGCGCACTGATTGTCGACATTCCTCTTCAGATGGATGATGGCTCCATTCGCCATTTCGAAGGCTATCGCGTTCAGCACAACCTTTCACGTGGCCCGGGTAAAGGTGGCATTCGCTATCATCCGGATGTCGATCTTAATGAAGTCATGGCGCTCTCTGCATGGATGACCATTAAATGTGCGGCGGTTAACCTGCCTTACGGTGGTGCTAAGGGCGGTATCCGGGTCGATCCCTTTAAACTCTCCGATGGTGAACTTGAGCGGCTGACCCGTCGTTATACCAGCGAGATCGGCATCATCATTGGACCGCAAAAAGATATTCCGGCACCGGACGTCGGCACCAACAGCAAAGTGATGGCGTGGATGATGGATACCTACTCGATGAATCACGGCACCACGATTACCGGCGTGGTAACCGGCAAACCGATTCACCTGGGCGGTTCACTGGGCCGTGAAAAAGCGACCGGCCGTGGAGTGTTTATTACCGGCCGTGAAGTGGCTCGTCGTTCAGGTATTGAAATCGAAGGCGCCCGTGTGGCGGTTCAGGGCTTCGGTAACGTCGGCAGCGAAGCAGCACGTCTCTTTGATGAAGCAGGCGCGCGCGTGGTGGTAATTCAGGACCACACTGCCACGATTTATAATTCAGATGGCATTGATATGGCCGCACTCAGCGAATGGCAAATCGCCCACAAGCAGATTGCCGGTTTCCCTGGTGCGCAGAGCATTGATAAAGAGGCTTTCTGGACCACCGAGATGGATATCCTGATCCCGGCCGCGCTGGAAGGTCAGATTACCCGCGAGCGCGCAGAGATGCTGAGTTGCAAAATCGTGCTGGAAGGCGCAAACGGCCCGACCTATCCGGATGCCGATGATATGCTGGCAACGCGCGGCATTATCGTGGTGCCAGATGTGGTCTGTAATGCCGGCGGTGTGACCGTCAGCTACTTCGAATGGGTTCAGGACATGGCCAGCTTCTTCTGGAGTGAAGATGAGATCAATCGTCGCTCCGATAAGATTATGACCGAAGCGATGGTTCATATCTGGGAAAAAGCGAAGGAGAAAGATTGCTCGCTGCGCACCGCGGCTTATATCGTGGCGTGTGAACGGATCCTGATGGCGCGTAAAGATCGCGGTATCTACCCGGGTTAATCTTTACGGCGCTGTTGTCTGCAACAGCGCCGTTTTTCTACTTCATCAGCACCTGAAACTGCGGATTAAATTCATCAAAGATCGGTAACGCGGCGGCCCCGAGCGCAGCGGTATCGCTGCCGGTCATGCCCCTCTTCAGCCGCATATCTAACAGGTAACGTCCACGCACCGACTGATAAAGCGGCGGCAGGCGCGCGACCATCTGCTCCAGCAATGGCGCAGGCATCATCCCGCCAATAATCACAGCCTCTGCATCAAACACCGATTCCAGAATATTGATCGCCTGGCGCAACGGCGTGGTTACGCTCTCTATCCATGCAATGAAACGCGCGGGTTCAATTTGCAGCAGATCTTCAGGCAGCGCCCGCATCGGATCGAGCCCGCAGAATTCATAGGCGGCCTGCAGCGAGACATAACGCTCCAGACAGCCCTGATTACCGCAGTAGCAGTCGCGGCCGCCCGGCTCCACCACAATGTGGCCAATCTCGCCCGCATTATGGGCATGACCTGTATAGATGTGACCATCGGTGAAGATGCCGGCACCCAGACCCGTGCCGATATAGAGATAGATAAAGGAGTTGAGATGGCGCGCCGTACCGTGAAAGCGTTCACCTATGGCGGCTACCGTGGCGTCGTTTTCCAGCGTCACCGGCAGCCCGCTGATAGCAGCCAGCTCAGCTTCAATATCCACCTGCTCCCAGCCGTTCAGTGTGGTCGGCCTGACAGAAGAGATTCCCTCAACGCCAAAAGGTCCCGGCATCACCACACCAATCCCCAGTACCTTCTGCCACTGCGTGCCAAGGAAAGCGCGCATCTCCTCCAGCACGCTGGCAATGCACGCCAGGGTGGCAGCAGGCTGAGGTTTTTGCACCAGCACAAGGCGGCGGAAATGTACTTCACCGCTCAGATCCACCAGCACCAGCAAGAGCGTCTGGTGATCAAGATGAATGCCAATCGACCAGGCACTGGTGGGATTAAGCGTGACCGGAATCGAAGGCTGACCGCGCCCGCTGCGGCGCGGCTGACGGCTGGTCAGTAGTCCGGCCTGCTCCAGTTCCGCCACGATATTCGACACGGTCTGCGGCGTCAGTGCCGTCATGCGCGCCAGCTCGGCACGGGTCAGCTCACCATGCAGGCGAATAGCTTCAATCACCACTCGCCGGTTATGCGCCCGCGCATGTTCAAGGTTCGTACCCGAGGTTTTCATGTTGTTTTCCATTACAGCGCGACCCGACAGTATTGGTCTCTGAAAGCGTTCGGGCAAACAATATCTTTGATCCTGCACGCAAATCCCGCGCATCAGAATAGGCAATTTTGTCATAAAAGCGCAGTCTGAGTTTCAGCATTGTTACGGCTTTGTTGCCAGGCCGTTTAGTTTATGGCACGCCGTTTGCTTATTACTGTCAGGTCAGTTCACCCGCTGACCAGAATTACGCCCCTGATTAAATCAATCAAATTGATTTAATTAACCGACAGCCTGTTGCTGCCCTGTTGCTACATAGTGGAGAAAACCATGTCACAGCGTTATACCCCTAAACTGAAAGCCGGTTTTGCCGCCTTCCTGATGCTAAGCGCAGGCAGCGCGGCGGCCAGCCAGATTAATGCCCTGTTTATGACCCAGGCGGCCTATAGCGAGAATGACATTCGCGCGATGACGCAAAATTTTCAGAAGCAGCATCCGGATGTCACCGTCAATCTGGAGTTTGTCCCTTATGAAGCGCTGCACGACAAAATCGTGGCAGCGCGGGGCGCGGGCGGTAATGGCTCTGATGTGGTGCTGTTCGACGCCATCTGGCCAGCGGAATTCGCCCGCTTCGATCTGCTGCAGGATGTCAGCGCACGCATCACGCCAGAGGAGAAAGAGAAGGTCTTCCCCGGTGCGATGAACACCGTGATTTATAAAGGTAAAACGCTGGGGATGCCGTGGATCCTCGATACCAAATACCTCTACTACAACAAAGCGATGCTGGCGAAAGCGGGCATCACTACCCCGCCGCAGACCTGGCAGCAGGTGCTGGATGACGCGAAGATCATCAAGGATAAGAAGATTGTGACTTACCCGCTGGTCTGGAGCTGGTCTCAGGCGGAAGCGCTGGTGTGTGACTACACCACGCTGGTATCAGGCTTTGGTGGACAGTTCTATCAGAACGGCAAGCTCGACTTCTCCAGCCCGGCTTCACTCAAGGCGCTGAACCTGATGAAAAGCTCGCTCGATGAAGGGCTGAGCAACCCGGCTTCCCGTGAATATCTGGAAGAGGATGTACGCAAATCCTTCTCTAATGGCGATGCGGCTTTCGCGCTGAACTGGACCTACATGTACAACATGGCAAACGATTCTAAGCAGAGCAAAGTGGCGGGAGATGTTGGCATCATGCCAGCGCCAGGCGATGCGCCTGGAAAAGTGGGTGCGGTGAACGGATCAATGGGGCTGGGGATCACTAAAAGCAGCACGCATGCTAACGAGGCGTGGCAGTATATTCAGTACATGACTTCGCAACCGGTGCAGAACCAGTATGCGAAGCTCAGCCTGCCGATCTGGAAATCCTCATATCAGGACGAGGTGGTGAAAAAGGATCAGGAGAGCCTGATTGCCGCAGCGGACAAATCGCTAAACGTGATGCTGTCACGTCCTGAGACCGCCGACTACTCACGCCTGTCGAACCAGCTGCAGCAGCAGTTACAGCAGGTGTTGCTGGGTAAAACTCCGGCGCAGGACGCAATGGCGACGGTGGATAAAAGCGCCGCCCGGCTGCGTTAAGGAGTCATGATGCTGAGTCTGCGTCAACGCGAACAGCGTCAGGCATGGGTGCTGCTGGCACCCATGCTGCTGGTGATGCTGCTGTTAACCGCCTGGCCCCTGCTGCGCACTATCTGGCTGAGTTTTACCGATGCTGCGCTGATTGGCAGCGGTGAAACGCCTGCCTGGATTGGGCTGGAAAACTACCTCTATGCGCTAAGCGATCCCGATTTTCGGGCGTCTGTCTGGCGCACGCTCTACTTCACGCTGGTGTCTGTCACTTTTGAAGGCGTCATTGGCGTGCTGGTGGCGCTGCTGCTGAATCAGAGATTCGTCGGGCGCAACGTGCTGCGGGTGCTGGTGATTCTGCCGTGGGCGCTGCCGACCATCGTTAACGCCATGATGTGGCGGCTCAACTTTAATCCCGATTACGGCAGCATCAATGCCCTGCTCAGCCAGCTCGGCATTATTGATGGCTATCGCAGCTGGCTGGGATCGCCGGATGCGGCGCTCAATGCGGTGATGTTTGCAGATATCTGGAAAAACTATCCGCTGGTCACGCTGCTGGTGCTGGCAGCGCTACAGTCTATCCCGGAAGATCTGTTTGAAGCGGCACGGCTGGATGGTGCGTCTGCCTGGCGACGTTTCCGGGCGATTACCTTTCCGGCGATTGTCGCGCCGCTGGGCGTCGCGCTGGTGTTACGTACTATCGATGCCTTTAAGATCTTCGACATCATCTACGTGATGACACGCGGCGGGCCGGTGGACAGTACCAAAACCCTGAGCTTTTTCGTCTATCAGGAGTCGTTCAGCTACCTGCGTGCCGGCAGCGGTGCCGCCTACGCGATACTGATGACCCTGATGTGCGCCCTGCTGATCACGCTCTATCTGCTGATGTTATGGCATCAGCGCCGCCGGAGTTCCGCTTATGAAAACTAAACTGCGACGGGTGCTTCGATATGGGGCTGCGCTGCTGGTCGCTATGAGCATACTGGCCCCGATGGGCTGGCTGTTTCTGATGAGCGTCAGTTCTGCCAGCGATCTCTCCCGCGTGCCGCTGGAGTGGCTGCCGCGTCAGTGGGACTTCAGCCGCTATCAGGGGTTGGTTTCGCTGGCACCGAACCAGCCGGGTAACATATTTCTGCACGCGCTGGGCAACAGCCTGCTGGTGGCGACGGTGGCGACGGCAATCTCGCTGCTGCTGGCGATACCCGCGGCATTCAGCTTTTCACGTTACAGCGGTCGCGATGCCTGGCTTTCCGGTGCGCTGGCGATCTATATGGTGCCGCCGGTGGCGTTTGTACTGCCGCTCTACTTTCTGCTGCAACAGCTGGGGCTGCTCAACACCCGTCCCGGCCTGGTGATGGTCTATTGCTCGCTGATCCTGCCATTCCTGACCTGGATGCTGAAGAATCAGTTTGACTCGCTGCCGCGCGATATTGAACAGGCGGCACGACTGGATGGTCTGCGCTTCTGGCAGGTTCTGCTGCGCATTACGCTGCCGCTGGCGAAGCCAGTACTGGGCGCGGCTGCCCTGTTTGGCTGGCTGCTCGCCTGGGATGAGTTTTTCTATGCACTGCTGTTCACCAGCAACATTTCTGCCCAGACCCTGCCGGTCGCGATTGCCGGTTTCACCGCCGGACGCGCGACCGATGACGGACTGATCGCGGCGATTGGCATTCTGGCGTCAATGCCGCCTCTGTTTATTGCTATCTGGTTGCAGAAGACGCTGGTCAGCGGTCTCACCAGCGGCGGAAGTAAGGGATAATTATGGACAAGACCATTGCGTCCACACTCTATGTGGTGGGCAATATCAATGTCGATTTAATCATGAGTACGCTCAGCGACTGGCCGCAACGTGGCACAGAAGTGATGCTGCAGCACAGCGAGCTACGTCCTGGCGGATCGGCCGGTAACTGCGCGCTGGCCCTCGAAGCGATGCAGGTGCCGCATCGGGCCATCGCTAATCAGGGCGACGATGGCTTCAGCCACTGGCTCGCCAGTCACTTTCCCCACAGCGCTGCACACTGGCCGCGCTACGCCTGTGAGACCTCGCTGACGGTGGGCGTAACCCATCCCGATAACGAACGATCGTTTCTGAGTAATCACGGCCATATTACCGTGCTGACCGCGGATGACGTGCTGGCTCAGCTGCCGCTGCAGGCGACGCCGGGCGACATCGTGCTGCTGTGCGGCACTTTTCTCTGTCTTGAACTCTATGACCACTATCCGGCGCTACTGGCCGAGCTACAAAAGCGTGGCTTCAGTGTAGCCGTGGATACCGGCTGGCCGCCTGCGGGCTGGAGCAATGAGCTTCGCCTTGAGATGGGGAGCTGGCTGGCAGATTGTGACTGGCTGCTGCTGAATGAGGTGGAAGCGCTGAGTCTGGCGGGTGTCGAACGGCTGGAACAAAGCGGTAAACAGCTGGCCGCTCAGCTCAGCGGGCGCGGCGGCTGCGTAATTAAGTGTGGTGCAGAGGGTGCGCGTCTCTGGTCTGCCGCCTCAGTGCAATTTGCCGCCGGCCAGCCGGTGCAGGTAGTCGATACCATTGGTGCCGGTGACAGTTTCAATGCCGGTTTTCTGACTGCACTGCTTTACCGTCAGTCATCGCTCACCGCGCTGCGCTGGGGCATTGAAGTGGCCTCACAGGCGATCAGCAGCTCTCCACGTCGCTATCCCAGCTGGGAACAACTCCAATTAACCAATGAGGTGCGCTGAACATGGCCAGTGTTGAACTTGTACAGGTGGCGAAGCGCTACGGAAAACAGAGCGTGCTGCATCCGCTCGATTTAACCATTCCAGATGGCAGTTTTACCGTGCTGGTCGGTCCTTCCGGCTGTGGCAAGTCTACCCTGCTGCGGCTGCTCGCCGGTCTGGATAGTGTCTCTGGCGGGGCGATTATGCTGGATAAAAAGCAGATCAACGATCTCGATCCCGCCGATCGGGATATTGCCATGGTATTTCAGAGCTATGCGCTTTATCCGCATCTGACGGTCGCCGAGAATCTGGCGTTTCACATGCAGGTGAAAAAGGTAAAGCGCGAGGAGCAGAAAAGCAAAATCGCCCGTATTGCAGGCATTCTGGGTATCGATCAGCTGCTGCAGCGTTATCCACGGGCGTTGTCCGGCGGACAGCGGCAGCGTGTAGCGATGGGGCGGGCGATGGTGCGCAATCCGCAGGTATTTCTGTTCGATGAGCCGCTCTCTAACCTGGATGCGCAGTTACGTATGGAGCTGCGTGCCGAGATTAAGTCTCTGCATCAGCGTTTCAAAACCACGATGGTCTATGTCACTCACGATCAGGTTGAGGCGATGACGCTGGCGGATCAGATCGTCGTGATGAAAGATGGGGTCATTGTGCAACAGGGTGCGCCGCTGGCTATTTACGACCGTCCGGTGAACACTTTTGTGGCGCGGTTTATCGGTTCACCGCCGATGAATCTGCTGGATGCGCGTTTCCAGACTCGCGATGGTCTCCCCGGCGTCTGCTGTGGTGAGCAGTGGCTGCCGTTGCCCGGTCGCTGGCACCACGCTGCACTCCAGCAGGCCGATCAGCCGGTGACGCTGGGTGTACGACCCCACGATCTGATTTTTGATGCCAGCGGGCGTCCGGCGACGGTGAGCATTGTGGAGATCACAGGGGAATCAACGCTGTTACACCTGAACTGGCAGGGTTTCCCGCTCCATATGCAGCTGACTGGTCGGAGCGATGCCGTGCCGGGCGGCACGCTGCCGGTGACCGTGAATCCGGATAAGATGCATCTGTTCGATGCCAGCAGTGGTGTGCGGCTGACGGAGCAGTGATAAAAAAACCCGCCGCTGGCGGGTTTTTTAGTCTGTGAAGCAGATATGGGCTCAGGGAGCATACGTCCGCTTTACGCCAGATGAAACTGCTCCACTGTCTGTGACAGCTGCTGCGCCTGGTCTTCCAGCGAACTGGCGGCCGCTGACATCTGCTGCACCAGCGCGGCGTTCTGCTGGGTAACGCCATCCATTTCATTGACCGCAATCGTTACCTGACTGATGCCACGTGCCTGTTCGCTTGACGCTGTAACGATCTCTCCGATAATCCCCTGCACTGAATTCACCGCCTGCATCATCTCCTGCATGGTCTTACCGGCATCGTTTACCAGCCGGACGCCGCTCTCGACACGTACGCTCGACTCTTCAATCAGTGCGCCAATCTCTTTCACCGCATTAGCACTGCGCTGAGCCAGATTTCGCACTTCTGAGGCGACCACCGCAAAACCGCGCCCCTGCTCACCAGCGCGCGCTGCTTCTACCGCCGCGTTGAGCGCCAGAATATTGGTCTGGAAGGCGATGCTATTGATCATCGTGGTAATGTCGCCAATCTTTTTCGAGCTGTCATCGATCTGCGCCATGGTCTGCACCACTTCGCCTACCAGCGAGGCACCGCGACTGGCAATGTGCGTCGCGTTTTCCGTCAGGCTGGTCGCCTGCTGCGCATTGTCGGCATTCAGGCGGATCGTGGCGCTGATCTGCTCCATGCTGGCTGCAGTCTGCTCCAGCGCGGCGGCCTGTTCTTCGGTACGTGACGCCAGATTGAGGTTGCCGCTGGCAATTTCGCCCGCGCCCTGTCGTACTGATTCACTGGAATCTTTAATCTGCCCGACAATCTGCCGGAGCTGGCTTTGCATAGTATGAAGCGCAAAGAAGAGGCTGCTGCGATCGCCGTTTTTCACTGCAATCGCGTTATCCAGCTTGCCATCCGCGACGGCCAGCGCAATATTTGCCGCTTCAATCGGCTCGCCGCCAATCGGCCGCAGCACCTTACGACTGAACAGCATGCCCAGTACGGTGCCGACCAGCAGAATACTCACCACCATCAGCAGCAGTGCCCACATCAGTTGCCGGTTGGCAGCAGCCATCACCTGGCTGACCGGTGCGACGACGCCGAGATACCAGGGTTTGTCACTGTTACCAATTACCACCGGCTGCCAGGTGACTAATGCGTCTTCGCCCAGTACGGCATCAAAATGCTGAACGACTTTCGTCGTATAACCATCTTTTTCGCCTTTCCAGGGTTTACCGGCTTCCTCTTTCACTGGCGAGGACACCACATTCCCGCCATTCGAGAGCAACAGCGCATAGCCGCTGCCCTGCCAGGGTTTAATCTGATTCACTTTCTGCTGCAGTGAGGCCAGTGAAATGTCAGAGGTGACGATCGCTTTTAAGGTCCCCTGATCGCTAATCGCGGCAGCCACGGAAGTCAGCAATGTCGGCACGCCGTTATAGGCATAGCTATAAGGTTCGGTAAGCGTATCTTTTTGTGATTTTTGCGGGATCAGATAGTAATCGCCCTGACCCGGCGTCAGATAGGAGAGCAGCGGATGCATCGCGTATTTACCTGATGCGTCACGATCAACAAAAAAGGCATAGCGTCCCTGTGGCGCCTGGCCCGGCTGTGACGCGAACGCCGCATCGCGGCCATCAAACGCATTCTGTTCGAATATCACCGACATCGACAGATAATCAGGGTTGGCGCGCAGCGCATACTCCATGACTTTATCGGCCACTTTACGGTCGGTAATAGCGGCCTGAGGCAGCGCGATCAGACTTTGCCCGAGATGACTGGCAACATCACGGGCATGCCCCAGCTCCTGCTGCACCTGAAGCGCACGGCTCTGTGCAATCTGCTGCAGATAGTTTTCTGCGAGCACCTTCTGCTCTTTACCCGACTGCCAGCTGAGGACGCCGATGGTCACGGTAAATCCCAGCATAATTGTCAAACCACCCATGATCAGCATCTGCGCACGGGTACTCATTCTTTTCTTATGTGTTAACTGACTGGCCATAGTGATCCCCTGGAATTTACCTGTTTCTTTACCTCCTTGTGATTACGTTGCTCCTGAGATCATCTATCGGCGGCGTTTTTTTGAACTTTAGTCGATGTAATCCCGCCGTGATGAGCGTCTCACCCTGCATGTAGCAGAGAAGTTGATCGTAAAGGGGATACGGTGCTGCGTATGAAGGGGCTTTTTTTGATCTGCAACAATACTGCTGCCCGGCTTTACTGTCAGTTTATGTCAACAGCTGTTGTAAGCCCCTTGTCACTATGGAGAGAGAGCAATGATCGGTAAATCAGGATTAGCCATTGGGATGGTTGTCTGGCTGGCATATGTTGCCTGGATCGTTCACTACTATTCAGACACCTTTATGCAGTTCTCCCGCTAAGCAAACTGGACCTTAGGGTCCTTTTTTTTGTCCTTAATTCCTTACGGCTGGCCTGTGAGCCGGATATTCGCTATTATCGACTCATTATGTGAGCCGAATAGTAAACCTTATTCGGCTCATCTCCTCTTACTGTGAGCCAACTATGAGCGTTAACTGGATCTGGCAGCAGCCGGAGTGGCCCGACTTTCAATGGCAGGATGCCGTACTGTTACCACGCCTGCGCCATCTGCAGCAGCAGCGCGGTTTGCTGCTGGGACGAGCCAGCCTGCAGTCACACAGTGATTCACAGACGCTGGATACTCTGCTGAGTAATATCCTCTCCTCTTCTGCAATCGAAGAGGAGCGGATAAACGTGCAGTCAGTACGCTCATCGCTGGCGCGCCGGTTAGGCGTCACAGAAGAACAGCCTTATCCGGTCTCCGATCGTTCAGAAGGGCTGGCCGCCATGATGCTGGATGCTATCAACAACCGCAGTCAGCCACTGACGCCCTACCGATTATTTCAGTGGCATCGCTGGCTCTTCCCGGCAGATGAATGGACGGTGCAGCGCCTGAGCGTCGGCACGCTGCGTGGCAGTGAGCCAATGCAGGTGATCTCAGGTCGTATCGATCGCCCCACGGTGCATTTTGAAGCGCCACCGCGACAGGGACTGGAGCCGCAGCTGGTAGAGTTTATTGAGTGGTTCAACCGTAGCCAGCAGGATGTGATGCTGGATCCGCTGCTGCGTGCTGCCATCTGTCATCTCTGGTTTGTTACGCTGCATCCATTTGATGACGGAAATGGCCGTATCACGCGTGCGCTAACCGATCTGGCACTGGCACAGGCCGACAGTCAGAGCATCCGCCTTTATGCCATGTCACCCGCTATCCTGGTGCAGCGTGCCGGTTATTACCGCATCCTGGAGCAGACGCAGAAAGGCGGCCTTGATATCACAGACTGGCTGGTGTGGTTTCTTGATATCCTGGATGAGAGCCTGAAGCAGGCGATGCACGTCATCGATCGCACCCAGATGAAAGCGCGTTTCTGGCTACGTCATCAGGGGATGGGATTGAGCGCGGAACAGGTAAAAGTGCTGAACCGGTTGTTAGACGGCGGAGAGCAGGGTTTCGAACTGGGGATCAACGCCAGCCAGTATCAGAAAGTGGCTAAAGTGAGTAAAGCGACCGCGACCCGTCATCTGGCGGACCTGGTTGAGAAAGGCTGTCTATACCGGATGGAGGGTGGCGGACGAAGCACGCGCTATCAGGTTGATACCCGCGAGACGGACTGAGCGGGATTAGAATAGGAGGTACATCGCAACAGCCGCGATGTACCACTGAGCGCGGCAATTACTCTTTGAGTGAGGCCCCGTTTGTCGCAATAACCTCTTTATACCAGTGGAAGCTTTTCTTACGGCTGCGCGCCAGCGAACCTTCCCCGTTGTCATCGCGGTCTACATAAATAAAACCGTAGCGTTTAGACAGTTCCGCTTTAGATGCGCTCACAAGATCGATCGGCCCCCAGCTGGTATACCCCATGACGTCTACACCATCTTCAATCGCTTCAAGCACCTGCACCAGATGATCGTTGAGGTAGCTGATGCGGTAGTCATCCTGCACGACGCCGGTGGCATCCGGAATGTCTTTGGCACCCAGTCCGTTCTCAACGATGAACAGCGGCTTTTGATAACGATCCCACAACAGATTAAGCAAGGTACGCAACCCGACCGGATCAATCTGCCAGCCCCATTCAGAGCTCTGAAGATGGGGATTAGGCACCATGCTCAGAATGTTACCGCGCATCTTCTCATTCAGCGCCTCATCGGCGGTAACACAGCCGGACATGTAGTAGCTGAACGAGATAAAATCGACGGTCGATTTGAGTATCTGGCGATCGGCATCTGTAATATCCAGCAGAATGTTGTTGTCGCGGAAGAAGCGCAACATATAGCCCGGATAAGCTCCCCGGCACTGCACATCGCCAAAAAATTGCCATTTCCGGTTCTCCTGCAGCGCTTCCAGCACATCGTCGGGTTTACAGCTTAGCGGGTAGACCAAACCACCCAGCAGCATATTGCCGATGCTGGCATCCGGGTTGATCTCGTGACAGGCTTTAACCGCCAGCGCACTGGCGACCAGTTGATGGTGAATCGCCTGATAAATTTCGCCCAGGCTGCTGGTTTCCGGCAGACCCACGCCGGTCATCGGCGCATGCAGAGACATGTTAATTTCATTAAATGTCAGCCAGAGCCTGACTTTCTTCTGATAACGGTCAAACACCGTGCGCGCGTAATGTTCAAAGAATCCGATTACCTGACGGTTGCCCCAGCCACCATACTGCTTAACCAGATTCCAGGGCATTTCATAATGTGACAGGGTCACGAGCGGCGTGATGTTATGCGCTGCCAGTTCATCGAATAAGCGGTCATAAAAGGCCAAGCCAGCCTCGTTGGGATGCTGCTCGTCACCGTTCGGGAAAATACGCGTCCAGGCAATTGAAACCCGCAGACAGCCGAAGCCCATCTCTGCAAACAGCCTGATATCATCCGGGTAGCGGTGGTAAAAATCGATCGCCACATCTTTAAGGCTCTGGCTCCCCGCAACGCGCTCCACGACCGGGCCAAAAATCCCCTGTGGCTGGACGTCAGAGGTGGAAAGGCCTTTTCCCTCTTCACGCCATGCGCCTTCAACCTGGTTAGCGGCAACAGCACCGCCCCATAAAAATGAATCCGGGAAAGTTTTCATCCTGTTCTCCTTTTATCGATGAATGATGCTGAGTAAAAGTGTTCCTGCAGTCGCAGTGTTTCCTGCGACTTTCATCACCTCACGATACTCATCGCTGTTAGTAATAATGATCGGGGTTGCCAGGTCATACCCGGCATCAAGAATGGCCTGACGATCGAACTCCAGCAGCAGATCGCCAGGCTTAAACCTGTCGCCCACATTTACATGTGCTGTGAAAGGTTTGCCGTCGAGCTGGACGGTATCGATACCCACATGGATCAGCAGCTCAATCCCGCTATGACTCAGCAAGCCGATGGCGTGCCGGGTCTGAAACAGGGAGGCAACCTCACCCGCGAAGGGCGCAATGACTTTGTTGTCGGAAGGAATGATGGCCACACCCTGTCCCAGCAGGCCACTGGCGAAGGTTGCGTCCGGCACCTGATCAAGCGCCAGTACGGTGCCGGCCATTGGTGAGAGAATGTCATCTTCGCCAGGCATCACCATGGTTACTGCGTCTGGCGTGCTGTTACGAGGCATACCCGCTACCAGCGTCATGGCACAGCTCAGGAGCAGAGCCAGCAGCGTGCCGATAATTCCGCCCCATAACGTGGCATCGACACCGCCAGGCGGGATCATCTGAGCGATGGTAAAGATATTGGCGAAGCCAAAGGAATAAACGTGGGTGTTACTGAAGCCGACAACGGCACCGCCGATTGCGCCGGCTACGCAACCAAAGATAAAGGGGCGACGCAAAGGAAGATTAACACCATAGACAGCAGGTTCAGTGATACCAAAGATTCCCGCGGTCACGGATGACCCCGCCAGCACCTTTTGACGCGCATCACGGCTGCGCAGCAAAACGCCCAGCGCCGCGCCAATCTGGCCCATGACAGCAGGTAACAGCATAGGCAGCATCGAGTCCTGCCCCAGAACGGCTAGATTGTTGATTATCAGTGGCACCAGTCCCCAGTGCAGACCAAAAATCACACAGACCTGCCACAGCGCGCCCATAGCCGCACCAGCCAGCCACGGAGCCAGCGCATAAATCCACTGGTAGCCGTTCGCCAGCAACTGGCTCAGCCACGTGGCCAGTGGACCAATCACCAAGAAAGTCAGCGGCACCGTGATGCTCAGACAGATCAACGGGGCAAAAAAGTTCTTCATGGAGGCGGGCAGCAGCCGGATGCTCTGTTTTTCCAGCCAGCAACTCACCCGCGCGGCGAGAATAATGGGTATAACCGACGCGCTGTAATTAAACCAGGTTACAGGAATACCGAGAAACGCATCTGTTATGGCACCTGACTGCTGGCTGGCATTGAAAGCAGCAATCATCGTCGGATGGGTAAGTGCCCCGCCAATCACCATGGTGATAAAGGGATTACCGCCGAACTTTTTACCCGCGGTGTAGCCCAGCACCAGCGGAAAAAAGTAAAACAGGGCATCACTTGCCGCAAACCAGATTTTGTAGGTTCCGCTTTCAACAGACAGCCAGCCGCAAACCACGGCCAGCGCCAGCAAGCCTTTAAGAATACCGGAGGCGGCAAGAATCCCGATAAAGGGCGTGAAAATGCCGGACACAATATCGATCAGGCGACTGAAAAGGTTACCTGACTTCTTATCTTCGGCTGATGCAGGGGCCTCATCCAAAAGTCCCGCTTCGGCACGGACAGCCAGCCAGACATCATGAACATGGTTGCCAATCACCACCTGAAACTGCCCGCCGCTTTCGACGACCATAATAACGCCCGGATTTTTCTTTAATCCTTCGGCATCGGCTTTACGGTTATCTTTCAGTTTAAAACGAAGCCGGGTGGCACAATGCACCAGACTTACGATGTTCTCCCTGCCGCCAATATGGCCGAGGATATCCTGCGCCAGCGTGTGATATTCCATCTCGATTTCCTTAAAACGATGTCCATGGACATTCGTTGAATTAGCCAAAAATAAAAAAACCTGAGAACGGCCTCCTTTCAGAGGCCGCGCTCAGGTTTTGCCTGCATTAAGCAGTAACAATCCGGTTTACAGGGCTTATTACCCTTCTTTTCTCACCCGCTCGATATGAATGGCAAGAAACATGATCTCTTCTGCGGTCAGCTCACGCTGATAGCTTTGTTGCAAATGCTGCGCGATTTTCACCGCGCATTTCCAGGCTTTTGGATAGTTATCTTTTACTGCCGTATGCAACGACACATCATCATCGTCGACCACAGTTCGCGTCAGCATCCGCTGAGCAAAAAACTTCAGATGTGTGACAAACCGCTGGTAACTCAGTGACGATTCGTTATATTCCAGCCGCAACTGATACTTAACCAGTTGCAGAATCTCCTGCATTACCCGCGTGACATCCATGACTTCCGGCATTTCGTTATGGAGCTGTGCCGTTACCAGATGAAGCGCGATAAATCCGGCTTCATCCTCAGCCAGTTCGACATTCAGCCGACGGAAAATGAGTGCCCTGGCCTCCTGCCCCAGCTCGAACTCTTTGGGATAGAGACGTTTGATATCCCACAGCAACACATTTTTAATCGCCAGACCTTTTTTCTGTCTTTCAATGGCAAAAAAGCAGTGGTCGGTCAGCGTGATATACAGGCTCTCCTGCAGTTTCCCGAGACGCTGTATTGCAAGATCAATAATGCAATTGCAGGTCGTCATCACTTCAGGCGGGATTTGATGTAACAACTCCTCCAGCCGACGGACCAGCAGATCACTTTGTGGTGCAAACACTTTCTCAATTTGCGCGTCATTGAGACTGTCACCGACGCGCTTCTGAAAGGCCAGCCCACGGCCCATCACGACCTGCTCGCGCCCCTGCTCATCCTGAACCATCACCACGTTATTATTCAGAATTTTGGCGATTTTCATCGGAACCCCAGAAACAAAAAAACCTGACATCCGGCAGAGGCCAGAAATCAGGTTTTGCCTGCCTAAGCAGTAACAATCCAGTTCCGGCACTCTATCAGTTTTCGTCGTGACCTCAATCGGTCAGAACAAAAAGCGTGACAGCGATCGTAATCCTCTTATTCGCCTAAAAAGTTACGACCGTTTTAAGCTCAGTCACCCAGGCATCCTGCGTATGGGATATGCCCGCCGGATGATGCCAGTACTGAATCCCGGGTTGCAGTTCCAGCCAGGAAACGGGGCGGAAACGGTAATAGAACTCGCCGTTTAGCGAATGGCCGGGCACCGGATGATATGCCGTATCGTGGTAGTCCGAAACACCACCAATCGTATTCATATAGCGCTGAGTTCGCGCGTACTGACTGCTCATGTCCGTCCAGGTCAGGCCAAAACCAATCCAGTCTTCCGGACGGGCGTCAAACAGTCCCCGATAGCGGAGTGAAGCGGCATAGACCGAATGCATGTAGTTAGTGCGCTGATCGGCCAGGCTCATACTGAATGAAGTACTTAACCCGCGACTGGCGTCATCCTGATGTCGCGTCAGTTGCTGATTAAGTCCGGCGTAAAGAAACCATGTCCGGTTATGAGAAGCATAACCGCCGGGATCACTGGCTCCTGCGCCCCCGGACCGGCCGCGATAGAGGTCAGTTTGCGGGGCATTGGTAAAAACCACTCCCAGGTTGTAGGCACCCGGCAGGCCGTTAATGATCGGGCGGGCTTCGATTTCTACCGGCAGCAGGACACCTTTGCTGCGCCTGGTTGAGCCACTCCAGGCGTGATGACGGCTGGCAGCATCCGGGTTCTGCTCCATTACTCCCCCTTTTAACGTCACAACAGGTGTAAACCGGTATTCGAGCGTGGTTCCCCACGTGTGCACGTTCCAGTTGTTCCAGGTCAGTGAGTTAGCAGATTTTCCACCGCACTGAGAAAGCATCTGGAAATCACAGGGTATGATCTGATCGAATGTCTGAACCTTGTTCATCATTCCGATACGCCATGTCATCCTGCGGTCATCGAAACTGCGGGCAAAAGTCAGCCAGCCCAGGCGGGTAATCGATTGCCCGCCCCAGCTCTCCTGCGTAAGATCGTTAACGTTCATCCGCGGATCCTGCACGCGTCGGGTGGTCAGATCGTCGTTGTGATTACGATTAACGATATTCGCTTCGATACGTGCATCGGGAATATTTGTCCAGCGCGACAAATCCTGATTAAAGGTCAAAGCAAACTGATCGATATAAGCAACGTGTGAGGCATGATTGTAGCCACCGCCGCCATTCCAGCCAATTTCATTCAGATAACCCAGGTTATAAGCAAATCCATTATCGTTAAGCGATTTACGAAGGCCATACATATCACCCAAAACAGGATCCGGTGGAGATTCAAACCCTAATACTGTTCCGCTCCATTCCTGCGCCGTCGACAAGGGAGAAAAAGTCAATAATGAGAGTGCGCACAGCATGCTTTTATATTTCATATTAGCAACCTGTTTTAATTTTAATGATGTACGGTTCGCAGGAGAGTCCTTAACCTCCTGTCATCTACCTGATGTTTCCCCGGCCTGAATACGCCGGGTCGTTATCGCGCAGGTTATTGATGAATTACGCCATGCCAGAGTAAATTTAAGGCAAAAAAAAAACCTAAGCACCCCACAGTGGTAAAGACTGTGGAACGCTTAGGTTTTGCCTGTTATCCAGTAACAACCCTTCGCTGAAAACGACTCTACCCTAACACTACTTTTTTAAATTGAATAGCACTGCCGGATTATTTCACAAAAAATGTGAGCCAATTAACAATTGATATCTCTCATTTCATAGGGCTGGGGTAAATTAACAATCGAAATGAGGTAAGAAGCCCACCAGGGAATGTTATATTAGTTTTCTTGCTAATTCATTTAATTAAGATTGATGGTATTTATCAGTAGAATTAAAATACTCATCCGGCGTCAAAAGCTTAAAAAAGAATGATCCAAAATCCAGATTATTGAATCCTGAATGATGCTATAGCGCTGAGTTTAAAAAATATAGCTGGCTGGTTTGCGTGATTTACAGGGAGATTGCAGGCGGGGAGTCAGCGCAAGGGAACGACAGGAGGATTTGTTTTGAATGACCTGACAAAAGATCAGATAAACCCGTCAATCAGAAACAGCAACGCCGGAAGGTTCGCTTCCGGCATTGTGGCAATCAGGCAGCTTTAACGGCGCGTACTTTCTTCGCCGCAGGCTCTTCCGCCTGATCATCCGCACCCTCTTCTGCCACGGCTTCAGGCTTCGTCGCGCCTGCGGCCACGTCCGGCAGTTTACTGGTGCGCAGAATATGCTGCACCGCATCTTTCTGCTCGGCAATCAGCAGGCCCAGCGTCTCCGCCTGAGATTCGTCCAGTGCAGGTTGCTGCTGTAACAGCCAGTCAGTGAAGGCTTCGGCCATATCGAGCATTTTGTCGTAGGCATCGGCCTCTTTCTTATTGGCAAACGTCATCTTCTCTTCACCCTTTCTGACTACAACAAATTTTGTTTCAACAGCCATCTTTTTGCCCTCAGGTACTGTGTATACATACAGTATATCATGCCGGTTATGCTTTGCCAGCAGAGAATAGAGTTTATCGGTTATGCACGAGCTAACCTTAACCGGACGCAGGTTTTTTTCTTTTTCCTGTCGCTTTTCTGCCGGACGTTACGCTGACTACACCAGCAACTCTTCAAGGAACATCGCCAGCGCCTTGCGCGGATCGTCTTCTTCGGAAACGATCACCTCGATCCCCCACTGTCCCAGCACCTCTTTGGCTACCGGGTTGTTGCGGTTAGTGAACAGATACGATTTTGGCCGGGCCGTCGCCAGCCCTGTGCGGCCCCACATCTTGGTCAGACGGTAAAACAGCAGGCGAATGTTAAAGTCGCTGATGCTGTAGCCGACAAACAGCACTGAATTGCCCATCACGTCATGGGTCAGTTTGATATCGAGCGGCGAGTCAAAATAGAGCCGCTCAAAATAGCTGCTCTCATCGAGCACAATAGAGGTGTCATCATCAAAGTCACCATGCAGCTTGATGATGTGACGCTTATCTTCAGTCAGTGAGACCAGGTCAGCGGCGTTCGCCACTTTATAATAGGGGACACCGTGCGCATCGTGCGCCGCTTCCAGCCAGCGATCGTAATTGGTGGTGTAGATGCGCGAGAAGTTACCCTGGGTAATCATGGTATGAATTTCAGAAGATCGGACATCGATATCCGGCCGGTGCCACTCGCGATCCATCCAGCTGCGCAGCGGGCCAAGCGAGCCTTTCTTTTGTTTGTAATACTCCGCCAGCGACAAGTGCGTACCGTAGGTATTGAAGATTTTGGGATCGTAACCCAGCTCATTAGCCAGGTGAGCAATCAGTTCATGCCACTCGGGGAGGCCAAAATTACGCGAAATACCGGCACCGGCAAACAGAATCAGCTTGCCGGAATCATAGGCGCGTTTGAGTTCAGGTTTCATGCCACTCCCCGCGAAGTTTTTAAAAAGGTGGCGAAGCGATCCAGCGCGATGCGCCGCATCGAGATCTCATTCTTGAGTTCGCCCATTTCGGCAAAGGTCTGCTCGTAGCCTTCGGGGATAAACACGCAATCCCACTGGAAGCCGCGCGTCCCGGCGGGTTTCGCGGCGATGGTGCCGCGCAGTTCACCCGAGAACTGATACATTTTGCGGCCATCGCAGTAGCCGAGCACCGTTTTGGCCGTCACGGCCTGGCTGTCCAGTCCCTGCACCAGCGCGGTAAAGCGCTCTGCGTCCAGACGGTTCCAGAAAATGCGGGTCAGACCGGCCGGCAGACCATTCAGGCCGTCCAGATAGAGGCCGGTATGCTCCACAAACAGTGGCCGCCCGATCAGCGAAAAGGCTTTGGTCAGTTTATCGCGCACCAGGTCCAGCTCATTTTCAGTCTGAATTTCTTCGATGCGACGGGCGATGGGCAGAACTTCGACCCCGATGGGTTCGAGTATTTTGCGCACCTCAGCCAGTTTTGGCTCATTGGCAGAAAGGAATCTGATTTTCATGGGGCTTCCAGGTCAATTACTCCGCCACGCAGTGAGGATTTTTTTACGAAAACAGGCGGGCAGGATAAATCACTAACGCTGGAGAGTGTAGTTCAATTCTGTGGTCATTAAATGGCAGAACCGGCTTAAGCAGGAGAGCCGGTTCTGCAGCCTCAGTAAACAATGCCCGGCGGATTCACCGTGGAGTGCGTAACCGCCTCATCCTGTTCACCCCAGCGGGCCAGCACCTGCTGATACTGCCCGCCCGTGATGGTGCCATCCAGAGCGGCTTGTAAAGCCGGAGCCAGCCCATTGCCCTTTTTAGTGGTCACGGCGACCCAGGCGCGAAACGGTCCGCTGCCAACCAGCTTTGTCTGGCCGCGTGACGCCACTTTCCACGCGGCCATCGAGTGCGGGCCAAAGATCGCATCGGCGCGTCCCGACAGCAGCGTCAGCGTCGCTGAGGCATCATCAGTAAGATAGACGGGCGTCACAGCGGGCAGACCTTTGGCCCGGTTCTGCTGATCCCAGCTCAGTAATATGCGCTCCTGATTGGTGCCCGATGAGACGATAATCCGCTTACCGGCTATATCAGGCGGGCTGCTAATCTGGCTGATTTTACTGTCGCTTTTTACCGCAAAGGCGTGGTTATCAGCGCGATAGGTCGCAAAATCAAACTTCTTCTTACGCTCCTCAGTAACGGCAATGTTGAACATCGCAACATCATAGCGTCCGGCGCTGATGCCCAGTGGCCAGTCCTCCCACGAGGCCGGAACCAGCTTCAGCTTTAATCCCAGACTGTCAGCCAGCAGCCTGGCAATGTCCGGATCGCTGCCGATCCGCGTGACGTTGTCAGACGCCAGCAGCGACAGCGGCGGTGAGTTAGTCGCGGCGGTCGCTACCGTCAGCGTGCCGGGCTCGATAAAGTGAAAGTCAGCCGGGATTTTCGCGATCGCCTGCGGATTCGCCGGGGCATGGATTGGCATCTCATTTTTCAGCACATCGAGCTTCTCCGCAGCCGGACAGCTCAGCACCGGAAGCAGCGTCAGCGCTGTTAACGTCAGCGCCCTCATAACACGCGCGCCAGGAAACGGCGGGTACGTTCGTGACGCGGATTGTTCAGTACCTGCGTCGTGCTGCCCTGCTCAACAATCCGGCCATCCACCATAAAGACCACGTTGTCCGCCACTTCACGGGCAAAGCCGATCTCATGGGTCACAATCACCAGCGTGGTGCCGGAACGCGCCAGCTTTTTGATCACGTCGAGCACTTCACCGACCAGCTCCGGGTCCAGTGCCGAGGTCGGCTCATCGAACAGCATCACACGGGGATTGAGCATCAGGGCGCGCGCAATGGCGATACGCTGCTGCTGCCCGCCCGAAAGATGACGCGGCCAGGCATCGGCTTTATGGCGCAGGCCAACAATGTCCAGTAATTCGTCCGCCCGCGCTATCGCTTCGGATTTCGTCAGCTGACGATGGGCAATCGGCGCTTCAATCAGGTTATCCAGCACGCTGAGGTGCGGAAACAGATTAAAGTTCTGGAACACGTAGCCGACGTTGATACGCTGCCGCAGAATCGCCTTCTCTTTGAGTTCATACAGTTTGTCGCCGCGCCGCTGATAGCCGATGTAGTCGCCATCAATCTGAATGAATCCCCTGTCGACCCGCTCCAGATGATTGATGGTGCGCAGCAGCGTGGATTTGCCGGAGCCGGATGGCCCCAGAATCACCGTGACCGATCCAGGCTCCAGCGACAGCGAAACATCATCCAGCGCTGTGTGTTTACCAAAACGCTTGGTCACACCGGTAATAGTGATGGCACCTGTTGTGTGTGAAGTGCGGTAATCAATGGCTTCGGACATGGCTGATCTCCCCGGTCGGATGAAGTGGCGTGACGCGGTTGCGCCATTGTTGCCAGCGCGAAGGCTGTGGTTCACGGTTCACGCTGCGGGCCAGCCAGCGCTCAACGTAATACTGAATCACAGACAGGACGGTGGTGATAATCAGATACCAGGCGGCGCCGACCATCAGCAACGGGATCACTTCCTGATTACGGTTGTAAATCATCTGGATGGTGTAAAACAGCTCCGGCATCGCCAGCACGTAAACCATCGAAGTACCTTTTGCCAGACTGATGATCTCGTTAAATGCGGTCGGAATAATGGCGCGCAGCGCCTGCGGCAGAATGATGCGGAAGGTCCGGCGTGAGGCGGAAAGCCCCAGCGCGGAGGCGGCTTCCACCTGACCGTGATCGACGCCGAGGATCCCGCCACGGATAATCTCCGCACTGTACGCCGCCTGTACCAGCGTCAGACCAATTACCGCCGCCGGGAACTGGCCCAGCACATTAATCGTCTGAAATGCGCCCCACGACAGGCCGGTAAACGGAATGCCAATCGACAGCGTGTCGTAGAGGTAGGAGAAGTTATAGAGAATGATTAGCACCACGATGAGCGGCAGCGAACGGAACAGCCAGATGTAACCCCACGCCAGCGTGCTCAACAGCCACGATGAGGAGAGACGTGCCAGCGCCAGCAGACCGCCGAAAAAGAGGCTGAATATCGTGCCCAGCAGGGTGAGGAGAAGCGTCTGGCCCAGACCGTGCAAAATCACCGGATCAAAAAACCAGCGGGCAAACACGCCCCATTCCCAGCGCGGGTTAAAAGCCACTGACTGCACCACGCCCGCCAGAATAAACAGCGCCAGGATAGCGCCTGCGGTGCGCGCCGGATAACGTGCCGGGACCACCTGTAGATGTTGATGTTGATGTTTGCTCATCGTCACTCCTTAACTCGCCTCAGCGACGTTATAAACGCCGATCACTTTGATAAAACGCAGTCGCCCGTCATGCGGCGGCTGGCCGTAACGCTCCAGATCGCCGCTCAGATCGAACTGTGGCTGATAGCCGTGACCGGTATAGAGCCGCACCGCCTCAGGCTGGCGAAAGCCGGTGGTGAGAAACAGCCGCTGATAACCCGCCAGCAGGGCGCGCCGCTCCAGCTCCTGCAACACCACCAGCGCCAGCCCCTGACGGCGCTGGTCGCTGCGTGTCCAGATCCGCTTCAGCTCAGCGGTCTGTGGGTCATAAGGTTTATAAGCGCCCATCGCGATGATCTCGCCGTCACGCTCCAGCACAATAAACAGCCCCTGTGGCGGCAGATACCATTCGGTCAGCTCCTGCTCCTGCTCGTTACGGCGGGAGAAAAAGTCGCCATAACGTGCCGAATATTCACCAAACAGGCCACCCAGAATCGGTTGCAGTTCGGGTGCATCAGGCGACACTTCGCGGAAAGTCGATTCACTCATGGTCAGCTCCTTAGTCGCCCAGCCCGGCAGGGTTGATTTCAGAACGATCAATATGCTCAACGCCCTCACCCCAGCGGTTCAGCACCTTCTGATAATCGCCATTGGTGATGACGCCATTCAGCGCCGTGCTGATCGGTTCTGCGAGGCCGCTGCCTTTCTTCACCGTAACGGCAATGTGCGCCGCTTTTGGCCAGCCCCCATCCACACTGCCGACCAGCCGCGTTTTACCGGTCAGCGCCGCTTTCCAGGCACCAATCACGTTAGGACCGAACCAGGCATCGGCCCGCCCCGCCTGCAGTGCCAGCGTCTGTGCGGCGTCGTCTTTGGCGTAGATCGGAGTAAAGGCTTTCAGGCCCTTTGTCTGATTCTCTTTATCCCATGCCAGTAAAATCGCCTCCTGATTGGTACCGGATCCTACAATGATCCGTAGTCCGGCAATGTCTTCCGCTTTGGTCAGTGACTGAATCGGGCTGCTGGATTTGACATAAAAGCCGAGTGAGTCTTTGCGGTAGGTGGCGAAGTCGAACTTCTCTTTGCGCTCTTTAGTCACGGTAATGTTGGAGATCGCCGCATCATACTTGCCCGAGGCCACACCCAGCGGCCAGCCTTCCCAGGACGTGGGAACGACATTAAGTTTTAATCCCAGGCTGTCAGCAACCAGTCGGGCAATATCCACCTCGCTGCCAAGCAGGGTTTTGTTGTCATCAGAAAATACCGTCAGCGGCGGCGAATTCAGCGCCGCCACGGCCACGGTAAAGGAGCCCGGCACCACAAAGTGATGACCAGCAGGCAGCTGCGCGATGGCGTCCGGATTCTTCACGGTATTAACGGGCGCTTTATTCGCTTCCAGGCTGACCCGCTGGCCGTTATAGGAGACGCTGGTATCTTCAGCCAGCGCATGGCTGCTGGCCGCCACAATAAGCAGGGCGAGAAGACGCGATGTGGTTTTCATGGTTTTTGCCCTTATTGTGAAGTGAACTGATTAACGGGTTGTTTCAGGGCGAAGCTGTCACGCAGGGTGCTGCCCGGATAGTCACGGCGAGTCAGGCCGCGAGCCTGCAGAATCGGCACCACGCGGTCGACAAAACGTTCAAAGGTATCAGGCGTGCCGCCATTGATGATGAAGCCGTCAGCGGCCTGGGTCTCAAACCAGAGCTGCAGGCCATCCGCGACCTCTTCTGGCGTGCCGTGGAACAACGGACGCGGGGTAGCCGCCTCCAGCGCCGCCTGACGCAGGGTGTGACCGTGCTCGCGGGCTTTGCGTTTGATCTCGTCGGTGGTGCTGCGGAAGCTGTTCTGCCCAATGTCGCCGATGTCCGGGAACGGCTCATCCAGCGGATATTGTGAAAAATCATGGTGGTCGAAGAAACGACCCAGGTAGTTAAGTGCATCGGTAATCGATACCAGCGCCGCCGTGATCTGATACTGATGCTCTACGTCTTCCGCATCATCGCCCACAATCACACTGACACCCTGGAAGATGTGCAGATCCTCTGGCTTACGACCGTTCGCCACCAGCTGCTGTTTGACATCCTGATAAAACGCCTGGGCCTCTTCACGGGTTGGCTGATGGGTAAAGATGGCGTCAGCATGGCGCGCCGCCAGCTTTTTACCGTCGTCAGACGCGCCAGCCTGGAAGATAATCGGACGGCCCTGCGGCGTGCGGGCGATGTTCAGCGGTCCCTGCACCTGAAAGAAGTCGCCGTGATGATCGAGCGTATGCAGCTTCGCCGGGTCGAAGAACTGGCCGCTCTCCTTGTCGCGCACAAAGGCATCCTGCTCCCACGAATCCCATAAGCCTTTCACCACCTGCAGATATTCATCGGCAATGCGGTAACGCAACGCGTGTTCCGGGTGTTTCTCGCGGGAAAAGTTTTTGGCGGAACCCTCCAGCGGCGAGGTTACCACGTTCCAGCCCGCACGCCCGCCGCTAAGGTGATCGAGGCTGGCAAACTGACGCGCCACAGTAAATGGCTCGCTGTAAGAGGTGGAAACCGTGCCGACCAGCCCCAGATGTTCCGTGACGCCCGCCAGTGCCGAGAGCAGCGTCAGCGGTTCAAAACGATTCAGAAAATGCGGGATCGATTTCTCGTTGATAAACAACCCATCGGCGACAAACAGAAAATCGAGCTTACCCTGCTCCGCCTTGCGGGCGATTTTTTTTGCGTACTCCAGATTAATACTGGCATCGGCCTGCGCCGCCGGATGACGCCAGGCAGACATGTTTCCCGATGCGCCATGCAGAATAGTGCCCAGCCGAAGTTGTCTTGTGGTCATGATGCTCTCTCTTTTTTAGTCGTAGCGATGCCCGACGGGGGTTGTCAGAACCCCCGTGTTTTAACGGGCTGCAGATGAATTCAGTTCAGAATGGCGTCCCGACATCGCGCATTAAGGTGTTGCAGCGCCTGGCGGGCCAGTCGGGCGAAGTAGTCGGCGGCAGGAGCAATCAGCGCCTCATCCGGGGTAAAGCTGGCGTGGTGCAGACCAAAATCACTGGCGCTGCCGATGCTGACAAACGCACCCGGCACCTGTTGAAGATAGAAGGCAAAATCCTCACCCAGCAGATGCAGCTCGGCTGCCTGAACCCGATAACCCGCCTGCTGCGCGACGTCACTGCTGAAGGTTGCCCAGTGCGCATCGTTAATCAGTACTGGCGGGCCGGGATGCCAGCTCAGTGTCGCCTGCGCGCCATTGGCTTCAGCAAAGTACTCAACCAGCGTACGCACCCGCTGTTCCAGTTCCGCGCGCAGTTGTAAATCGTGGGTACGGGCCGTGCCGCCAAACTCCACGCCGCCCGGCAATACGTTCCAGCTTTTGCCGCCGTCGATGCGGGTAATGCTCAGCACCAGACTGTCCAGCGCACTGAAGCTGCGGCTGGTGAGCCCCTGTAAGGCCTGGATAATCTGACTGGCGGTGACAATACTGTCGACACCCTGCTCCGGATACGCGGCATGTGCGCCTTTGCCGGTGACGCGAATAATAAATTTGTCCGTATTGGCATAGAACGCCCCACTGCGGGTGGCAAAGCTGCCGACAGGCAGTGAAGGCTCGTTGTGCATGCCGAAAATAGCCTGCACCTCATCCAGCACGCCCGCGTCAATAAACTGGCGTGCTCCGCGAGCAATCTCTTCAGCGGGCTGAAACAGAATGCGCACCCGACCAGGCAACTGATCGGCCTCGGCGTTAAGCTGTAACGCCGCGCCCAGCATCACCGCACTGTGCAGGTCGTGACCGCAGGCGTGCATCACACCGGGATGTCGGGAGTGAAAACGCACCCCGCTCGCCTCATGAATAGGCAGCGCATCGATGTCGGCGCGCAGGGCTATCACCGTATCGCCGCTACCAATCTCCGCCACCAGACCCGTCTCAAGGGGATAGTCCAGAAGCCTGATGCCCGCTGCCTCTAACCAGCCCCGCAGTCGCGCGGTGGTGGCGAACTCCTGCCCCGACAGCTCCGGCCAGGTATGCAGTTCACGCCGCCATTCAATCAGTTGTGACGCATTGCTCATGATGACTCTCCACTCAGACTCAGGCTGCGACCAGATGATGCGTAGCCAGCAATTCCAGTGACTGCAGGCGGGCAACCGGTTCGGTAATCGGCGTGTCGATAACGAACTCATCAATGTCGAAATTATGGTGCAGCGCATCCAGCTGAGCATGAACCTGTGCTGCGGTGCCTTTCAGCAGTGACGGCGTGCGCGGCTCAATCTGATAATCGCGATATCCACCCTGCCGCACATAGCGCTCAGCCTGTTCCAGACTGGCAACGTTGACGCCAGGCCCGTCTTTTACCGACACATGATAATGACGCAGCGTGGAAACCAGCAGGTCAGCCTGGGCGGGCGAGTCAGCCACCACCACCTGAACGGCCACCAGTGCGCGCTGGCCGTGACTGAGGCGAGAGAAGGTACTCATTGCATGTTCCAGCAACTGGCGGTCGCCATTGAGATGAGCTGCAAAGACAAACTGCCAGCCCAGACCAGCCGCCAGCCGGGCACTCTCTTCACTGGCACCCAGCAGAAAACGGTTAGCGGGACGTGACGGCTGCGGCGTCGCGGCTAAACCTTCGTCATCAGGCTGCGCCTGCGTGGGTTTAAGCCAGCTATCCAGCAGCTGAAGCTGTTCGGCAAAGCTGCCTTTTTTAGCTGCATCGACACCCTGTTGTAGCGCATGGGTGGAAAGAGGCAGTCCGCCCGGCGCTTTGCCCACACCGAGATCGATACGACCCGGTGCCAGTGAGGCGAGCAGGTTAAAGTTTTCCGCCACTTTATACGGGCTGTAATGCTGCAACATCACCCCACCCGAGCCGACACGAATATGGCGGGTCTGGGCAACGATCCAGGCAATCAACACTTCCGGTGAAGGACTGGCGAGCTGCGCAGTATTGTGATGCTCCGCCAGCCAGAAGCGGTGATAACCCCACTCCTCAGCTAACTGCGCCAGTTGCAACGTACGCTGCAGCGCGGCGGTGGGCGTCTCGCCCTGCAGCACGGGCGCTTTGTCTAACAGACTTAATCGATATGCCATTCACCTGGTCCTTGTTCATTCCGGTTGCAGACCAGTGTGCTGCGCAGTCGATTATTGGTAAAACATCATATTGTTTTATGCTTTATTGAATTCGTCATAATGGGGAGAAGTGAGCTATTACAGTGTAATAAATGACGCTGAAACAGGATGTCGGGCCACTATGCTGCGTTAAAGACGGTTCATCACCTGACTTTAATCGGGTTAAAACCAGTCAATTGGCAAAGGTTTGCAGAAAATCGTCTTATGTATGGAGAGCTGAAAGATGTTTTGTCAGTGTTAGCGGCAAATCACGCTTCAAAGAGGCAGTCTTTGAAACTTTTTAGCGCCAGATTGAGGATAATAAACGGCATCAAAAGCAGAGGATGTAATAAGATTGAGGCGGCCCATAGAAATAGTGAAAAGAAGCCTCTGAAAAAAATTTTTACCTCGGGAAAAATTAACCACAAAATAAAAATCACTATGGCCGCTGTGAATTTTGCTTCAACGGGAAATATCGGGTATTGATAATCGCCACATTCACCTCACAGGGAACACCGTCATCAAGGAAAACAGTCTCATTGAGCTGAATGACCGCATCCCCTGCCGCTAAGTTAAGCAGAGTCAGCGTTTGTGAATCCGCGAGATTCACGGCCGTCAGATGCTGATCCCTGAGTTGCACCTTCTTACCGGTAACCTCTTCAATATAGCCATATTTTGAGACCTCCAGCTTGCTGAATTCCAGGCTATTAAACATATTCACTGGCAGATGACTCTGTTCGAGGGCCACGGGGATATCATCGAAACACATCAGGCGCAAAATTTTATAAACCTGATCGCTGTTTTTAATACGGAGCGCCTGCGCCATATCGGCTGAAGGGACTTTAATTATGCTGACCGAAATGATTTTCCTGACGCCTTTATGACCTTTACGTTGCGCCTGAAAATCAAAAGGTGAAAGCACATGATATCTGTGCGCCTGACTGCTCACTTCAACAGAACCCACAAAGATACCTGAACCTTTGACGCGATAAATTCTCTGCTGCTCAACCAGAATACGTGTCGCTTCACGAACCGTCGCACGGGTAATACCGATATTTTTTGCGATGGATATTTCGGTATCCAGCTTTTCTCCGGGGCGAAGGCCATCATCCTTAATTTTATTGAGGATGTAATCAACAACCTCTTTTTGCTTTTCTGTGATGCCATCAGCCATCAAATTTCTTCCTGTGTGCGTGAAGGTGAAACGCCATCAATCCGTGTCAGTACAGTTCTGCCTGACATTGCCGGACAAGTACTACTCCGGCCACCTGAATATGTGATCAACTTATCAAATTGGCACTGATGTTAAGGCTGTTCAGGGATATTTGAACTTTACCGGTTGTGTCCATACACGTCGAAGGACATCATCATGATGACTAGACATCTTTAAGATGTACAGATGTGATGACGAAGATGAAATATAACCTTACGTTCACGATCAGCAACTCACTTTCTCGTAACACTATGAGAGGAAGCTCTTTTAATAATCTTAAGCCCTTCATTATTCTGTGCTTCGGTTGTCAGCAGGCTCAGTTAAAAAGTGGTGAAGGGAGCGTTTTAAAAAAACTGACTGTACATACTCAGGCATTTTGAGGAGGGACTAAAGCGATGTCACACCTGGCAAAGTGGTTAAACAATGAGAAAGTCCAGTACGTTGAACGCGTTGCGGACTGGCAGGAAGCGTTAGTGATTGCGGGGCGTCCTCTGCTCACTGAAGGCGCAATATCGCAGGATTATATTGATGCCATTATTCGACAGAAAGAGGAGATTGGTCCCTTTTTTGTTATCGCGCCGCAGATTGCCATGCCTCACGCGCGCCCTGAGGAAGGCGCGCACAAACTGGGCTTGTCGATTGTGCTGCTGGGCACACCTGTGAATTTTGACTCTGAAGAGAACGATCCGGTAAAGGCGATTTTTATGTTTGCGGCACCGGACAGTAATAGCCATATCGAAATGATTTCCCAGCTGGCGGACGTTCTGTCCGATGAAAACATTATGGCTCGGATCTTTGATGCGAGCAGCCAGGACGCGCTTATGGCAATTTTATCAGGCGTCTGATCCTCCCGTTAAAACGCGATTTTTAACCAACAGTTAATGAGGTTTGATATGAAGATTATGGCAGTGTGTGGCTCAGGCCTGGGCAGCAGCTTTATGATGGAAATGAACATCAAGAAAGTGCTTAAAACAATCGGCGTTGAAGCGGAAGTTGAACATTCAGATCTTGGTTCTGTTACTCCTGATGTGGCGGATGTGTTTGTAATGGCAAAAGATATTGCCTACAGCGCAAACCTGCCGGAACAGAAGGTTATCATCATCAACAATATTATCGACCTGAAAGAAGTGGAGCAGAAAATACGCGAGTATTTTGAGAAAAACTGACGCTAATAATCAGATAAACGCCTTACCTCGAGGTTAATATGTTTACTCAAAATCTTTTGCAGTTCGTCGTCGATGTACTGAAAGTGCCCTCAATCCTGGTCGGACTGGTGGCATTTTTCGGACTGATTGCGCAGAAAAAACCGTTTCCTGATGTGATTAAGGGCACGGTAAAAACTATTCTGGGCTTTCTGGTGCTGGCAGGTGGCGCGACCGTTCTGGTCGGTTCCCTGACGCCACTGGGCGACATTTTCAAGCATGCGTTTGATGTTCAGGGCATCATTCCAAATAACGAAGCGATGGTCTCTATCGCGCTGGCTAAATATGGTGCGCCGACCACCATGATCATGGCCTTCGGCATGGTTGCCAACATTGTGGTTGCCCGCTTCACCCGGCTCAAATATATCTACCTGTCAGGACATGTGACGTTCTATATGGCCTGTATGATCGCGATTATTTTATCGGTCGCCGGTTTTGAAGGTCTTCAGCTTATTTATACCGGGTCACTGCTGTTGGGTATTCTGATGGCCACCTTCCCGGCTATCGCCCAGCCCTATATGCGTAAGATCATCGGAGGCGACCATGTCGCGCTTGCGCATACCGGGACCATTGGTTATGTCTTATCGGGCTGGATCGGTTCTGTGGTGGGTAAAGGATCAAAATCCACCGAAGAGATGAACATGCCAAAAAACCTGAGTTTTTTGCGCGACAGTACGATCTCTATCTCGCTGACAATGATGATTATTTACTTAATCCTGTCGGTCTCCGCCGGTAAAGCGTATGTAGAGGCTAATTTCAGCAATGGTCAGAACTACCTGGTGTACTCATTTATTCAGGCCATTACTTTTGCCGCTGGCGTCTTTATCATTCTGCAGGGCGTGCGTTTAATTCTGGCTGAAATTGTTCCGGCCTTTACCGGCTTTTCAGTAAAACTGGTGCCGGAAGCCAGACCCGCGCTCGATTGCCCGATTGTCTTCCCCTATGCGCCGAATGCGGTGCTGGTTGGCTTTATCTCCAGCTTTGTCGGTGGCCTGGTCGGACTGTTTGTCCTGGGTCAGCTGCATTGGGTCTTGATTCTGCCCGGTGTGGTTCCTCACTTTTTCTGTGGTGCGACAGCTGGCGTTTTTGGTAATGCGACCGGCGGTAAACGCGGAGCAATCTGCGGTGCCTTTGCGCATGGTCTGTTAATCACCTTCCTCCCTGTCGCCCTGCTACCGGTACTCGGACAGATTGGACTGACCAATACCACTTTCTCGGATACGGATTTTGGCGTAACAGGCATCCTGCTTGGTAATATGGCGCACTTTATGGATAAGGGAACCATTACCCTGATTATCACCGGCATTTTTGGCCTGCTAGTGATTTATAACTTCATGGCTAAAAAGAAGGTTCCTGCTGAAACGAACGAAGTGTAATCAGGAACTGTAATGCTAACCGGAAAAGGCCCTCCGCCTTTTCCGTTTTTTCACACCCGACCGACCTGTCTGAACCAATGGTATTTCCACACTTACTGGCTGCAGCGCGCCGATCCTGATATCGATTAATGTCACTTCTCCCCTTTGTTTTGTCCGTACGCTGACGGATAACTCCACTGCATCCCCCATTTCTGATTCAAACCGGTCCTGATTTACCAAAAAAAAGGACTATTCCGAATGAATAAAGTGATCTGAGTCACATTTTCTACATTAGTCATGCTAATAAATAAAATTTAACAACAAAACAATTGAATGATAATGATTAACATTTACACTCTCATCCGCATATAACAAAGCGTTAAACGCTGCCAAACCCACAAATAATATGCGGTATTTTCCATTTTTAAGGTGAAAACACTAATCCACGTAATGGTCAGGGTTTTTATCTGGTTAGTTAGTTTTATGTTTACTGGAGTTGTTGAGCGGATTTCTAACGCTGCTGACATTGCGTCGGCAGGGTCACTGATATTCACGCACAGGAACTGAAAATGCTTTTACGCTCATCCACTCAGACGGCACTGGACCTCGCGCCAGCCTCCAATGCCAGCGGAGCCGAAACGGCTATTTTTAACGATCAGCAACTGGCGGCCTGGTCGCAGCAGACTCAGGAGGTGCTGGCGCTGATGACGCGCACCGTTACTGGCGTAGAGAAGCCTTTCAGCGGGATTCTGCCCCACGAACTGGCGGCGGAGTTCAGCGATGTCGATCTCGATCGTCCTCTGGGCAATAACGATGATGCGCTGGCAGAGCTGAGTCAGCTCTATCTGCGTGACGCCGTCTGGTTCCACCATCCTAAATACCTGGCGCACCTGAACTGCCCGGTCGTGCTGCCTTCTCTGATGGCCGAGCAGATTATGGCGGCGGTGAACAGCTCGGTTGATACCTGGGATCAGAGTGCCGGCGGCACGCTGATTGAACAGAAGGTGATCGACTGGACGCTGGGTCGTATTGGCCTGCCTGCCGGATCGGATGGGATCTTTACCAGTGGCGGCACACAATCTAACCTGATGGCGATGCTGCTGGCGCGTGACAGCTGGTGCGCGGAACATCATCCGGGGCATCTGATTAAACATCGCGGCCTGCCGGAGATGGCGTCGAAGTGGCGGGTTTTTACCTCGAAACTCAGCCACTTCAGTATTCAGAAGTCGATGGCGATTCTGGGTCTGGGCTATGACGCGGTTATCGCCGTTGATCACGACGACCACTACCGCATGGACGCTCAATGCCTGGCGCAGGAAATCGAACGCTGCCGCAGTGAAGGACTGATCCCGATTGCTGTGGTCGCCACCAGCGGCACCACCGACTTTGGCAGCATCGATCCGCTGCCCGACATCGCCCGACTCTGTGACGATTATGGTCTGTGGATGCACGTTGACGCCGCTTACGGCTGCGGCCTGCTGGTTTCTGAGAATCATCGCGCACGGCTTAACGGCATTGAGCACGCTGACTCCGTCACTGTCGATTATCACAAATCATTCTTCCAGACCGTCAGCTGTGGCGCCTTCTTTGTGCGTGACAGCCAAAACCTGAAGCATGTCACGCACCATGCAGATTACCTGAATCCGCTTAGCGCGCAGCAGGAAGGCACGCCGAATCTGGTTAACAAAAGCATTCAGACCACCCGCCGTTTTGATGCCCTCAAAATGTGGCTGACGCTGCGCGTGATGGGCCCCGCGGCGCTGGGTGACGCCTTCGATACGCTGATAGATCTGACCCAGGCCGCGCACCAGCTATTAACTGCGCATCCTGCCATTGAAGTGCTGCATGCGCCTGAGCTGACGACCCAGATTTTCCGCTACGTTCCTGGCAAACATGCCAGCGACGCACAGATCGACGAGATCAACGCTGCCATCCGTAAAGCGCTGTTCCGTTCCGGTAATGCGGTGATTGCAGGCACCAAAGTCGACGGGCGTCAGTACCTGAAATTCACCCTGTTAAATCCCACCACCACCATCGCCGATATCGAAGATGTATTGAGCCTGATTGCGCATTATGGTCGCGAGCAGGTTCGTGCCTCTGCGCTGAGCGCGGCGAATCAGGGAGCGATTTGAAATGAATAATCCTGTTTACGATTTTATTGGTATCGGCATCGGCCCGTTCAACCTCAGCCTTGCCTGTCTGAGCGAGCCGGTTGAGGGGCTGAATGGTCTGTTTCTGGATGAAAATCCGGGCTTTGACTGGCACACCGGCATGATGCTGGAAAATGCCCATCTGCAGACGCCGTTTATGGCCGACCTGGTGACGCTTGCCGATCCCACCAGCCCGTACAGTCTGCTCAACTTCATGAAGGAAAAGGGAAAGTTATACTCTTTTTATATCCGTGAAGACTTCTTCCTGATGCGCAAAGAGTATAACCAGTACTGCCAGTGGGCCAGCTCAAAACTCTCTAATCTGCGCTGGAACAGCCATGTCGAGTATGTCAGCTATGATGAGGCCGCCGGGATCTATCACCTTCAGGTGACCGACACCCGAAGTGGTGAAAAGCAACGCTATCAGGCGCGTCATCTGGTCCTCGGCACCGGGCCGAAGGCCTGGATGCCGGAGTGCAGCCAGCCGCATCGTCAGCGCCTGACGCACTCCAGCCACTATCTGGCTAACAAAGCAGAACTGCAGCAGAAACGTTCGATTACCATACTCGGCAGCGGCCAAAGCGCCGCGGAAATCTACTACGACCTGCTGACTGATATTGACCGCTTTGGTTATCAGCTCAACTGGATCACCCGCGCGCCGCGTTTCTATCCGCTGGAGTATACCAAGCTCACGCTGGAGATGACCTCACCAGAGTGGGTCGACTATTTCCACGCCCTGCCCGCCAGTAAACGCGATGAACTGAATGCGCGGCATAAAAACCTCTATAAGGGGATTAACAGCAGCTTAATCAATGACATTTACGACATGATGTATGTCAAACAGCTCGACGGGGATCTCAACGTCAACCTCTTTACCCATTCCGCGCTGACCGCGATGCGCTGGCTGCCGCAGGGCGAATTCGAGCTGACGCTGCATCAGGAGGAGCAGGATTGCATCTTCACCCGTCGCACCGAAGGACTGGTTATGGCGACCGGCTATCACTATCAGCCGCCGATGTTTTTAGAAGGCATCACCGCACGCCTGCGCTGGGATGACAAAGGCCGCTATGACGTGCAGCGCAACTACAGCATCGACCATCATAATCAGATCTTCGTGCAGAACGCCGAGCTGCATACCCACGGCTTTGTCACGCCGGATCTGGGCATGGCCTGCTACCGCAACTCGGTGCTGCTGCGTGAACTGACCGGACGCGAGGTCTACCCGATTGAGCGCCAGATCGCCTTCCAGACTTTCCCGGCTAAATCGGAGCACTGAGATGACATCCCCAACTCTGTTTAGTGCCGATCGCCCCGCAGGCACTTTCACCCTGAGACCCATGCTGGAGAACGATGCCCCCCTAATCCACAGCTGGGTTACCCGCGATTACGCTCGCTTCTGGGGGATGCAGCAGCAGAGCCTGGACCAGGTCGCGGCGTTCTACCAGACGCTGACGTCATCCGATCCTCATGCGGCGCTGATTGGCTGCTGCAATGACGAGCCTGTCTGTCTGATTGAGTGCTACCGCGCCTGTGACGATGAGGTCGGCAGGTTTTACCCGGCCGCGCCCGATGATTACGGCATGCACATTCTGATTGCCCCGGCCAGTAAGCCGATCAAAGCCTTCAGCTGGCAGGTCTTCACGCTGGTGATGGACTACATGTTCAGCCGCCCCGAAGTGAAACGCGTTGTGGTGGAGCCGGACGTGCGCAATGAAAAAATTCACGTGCTGAATAAACGCGCCGGGTTCCGCTATCAGCACACCATCGACATGGGTCATAAAACTGCCTGGCTGGCCTTTTGCCAGCGGGAAGATTATCAACACGCGTTACAGCAGGAGTCGCAGACTATGAATACCCCCTCTTCACTGACCGACGGCACGCATCTGACGGGCGACAACTGGACGCAGGCGAACCGCATGCTGATCCGCAAAGCGATTGCCGAGTTCGCACATGAAAAAATCATTACCCCGCAGGCATCAGGTGGCGGCAGTTATCAGCTGGCGGTGCCGGGCGGAGAAGCGACGTACCATTTCCGCGCCGCGCGGCTGGCGCTGGATCACTGGGAAATCGATGTGAATTCACTGCGCAAGCAGGAGAACGGTCACGATCTGCCGCTGGATGCGCTGAAATTTATTGTCGAGTTCAACGGGGAGATTGGGATTCCGCAGGCGCTGCTCGCAACCTATATGGAGGAGATCAGCAGCACCCTGTGCAGCAGCGTGTATAAGCTGCAGAAGAATAATCCCGACAGCCAGGCGCTGGTCGCAGCTGATTTCCAGACGGTAGAAGCGGCGATGACCGAAGGCCATCCCTGCTTTGTTGCCAACAACGGACGTATTGGTTTCGATGCACAGGACTATCTGGCCTATGCGCCGGAAGCGGCCGCGGCCGTTCACCTCATCTGGGTCGCGGTCCACCGCCGCAACGCCCATTTCTCCAGCCTCAGCGAGCTGAGCTATGAGCAGCTGATGCGTGATGAGCTGGGCGACACTACCGTAGAACAGTTCAATGCGCAGTTGATAAAGAAAGGGCTGGCGGCAGAAGACTATATCCTGATGCCGGTACATCCGTGGCAGTGGCAGAACAAACTGCTGTCCGTGTTTGCGGCGGACATTGCCAGTCACAATATTGTTTATCTCGGCACCGGCGACGATGCTTACCAGGCACAGCAGTCTATCCGCACCTTCTTTAACCGCAGCCAGCCCTCAAAACGTTATGTGAAAACCGCGTTATCAGTGCTGAATATGGGCTTTATGCGCGGTCTGTCGCCCTACTACATGGCGACAACCCCCGCGATAAACGGCTGGCTGGAACAGCTGGTGGCAAATGATGCCTGGCTGAAACGCTGTGATTTCCGCATCCTGCGTGAAGTTGCGTCAGTTGGTTATCACAACCGCTACTACGAGCAGGCGATCAAAGGCGACTCCGCCTATAAAAAGATGTTTGCAGCGCTGTGGCGCGATAATCCAGCCGCCAGCCTGCAACCGGGCCAGCGTCTGATGACGATGGCCTCTTTCCTGCACGTCGATCACCACCAGCAGCCACTGCTGCCCGCGCTGATCGCAGACTCCGGTTTACCCGCGAAGCAGTGGGTTGAACGCTATCTGACCTGCTATCTCAGTCCGCTGCTGCACTGCTTCTATCAGCACGATCTGGTGTTTATGCCGCACGGTGAAAACCTGATCATGCTGCTGGAGAACAACGTTCCGGTCAGCGCCTGTATGAAGGATATCGGCGAAGAGATCGCCGTGATGAACCCTGACGCGGTGCTGCCGGAAGGCGTGCAGCGTCTGGCCGTCGAGGTGCCGGAGGAGCTTAAGTTGCTCTCTATCTTCACCGATGTGTTTGACTGTATCTTCCGCTTTATCAGCGCGATTCTCGATCAGTCAGAGACGCTGCCGGAAGACGATTTCTGGCAGGCAGTGGCGCAGTGCGTGAAGGATTACCAGCAGGCGCATCCGGAGCATGCGACTAAGTTCGCGCGCTATGACATGTTCGCGCCCGAGTTTACCCGCTCCTGCCTGAACCGCCTGCAGCTGGCGAATAACCAGCAGATGATCAACCTGTCCGATCCCGCCGAGAACCTTAAGTTCGCCGGTACGCTGGTTAACCCCATTGCCCGCTGGCGATAATCGTTACACTGTCACTCAATACTTATGCGGTCACCCTGGTGACCGCTTTTTTCATGGTTTTATTTCAGGAATCTTTAATGGCTTCTTTTCAACCGCTGGCAAAGCTGACCCGGCGCCATCTGATCTTTCCGTTATCACTGGTGTTGTTCGAGTTCGCCACCTATATCGCCCATGACATGATCCAGCCCGGCATGCTGCTGGTGACGCAGGAATTTAAGGTCGGCCCGGAATGGGTCTCCACCTCGCTAACTGCCTATCTGTTCGGTGGCATACTGCTGCAGTGGCTGCTGGGTCCACTCTCGGATCGCATCGGTCGGCGTCCGGTGCTGCTCAGCGGCGTGGCCTTTTTTATGCTCTCCTGCATCGCGACCCACTGGGTGCAAAGCATTGAGCAGTTTGTCCTGCTGCGGTTTCTGCAGGGGATCAGCCTCTGCTTTATCGGCGCAGTAGGTTACGCGGCGGTGCAGGAGGCGTTCACGGAGTCGCTGAGCATTAAAATGATGGCACTGATGGCCAACGTCGCCCTGCTGGCCCCGCTGGCCGGACCGCTGGCGGGCGCGGCTTTTCTGACCGTGGGAGAATGGCGCACCCTGTTCTGGCTGATTGGTGCGGTTGCGGCGCTGGCGCTGGCCGGATTGTGGTATGCCATGCCTGAAACAGCGGGTGATCGTCATAAACCGCTGTCGCTGCGATCGATCATCACCGGTTACGCGGCGTTGCTGAGGGATCGTCAGGTGATGCGTGGTTCACTGGCTATCGGACTGGTCACCGTACCCTGCATCGCCTGGGTAGCACTATCACCTGTGATTTTGATCCACGGTGCGCAACTCAGCCGCATCGACTATGCCCTTCTTCAGCTGCCGGTCTTTGCCGCGATGATTGCGGGCAACCTGACCCTGGGTCGCTTATCCAGCCGTCTGCCGATTGAACAGCCGATACGGCTGGGTGCCTGGCCAGTAGTCTGCGGACTGACCATTGCGGTGGTCGCTACCCTGCTGGAACCGCAAAGTTATCTGTGGCTCACCGCCGGAATGAGTCTCTACGGCTTCGGCACCGGACTGATTAACGCCGGACTGTATCGCATGACGCTGTTTTCCAGCAATGCCGGAAAAGGCAGCGTGGCGGCAATGCTGGGCATGGTGAGCATCCTGATTATTGCGCTGGGCATTGAAGCCGCCAAAACCGCGTATTTCAGCTTTGGAACCGGCGGCTTTAGCCTGGTAAACCTTATTTGCGGTCTGCTGTGGCTGGGACTGGTGAGCGCGTTCCTGCGTGCCGGTCAGCGTAAATTGTGTGCCGAATTGTAATAACGCCCTTGCTGGCCGTTAAGAAAATATAAACCCGCGGAATGGCAGATGTTTATTTGTCATTCCGTACATTCAAACCATTCATAAATTCCCACCCACTCCCGCATTTATTATTTTCAGATAAGCTTTGACCAAATCGTTACTTTATCTGCGTGTTGCGTCATTCGATGATGATTCCGCCTGCTGAGGCAATTGATAACAAAGGAATTCACCATGACGACGTTATTTCCCCTTAAACCGCGCACACAGACGCTGGTTTTTACCTTACTTGCCGGGACTCTCACCTTTAATGCAGTGGCCGCGCCGGTCAAAGGCGGCACGCTGATTTATCTGGAACAGCAGGCACATACTAACCTCTATCCGCCCGCCGGTGGCTTTTACCCGAATGGCGGCATTCTCAATCAGATCACCGATAAATTAACCTGGCAGAATCCTGAAACACTACAGGTTGAACCCTGGATTGCGGAAAGCTGGACCACCAATGCAGATAAAACCGAATACACCTTTAAATTACATCCGGGTGTCACTTTTTCTGACGGCACGCCATTAGATGCCAACGCGGTGGCAAAAAACTTTGATACCTACGGGCTGGGAAATAAAGTACTGCGCCTGCCGGTGTCTGAGGTGATTAATAACTACGACCACAGTGAAGTGATTGACCCGCTGACGGTGAAGTTTTATTTCAAAAAACCCTCCCCCGGATTTTTGCAGGGCACCGCTACGATTGGCTCCGGCCTGGTATCGCTGAGTACCCTGGCGCGTAGTTTCGATCAGCTGGGCGATGCCCGCCATATCATTGGTTCCGGGCCATTTGTGGTCAGTGATGAAAAACTCGGGCGTGAAGTGGATCTGGCGGCGCGCAAAGAGTACCAGTGGGGCCCGAAAAACATAAAACAGCAGGGTCCGGCTAACCTCGATGGGATTAAAGTGATTGTCACGCCGGAAGACAGCGTGCGTATCGGTGCGTTGCTGGCTGGCCAGGCGGGCCTGATCCGTCAGGTGCAGGCATACGATGAGAAGCAGGCGAAAGATCAGAACTTCCCGGTTTATGCCGCGCCGACCCGTGGCGTCAACGACAGCCTGAGCTTCCGTCCTGATAATCCGCTGGTGAGTGATATCCGGGTGCGTCAGGCGCTGCTGCACGCCACCAATGCGAAGCAGGTGGTTGAAACGCTATTTTCTCCTAACTATCCGCAGGCAACCTCGGTCGTCGCGACCACCGCTGCGGGTTACGTCAATCTGGCGGACAAACTGACGTTTGATCTGGCGAAAGCGAAGACATTGCTCGACCAGGCAGGCTGGAAACCGGGCGCAGATGGCATCCGTGAGAAAGCGGGCCAGCGACTGGCTCTGACTGTCTATGAATCCCTGCCGCAGCCACAGAACAAAGAGGTGCTGCAACTGGTCGCGCAGCAGTGGCGCCAGGCGGGCGTTGCCCTCACCGTCAAAGCGGGTGATGCAGGCAGCAAAACGCTGGATAACCTCGATCCCCTGAAAACACCGCTGAATGTCACGGAAGTTGGCCGTGCCGATCCCGACGTGATCAAAAGCAGCTTCTATCCGGCTAACCGCGACAACCTGCTGCAGAAAGGTGGCTCCAGCGACAAAGTAAAAAACTTCCGTGATGACAAACTTAATCAGCTGCTGGTGGATGTCTCCTCCGAAGTTGATCCGGCAAAACGACTGCAGCTGACCGGTGATGTTCAGCGCTATCTGCTGGACCAGGCCTATGTGATTCCGATTTTTGAAGAGCCGCAGGTTTATGCGGGCGCGCCCTGGCTGAAAGGGGTCAGTTTTGAAGCGGTAGGCCGTCCGGCGCTCTATGGTGCCTGGCTGGAAAAACAGTAACCGGAGGTGATGATGCGCCACTATCTGCTGCAACGCGCCGGTCTGGGACTGCTGGTACTGTGGGCTGCGTTTACCCTGTCATTCGTGCTGTTGCAGGTGCTGCCGGGTGATGCGGTGCTGATCAAGTTTCAGAATCCGGATCTCGGCCTGAGTCCACAGCAGATTGCTGAGATGCGGCAGGCCTATGGCGCAGACAGCCCGCTGTGGCAACAGTATCTGCATACGCTGGCGGCGATGCTGCATGGCGACTTCGGCTATTCGGTACAGGCGGGCGTGCCGGTCAGTGAACTGCTGACCAGCAACCTGCCCGGCACGCTGCGACTGGCGCTGTGCGGATTCCTGCTGGCAACGCTGCTGGCTTTCGTGCTGGCGACTCTCTCAAGGCTGCCCGCCCTGCGCTTCCTGCGTAATCTGCTGCAGTCCCTGCCCGCGCTGTTTATCTCCGTGCCGACCTTCTGGCTCGGCATCGCCCTGATTCAGCTCTTCTCATTCCAGCTGCGCTGGATCCCGGTCATCAATCCCTCGCCGTGGCAGGGACTGATTCTGCCGATTATCACCGTCGCGGTTCCAATCTCAGCGCCGCTGGCACAGATTCTGCTGCGCAGCATTGATGAGGTTTCCACCCGGCCTTTCGTGGCGGTGGCGCGGGCCAAAGGTGCCAGCGAGCACTATGTCCTGTGGCGGCACATCCTGCGTAACGCCATGCTGCCGGTGCTTACCGTGGCGGGTTTGCTGCTCGGGGAACTGATTGCCGGCGCGCTGATTACCGAAACGGTGTTTGGCCTGGGGGGTCTGGGTCAGCTGACCCAGCAGGCGGTGAACAATCAGGATGTCGCAGTATTGCAGGCGGTGGTGATGATCTCCGCGCTGGGTTTTGTGGTGATCAACCTGCTGGTCGATCTGCTGATGCCGCTGTTTGATCCGCGCTTACAGCTTTTAAGAGGTGCAACATGAGTCTGGTTGATTACGCGGCCGCCCGGCAATCCGTCCCGTCAAGGCGTTACCGCTTCGCGCCGGGCCTGTGGCTGGCCGTCTTCGTGATGCTGCTGGCCGTGCTGGCGGCCCTTTTCCCGGCCCTTTTTACCCAGGCCAACCCGCTGGAAGGCATCGCGGGCGCACAGCGGCTGGCGCCGCAGGCCGGACACTGGCTCGGCACCGATCAACTGGGCCGCGATCTCTTTGCCCGCATCGTTTACGGCGCGTCACATTCCCTCTCGGCCGCCGTCATGTCAGTGGCCATCGGTCTGCTGGCAGGAACCGCGCTGGGCGTCCTGGCGGGAGCCACGGGCGGCAAAACTGAATCGATAGTGATGCGCGCTGTGGATGTATTACTGGCGATTCCGTCGCTGCTGCTCTCCCTGAGCGTGCTGATTCTACTCGGCTTCGGCACCCTGAATGCCGCGCTCGCAGTGGGTATCGCCTCCATTGCCAGCTTCGCCCGGCTGGCGCGAGCCGAAGTGGTGCGTATTCGCCACAGCGAATATATTGAGGCCGCTTACGGCAGCGGCGGCCGGTTTTTCAGCGTGCTGTGGCGTCACATTCTGCCCAATGCGCTGACGCCGGTGATCGCCTATGCCGCCCTGCAGTTTGGTCAGGCGATTCTGGCGCTGTCGACCCTGAGCTTTCTCGGCTACGGCACGCCGCCGCCGGTCCCGGAATGGGGTCTGTTAATCGCTGAAGGGCGTAATTATCTGGCTACCGCCTGGTGGCTGACCACGTTTCCTGGTGTGGTGGTGGTGGCTGTCGTGCTCGCCGCGAACCGCATCAGTCAGCAACTTTCAGGAGGACGCCGATGAGCGCTCAGCCGTTACTCGCAGTCAATAATCTGACGCTAAGCTATCGCCGCGGCTACCAGTGGCAGCCGGTTGTGCATAACGTCAGCTTCGAACTGCACGCTGGTGAGATGGTGGCACTGGTCGGTGAATCCGGTTCCGGTAAAACCACCACGGCACAGGCCATTATGGGCCTGATGGCGGAAAACGGCCGCCGCGAAGCGGGAGAAATCCGGCTCAACGGCGTCGATATCAGCCAGTGGTCGCAGAAGCGTTTCGACTCGCTGCGCGGTGCGCGCATCAGCCTGGTGCCGCAGGATCCCGGCAACTCACTGAATCCGGTTAAAACCGTCGGCGAACAGGTGGAGGAGATTCTGCGCCTGCATCTGCGATTACCGGCAGCACAGCGCAAGCAAAGGGTCATTGATCTGCTGACCCGCGTCGGTCTCAGCCACCCGGAACAGCGGGTTACGCAGTTTCCGCATCAGCTGTCAGGCGGTATGAAGCAGCGTGTTTTGATTGCCATCGCCCTCGCCCTGCAGCCGGAGATCATTATTGCGGATGAGCCGACCAGCGCGCTGGATGTCACGGTGCAGAAGCGCATTCTCGATCTACTGGATGACCTGCGGCAGGAATCCAGTACCGCCGTGCTGTTCGTTACCCATGACCTGGCACTGGCAGCACAGCGTGCAGACCGCATCATTGTTTTTCGCCACGGTGAAATTCAGGAATCGGGACGCACCGCCCAGGTCATCAGCGCGCCATCACATCCCTACACCCGTCAGTTACTGAACGATGCTGCGCCAGAGCGACCCGCTCGCGTTAAACCTGCGGCCGCCCGCTTTTCTGCCCCGGCAATCCGGGCAACCGGCGTGATGAAAAGCTTTTCGCTGGGTAAACAGCAGCGTTTACAGGCGCTGAACAACGTCAGTTTTCAGGTGGCACGTGGCACCACGCATGCGCTGGTCGGCGAATCCGGATCCGGCAAAACGACGCTGGCACGTATCGTTCTGGGCTTTGAAAACGTCGATAGTGGCGCAGTAACGCTGGACGGCATTGTGGTCAATGGATTGCGCGGCGAGGCATTGCGTCAGCTGCGCCGTAAGATCCAGTTTGTCTATCAGAACCCGTTTGCCTCGCTTGATCCGCGTCAGACACTCTATTCCATTATTGAAGAACCCCTGCGTAACTTTGACCGGCTAAGCCGCAGCCAGCGCCGTGAACGGGTGGAAGCGATCTCCTCGCGGGTGGCACTGCCACTTCCACTGTTATCACGTCAGCCACATGAACTTTCGGGCGGTCAGCGGCAGCGTGTCGCCCTGGCGCGGGCGCTGATCTGCAAGCCGGAAATCCTGGTGCTGGACGAGGCGACTTCGGCGCTGGATGTCACGGTGCAGGCGCAAATCCTCAACCTGTTGCAGCAGCTTCAGGCCGAACTGGGGCTGACCTATCTGTTTATTACGCACGATCTGGCGACGGTGCGACAGATTGCCGACAGCGTCACCGTTTTAAAAGCGGGCGAAGCGGTGGAGCAAGGTGACGTTGTCACGATATTCAGCGCACCTCAGCATCCCTATACGCGTGAACTGATTGGTGCGATCCCTCCGCTCGTTCCGTTAACGCACAAGGAGTCAGCATGAGCCGACGTCTCGGATTTTTTACCCGACTGCTGGATAACGTCCCGGCTAAACAGCGCTATCAGCTGGCCACTGAACAGATTCAGCATGCCGAGCGCTGTGGCTTTGATACGGCATGGATTGCTCAGCACCACTTTCATGAGGATGAGGGCGGACTGCCCTCGCCGCTGGTTTTTCTGGCGCACGCCGCCGCCCATACCCGCACCATCCGGCTCGGCACTGCCATCATCACGCTGCCGATGGAAAATGCATTACGGGTCGCAGAAGATGCCGCAGTACTGGATTTGCTGTCGGACGGACGGCTGGAGATCGGGCTGGGATCGGGCGGCACGCCGGACTCGTTTTTACCCTTTGGCCTGACCTTTGCCGAACGCGGCGCGGCATTTGCAGACAATCTGCATACGCTGCTCAGTGCCTGGCGCGGTGATTCGCTGGGACATCCGGACAATCATCTCTGGCCCGCCGCGCCGCAGCTTGCCGGACGGGTGTGGATCGCCACATTTTCGGTTGAGGGCGCAATCCGTGCCGGCCAGGGCGGACACGGTCTGATGCTGTCGCGCACCCAGCCACGGCCAGCAGGCCAGGCCGGACTTCCGCTCGAAGCGCTGCAGAATCCGCTGATTGATGCCTATCTCGCGGCACTTCCGGCGGGAATTGAGCCGCGTATTCTTGCCTCCCGCACTGCCTTTGTCGCGGATTCAGACCACTACGCGCGTCAGATCGCTGAACCTGGCATTCGCAAGCAGGCTGCTCAGTACCGTGGCGAAATCCGCGGGGAAAGCTTTGATGACCTGCTGGCACAGTTTGATGCCCATGTTGGCGGCATCGATCAGGTCGCGCGCTCGCTGGCGCAGGACAGCGTGCTGCCCCGCGTCACCGACATCTCATTCCAGGTGCATTCAGCAGAGCCTTCGCATGCCGACACGCTGCGCTCGATTGAGCTGATTGCCGGACATATTGCGCCCGCACTTCGTGCTGCTGGCGAACCAGACAGGAGAATTTCATGAGTCAACCTGACGATTTGATTGCCGCACTGACGGATATCGATCCCGCTTCCGCACTGGCCCACGCGCGCCAGACACGTCACGCCGCGACGCGCCATGCCCAGGGCAGCTACAACGTGTTATTTGACCAGGGCGATGACGATTTTCCGTTAGCCGAGCGTCGCCTTCTGGCCGCACAGGTGGCAGGCTGGCATGGACAGCCTGGTCTGCAGGCGCACTATCAGCCGCGGCAGCCCGTGCCCGCTAGTGATCGGATCAGCGCCGCACTGGATTTCGCGCATCGCCTCACCTTCGAGCCGGTTGCCGCAGCACCTGCCCATCTGGAGACGCTAAAGCAGGCGGGCTGGAGTCCGCGTGGCATTGTCACGCTGGCGCAGCTGGTGGCGTTCGTCAGTTTTCAGAGCCGGTTAATCACAGGCCTGAGCAGCCTGCAGGGCCATGAAGCAGCGGTTGAAGCTGCACCGGTCGTCGCCGGTCACTGGCATGAGGCACTCAAGACCGCCAGCGGCAAAACGGCGCTGACCGCGTTTACGCAGCAGGAACTCGGCTGGGAACCGTGGCTGCCCGCCAGACCGCTGGCTGAATTCAGTGAGGAGGAGCAGGCGACGCTGGCAAAATTCGGTCACACCGATTCCGACTATTTCCGTCTGCTGGGGCGTAACCTGCCGCTGCTGGAGCAGCGTACCCTGACCGACAAAGGCATTTTCTACACCGCTGGCGGGTTGCCGCGCGCCGAGCGTGAGCTGGCCGCCACGGTAGTCAGTAAGGTCAACGGCTGTATTTATTGCGCCTCGGTTCATGCGCGTAAAGCCAGCCAGCTTTCAAAGCAGGATGACGCAGTACAGAAGCTGCTGAATGTCGCGCCCGGCGCAGTGTTATCCCACGGACACACTGCCCGCTGGCAGGCGATCATCGCCTTTTCGGCAGCGCTGTCGCTGACCCCTGCGCAACCTACGCAGTCGCAGATTGCTGCACTGCGTGAGCAGGGTCTGGATACGCTCGACCTGCTCGACCTGATTCAGTCCACCGCCTTCTTTGCCTGGGCCAATCGCCTGATGCTGACGCTGGGCGAGCCTTTTCTGCCGGAATAACAGGGATAAACATGACATTGCCTTTAACTGAACAACTGGTGCAGTGGCGTCGCGAACTGCATCAGCATCCGGAACTTTCAAACCATGAATTTGCGACCACTGAACGTATTACCCGCTGGCTGGAGCAGGCGGGTATCCGGCTATTGCCGCTGGGACTGAAAACCGGTGTGGTGGCAGAAATCGGTCACGGTGAGTCACTGATTGCCCTGCGCGCGGATATTGATGCGTTGCCGATCGACGAAATCACCGATCGCCCGTGGCGATCGCAGGCGTCGGGCGTCATGCACGCCTGCGGTCACGACGTTCACAGCGCGGTAATGCTGGGTGTCGCCCTGCAGCTTAAACAGCAGGAAGCCACGCTGCCAGGCCGGGTGCGGATTCTGTTTCAGCCCGCCGAAGAGACGTTTAATGGCGCACGTCAGTTGATTGATGCCGGTGCGCTGGAAGGCGTACAGGCGATATTCGGCCTGCACAATGCGCCCGACCTGCCGCTCGGTACGCTGCGTAGTCGGGCGGGCGCGTTTTATGCCAACGTCGATCGCTTTGTGATCCGCGTTGAAGGTAAAGGCGCGCATGCGGCACGACCGCAGGAGGGCATCGATTCGATCGTGATTGCCAGCCATATTGTGACTGCTTTACAGACGCTGCCGAGCCGGGTGTTCAGCTCGCTGGAGACGGTAGTACTGAGCGTGACGCGCTTTACCGCCGGGAATACCTGGAACGTGCTGCCGCAAAGCGTTGAGCTGGAGGGCACCGTGCGCACCCACAATGGTGAGATTCGGACGCAGATCCCACACCGGATCCGCTCGCTGATTCAGGGCATCGCCGCCGGATTTGGCGCGACCGCGGAGCTGGAGTGGACTGAAGGGCCGCCTGCCCTGATTAACACGCCAGGCTGGGTGGATGTGGCACTGGAGGTTGCACAACAGAGCGGCTATCACGCGGAGCATGCTGAGTCGCCGCAGATGGGCGGAGAAGATTTTGCCTTCTATCTGCAACAGGTGCCGGGCGCTTTTGTCAGCATTGGCAGCGCCAGCGAATTCGGCCTGCATCACGCCGCCTTCGATCCGGATGAAGCGCTGATCGGCCCGGCAGTAGAATACTTCACGCAGCTGGTACACCGCGCGTTGCAGATTCTGGCGGTGCAATGACCAAAAAAAGGAGTGCAGCGATGTCTGTTCCGGTTCCGCAACCGATTCTGGATCACGCGGTGATTAACGTGGCCGACCAGCTCGACAGCGCCAGCGCGCGCTTCCGGCGGCTTGGCTTTCAGCTCACAGAGCGCGGTCATCATTCGCTGGGTTCGAGTAATCATCTGGCCATCTTTGGCGAAAATTATCTTGAGCTGCTCGGCTATGAACCCGGCAAAGGCAGCCAGCGCGCCGATCTCTGGCAATCGCCGCTGGGGTTGAGTGGCCTGGTGTGGAAAAGCAGTGACGCCGACAGTGAGTTTCAGCATCTGGAATGTCAGGATCTGGATGGCGATCCACCCGCCTCTTTTCATCGTCCTGTCGATCTGCCCGACGGTACGGTAACTGAAGCGCGTTTTCGTACCGTGCGGCTGCGCCCTTCGCTGATACCCAATGGCAGCAGCTTTTTTTGCCAGCACCTGACGCCTGAAGCGGTATGGCAACCTGCATGGCAACGCCATCCCAATGGCGTGCGGAACATCAGTGAATTTGTCATTGTGGCGCAGGATCCGGCGCATTCGGCTCAGGTCTATAGTCGTCTCTTTGGTGCCGCAAAAGTGCTTGCCTGCCCTGAAGGCGCCTTTGCCCTGCGTGCCGGTGCCGCTACAGTACGCTTTGCCTCGGCAGAGTATGCGCAGCAACGGTTTGGTTCGTTGCCGGAAGACTATGATGGTAGCGCCCGGATGGTTGCGCTGGGTTTTGACACCGGCAATCTCGCGCAGGTCAGAAACGCACTGCAGGCAGGTGATATTGCGTTTCAGGAGCACCCTGAGGCGATAGTCGTGGAGTCAGGTGAAGGGTTTAATCTGGCCCTGCGTTTTACGTGAAGTGCGGGCTTGAAATGTGATGAAAAACGCCTCGGCTGAGGCGTTTTTTTTATCAATCGGAGTGATAAAGCATAATGACTTTTGGCGTTCAATCGGCCTTTGGCGTCGTCTTAAATCAAAAAAACAACGATGGTGACAGGCCAAACCGGGCACATAATGCCCGTATGTGTGACACGGTCAACTGACGATCGCCGCTGAGGATTCTGCTGACCAGCGACTTTTTGCCAATTTCGTTTTCAAAGTCACTCAGGCTGAGGTTGTGCTGCTCGATCAGTACCCTCAGAACGCCAGGTCCGGTGCTGATTTCACGCTGACGGCTATTAAAGTCGGCCATCGCAGGATCATTATCTTCATAATGAGCAATGCGGGCACAAAGCAAATCTACCAGCGGATTATCCGGCTCATGTTCAATAAGGTATTCGACCAGTTCCAGTGCTTCTTCATAATCATGCCGCTGGTTGCTGCCAGCCAGCAGCGGCACCGCTTCTGCCAGCTGATTTGACAGCCTGATAGCTTTAGTATTCATTCGGTTACCTCCCGATATTTCTTAACAAGCTTGTCGTACTCAGCGTGGGTGCAGATATGTTTGATGAAGATTTTGCTGCGCTCAAAATCCGCGAAAAATATCACGCGCAACTGGTTGCCACTGACGTCAATGACCCACCATTTAGCGCGATACTTCATACGATCAAGGCTTGCATAAAGCGCCCTGAGATCGTCAGGACCACTGAAATCGCCCTGTCTGAGGTGACGGTAAAGCAGATCCAGTGCTGCCGCTGCATTGGGATGTTTTCTGGCCGCCTCGTCAAACGGCACGCATGAAATAACATGCATTCCATTGGCTCCTGACTGTTTCCATTATGGAAACTATCTTCTTAAAACGGTTGAGCGTTGACAAGCTGGAAACGCAGAAACCTGCTTGTTCACGGGTCCTTAATACGCCTTAAGCTGATTCAAAAATGCCGGCAGAAGCTTCACCAATATGAGAATTGATAAAGGGTTACTGATGAAATCATCGAAATACACAGGCAACATTGCATTTTGCTCTCGGACGATAATCCTGCCTGTGCGCTGAAATCTTTTTCTGGAAAAATTGTGCCAACAGAGGCGAGAGTTAGCTGGCTGGATAATAAAAAAAAACGCCTCAACCGAGGCGTTTTTAACAGGCTTACCCGCAGATAAATCAGAAGGTGTAGCTGGCGGTTACCGCGAAGTTGCGTGGCTGGCCGTAGACAACGGAGCTGGCCACGTTGGTATCATACTCTTTGTCGAACAGGTTATTGAGGTTGCCCTGCAGCGAAAGATTTTTGTTCACCTGATAGCGGGCAAACAGATCAACCAGTGCATAGCTGCCCTGACGGGCGCGCCATGTGCCGTTGCCTTCAGGTCCACCGACGTCGTTCCAGATATGTGTCTGCCAGTTCACGCCGCCGCCCAGCGTAAGCTGCTGCAGCGTCGGCAGGCGATAGCTGCTGAACAGGTTAAAACTGGTCTGCGGTAACTGTGGATTAAAGGTACTGCCGTCCCGGTTTTCCGCTATGTAGCGCGTGCCGCCAAAGGTCATCTGCCAGTTGTCGGTCAATGCGCCATTGACCTCAAACTCGACGCCACGACTCACTACCCCTTTACGGCCAATGTAGGCCACATCGCCTGAACCCTGAATGGTCTGGGTGGTCGCCTCGCCAGCGTTATCCAGTTCGGTGCGGAATAGAGAAACTGAGGCAGTCAGGCGACTGTCCATCCAGTCAGATTTCAGCCCGGCTTCGTAGTTTTTCCCAATGACCGGCGACAGATAAGCGCCACTGGCATCGCGATAATCCTGAGGCTGGAACACCGAGGTATAGCTGGCATAAGCAGACCAGTTTTCAGCAAAGTCATAAATCAGCCCGCCATACGGGGTGATGTTATTTTCTTCCGCTTCCTCGCCTGGCGTTTCACGATTCCAGTTGGTGTAACGCGCGCCAAGGATCAGGTGCAGCGGATCGGCAAGCGACAGGCGGGTTGCCATGTAAGTCGACTTCTGGCGAACCAGCTGGGTATCGCTGGCGGGCAGCCGTGGCGTCCAGTCTGACTCCGGGTACTGACCATTGAAATCGTTGTAGTTGCCCAGCGACTCAGAGGAAATATTCTCAAAGGTGCTGAAGTACTTGTTATCCTGGCGGGTATAATTGACGCCCACCATCAGCTCGTGCTGACGGCCCAGCAGTTCATACGGGCCGCTGGCAAAGGCATCGACGGCATCGACTTTGCGCTTCCCGGTGTTATAACCGGTTCCGCCCACCACAGGGTAGTTGGCATAGGAAGAGACGCCCGCGCCCGTGTTGCGATCAAAATAGCCATCAAGATAGATCTGCTTACTGTCCAGACGCATATCGGTGTGCGTGCCGTTTAACGTAAGGTTCCAGCCATTGTCGAAGTCCTGCTTCAGGTTCACAAATACTTTACGATTCTCTTTATCATTGTAGGCCCAGTCTGGTGCCGTGTTATAGCCGCGTCGGGTATGTATCTGCGTGCCGTCGGTGTACCAGCGCGGTGCGCCGCCCCACATCGTGGAGTCTGTATTGACCTGGCTGAACTCATAACCCACCGACAGTGTGGCAGAATCGGTGATATCAGCGTCGATCACGCCATAGATAAACTGTTTTTTAGCACCGTAGCGCTCAATGAAGCTGTTATTGTCCTGCCAGCCGGCGACCATGCGGCCACGAACATTGCCGGACTCACTGAGTGGCGCGGAAAGATCGGCCACGTAGCGCTGTTTGTTCCAGCTGCCGTAGCTGGCGGAAACGGTGCCACCGAACTCTTTGCTGTCCGCGTGCTTGCGCACCATGTTGATGGCAGCAGACGGATTGCCTGGCCCGGTCAGCAGCCCGGTCGCCCCGCGTACCACTTCAACGCGCTCATACAGCGCCATATCGGTCTGAGCATCGCCCAGATTCCAGCGCTCCGCAAAGGCGGTAGGAATGCCATCAACCATGTAGTTGTCGATCAAAAAACCGCGCGCATAGTAGTTAGTGCGGTCCATATCGCCACTGATTCCATGAATGCCGGTGGTGTTGGACAGCACATCATTCAGTGACTGGAGCTGCTGATCGGCCATACGCTGAGTACTGACGATACTGACGGACTGCGGCACATCACGTACGGTGCCCAGCAATTTGGTGCCGGCACGGGTAACCGGAACGCTGTAATCCGTTTGCGGTGACGTTGTCACGGCATCATCGGCTGACGCGCTGACCGTTAGCGTCTGACCATCGCTGGCAGCAGGTGTGGACGTTTCTGCGGCACTGGCAACGTTATGCGTCAGCGACGAGGCGACGATGACGGCCAGTAAGGAGAATCGGAATGGACGTTGCAGCGCAGACGCACCCGTATCCCTGGAGTCCTGAAGATCGAAAGCGTTCATTAATTCCTCAATTATCTTTATGTTTTATGCTGCCACTGTCACGACCTTGCATCCTGCGGGCATCGCTGCCCCTGCTTTGGGTTTGAGGAACCAGAAACCCTTTCCGTGAGCGCCTGTGCGCGGGTGTGATGAACTTTCAAAGCAAATGAGAAATATACGCATTGCGATTATCATTGCAAGATTTTGTTAACAAATAATGCGAGTTTTTTCAGGATATCATCTGCGCGTTGAGGTTTTTTAAAGCCTGTTAATAAAGAAAGGTTCTTAAAATAGCCGATGAATAAGCGAACGTTCAGAGCAGCAATAATGTTGTCTCGCTTTTATTAATTATAAAATCCTGCTTCAGCCGCTCATTGACCTGAAGTTGCCACTCTTTGTGCGACAATACTTGCCTTAAAGCTTTTATTTCCTTATTTAACACCAGACTTTGCAGGTATTCGCCCATGCGCAAAACTTCAACTCTTAAAGCGCTGATGATGACCACCACCGTTCTCACTGCTTTTACAGCTCATTCCGCCACACTGGTTCAGAATGTGAGCGCAGGCTGGGATAGCTTCAGTGATAAGGTTGCCACAACATGGCAGCAGCCAGAGGGAATCGACTTTTATCTGCCCGCGATTACGTGGCACAACCGTGCCACGTACGATCGGGAACACATCAATAAATATAATGAAAGGCCCTGGGGCGCAGGCGGGGGAATCTCGCGCTACGATGAAAAAGGCAACTGGAACGGCATCTATTTAATGGCGTTCAAGGACTCCTTCAATAAATGGGAGCCCTTTGGGGGTTATGGCTGGGTAGCGACATGGCGTCCGCTGGCTGACCAGAATTTTCACTGGGGTGCAGGTTACACAGCAGGCGTTACCGCCCGGCATAACTGGGACTATATACCGGTGCCAGCATTGCTGCCGCTGGCCTCAATCGGCTATGGCGATCTCGATTTCCAGATGACCTACATACCGGGTACGCACAATAACGGTAACGTCTATTTTGCCTGGCTGCGCTACCACTTCTGATCGCCAAAACAGCAGCGTTAGCGTGACATCGCCATGATGGAGAGATTGCTCAGAGTGAGGGTCTCGCCATCATAGCGATGTCGCAACAGGTGATAACTTTCGCATTCAATAATCTGCTTAACCGCATCTGAAAAGGTATTCATGGCGCTGTGCATCTGGCTCAGGTAGTCATGGGTGTCATAGACCCGATCAATCCCCTCCAGCGCATGGTTCATAATTTTGCGGGCGACATCATTAGGCGTGTCGAGGGCAGAAAGTTTTGATCGGGCGGTGCGGCGCAGATCGCGTGGGGTAAATGGCTCCAGTCCCAGCCCTCGCGGAGCGCGGATCATCCGCCGCAGCGCCTGATTCAGCGCGCCTTTTGACAGCGGCTGCTGGGGATCGCGTGGTGCGGGCACCAGCCAGGGCGAGTCCGGATCGGCGGCATTAAGTAACGCTTCGATGCACTGCCGCATTAGCGGTGAAATCGGCAACACATGCTCGCGCTGTGATTTATTACGGGTGCCCTGCATCCACAATCCTAGTTGCAGATCGAATTCCCCTTTCTGCGCCTGGACAATCTCATCAGGCCGTCGGGCGCTGACCAGACATAAACGCAGCGCCCAGCGCGCCTGTTCCGATAATGCCCAGTTATCCAGACCGTGCCAGAAAACCCAGATTTCCGCATCGGTCAGTTGCCGATTGCGCGGTGGCGTAGCGCGGCCTGCGACATCCCGTTTTTTCATCGAAGCAATAGGCGAATGATCGAGATAGCCCTGCATCTCGGCCCATGCGAGGAATTGTTTGGTCAGCGCGAACACCCGACGCGCCTCCTCTTTTTTACCGTCGGCAATCAGGATGTTGTAAAGCCGGTTGAGGCGCAGACGGTTCAGCGTTTTGAGCGGCTGCGATCCGATGTTGGGCAGTACATGTTTCAGCAGAGACGAAATGGCGATCTCAGGACGCCGCCGGCTGATCAACAGTGACAGCTTTACCCAGACCTTCATCACCTGCTCTACCGTGCCTTCATCGCCAAAATTATCCAGCTCGCTCAGCGAAGCTGCTTTAACCTTCTCCAGCCAGATAAGAACATGACGACCAACATGTGCTGAACGCGCTGCGGTTATTGTCGAATCTGTTATCACATCATTACACCTGTTGCCCGTTACAAAGCCGCCATTCTACCCACCGTTAAGTTGTGACTCCAGACCTAATAAGTCTGGAGTCACAGAGACGTGTTCTGAGCCATTCTGAGAAACTTTTCGGGTCATGACAAAGAAACATTTTTACGCGCTGTTTTGCTCATCTGCATAGTCATGCTGATGAAAAAACAGCCCACTGTCAGGGGATGTAAAGATGCCTTACCGAGATATACAATGATAAATATTATCATTATCATGCGCATTTGCATACAGACCTTAATGATTCAGGGAGATTTTCTAAGTGAATGTAACCATGCGTGTCCATAAGCACCCTGCCGCTCTGCTGCTGGCTGGTTTATTGAGTACTTCTGCTAATGGCGCTACTCAGGAAGAGACAGAAAGGCTGGCTGATGATGAAACGATGCTGGTCACTGCGGAGCAGGAGTTAAAACAGCAGCCTGGTGTTTCAGTGATTACCTCACAGGACATTGAAAAGAATCCGCCGGTCAACGACCTCTCCGACATCATCCGTAAAATGCCGGGCGTCAATCTCACCGGTAATAGTGCCAATGGTGTGCGCGGTAACAATCGTCAAATCGATATTCGCGGTATGGGACCGGAAAACACGTTGATCCTGATCGACGGTGTGCCGACAACCTCACGCAATTCGGTGCGTTACAGCTGGCGCGGCGAGCGTGATTCCCGTGGCGACTCCAACTGGGTACCGCCAGAAATGGTTGAACGGATTGAAGTTATTCGTGGACCAGCGGCAGCCCGTTACGGTTCAGGCGCAGCTGGCGGTGTGGTTAACATCATCACCAAACGTCCGACAAATGACTGGAGCGGATCGCTTTCGCTCTACACCAACCAGCCGGAAGATGATAAAGAAGGGGCAACCCGACGCGCCAACTTTAACCTGAGTGGTCCGCTGGCAGGTGATGCGCTGACGATGCGGCTTTATGGCAACATCAATAAAACCGACAGCGATGCTTTCGATATCAATCAGTCGCATAACGGCTCCGGCGCGGCCGGTCGTGAAGGCGTTCGCAATAAAGACATCAACAGCGTATTGTCCTGGAAGATGACGCCATTGCAGGTACTGGATTTCAGCTATGGCTATAGCCGTCAGGGCAATATTTACGCCGGGGATACCCAGTACAGTAACGGAGCCGGTAATAAGCTTATCGAATCTCTCGACGGCTCGGAAACTAATCGTCTTTATCGTCAGACCTGGGGCCTCGCGCACAATGGCATCTGGGACTGGGGACAGTCAAAACTGACTTTCAATTATGAGAAGACCAATAACACACGTCTGAACGAAGGTACCGCGGGCGCGGGCGAAGGCCGAATCAACAGCAATACGTTTTCGACCAGTCGCTTTGAAAGTTACCGGGCAGGAGGCGAAGTCAGCTTCCCGCTGGAACTGCTGCGTGAACAGACCGTTACGCTGGGCGCCGAGTGGAATCGTGATGAGCTGAACGATCCCAGCTCCATGAACGGCACCAGCGCGCCGGGCGTTTCGATTGACGGCATCAGTGGTGATGCGGGCAGCCGGAACAGTAAAAACAGTGCAACGCTGAATTCGCTCTATTTCGAAGATAATATCGCCGCGACCGACAGCACTGAGGTGATCCCGGGTCTGCGCTTTGATTATCACGATACCTTTGGGGCTAACTGGAGTCCGTCGCTGAATATTTCTCAGGCGCTGGGAGAAAGTTTTACCCTGAAAGCCGGTATCGCCCGTGCATTTAAAGCCCCTAACCTCTATCAGTCCAGCGAAGGCTATTTACTGGCTACACGAGGCAATGGTTGTCCGGTCAACGTTACGCGTGGCAGTTGCTATCTGCTGGGTAATCAAAATCTTGATCCTGAAGTCAGCGTCAATAAAGAGCTGGGCATTGAGTTCAGTCAGAAAGGATATGTGGCGGGTCTTACCTGGTTCCGCAATGACTATAAGAACAAGATTGTCGCCGGGACAGATGTGCTGGGTTACGCCTCTAATGGCAACAACATTCTGCAGTGGAGCAACGGAGGCAAAGCGGTGGTTGAAGGTCTGGAGGGTAACGTTACGATACCGCTGGTCAGTGACGAACTTGAGTGGCGGACTAATGCCACTTATATGATCCAGTCTAAGGATAAAAAGACCGGCAATCCGCTGTCGATCATTCCGGAATACACTATCAACTCCATGCTGGACTGGCAGGTGACGCAGGATTTCTCTACCAACCTGAACTGGACAATGTATGGCCGCCAGAAACCAAGGCAGTATGCGGAATCCCGCACGGAAAATGGCTCAATGTCGAATCGTGAAGTCGGGGCTTACTCGGTATTCGGGGTTAATTTCAATTATGACATTACCAAAAATCTGCGGGCCAACGCCGGGATCAATAACCTGCTGGATAAGCAACTCTACCGGGAAGCAGAGGGGGCATCGACCTATAACGAACCAGGCCGTGCTTATTATGCGGGTCTGACCATGACGTTTTAATCAACCGAAGCGCTTCCAGCCGGAAGCGCTTTTTCAGGAAAAACGACCCTCTTCCCTTACTTCGTTTCACACTACTTAAAATCGACCTGCATTAATTCTGCAATTGTTGAATCACGTGTTGTCAGCACACAGCGATCCAGATAATCGGTGAACCTTGAAGGCTTGTTCATGCCAAGCTGTAGCAGTTTGGAGTTATCAAATACCACATTCAGATTTGAGAAGTGCCCATACAGATTCATTGCGCGCAGCATGATACGTTCATTGCAGGGGCCAAACAGATCTTTAAACGTTCTTCTGCTATCTGACAGTTGTTTATAGGACACCTTCTGATAATCCACACCCAGCGCCTTGTTTCCTGACGCTCTGGCCATCGCTTCATCTATTTCTGCAAACGTAACACTGCTGTGTGTTCCGGCAGAAATGTGAATGACTTCCTTAATGACGTTTTCTGCGTCGAGCAGCAGAACCAGTGCATCCGCGCAGTAATCAACCGGAACCACATCAATACGATCGTCAAGGTCGCAGGTGAATTTACCCAACGCCAGTGCCATCCTGAATACCCAGAAAATGCTGGCTGAAGGCAGGCATCCCTGATCGGAATGACCCACCACAATCGACGGACGGGCAATCACCAGTGGCAGGCCTGGCAATTTCTCTGTCACCAGCTTTTCAATCGAAGCCTTACTCCATGTGTATTCAACGACATGCTGATCCCGACTGGAGTTGAGCCCGCCCTCAGTCACCAGTGAACCGGGTTCCGGCGCACAGGACATAGCGGTTCCAACGTGGATGAATTTCTTCAATCCTTCAACACGGCTCATTCGTTCGGCAAACCGGAACGTGCCCTCAACGTTCACTTTCCAGATAGTGGGATTATTACCAAATGAGGCGACGGCGGCGCAGTTAATGACATGGGTAACGTCATTAAGTCGGGCGTCATGAATAAAATCGTCCGTAAACGCCAGATCACCCAGAATGATATTTTCAGGTGCTATCGTATTGATTACTGACTCATTTAAGCCGAAATTCTTCAGGTTGGCTTTAAGCCTCTTCAACCCTTCATTAACGGTCTCGCCTCTGACCAGCAGCAGCAGCCGATCCTGGACTCTGTTCTGCAAAAGATTTGCTACGACAGCCCCGCCTAAAAACCCTGTTGAACCGGTAATAAGGATATTTTTCATGATAGTGCCATTCACGCTGGTTGAAGAAAGGAAAGCATTAACAAACGTTTTCCCGAACAGTAAACCATTCAAATAAACGAATGTTGTGGTTAAAGTATTTATGGCAAGCAGGCTGAAAAAATCAGATTTAATTCTGAATCAGGGGCTCACGCTCTGCCAGCATTTCAGTGAGCCAGCCGGGCCAGTATAATGCTGAAAGTTAACGCCAGACTCAACAGAACTAAAGATATTTCATTAAATTTGTTAATTTAGTTTTTGTTTATATTTCGACGCAAAGAGCGTCAAATAAATAGATGTTTTTAGCTGATTAACCGGGAGGTCATACATAAACAACCTTTCTCACTTGAGATCAAGTTTTATTTATTTTATTTTCACTGAACTTAGCCAGCCATTTATAACTTAACTATATTAAGAATTTATTAAGGCAGAGCCGGTTGTCAGAATATAATCGCAGATTAAACGAAGACGAGTTAAATAACAAATCTGCACGGTTGTTTACCCGCCGTTTAGTAATACTCATATCACCTCTGCCCGCCAGTCAATAGCGGTCATCCCGATGTCAGGTATTTAAGGCATAACATCAGAGGTCAACATTTGACTTATCAGGCAGTCTAAGCGAATTCCTCTGCCGAGCGCACAGCGCCAGTCTTTTCGGGTAACAGACGTATTGCCGGGATCCTGATTAAAAATACGGCATCCATTCAATTCATTTCGTGAAAAGCGTAACGACAGGTAACTAACTTCGTGATTCCTGTATCCTGGCGAGCGTAACATCCCAATGCCTGGCTATGCTCAGCGGAGTTCAACCTGCAACTATGACTATCAGGATATAAAAAGATGAAAAAATTATCAGTTATTGTTATGGCTACCGGTCTGTTTTTGTCTGTGAATTTACAGGCTAACGCCGAAGGATGTCTGAAAGGCGCCGCAGTCGGCGGCGTGGCAGGTCATGTTGCTCATCATCATGGTGTTGCCGGGGCCGCAGCGGGTTGCGCAGTCGGTCACCATATGGCGAAGAAAAAACAGAAAGAGGCCGAGAAAAATCAGCAGGCCCAGCCGGCGCAGAATTAATCTGAGCTTTGGTTCAGAGATTAAATAGCTGATTGCCGGACACGGTGTTGTCCGGCAATCGCGTAAGGCTAAGTTTGTCTGCCATATTTTTATAAAATAGCAGATAAATAGATTTTAAAGTTTGCCGGACATTATTTGTCAGACATTATCAGGTGTATAAGGACCCACACTGCCCGGCAATATTCGTTTTTATAATTACTCGTTAAAAAATAACAGCAATAGACTTAAGCCATAACCGGCTATTCAGGTATGTTTTTAGCTGACGATTACGCTATTTTCTTCCCTTAGATGTTTTCGCTCGCTGGCTTAAGCGTCGTGGCTATTACGCCACTCTTCAACCCTCTCCTTTGAGACTTCTTTTTTATAACAAACTGGTGCATACCCGCCCTGCTTACTCCATGCGCTGCGCCTGCCACAGCTACTGCCGTTACGTGCAGAGTTAAAGGGGCATGCACAAACACCCGGGTATGAGGCGATTGAATCTTCGATGATGAGCTGGCGAATCTGATCATCGGTTTGATTCGATGTTTTAGCCTCAACTGTTCCAACCCAAAAAAGCATCAGGGCCATAAACAGAGAAATGACGGTTTTGCTGCTATTCATGATTCCCTCCAGAAGTGAGGAGGTTACGTTAGCGCAGATTAACATCGATCAATCCTTTGAATAAAAGGCTAAGTACTGTCAATTCTGAGGGATGTTCTTCGCCCGGGGTGAAGGTGTCTGATATTACTAAACCAGACCAATAAATCTTCTGAGACAATTTGCTGAATCAGACCCAAGCCGCCGCAGGGCGGCAGCGGGGAAATAATTATAAAGGCGTGACTTTCTGTACCTGATGCTGAAAAACGTAGGGATCGGATAACAGTTCATACTGCTCATCATCCGGATATGTCACGGCAATCTGATACTGTTCACCCGCAAAGGCTTTTATTGCCTCTAAGCTTTCCCAGTATGTAGCAAGAAAGAAATGCTCCCATTCACCCTGCGTTTCTCTGCGCACGCGGGCTCCCAGATTGCCTGGTGTCCTTTCTGAATGTTCTACACCTGTCTTTTGCAGGTGAGTCGCAAAGCCCTCTGCATGCCTAAGCGGGACGCATCCGTGCCATGTTCTGACAATCATTTCATTCTCTCCTCATGTTGTGGAACGAGTTAAAACATAAATAAAGTTCATGCTATTTGTCTATCGGAAGAGCTGCGTGATAATCTTTAGCCGCAAAATATTTTAGCCTGATCTATGACTCACCCTACTAACTGCAGGTTCAGGCAACGTGCCGGTCGCGCAATTAATCGCGTGACTCATACTGCTTAAAACTGACTCATGGAGAGAGTTCCTGATGAATTCCTGTTCGACACCTCGTTTAGCGCTGATAATCACCAGTGCGTTGGGCTGCATATTTACTTTTTTTGTGTGGCTCAATGAAATCGAACGCACTACCTTTCTGGCACAACCCTTACTCAAATCACAATGGTGCGCCGTCCTGCCTCTGGGATTGTCCGTTTTTCTGATAATAAAAAAATGGGGTAAGGGAGAGGCTGTCACTGGCATGATGAATAACATCAAACTTTTCGCAGGGGCCATTCTGATGGTTATCTTTTTAAGTTACATGCTGCTCACCACCGTAGTCTGGTTACTTCCCGGTACCACCAGTACCTATACGGCATATAGCGAGTTTTCGGTCGGCAGTCGTAACAGCTGTTCTGGCGTAGAGGTTAACGATCCAGATCTGCAAAGACGCATAAAAGTTTGTGAACCTGCGGGGAATTATTTTGGTGGTGGAATGCTTCGCGTTACCAAACGTAGCAATGCGGCAGGCATGACCATTATTAACGCCATTCTGAAAGACTGAGGTGTACTCCGGCCCAGTTCACCGCCTTAAAATATCGTGGGCTGAGAATTCAGGACATATAATTTCACTGTAGTAGTAACTTCAGCAGCTGTTAAACCCTGTTTCAGGAAATCTGACATACTGCCAGGCTAAATAACTGCAGAGTATGATTTATGAAACACTCCAGATCATTAACGCTAAATATGATGTAACTAATTCCATTAACTGACTCTGCGTTATCAGTTCGGCATTCAGGGACAATCCATGTCCGTTATGAAAGCAATCTAATTATGACAACGAAGTTACCCAATATTTCCCTCAGGCCTGATCTCATCCGCAAGCCTGCATATTAATGCTGATTTTAAAAAAATATTTTTTCATTGGCCGTAATTTTTACCACAGCCATCAGCACTATTAGTCCCGCTTTGCACCCGACATCTTCAGCTGCGCCCTGGCATTATAAAAACGTCGATAGGATAACCAGACGGCGATGATGGTTGACAGGCTGGCGGTGCCTATCAGCATAAACGTCACCATAATCTGGTACTTAATTGCCTTTAGCGGATCGATTCCGGCGAAAATCAGTCCGGACATCATGCCCGGCAGGCTGACCAGTCCGACAGTTTTGGCTGCATCCACTGTCGGGATCATCGCAGTGCGAATGCTGTCAGCGATAATCCGGCCTGAGGCAAGCTTCACCGATGCACCCAGGCTCAGCATTTCCATAATTTTCTGGTGATTGTCGCTGAAGCGCTGATTCAGGTTGCTGAAACAGAGCCCTACGGCAACCATGGCATTCCCGGCGATCATGCCTGCAATGGGAATGACCTGCATCGGCACAAATGCTATTGCGCCGCTCAGTACCAGAATCGTCAGTGTGATGACGGTGCCGCTGAAGATTGAAACAAACGCTATCGCAAAGGCGTTATCAATATTCTGACCGCGTTTGCGGGCGTTGATCGCGGCATTCACGCAGATAAACAGCACCATCAATACTGTCAGCCAGCTGTTATTGACATCAAAAATCGACTTCAGCACAAAGCCGACGATGACCAGCTGAACAATGGCCCGACAAACACTCCAGACAATATCTTTGCCCATGCCAAGTTTTTCTTTCTGGCTGATCAACAGGGCGATGACGACCAGCGTCAGAGACAGCAACAGCGAGGTATCACTGATATTGTGCTGATTCACGCGCATTCTCCTTTTCTGGCGGTTCGAGGCGCAGCACGTGCCCCGCCTGCTGAATATCGCTGACATCATGACTGATTCGCACCACGGCCACCTTTTCTTCAGCTACGATCCGGTTAATCAGTGCAAGTATGGCCAGCCTGTTCTCCTCATCAAGGGCGCTGGTCACCTCATCCAGTAACAGTACGTCAGGCATGAACTGCAAATTGCGAAGCAGTCCGACACGCTGCTTTTCTCCGCCTGAAAGTTGTTCAACGGTTTTATTCAGCATATCCGGTGAGAGATTTACGCTTTCCAGCGCAGCAACGAGCTTGTCCCGCTGCGGCTTCTGACGGCGAATCTCCCAGGGCAGCGCAAGGTTGTCATAGACCGTCTGGCCAAACAGTTGTGGCGTCTGAAAACAGTAGGAAACCTGCTGACGATAGGTCTCAGCTTTTAGCGTGGTGAGGTCACTGTTCCTGAAAAGAATTTGGCCTGTCGCTGGAGAAATTAGTGAAGCAAGAATTTTCAGAAGCGTGCTTTTTCCGCTGCCGGATGGACCGGTCAGTAACACGTAATCGCCCTGTGTTAACTGCAAAGATACCGGTCGCAGTAACTGGCGGTCGCCTACTGAAAAAGTAACATCCTGCGCAACCAGCAGGGGCAAAGCTCTGTCCATATTTACGCCTCGGGGCCTGACAAAATTCAGAATGACTGGAGTTTAGTATCAATAAAAGCGGGCGATATGGCTCACGGATTGATAACGGGTAGTGTACTTCCCTGCCCTTAAACACAGCTGGAATGGCGCATTAAGTCCATCAGACTGAGAGAAAAAGCATCAGGCATTACGCTGCGGCTGTTCCTCTTTTGATCACAACTGTGACCGGCCAGGCTGCAGCCGGTCAAAACAGGAAGCGTGTCAGGCCCGGTAACGATACCAGCGTAACAGACCTGCTATACGAGACTTATTTTTTTTCCCAGCTTGTAGAAACCGGATTGGTTACGCTGTTTTTTTCCTGCGTATAGGTGCCGTTCTGCTGCGCGATGGCCTCGCCGGTATCCACAATCGCGTTCTGAATAAAAACGTTCTGCTTTTCATTTCTGATAAAGGTTAACTGGTGAAAGGCCGTTTTATTGCCCCAGTCAGCAGAAGGCAGAGAGATAAACCGTACGGTAAAGGTTTCGTCGTCAAACTTACCCTGCATGACGTAAACACCGTAGTGATTTTCTCCCTGAGAGATGATCTTATAGGTGCCGTTGTCGTAATAATAAATTTCCGCATCCGGAAATGGTTTTTTGTCATACATTTTTCGATAGTGCAGAACCTGTTTGATGGTGGGCTGACCAAAGCTGACGGTAAGCTTGTTACCCTCTGCTGATGTCGTCAGACCTTCAGCATGAACACTGCTCATCAGCATTAACAGGCTGGTGGTGACCATGGCGGTGGTTTTCACTCTGGTTCTCCTTATCGGATTTGGGGGACAATAGCGTAATACTCCACCGGAACTTACACGGCAGCGGGTAGCAGGTGAAGAGGCAGATAACACCTTATTACACATTGTTATAATCACGATAAGTGACCAGATTATTTCAGAAGCTCATGCCGGGTAAACGTTGCCCGCTCTCGATTGATGTAAACAGCCTAATTAAGCAAACTGGCACCGACATTGACCGATAAACCCAGAATAGCCAGGTTAAAAATAAATGAGATAACAGACTGCAATAATGCCAGCTTACGCATTTCTGTTGTTCCGGTGGCGACATCTGCCGTCTGCGAGGCAACCGCGATGGTGAATGAAAAGTAGAGGAAATCCCAGTAGCCAGGATTTTTCGTTTTATCCGGAAAGATCAGCGGACTCACGCTGTTATCCCGGTAAAGATAGTGTTGATGGGCATAGTGCATTGCAAATGCGCTGGGTAACATAGCCCAGGATGCAATCAGCGTCATTGCCGTCAGCAACAGATGCAGCAGTCGCGGGGTGCCGGTGAGGCCTTTAAGCGTGGGCAGTTCACTCAGAATGGCCACAATGCTGACCATACAGGCCACGATCACAATGCCCAGTACCAGTGCAGCACTCTGATCCTGCTGTTGCGCAATGCGTTTGATGCCCGTCGCATCGGTACGCAGCATGCGAAACCAGAGAATACCAAGATAAAGCCAGGCCCAGACATTCCAGCTTATCAGTAACCGCTGCATCTGCCCCAATTGATCGGAGAGCAGAAAATAGCATAACAGTCCGGCAGTGATGGAGAGCAGCAGCCGCAGGCGTGCATAAAGCGTGGAGGTTAAAGATGTCGGCATCGTAAAACCATTGTGAGGTAATCAGAGTGATATCAACTGTAGTTAAAATCAGGTGAAAATCATGCACTAAGCATTAATTCTTACACTTTTAAAGTGCAGCTGTGGGTTCGATGCCGAATCATGAAAGTGTAAAACAGGTCAGCGCAAGGTGTTATGGAGACAAACGCCACCTGACGCTGATATTTATAAATCATAACGTTGGCTCTGATACAATTTTAAAGCGACTGTTTCAGGGTATTGGCATAGTTACACAGCATTTAATAATCCGGAATCAGTCAATAAACATGCAAACAAATGGCTGACAGCTTTGACAGTCATCTTTGGCACATTAATTCAGTCTAGCCAGTCGCTTAACAGAAACTATTAATATCTGCTCCAAAGGGAGCAAGGAAGAAATGGTGGGCGCAGGCACACTGTTTCCTGATAATTCTGAAAGTCAGTGTAAGGCTATGGAAATATAGCGCTGTGATTAAGTATTAGCCTGATTTGCTGTATAATTACGCATTAGTTTACACAAACGCTTTCTCTGTGCATAACGGTTTGTGTTTTGATATTTGAAATTCAATGAGGCTCTGGAAATTTATGGATGATGTTGATCTGGCTCAGGAGCGCGAAGAAGCGCATCTCGCCGCTTCTCTGGCAGCCCGTAAGACCAAACTTACCAGTCCTAACGGCTTATGCGTCTGGTGCAAAGATGAAGCGGTGGTGGCCGAAACGGCTTTTTGCTCGGCCGAGTGCGATGAGGATTACCATAAGTATCGCCGTGAGCAGAGTCAGCGCATTAGCTGATATTCCTGGTTAAGTCCGATCGCCTCCGGCAGATAGCGGCAGTGGACGGGCACGGCTACCGGATCGGCAAAGCCATTGACTGGCTCAAGGTGAACTTTGCGTCCTCTCTGCGGGTCCAGGAACTTGCCAGCCGGGTTCAGATGAGTACGCCCTCTTTCCATCATCATTTCAGACAGCTGGCTGGCATGAGTCCGCTGCGTTATCAGAAATGGCTGCGGCTTAATGAAGCGCGGCGTCTGATGCTGAACGAACACCGGGATGTGACAACCGCAGCGTTTACCGTCGGCTATGAAAGCCCCTCCCAGTTCAGCCGCGAATACACAAGAATGTTTGGTGTCTCTCCAAAAAGGGACATTACGTCGCTGCGTAATGCCGCCAGTAACACGCTCAATGCATCGTAATGTCTTTCCGGCCGGGGATCCGGACAGGAACAAAATGTCCGGAACACGGAAGTACTTAACCGGCGAGGACTGAATAGAGAGCTGCCTGCAGCCGGTCAGCGCTGGCCTGTTCGTCATTCTCCATAAAGAAAGCCACTATCTCCGCAAGCTGAGACTGCGTCACGCCCACATTCATGCTCATATTCAGGTGTGCTTTCAGCTGCGGCTCGGTGCCGGGCATGGCAGCCAGCATCCCTGCTGTAGCCAGCTCGCGGCTTTTCCAGTCCAGGTTGTCGCGACTGAAAATATCGCCGAAAAGATGCGTCTTCAGATACTCGTCTGCAGCCGGAGCAAACCCGAACAGGGGCCCGCTCACTGGCTTTCCGACCAGCGTGGTCTGGTTTTTGGTGCCCGCTGCCAGCATCTTCTCTGGCTTTGGCAACGGACCGGGCAGCCGGCCTTCGTCGTCCTGAATGCCCTGTTCTCTGCGTGAATCGATGACCTTCATCAGCTCGCCCAGCGCGTTCAGGCTACGGGGAAAACCAGCATAAGCATAAAGCTGAACCAGAATTTCACGGCAGTCACTTATGCTCAGTCCGGCATCCAGTCCCTGCTGCAGAGCATTGTTCAGCCCTGGCAGATTACCCGCTGCGGCACGGGTCGCAATAACCGCCATGTTTTTATGCTGTGCGGTAAGAGGCTGTTCCTGTGTTTCAGGCATCATATCGGTCCTTTTCGGTGAGTCAGAAAGGGAAGCAGTGGCAGCGCTGTACGGTAAAGCCAGCGCGGCACACAGCATGACAAAGGAGCAGAGGCCTCTTTTCATCAGATTACGTTCATGACCTGTCTGCTGAGGTATACTGCTCATCCGTGACCTGCTCCATCCAGTCAACGACCTTGCCGTCCTGGGCTTCGGCGATGGCAATATGGGTCATAGCCGTCTCCGGTGCGGCCCCGTGCCAGTGCTTAACGCCGGTGGGAATCCACACCACGTCGCCGGGCCGGATTTCACGCACCGGACCACCCCACTCCTGCACCAGGCCAGCGCCAGCCGTCACGATCAGCGTCTGACCCAGCGGATGCGTATGCCAGGCCGTGCGGGCAGAAGGCTCGAACGTCACAGTGGCCCCGCCGATACGCGCAGGCTCAGTGCCCTGAAAGGGTGAATCGATACGAACCGTTCCGGTGAAATAGTCTGGCGAACCTTTGACGGAGGGCTTTGCTCCGCTTTGCATAATCGTAATCATCGGGGTGATCTCCTTTGCGTAGGTGACTGAAACAGACAGTGCCAGGGACACTGCAGCAACGGCAAGTCTCTTCATGCAGGCTCCGTTTTTCAGAACAGGAAAAGCCGGACGCGGACATCACGCCCGGCACTTATTAAGTGTAGGTCTGGCAGGATTGGTTGATAAGCCAGGTAAATCTGAATGCTTATGTGCATGGGATGCAACAATGACAGCTGAAAATCTGAACGACCTTCGTGCTTTCACCATCGTGGCGCGGGAGAAAAACTTTACTCGTGCGGCTGCTCAGATTGGCATGTCTCGCTCCGGGCTGAGTCATGCCATAACGGCGCTGGAAGCACGGCTGGGCGTCAGACTGCTGACGCGCACCACGCGCAGTGTGTCGCTTACACAGGCTGGAGTACGCCTGTTTAGTACCCTGCAGCCGATGCTGAGCACACTCGACAGCGAGCTGGTGGCTCTGCGCGCCCTGAGTGAGAAGCCGGCAGGAACCGTGCGCATTACCGCGCACGATCACGCTATCGACTCCATCCTCTGGCCCCGGTTACAGCCTTTGCTGAAACGCTTTCCGGACATCCAGATAGAACTGACTGTCGATTATTCGCTGACGGATATTGTGGCGCAGCAGTTTGATGCCGGCGTCCGGCTGGGGGATATCGTCGATAAAGATATGATCGCCGTGAGGATTGGCCCGGACTTTTACATGGCTGTGGTGGCTTCTCCCGACTATCTGAAGGGAAAACCCCTGCCTGCGGTGCCCGATGATTTAACGGCACATCAGTGCATCAACCTGAGGCTTCCGACACACGGAGGGCTCTACGCCTGGGATTTTGAACAGAAAGGGAAACCGATGACGGTGCGGGTGACGGGACAGACCGTTTTTAATAACACCTATCTTATGATGCAGGCGGCCCTGGACGGTCTGGGATTTGCTTATATCCCGCTGGATCTGGCACAGCCGCATATTACATCGGGTAAGCTTATTCCGGTGCTTGAACCCTGGTGGCCGCAGTGTCCGGGATATCATCTTTATTATGCCAGCCGACATCAGCAGATACCGGCGCTGGCGGAAGTCATTGCAGCGCTGCGTTATCGCTGACGTCAGCAACACAGTGCTGCATCAAGTGAACCAGGCTCACCGGTGTGAACTGACTCGCTCGCGCGTATCCTGGACCGGAAATCCAGGTACGGGCACATCGGGCTATAAAGCCTGTGCGAGGCATAAAAAATCCGGAAACAAGACGTTTCCGGATTCTTACCTGGCCACTGACTCGTTCAGCTGATCCTGAATCGATCGGCAAAAATCGCATGGAACGGCCCATTCATGACAATGCGCTGATGACTCAGGTGCGCACGCGCAGCGCAGCCTCAATCCTGTCGGCAATCTTAGTGACCACGTAAGCAATCACCATGTAGAACACCACCGCAATCAGGAAGGCTTCAAGGTAGTAGAAGTTCAGTGCTGCTGTTAATTGTGCCTGAGCAAAGATATCCACCACTTCAATAGCAAACGCCAGCGACAGGGCTTTCATGATCACCATAAAGGCATTTGCCAGATCGGGGATCGCCGCCACGATAATCTGCGGGAACATGACCCGACGAAACAGCTGACCCCCGCTGTAGCCGAGCGACAGGGCAGCATCCGATTGTCCGCTGTCGAACGAGTTCAGCGCCCCTTTCCACACTTCAGCCTGGAATGCCGCAACGCAGGCGCTCAGCGCCACAATAATGATTACCCAGTTCGGCAGTGAATGGGCATTGACCTCAACGCCAATCAGCGTGGCAACAAAGTGCAGCGCCGGTGGCAGACCGTAATAGGCGAGGAAAATCACCACCACCATCGGCACGCCTTTAAAGGCGATTTTGTAGGTGATCACCAGCTGGCGCAGCACCGGAATGCGACGATGCTCAATAAACGCAAACAGCCCGCCCAACAGCGTCGAACAGATAAATACCGTCACCGCCATCAACAGCGTCACCGGCACGGCATCCAGAATGCTCCAGAAGTCCGGCAGCAAAACCTCAGCATCAAACATGGTTTTTCTCTCCTGATCAGACGCTGGTGGTGAACTTCACGCGTGGCGCAGACTTCGAGCTGTACTTCGCATGACGTTGTTCAAAGAAGCGGATAACCAGCCACGCCACACCGCACAGCAGTGAATAAAGCACGGCCAGCACCAGATAAGTACCGAACTGATACTGGTTGTAATCGCGTTCCATGATCAGGTGCGCGGTCGCCATCACATCTGCCGCACCGATGTACATCACCAGCGCCACGTTATGAATCAGATAGATAATGGCATTGCCGTAACCCGGAAGCGCAAAGTGCACGGCCTGTGGGCCAATGACACGCAGCATTTTCTTGCGGAAACTGTAGCCAAGGCTGTCGGTGGCATCGTGCTGACCCCGCTCAACCGCAAGATACGCCGGGCGCATCACTTCCGACAGATAACCGCCGTGATACAGGCTCAGACCAATCATCGCCGCCACGTTGGCCGTGAAGAAGTCGCTGAAGCCAAAGTTATCGGTAATCAGTGGCATACCGTAGAAGGCGACAAACAGCTGCAGCACCACAGGCACGCTGCGCGCATAGGAAACATAGAGATCGGCCAGCTGGCTGATCACGGGAATACGGCGCACGCGGAAAAATGTCGCGATGAGCGCCAGAAAGAACCCGACAATCATCGCCACAAACATGATGCCGAGCGTCAGAGGCAGCGCCGACAGCAGTTCTGGAATCATGGAGGATAGATTCACGGTGAAACACTCCTGCTAAAAAGGACAGCATGCGCCCGGTTCAGCGCCGGGCGCAGTGAATCTGTTACTTCATGTACTTCGTAACGTCTTCGCCAAACCACTTCTGCGCCAGCTTATCCAGCGTGCCGTCCGCCTTCAGCTCTTTGAGGGTTTTGGTGATGTCGTCATTCAGTGCCTGATTCTCTGCAGAACGGTGAATCAGCACATAGGTGTTGTTGATTACTACCGGCTCACTGGCTTTGATCGCCAGCTTCTGGTTATCAATTACCGTCTGCTCACCCAGGTTAGAAGGCAGGATCAACGCATCATATTTACCGTTCTGCACTTCTTTCAGACGATCCGGGTAAGGCACGCCAGCGCTGGAGGCTTTAATGGTGATTTTGTCATTCGGGTTCTCCTGCTGCCACTGGGTGACGAACTTATACACGCCACCGCCTGCGGTCACCGGCACGATTTTCTTACCAACCAGATCTTTCATGCCGTTGATATTGCTGTCGCTGCGGCTGTAGATCTTCATCAGGCTGGCACCCATTGGTGCATCCGGGATCAGGAACTGTTTGCTGCGCGCAGGCGCTTTGTAATACCCGCCCGTCGCCATGTCGTACTTGCCGGTCACCAGGCCGGTTTCCTGGGCGATGTCCGCCGCACCTTCCATCACAAATTTGTACTGTGGCAGTTTCGCGTTGATGGCTTTCAGCACGTCCGGCTCGTAGCCCTCAGGCTCATGGCCGATCGCGCCCCACGACAGCGGTTTCGACTCTGCTGCGGTGGCGATTTTGATGGTGCGAACGGCGTCAGCAAAGCTGTTACCGCTGATCAGGGCCAGCGCGATGATGCCAGGCGCGGCCAGGCGACGTAATGTAGTTTTGATTGCAGGCATGTCACTGATTCCTTTATTTATTAGAATACTTTTTCTGAGTTGAGGAACTGGGCAAGGCGTGGCAGCGTTGGGTTATCAAACATCTCGACTGGCGTCCCCTCCGCAGCCACCACACCCTGGTCCATAAACACGATGCGATTCGAAATGCTTTTCGCGAACTGCATTTCGTGCGTCACCAGCAGCGAGGTAATGCCGGATGACGCCACATCTTTAATTACTTTCAGCACTTCACCCACCAGCTCGGGATCGAGCGATGAGGTCGGTTCATCAAACAGCATCACATCCGGCCTGACCGCCAGAGCACGGGCGATACCGGTACGCTGTAACTGGCCGCCAGAGAGCTGCGACGGATAATGATCGTGTTTTGCCCCCAGGCCTACACGCTCTAGCTCCTGCACGGCGATGTCGCGCGCCTGCTGCTTAGTTTTACGCTGGATAACGATTAGCGGATCCATCACGTTTTCCAGCACCGTCATGTTCTTAAACACGTTGAACTGCTGAAATACCATGGCGGTGCGCAGACGGATTGCCTGAATCGCCGCTTTGTCGGGTGACTGATAGTCCATGCGAATCTGATCCAGCTGGATTGTCCCCGCTGATGGCTTTGCCAGATAGTTAATGCAGCGCAGTAACGTAGTTTTCCCAGTGCCACTTGGCCCGATGATCGACACCACATCGCCGCGTTTTACCGACAGATCGACGCCTTTCAGAATTGGGTTGCTGCCGTAAGCGAGCGTAATATTGTTGAGTTCTAACATCCGGTGCAGCCCTTATTTGTTCAGGTCAGCATGGCCGAGCACATGCATCAGACGGTTAGCCCAGCCAAAAATGGCGATAGCGTGGATCAGGTCGATAATTTCCTGATCGTTCATCCCAACGGCGCGCAGCGCGGTGACATCGTCCGGCGTGGCTTCAGACGGTGTGACTGACAAACGACGCGCAAAATGATAGATAGCCGCGTCGCGTTCCCCTAAGACATCCGCCCGATCAAAATAGATGGCACTGACCACGGCGTCGCTGTCGGCCAGCTGAACATGACGGCGCGCATGCACCACCGCACAGTAGCGGCAGCCATTAACGATTGAAGCACCGAGCGCGCCCAGCTCACGATCCGCACGGTCCAGTCCGCCTTCGACGTACATAATGGCGTTGAACAATCCGGTGCGTGCGGTATAGCTCTCCGGATCGTGGACCAGCGTGCGGACGTACTCTGAGATTTTCTTGTTGGACGGCGTCACTTTCATCGCATCCAGCTGCGCCGGTGTCGCCTGTTCAACATCCACCGGCGTGATATAGGGATGCCAGTGCAGTGGCTTGAGATTAACCGACGGAATCATGCGGACCTCATCAGACGTAAGCCAGCCGCAACGCGCGTCTGGAAGTTAACAAAGGCAATCAGTTCAGAGAGCGCAACAATCTGCGGATTGGTTAATCCGGCCTGCTCCAGCAGACGAATATGCTGTTCGGTCGCCTGAATCGGCTGCTGTGTCACGAGGTCGGCGTGACGTACCAGCGTGGCCAGCGGCTCTTCATTTACAACGTTACCCGCAGCGAGCGCAAGCAGCGCTTCTGACGGATTTAATGCCGCCAGCTGTGCCTGATAATCACGCTGCAGCGGCACGTCGTCGTTCAGCAGCGCCATACGCTGAGCCAGCGCCAGTCGCAGATCCGCGGGTAAACCCTGTTCATCTTCCGGTGTCAGTACGGACAAACGACACGCTTCTGCACCTTCCACAAATTCGGGACGCAGGCGGCGTGTCTGATACAACGCCTCTTCTGATATCAGTCCTGCGGCCTGATCAATAGCATCACTCACAGCGCGTTCTCCTGTTTTAGTAGCGGGGTTGAATCCACCCATTCATCGCCCTGCAATTCAGGGGTGTCAAAGGCTTGTAAGCTGGCGAAGTGCTGATCGACATCTTCGGCAAACAGCGAGGCAGCAATCCCGCGTACCAGACGATCGGCACCCGCGCTCACTGCCGGAATGTCGCCGGAGACTTTGCCGTGCGTCAGCATCGCGGCATCGTTAAAGCAGTGGATGTGTGCCAGCATCGGGCAGGCACCAGGCGTTAATTCGCGGAACTCAAACGAAGAGCCGAGATCCGGCGCTGCCAGCAGGCTGTGACGCGCAGGACCCATCTCAGGCTGATAGCGACCGTCGGCCCAGCTTCGGATATGCGGTGCGATGGCAGCAAACTCCGGGCGGCCATGGAAATCGTTAGTAAAGCCGGTAGCGGCGATCAGGAAGTCGTAGCGCAGTGCACCCTGGGTAGTTTCAATCAGCAGGCCATCTGCTTCCTGCTTAACGGCATTAATGCCGCAGTCGAGAAAAAAACGCGCATTGTCATGACGGGATACGCGCAGAGTTGAGGAACGCGGCGGCGGGGTTTGTGTAGCGGCGGTGTAATCGACAAATTTCCATTTCCACGCATCCGGCAACTGATGCATGCCGTGCACCACGCCCTGGCTGCCGATGCCGGTCATCTTGTTAATTCGCGGCATCTCTTTACGACGAATCAGCAGATCAACTGCGGCCGCGCCCTGCTCCAGCGCGGTGGCCGCGTTATCCATCGACGACGCGCCTGCACCAATCACCGCAACGCGTTTGCCCTGCAATGCCGCAAAATCGATGTCATCGGCGGAGTGCGCCCAGAACCGGCGTTCAATGCCTTGCAGGAAATCCGGTACGGCAAAACCGCCAAGTCCTGAACGTCCGGTGGCCAACACCAGACGGCGTGTATAAACACGTCCGGTTTCGGCACCGTCCAGATCCAGCGCAATGAAATCTCCTGCCTGCGCGATATTGCTGACGCGCATATTGTTCTGCACCGGCAGATTCAGCACCCGGCGATACCAGATCAGGTAATCCATCCACTGCGCTTTCGGGATCTTATCCAGCGCTTCCCAGGCTCCATTACCATGCTGCGCAGTGAACCACGCGCGGAAGGTCAGCTGCGCAAGACCCAGTGCCGGGCCATGAAGCGTTTTCGGTGAGCGCAGGGTTTCCATGCGGGCAAAGGTGATCCACGGTCCTTCCAGCCCTGCGGGTGCGGCATCATAAGCCACAACATTGCTGATGCCGGTGAGCTGTAATTTCGCGAGCGCTGCCAGACCGCACATGCCCGCACCGATTACCACCACATCGCGCACCGGCGCACTCTGCCATGTGCGCTCCGGTACCCACGATTTAGCGGGCAGTTCCAGAAACTCCAGATCCTGCTGAAGCTGAGCTTCGAGTGCGGCAAGACCTTTGGCGGCATACGTCATAGAGCAATTTCCCCGGTGTCAGCGATCGCCTGAGAGCGAGCGAAAACGGTTAAAACGCGACGATGACTGTGCCTTTCCCATTATCCTTTAAATACATAATAGGCGGCTAATAATCATCAAAACGCATAATAAGAACTAAGTTTTCGCATAATCCTCCTGCTACGGATCGGAGTCAAGAATTGTGCTCAGGGTTTAACCAATGGATTTCTTATATCTTATGCCGGATCCGGTATAAGCCTTGAAAAATGAAGATTTTCATCACGAAGTAGCCGGTCAGGTCTTAACGCCCGGCTCATATAATGGTGCGAGACGGGCTGGGATCTGCCTGCAGAGTGACGGTGACTTACAAGCCGCTATCACTCCTGATTGATGATGCGCATAATGCGCGGATGCTCACTGGCTGTCAGACGTTCAAATCCGGGCAACAGTTGCGCAGCGGCCTCCGCCAGCGCGTCCACCAGCGCCTGCGCCGCGCTGGAGATCTGTCGGCCCTGAGGAGTGATGACGCCAAAGAAGTAAGGTATATCTTCCTGAATCGGGCGGATCGCCACACCGGCCAGCGGCATCCCCCAGCCCGTAACCGGTTCGAGGATCGCCACGCCTAATCCGGCCCGCACGCAGCCCAGAATATTCGCCGATGAGTTGGTCTCGATGGTTTCCAGCAGCGGCGCTTTGACCTTCTTCAGCGCTTTTTCATAGCGCCCACGTAAACGCTGCGGACTCCAGGGTGCAATTAAACGGCGGCCTGCCAGCTGGCTCAGCGATAGCTCACTGTTCGCCGCCAGCTCATCGTCTTCCGGCAGTGCAACCACGCACTGCGACTGCCCAATCCAGTGCAGTTCGACCGCGTGATGCTCCAGCGGCAAGCTGCATAATCCGATGTCAGCCTCTGCGGTGATCACCGCATGCGCCGTCTGTACGGCGGATTCACTGATGATTTGCACTTTATTTTGCAGATTCAGCGCGGCCAGCGCCTGCGGCAACAGACCGGCAGCCAGCGCGGGCGTCGCAGCAATGCTGAGTGGACGATGCTGCTGATGCGCGATCTCCTGCGCGCGTAAGCGAATCTGGTGCAATGACAGAAGCGCTTTCTGCACATACTGATGCAGTTGCAACGCTTCTTCTGACGGATGAATACGCGGGCCATTGCGAATAAACAGCGGATAACCCAGCGACTGCTCTAATTCCTGAATCAGGCGAGAGACGGCAGGCTGCGAGCGGTTCAGCGCTTTGGCTGCCGCAGTGACGCTCCCCGCAGAAATGACGGCTGAGAAGGCTTCCAGCTGACGCAGATCGAGGTCATTTAATAAGGTCATCGCAAGAGTACTTCCCTAAGTCATTGATCGTTCCCGACAATCGATCGGGAAAAAATCCATCATAGAGAGAGTCAGGTAAATTAGCCACAGTGAAAAATCGCGGAGCCCCTGGCATTAATGACGGCATAACGTGACCATCCGATGACCTCGCGTCTTCTGACACCTGCCCGTTTTTACATTCCAGATCGGAACCTGCTAATCCACTGAGCCAGGTGGCATTTTCAGTCCAGGCTAGAATTCAACAGGTAAGCGTCAGCATAAAACCGGGTTAACGGCGCGACTCATCACAAAGAGGACGGAAATATGAAATTCGGTGTGATATTTGAAGATACTGGCGTCGAAGAGGAACATGATTTTGATTCCAAACCGGTTGCCGGCGATTTAGTGACGTTAATGCGCGACGGGGTTGGCAAAGATTACATTGTTATCATTGAGCCTGACCCGGACCACACCCATGATGACGGGCGTGACGGGCATCCAACAAAGGCCAGAGTCCGGCCCGCTTAGCGCAGGGTAAAACGCTATTAACCGCCCTCTGAGGCGGTTAATAGCCTGCTCACACAACAAGGACGACTTGCTTAGCGGCTTTAGCGCTACATCAGCACGATACCAAAGCGCTTCAGAAGCAGCGCCCAGAGTGCGAAAAGCAGGATAGTGATAGCGCAGGAGATGAGCAGCGTCAGCCAGAAACCGGTGCGCTGATAGAGAAAGGGGAACAGAATAAACATGGGCAGTGTCGGCACCACATACCAGAAGGTGTACCAGGCATGAGCACTGATTTTTTCCTGCGTCTGTCCTTCTACCTTCATCCAGATAAGCACCAGCACGGTGACCAGCGGTAAGGCGGCTAGCAAGCCGCCAAGGCGATCGCTGCGCTTAGCCGCTTCTGAAATCAGCACGACCATAAAAGCCGTGATGGCATATTTCGATATCAGCCAGAGCATGATTGTCCTCAATATTCCTGTTAATCCGACACCCCAGTGCCGGACCGTTTACGATCGCTCCGCTCCGTGATTTCAGCAGACGCATTAAGGCATCATCCTGCGCAGCGTGTCATCTTTCAGAAAATAGTGATGGAATAACGCCGCCAGCGCATGCAGTCCAATTAACCAGTATCCCAGCGGTGCCAGAGTCTCATGCCAGTCGATCAGCATACTGGCAGTGGCGGGATCGGGCGATGTCGCCACGGGCATATTGATTCCAAACAGGGCCCACTCTTTACCACGCAGGTAGCGCGAGCTCAGCCCAAGAACCGGCAAGACCACAAACAGCGCATAAATCAGCGTGTGCACCAGATGTGAAAGACCCGTCTGCCAGCGCGCCACGGGCGGTGTAATCGGCGGCGTTACAGAGCGGGTACGCAGCCAGAGGCGGGCTATCATCAGGATCATCACGCAGAAGCCTGCGGAAAAATGGGTGATCATCACCGCATTTCGCTGCCAGGTTCCCTTCTCTGCCATCCAGCGCAGTTCGATGGTGGCGTAGGCGACGATAATCAGTAAGACCGTCAGCCAGTGGAAAAGAATTTGCGAACCCCGATATTTCTTCAGCATAGATAAACTTCCGTCACTATTTTTTGCGTCACTATAACAGTTAATTATTAGATGTTTATTAGGAGTTTACTGAAGCGTTATGACAGGCCACACGGCTTAATTATAAAAGATGATAAGGACCAATCAGCCTCAAACACGGCGCAACGCAGAATCAACCAGGTGCCACAGAGATAGCCTGTGGTTAAGGGGCCTGCCGCTGGCATATTGCCTGCATTACTCAGCATTCGATATCCTCTTGTCCTGCAGATCCACTGAGCATTTTCATGCGGAAGATTATCCAGTGAATCGCGGAAGCATATCAGGCTTTTAGTTCATGACTTCTTTAGCATTCAGCGCTGCGTGTATAAGAAGTTTATGATTTAACACAGCGATAAATCTTAAACTTAACCTAATGTTCGTCCTGTAAAATCGCGAAAGCACGCAACTGACGCGCTGCGTGCCGCTGTAAATACACTCCGCACTGGAACGATTAGCCCGCCCTGTTCGAATGTTTCTTTAAGTCAAATCCGCGCCCTGCCGCCATAACCCGCTTGCGCCTCGCTTAACTTTAGTACCAGCGTAAATAAGAGTAAAAATAACGCGCGTTATCGTAACCTTAGAACTCTACATTTCCCATGCAAAAACAGTAACTTCTCCTCTCATTAGAGTTCGCCTATGCTGGCTGCTCACGCCATTTTGCGTCAGAGGGATTTGCTATGTTTAATGTGCCCGCAACCTACAGTGCAGAGGCTGTTGAGTGCCTTTACGAAATTATCGACATACTCAACCTGAACGGCGCACGGTGCCACGTTATCTTTGACAGTCAGGCGTCCCGCGCTGCGGTGATCGAGGCAGATACAACAGAGCAACTTGGCGAAATGCGCTACCCTGTGCTGGCTGTGCTGGAGATGGAGCGCGTCACCAGCATTAATACCCTGTTGCGTATTAAATCATTCTGGACTGATTCAGACGGCGCTCACCCTGAAATAGCGTCAGGCAGCCTGGCGAACGCGTTATATAAAGCGCTTACACTGAAGAAACATATTACGCTGGTGGGATTATAAGTCAGGCTAATAAGCAGAGCGCGCTTTGGATTCCCATTGAGCTCAGGCTGTTCAGACACGCGGCGAGAATGTCCCGAGCTGTTGAAGCACTGTAGAAAATATTCATAGAGGGCCAAATCTGATCAGCAACGGTATCAGAGATAAATAGTGCGAATAACACGGGTACCGCAAACAGACATTATATGCGCGCTTATTACAATCCGTTTCCCCCCATTTTACTGAAAGCGTTCTGAACTCGCGCGCATCCTGATTTTTCGTTATATAGAGTGATTAAGTTCTCGTCAGCATCAAAGGTGTACAGCAACGCTGGATGAAAAACTACCCGGCATGCTCAGCAGAAAACGTTAGGTAATTTTCGGGTGTAATAAGCTGATAAGGCACCCAGTTAAGCGTCTGTACCTTCTGCTTATCCAGCAGGGCTTTAATCACCTGGACCGCGCCGGTTGCCTGCCCTCTGGCATCCTGAAAAATGGTCAGCGCCATTCTGCCGTTTTTAATGAACTGCTGACCATCCGGTGTTCCGTCGATACCGGCGACAAGAATTTTGCCGTTCTTCGCCTGGTTTAACGCCATGATGGCACCGATAGCCATTTCATCGTTGTTTGCGGCGATCGCATCAATCGGACGCTGATTCAGCAGCCAGCCTGAAACTACATCTACCGCTTCATTACGCTGCCATTTCGCCGTCTGCTTCTCAATGACCTTCATGTTTTTATATTTACCGATAACGGCTTCTACCGCGCGGGTGCGTTCCCGAGCCTCTTCATTCGACAGCGCGCCCATAAGAATGGCCACATTGCCTGTGTAGTTCATTTTTTTAGCCAGCGCCTCCATCTGCATTTCGCCGCCTAACGCCGAATCTGAGCCAACGTACGCCATACCTTCAGGCAGTGTCACTTCCGGTTTTCGGTTGACAAAAACCAGCGCAATACCGGCTTTTTTTGCAGCATTAATCATCGGTAAAACACCCTGTGTATCGACAGGATTAAGAATAATTGCGTCCACGCCCTGGTTGATGAAGTCATCCACCTGCTGTACCTGCAGCGCGACATCACCTTTCGCATCGACAAACTGGCTTTTGAGCTGGCTGACAGCAAGTTCCTTTTGCATCTGAGTACGAAGAATTGAAACAAAGTTAAGGTCGAAGTTAGCCAGCGCTACCCCAACGGTAAAGGTTTTTGCGCTGACGCCTGTGCTGAACAGCAGCAGGCAAAGCCACATAAAAAGATTTCTGATATTCATAGTGCGTTCCTGTAGGGTTGAGATTGTTATTTTTTCAATGGTTTAATTTTCGTCGGGTAACAGGCAGATACCCGACGCACTGCACTTAGAACGTAAAGTGTTCGCGGAACTGCTGAATAGCCGCCACACTATCGCCGCTTGCCCAGCCCTCCATCGCGACGGTGCCGCTGTAACCCATCTCCTGCAGCGTCCGGGCGATAGCACGGTAATTAATCTCTCCGGTGCCAGGCTGGTGGCGGCCCGGTACATCGGCAACCTGAATTTCCCCGATAGCTGCACCGCAGCGCCGCAGCAGTTCAATCAGATTGCCTTCACCAATTTGTGCATGGTAAAGATCCAGATTCATTTTCAGCGCCGGACTGTTGACTGCTTCAACCAGCGCCAGCGTCTCAGAGGCCAGAGAAAAAGGTGTGCCCGGATGATCGACCGGCAGATTAAGGTTCTCAAGGGTGAAAACCCGCCCGGCACGTTCGCCAAGAAGCGCTACCTGCCGCAGTGTATCGGCGGCCTTCAGCCACATTGCGCCCGTTACCGTTTCCACGGGTTTTACCGGCAGTCCATGATCGTCGAGTCCGGTACCATGCAGATTCAGTACCGGACAGTCGAGACTTGCAGCCACATCCAGTGACGCTTCTGCGCTTTGCAGCAACAACGATATATCTGACTCATCAGTCAGATTGCCGCTCAGATAACCGGTCATGGAGGTAAAGCGCGCACCTGTCTCCACCAGCGCATCAATATCCTTGTCGGCCCATCCCCAGATTTCGACGCCGAAACCCAGCTCGTGAATGCGTTTTACGCGCTCCACAAACGGCAGCTCCAGAAATACCATTTCAGCGCATACAGAAAGGTGATAACCAGCCATCAGCGAACTCCCAGCTTAACGGGCAGGTTGTGCTGTACAGATTCAATACAGGCCAGTGCAATTTCCAGCGCGTTGCGCGCATCCTCTCCAGTGGCGCGCGGCCTTTCTCCGTTGCGGATACAGCGAGCAAACTCCGTCATCTCTGCCACATAGGCTTCGCGCAGCAGATCTGAATCCAGTCGTGATGTATCGACCGCAATACCGCTGGCGGTGTAACGCACGCAGTGGTTGGCATTGATGTGGCCCGCCTGAAGCATGCCTTTACTTCCAAAGACCTCGCCACGCACGTCGTATCCGTACACCGCCTGAAAGTTGGCCTCAGCAATCGCAATGGCACCGTTGTCAAAGCGAATAGTGACAACCGAGGTATCCAGCAGCCCTTTATCTTTAAAGTCTGGCCGAACCAGTGCATCCGCCAACGCATAGACTTCTACCGGCTTTGCGCCGTGGTTGAAGTGCAATAGCGTGTCAAAATCGTGAATAAGCGTTTCAAGGAAGATTGTCCACTGCGGAATCGGGGCGGGGTCGTTCAGGCCAGGATCACGCGTTACCGATCGGCTTAGCTGTGTCGTGCCATTTTCACCGTTTTTTACCGCCGCAATCGCTGCTGCAAAACCAGAATCAAACCGGCGATTAAAGCCCACCTGCAACACCACGTCGGCCTGTTTTGCGGCTGCAATGGCGCGATCGGCCTCCTCAAGCGTCACAGCCATCGGCTTTTCACAGAACACGTGCTTGCCAGCATTGGCCGCCGCAATCACCCACTCAGCATGGGTCCTGGCCGGCGCCGCAATCGCAATGGCGTCAATTTCATCATCCTGCAGTAGCGCATGCAGATCGCTGTAGGCTTTGCTGACCCCAAGCCGACTGGCGAGCTTTTCCGCCGCGCCAGGAAAGGGATCGGCCACTGCCGCAAGAGTGGCACCGGGCACACGCCAGGCCAGATTTTCTGCATGGAAGCTGCCCATGCGACCTGCGCCAATTAAACCCACGCGCACTGTTTGATGGTTCATACAAACTCCTTATTATTTTGCTTTAGCCCAGGCGGGCGATGAAGGGTGTTGATCAGGTCGCTGCGCCTCCGCGGCGAAACGACGGGATTTGGAGAGCATCAGCGGCTCAATATGCTCAAGCGAAACGCCGCGGGTTTCCGGTAAAAAACGACGGACAAACCAGAACGCGATAAGAGATCCCACCGCACACAGCATCAGCGGGAAGGCACCATGAAAGTGTTCCATCAGCACCCGGCTGCGGTTCATCATTGGGAAGCTTTGGGTAACGATAAAATTCGCGACGTACATTGAGGCAAACGCAAAGCCCATCGCTACGGCGCGAATACGATTAGGAAAGATTTCAGAGATCAGCAGCCAGGCACCCAGGCTCCATGAGAGGCCAAATATCAGCACGAAAGCTAACAGCCCAATCACTGGCAGCAGGCCACCCGCATCGGCGATAAACGCCCAGGCAGTAAATATCATCGAGAGTGCACATCCCAGCGCCCCCCAGCGCAGCAGCGGTGTCCGGCCCAGACGATCAATGGTACTCAGACAGATGGCCACGCCAGCCAGCAGCGCAAGACCCAGGAAAATACTGTTGAATAAAGAAGCCTGAGTACTGGCAGTGATGTTTTGCAGCAGTGAGGGCGCATAATAAAGCAGAATATTGATACCTGAGATCTGCTGCAGAATGGCAATGGCACAGCCAATCAGCAGGATATAGCGTGCCCGTGCATCCCGCAGGATGCCGGGCTGGCTGGTCCGGGCGTTGTCATGCTGGTGTGACGTCAGGATCTCCTGTAACAGTCGCTCGGCGTGCCGGGCATTTGAAAGGCGTGTGAGCACGGCAAGGGCACGCTCTTTTTTGCCATTCAGAGCCAGCCAGCGAGGTGACTCTGGCATAAACGGCACCAGCAGCAGGAATAGCGCACAAGGCACTACGCCAGAGGCGAGCATCCAGCGCCAGCCTTCACTGACAATCCACTGATGCGGCATACCGCGTGCAATCAGGTAATTCACGATATAGACCGTTACCTGTCCACCGACCATCAGCATTTGCTGCAGCCCGAGCATGCGGCCGCGCCAGTCTTTCGGTGAAACCTCCGCGATATAAAGCGGCGTAATCGCTGATGCCATCCCGACTGCCAGCCCACCTGTCAGCCGCCAGAGCACAAACCCGGACAGAGAATTCGCCAGCGCAGCCCCTACTGCGGAGAGCAAAAAAAGTATGGCGGTGAGGATCAGTGTTGATTTGCGGCCGATACGATCTGAAATGAAACCCACGCCCCATGCGCCGACGATGCAGCCAAGAATGACATTCGATACTGCCCAGCCACTCTCCCACGGGGTTAAGTTCAGATGTTCTGTTAGCGGCTCAATAACACCGGAGATAACGGAAGCGTCATAACCCAGAATGACGCCACTGAGTGAAGCAATGGCACAGATAAACAGAATCAGCCGTAAATTATGTTTGCGCATAACAACTTATTTCCCTTCGCTTGTGTGATTCAGGTAACTGCATCCATAGTTGCAAAGGTGATGCCAATCGAAATCCGGGAAATTTTGTGAGCGCTGCCACAGCGCCCGCTCACAAACTGGCAACAAAGTTTACATGTCAACTTAACATGTCCATAAAATGGACATTTAATCCCGTGAGGTGATGTGTGAGTCAGCAACTGTTATTACGCGATGAGAGCGAAGCAATTTTCAGCCTGCCAGAGAGGGAAGACGCTGACGGCTGGGATGCGCTGTTATGGCAGAGTTGGCAGCGTTTCATTCAGGGCGAACAGCCACCTGCGCTGCGACAAACTATTCTGCATTCCTGGCAGCGTTCGCAGCAGTACGCTATCGATCCGCACTGCTTTATCTATACCGCCCCGCCAGCCAGTGAGCTGACGGCAATTCTCGAAAACAATGCAGAGCTGATTCTTGTTGCGCGCAGCATCATGGAAAATTTGCTCGCCTATAATCCGGAAGGGCACATTAACCTCACCGACGCACAGGGGGTGACGCTCCATTTTTGCGGAGCCGACCTGACACCCGTCGGCAGTATTCTGCGTGAAGAGGTATTGGGCACTAACTGTACTGCGCGCTGCCTGATTGAACAGCGGCTGGTGTACGTGCTGAGCGGTGAGAACTGGAAATTTGATCTGCGCAAACGTCGCCGACAGTGCGCTGCGGCACCGGTGCGCGATGAAGATGGACAGTTGATTGGTGTGCTGACCCTGACCGCCACGCCGGATAACTTTAACGCCCACACGCTGGGTACGGTTCAGGCGGCGGCGGAAGCTGTCGGGCAGCAACTGATGTTACGACGCCTGCTGGCTGAACAGCAGTCCATTCTGGAGACGCTGAATGAAGGCGTTATTGTCTGTGATAAACAGGGACGCATCAAAACGCTTAACCGCTATGCGCGCCAGATTTTCAGCGGGCTGGATCCACGCAATACACCGATTGATGAACTGCTGCAACCGCAGGCCGGATCGCTGCTGACCATGCCTTTCTGTAATGACCTTGAGCTGCAGTTCAGGCCAGCAGGCCTCGCTCCCCTCTCCTGCCTGATATCGTTAATGCCCGCTCCGGATGGCGGACGCGTGCTGTCACTGCGTGAAAATCAGCGTATCCGTGCCATTACACGACGGGTAATGGGTGTGAACGCCAGTTACACCTTTGAAATGATCCGCGGCCACTCGTCACGCCTGCAGCAAGCGATCCATAAGGCACGCGTCAGCAGTCGTACCGACAGCACAGTGCTGCTCAGCGGCGAAAGCGGCACCGGTAAAGAGTTGTTTGCTCAGGCCATTCATAATGCGAGTCCACGCCATCAGGAAGCCTTTATTGCTCTGAACTGCGGCGCACTCCCGCGTGACCTGGTGCAAAGCGAGCTGTTTGGCTATGCCGATGGCGCCTTTACGGGTTCACGTCGTGGCGGTTCACCGGGTAAATTTGAACTGGCTGACGGCGGAACCCTTTTCCTGGATGAGATTGGTGAGATGCCACTTGAAGCGCAAACCAGCTTATTGCGTGTTTTACAGGAGAGCGAAGTGCTGCGTATTGGCGCTGCGCAGCCCGTGAAAGTAAATGTGCGCATTATCGTAGCAACCCACTGCAACTTACCTGAAGCCGTAGAGAAAAACGCGTTCCGGCGCGATCTCTATTATCGTCTGAATGTGATTTCACTGGAGATCCCACCATTGCGCGATCGTCGTGAAGACATTCCGGAACTGGTGAACATTTTCATTCAGGCACTCTGCACGCGTCTGAAGCGTATTCCACCTGTGGTCGCGCCCGAGGCAATGACATGTCTGCAATCCTGGGATTGGCCTGGTAATGTGCGCGAACTCGAAAATGTCATCGAGCGTGTCGTTAACCTGAGTGAAGGATTAGAAATTACCCGGTCCGATTTGCCGGAATCGCTGCAGGAGAATTTACCCAGTGATGTGTCCGAAGATATGCCATCCTCACTGCAAAATCTTGAGCGTATGCATATTATACAGGTTGTAAGTGATCAACACGGGAATCTGCGTCAGTCGGCCCAGCTGCTGGGCATTTCACGAACAGCGTTATACAACAAGCTGAATGGCTGGGAAATCGATTACCGTGCTTTCAGAAAAAACATGCCTTAATCTCTGTAATGGCCTGACTGATTAGCGGCATAAAATCGTACCCGCTGCTGGCCAGCAGTTAACAGGTCAGTTTTGTCGTGATGGAAGGCTGACATTTCTCCCTTGCTCCCTTGAGGAGTTCATATATGAAAGTCATACAAATGACTTCGCCTGCTGTTTAACAGGAACCGAATTCCGGACGATTACTGATGCATACATTCCGCCTTTTTCTGAACGAATCAGTCGGGTAAAAATGATCTGATCAGCAAGATGGCGCAAATCGCCCAAATCACGATAAATACCCCGGCCGTTATGCGACTGACAGGGCGTATGCTGGCCTGCGCTGCGGTTTCCCGATGCTCACGCATGACTTCGGCTGGAATAAGACGCACCACCAGCATGATGCCTAATGGCACGATGATAAGGTCATCGAGATAACCGATAACCGGAATGAAGTCTGGGATCAAATCGATGGGGGAAACGGCATAGGCAGCGACAATCAAGGCCAGCACTTTAGCCAGCAACGGCGTCCGGGGATCGTGGGCGGCAAGCCATACCGCGTGTACATCCCGCTTGATGTTCTTCGCCCACGTTTTGGCGTCAGCGATAAATCTCATTGGCATCAGGGTGCTTTTCCTCTGTCAGGGCAATCGGCTTTACGCATCTGTATAGCTGCACCTTTTATACTCGCGCTGCGTGCTGAAAACGTTCTTACTCATCAATTCTTAGCATCAGAGATATTCGCATCCCAGACTTTCATCACGGCGGATACCGCCGCATCCAGTTCTTTACCGCTTGCCCCATCCCGGGCTTCCGTTGACAGGCCGAGTTCAAAACTGTGGAGAGTGATGGCCAGCGCCTGCACGTCTGTACTGGCAGCCAGCTGTCCCGCCTCTTTCGCTCTCGTGACACATCGCAAAAATCCCGCCCTTGTCCGTTCACGTTGCACCGCCAGAATTTTACGGATGTGATCATTAGCGGGTGAACAGGTATTCACGGACAGCGCAATCAGGCAGCCGCTGGGATGCCCCGGTTCTGTCTGCATTTTTGCCGAACGACGCAATGCCAGTTCAACAGCTTCACGAGGTTCAGACGTGTCATCCCACAGGCAATCGTTAACCTGGCCGTAAGTTGACGCATAACATTCAACTACTTCTTCAAACAGCGCCTCTTTTGATCCAAACGCAGCGTAAAAACTTGGTGCGGTAATGCCGTTGCCAAGGTTCGACTTGAGCATGGCAAGCGAGGTGGACTCGTAGCCATACTGCCAGAAAAGGGTCATCGCCTGACGAATTGCCTCATTACGATCAAATGTCCGTGGACGTCCCATCTGAGCCATATCTGCTCCTGTTTTTGCCTGTCAGATTTAAATACTAATCGATACATATGTGCTTGACAAGGCTCCAATCGGCCTATAGCTTCAGATATATACCAATCGATATATTAATCAGAAAATATTTTGCCATAAGGGTTTTCGCGCTATCAACGATTTAAAAAGAGGCTCACGTGCACACCACTACAGAATTGTGTGAAACCACCTCCCAGCGGAGACTGCCTCTGGCTTCCCTGCTGGCCTTTGCCATGACAGGCTTTATTGCCATCCTGAAAGAGACGCTGCCGGCAGGTCTGCTTCCGCAAATCGCAGAAGGCCTGGGTGTTACTCAGGTGATGGCGGGCCAGCTGGTCAGTATTTATGCGCTGGGGTCGCTGCTGGCGGCGATCCCGTTAACGGTGCTGACCAGTGGATGGCGGCGTAAAAGAGTGCTGCTGCTTGCCGTCAGCACCTTTCTGATTTTCAACACCATTACCACCCTTTCGTCCAGTTACTGGCTGACGATGGGGGCCCGTTTTATGTCGGGTGTGGCAGCCGGACTGGCATGGGGGATCCTGGCGGGCTATGCACGCCGCCTTGTTCCTGCTGCGTTGCAGGGTCGCGCACTGGCTATTGCTATGGTTGGCATACCGGTGGCTCTGTCACTGGGTACGCCAGCAGGTGCATGGCTGGGCAGCCTGATGGGATGGCGAGTGCCCTTTGGGATCATGGCAGCCCTGGCCGTGATTCTGTTTATCTGGACATGGATCGTGGTTCCTGATCTGCCGGGGCAGCAGTCTGGCCGCCGCCTCCCTGTGTGGAAGGTTTTCCTGATGCCCGGCGTCACACCCGTTCTGGCGGTTATCTTTCTGTGGATGACGGCACACAACATTCTTTACACCTTTATTGGCCCGTTCCTGCAGCTGTCGGGACTGACTGCAAACGTCGGGCTTATCCTGCTGGTTTTTGGCATTGCGGCACTTATCGGCATCTGGATTACCGGAATTCTGGTAGATCGCCATCTGCGCAATCTGGTTCTGTTCAGCCTGGCGGCCCTGGCGGTTGTCTCTGTGGTGCTCGCCGCAGGCATGCGGGAGCCGGTTGTTGTCTTTCTGGCCGTCATCGTCTGGGGATGGTCGTTTGGCGGCGCGTCAACCCAGATGCAGACGGCCGCCGCCGACTCGGCGGGTAATCATGTCGATGTCGTTCAGGCGATGGTGACTACCGCATGGAATCTGGCCATTGCCAGCGGTGGGGTCATTGGCGGGCTGCTGCTCAATAATGCCGGTGCTGAGTCATTCCCCTGGGCGCTTCTGGCCTTTATGGCTGTTGCGTTTGTCATCGCCTGGCGTGCGAAAAAGCACGCTTTTAAGCCTGGCATCAGAGGCGGTTCAGTGAAGTCGTAGCCGCGTAAAATGTCTGAAACCACGCGATTCTTTCACCTGATTTGCAATCTGCGACAGGGATGTCCGCCTGAAAACGCTGAGCAAAATGGCGTTCCTGCATCGCAATGCGATGAGCAGCTTTGCCTGAAACGGACTAATCCGGCTCAGTCGTATCACCGCGTGCCGGTCAGATACCGGTGATTACCCTTCTCTTCTCGGATACCAATCCCATGATGACAGAGTAAATCTGAATAACATTACGGATTCATTATTTTCTGAATAATCCATTCACGGAATATTTGCATCGACGGGGTCATTTTTCGGGCTTTCTGCCATGTTAACCAGTAGCCATCATTGCCTGAATAAATATTAAAAGGCCTGACGAGCAGTCCGCGTTTTATTTCCGGTTCAAACATGATATCAGGTGCCAGTGCGACACCACCGGTGATCATGACGGCATCAATAATCAGACGTGATGAATCGAAAACAGGCCCATTAATTCTGCATGAGGGTATGCCTGCTGCCGCAAACCAGTTATCCCACTCGTCATAACGATAAGATCGTAATAATGTCTCACCGATGATATCCGCAGGCTTTGCCAGCTTCTTTGCTGTTTCAGGTCGGCACAATAGCGTCAGCGGTGCATCAAACAGAAGTTCATTATGTGATGATGCCCAGTTGCCAGAACCAAATCTTATAGCGAAATCGACGCCCTCTCCGGCAATGCTTACAACGTTGTTGTTGGTCTGAATACTCAGTTCGATAGCAGGATGTTGCTGCTGGAAATCTTCGATTTTTGGCAGCAGCCAGCCCAGCGCGAAGGTACCCACACAGGATAGTGTAAGAGCCTCCCTGAAGTGCCCGCCTTCGAACTGGCGATAGGCTTTCTCAATACGATGAAATTGTTCTGAAATTTCAGAAAAAAGCAGACGGGCTTCATCGGTTAACTCAAGGCCGCGTGAAAGTCTTTTAAATAACGTCACACCTAATCTTTCTTCGAGCAGCCTGACCTGCTGGCTGACCGCAGCCTGTGAAACGAACAGTTCCATGCCTGCACGAGTGAAGTTGAGGTGACGGGCAGAAGCTTCAAATGCGCGTAAAGCATTAAGCGGGATATCACTTTTCAATGCTGACCCCAGAAAAATTTATGACAGGCATCAATTTATACCGTTTTTTCTCATAGCGAAATTGATTTATTTTGGGGCACATAAATTAAGGGATGCGAAATTCCGCGGGCGTTTTGACTGGCCATGATGTTATTAATCTCAGAATAAGGTGATTCATGATGACAAATTTTAAAGCAAGTCTGACTGGCATATTACTCATCGTAACAGCAGGTTGCTCTGTGTCAGCCTGTGCTGCTTTTAACCAGCAAACCCTGAAAAGCCAGCTTGAAACACTTGAAAGTAAATCAGGAGGAAGACTCGGCGTGGCCGTCATTGATACATCAGATGGTTCGAAATATTCATGGCGTGGCAACGAAAGATTTCCACTCTGCAGCACAAGTAAAGTGATGGTGGTTGCAGCGATATTAAAGAAAAATGAAAGTGACCATCATCTGCTTGATAAGAAAATTCAGATTAATAAAAGTGACATGGCAAACTACAACCCTGTTACCCGGAAGCATATTGGCTCATATATGACTGTCGCTGAGTTAAGTACAGCGGTGCTGCAATACAGCGATAACACCGCGATGAATAAACTCCTCGCCTATCTGGGTAGTCCGCAGCAGGCCACGCAGTTCGCCCGGACAATAGGCGATAAGGATTTTCGTCTGGACAGAAACGAGCCGGGACTTAATACAGCAATCCCGGGGGATACACGTGATACAACGACACCTTCAGCGATGGCTGACTCGCTTAATAAGCTTGTTCTGGGAACCGCCCTTAAAGAAGCGCAGCGAACAAAATTAGCAGAATGGATGAAGGGTAACACGACAGGTTCGGACAGTATTAAAGCGGGCCTTCCGGCTGCATGGGTAGTGGCAGATAAAACCGGCAGTGGTGACTTCGGTACAACCAATGATATTGCCGTCATCTGGCCAAAGAATCACGCTCCCGTCATTCTGACTGCTTATTTCACACAGCACAGTAAAGACGCAACCGCGCGCAGAGACGTCCTGGCAAGCGCGGCAAAACTGGTTGCGGAAGCTATCAGTAAATAATGCTCACACTGAAGAAATCGGCTCAAAAGGAGCCGATTATCTGGCTTCGATCCCCTGAACCCGATAAGGCATCATTCAGACACCTTCACCTGCTATAACTCCGGTCAGAAATATCATCCCGCGTTGATAACAGTTTCACCGAATGAGCCTTTGTCGAGTTGCTCCAGCGCCTGCGGCACTTCAGTTAAACCGAACATTTTATCAATGACGGGTCTGCGTCTGATACCATCCACAGCCCGGACAAGATCCCTAAATGCCCGTCAGTGACCGACACCAATGCCCTGAATAATGGGTGTGATCTTATGCCGGAGGTTGAGTAAAACGGCGCTGCCCCGGACGAGCACTTCGTTCTGCCCGGGCTGAGGGCTCTCCGCTGCCATAAGTTTCAGATTCTGACGACCTGGCTGCTTCAACGTCCAGCGTTTCATTGTGCGAGCTATGATAATTCCTGAGAAGTGAGTAATGCAGGATCATAATTCCAACATTGGCAGTTAAATGACAGTGGCGATAGTATTTCCGTTTATTGGTTCCCTTACGGCAAGAATATGGAAATCGAGATGAACAGTATTCCTGTTTTTGTGACTGCAGCGAAGTCAGTGAGTTTTTCGCAGGCTGCTGAAAAACTGCACGTTACGCGTTCAGCCGTTGCTAAAACTATTTCCCGGCCTGAAGAGAAAAAAGGGTAAAATAGCGGATTTAATCCCTCGAGCCAGATTCATGATGGAAAATATGCAGACAGGCAGAGACATTGCGATGGCTGACGGCGGTATTACCTCACTGCATTACTGGCTTACTGGCTTATACGGGAAGAACGCACCGGGGCAGCCTGATAGAAATATTAAAGCAGGGAACTGGCCTGTCTCTGCGGTATGGCCGCGCACACCTCATCTCACGCTGAAATTCAGACTGGCCGTGGATAAACTGGTGAGTGACTTTCCGGCGATGATGGCATCATTGTGAGTCCGGATATAGCCAGGTGCAGATGCTCAGTTCATCACGATGTGATCAGCGCTGTGGAGCCGGTTATTTTGTTCTCCAGAATGTTAATGATGAGTGCGCGTGGGAAAATCGTTTCTGTTGCGCTTTTGAGTTCTTCCAGCGTCCACCAGTGATAGCCGTGAATAACGTCCATTTCATTGCGACTCCAGCCCGATCGGTTAAGCTCTCCGTTATCTGTATCAATGATAAAGTCACGTTCTTCAGCAAGTACGGTTTCCCCATCTGGCAGCATCATTGTGAAACTCCGGGACGCTATTTCCGATCCGGCGGTGGCTCTGGTCAGGCCGGTTTCTTCAAATAATTCGCGCAAAGCTGCCTGTTCATAGGATTCATTGTGCTCAAGACCTCCACCTGGTGTTGCCCAATATGATTTTCCCTTCAGCGCATCATTTTTATGACAGAAATTAAACAGCAGCACGTGGTTTTGAGGCGATAGAATAATGAGTCGGGATGATGGTCGAATGCGCACAATTCCCCCTTAGTTAAAGGTTAAATACCGGTTTCCGCTATTTATATAAACATAATTGAAGTCTGGTTTCCCCATGAGAACTTTTTCCGCTGTGATTACCTTATCGGATGCCTGCTTTCTGCTCATTATGGATAGCAGGCACGTTACCTCTTTAACATGCTGATTAAAAGGTCATTACCTGAGCATGCAGAATAAAAACGTTGTCTGCCCTGCTCTTCAATTCCTGCCTGCTCTATTCATACAGTGCTGACTTAACCTGAAAACTCAGTATCTGGTGCGGCTAGTGATCAGTCGTGGCAAAGCCGCAGGCGCCGGCCACGATTCCGGTTCAGCAGGCACATTGTTGAGCTGGCGCGGAAATCTGCGCTGACTAGTGGTGAGCCAATCAGGAACTGGCCTGGATCTGCTTTTCTTAGCAAAAATATTGTTTAAACGGGCATAAACAAATGATGCTAAAGGCTTTCAGGCAATGGCTACTGATGAAAATGCGTCTGGTAATGTAGCTCTCCTTTACACTGATCCTTAGTTCTCTGCGGCCCTGAACGTCCTGCCGCAGAAAAGCCTTCTTCTTATTTATTGCTTTACCTGCTTCTGCCTGATCCAGATATGACCGAACTGTGAGTCACATCTTATTTACATAACAAACAAGCTCGCAACACTAGCGTCATCATGAATATCACAGATATAGTAATTTCGTCATGTACAACACGGTTTTACTCTGTAAACCTTACGCGAGACACACTATGTTTGCTGATGAAAAATCCCTGATTAATCGAGAACTTACGTCAGGCAATACTGATTATGCAGTGCGTCCTGCAAACTTTCAGACCTCCATAACTGCTGATAAGGCGGACGGAGGAAGCACGCTTCATAGCGGTATCAGGTCATCACGCGCCCCGGTGAAGATGGGTAGCCCGTCAGGAACGGGCCTGTGTAATGAAAAAGCTGAAGAGGAAGTCATTTTATGATCACCCTGACGCCTGCAGATGTCAGGCAGACATCGATTTTTACCCGCCTGCCCGATCGTTTTCGCTTACCGGATAGCAACAATGCCTGGGCCGTCGCGAATCGCGGGGGACAGCTTACCGACTCGTTCCTTGAAGGGCCGGTCTGGCATCCTTCAGGCTGTCTGTATCTGACCGATATTCCCTATGGCCGCATATTCCGGGTTGATATGACAGGCAACTGGGCGCTCGTCGTACAATATGATGGCGAACCTAATGGCATGAAACTCGCCGATCCGGATACGCTTTTGATTACGGATTATCGTCATGGGATCATGAAACTCTGCCTCAAAACCCAGAGTGTGTCGCCATGGCTGGCTCGCCGTAATAGCGAAAGCTTTCGTGGTGTTAACGATTTAACTACCGACAGCCATGGGAACCTCTATTTCACCGATCAGGGGCAGACAGGGCTACACGATCCCACCGGTCGTGTTTACCGGCTGAGCCAGGACGGACGACTGGATATGCTGCTGGATAACTGCCCAAGCCCGAATGGCCTGGTTCTGTCCCCGGACGAAAAAGTACTTTATGTCGCGATGACGCGCGGCAATGCCATCTGGCGCGTACCGCTTCAGCGTGATGGTTCAGTCAGCAAAGTCAGTCAGTATTTTACCTCACACGGTCCCAGCGGCCCTGATGGACTGGCTATGAACGCCAATGGCGAGTTGCTGATTGCCAACCCAGGTCTGGGTCGCGTCTGGCTGCTTAACGATCTGGCTGAGCCCGCAGAAATTATCACCAGCCCCGCCGGGCGCTCCACGACTAACCTCTGCTTTGGTGGTGAAAGCCTGCAACAGCTCTTTATTACCGAATCAGTCAGCGGCAGCATTCTTACCTGCCCGATGAAAACACCCGGTCATCCATTGCCCTTTATCTCCACCGAATTTCTTTGAGAATCACTCTGCGTTTCTGAACGCAGCGGAGGCACCCATGAATATGCAATCTGTAAGCGCTGACTCACCTGTTAAGACGGAAGCCGTGTCTGAACCCCGTGATGCAATGAATCAAATAGATTTTGACCAAAGTGAACGGGCGGCAGGTAAAGCGTTCCGCCGTATCCTGCCGTTTATTTTCATCTGTTATGTTGTGAGTTATCTGGATCGCACCAACGTCAGTTTCGCTGCTCTCGGCATGAATGCCGATCTGGGGATTACAGCTGAGCAATTCGGGTTCGGGGCCGGGATGTTTTTTATCGGCTATTTCCTGTTTGAGGTGCCAAGTAACCTCATCATGCAAAAGGTGGGCGCTCGCATCTGGATCGCCCGCATCATGATCTCATGGGGAATCATCTCCATGGCGACCGCATTCGTCACCGGGCCCACAAGCTTCGCCTTTGCCCGTTTCTGTCTGGGGGTAGCCGAAGCCGGATTTACACCCGGTATCTATCTGTTCTTCACCTACTGGTTTCCCGGAACATGGCGCGCAAAGATTACGGCAGCCTTTTTAGTTGGCATCCCTGTGGCGAATATCATCGGCGCGCCGTTATCCGGGATGTTGATGCAAATCACCGGGCATGAGCATATCCGTAACTGGCAGTGGTTACTGATGCTGGAAGGTTTCCCGGCGGTTATCCTGGGCATTATCTGCCTGTTCTATCTGAACGACCGTCCGGCAAAGGCAAACTGGTTAACTGATGCGGAAAAAACATTGCTGACCAGGCGGCTGGAAAATGAGCAGCAGAAGATTGAGAAGGCGCACGGTTCCAGCATGCGTGATGCGTTGCGTAATCCCCTGCTTTACCTGCTGGCCTTTATTAACTTCTGCGGCATTGTCGGTTCTATCGGCGTGGGCCTCTGGATGCCGCAAATCATTAAGCAGATGGGCGTCAGTCATACCGCCACCGGTTTCCTCACCGCGTTACCTTATATCTGTGGCGCGGTCGGAATGCTGTTCTGGGCACAGCGTGCCAATGCATCCGGCAACCGCATTCGGTGGATCAGCGCGGCGCTGGTTATTGCTGCTGTTGCACTGGCGTCGAGTGCCATCGTGGATCAACCGGTCATCAAGATGATTGCGCTCTGTTTCACCGTGAGCGGCATTCTGGCTTTCCAGGCTTCATTCTGGGCGCTGCCTTCCGGTTTTCTGACAGGAAGCGCAGCCGCAGGTGGCTTAGCGATGATTGTCTCTGTCGGAAACCTGGGTGGTTTTGTCGGGCCGTCCCTTATTGGCTACATCCGGCAGTCAAGCGGTGAGTTTATGTGGGCGCTGCTGGCGGTTTCCGCTGTGTTACTGGCTGGCGCGCTTGCCGTAGCATTGGTTAAAGATCCCTATCGCAAAGGCGTGTGAAGTGAAGGCGCCCAGGCGCCTTTTAATTCTGGCGGGCTGCTATCTGGCCGGCCTGGAGTGAAGAGCGAATTCTTTTAATATCATTAAACTGCATCACTAAGAATAGCGTCAGGCAAAGGCTGCTCAGGAAAGTAAATATTATGAGCTTGTGATGACTTTGATTTTTCCGGAGACGACCTATACCGTCCTGACGTAAGCCATCACGAACCCATCCCAGCCCTTTTCACCCACAGTCTGAATCGCCGTGGCATCAAGTCGCTTATCCTCAGAAATCATCTCAATAAAATTTCGCAGGCCGATGACATTTGGATCATCACTTTCAGAATCAATAATGCTGCCGCCGCGCACCGTGTTGTCACCCACAATAACGCTACCTGCACGTGATAATCTGATTGCCCATTCCAGATAATGTGGATTATTCACCTTATCGGCGTCGATAAAAATCAGGTCAAAGGGGCCTTTAAGAGTGGGCAGGATATCCAGTGCAGTACCCGTGTGCAGCATCACGCGTTCAGTCAGCCCGGCATTGCTTATATTCTGGCGGGCCACTTGTGCATGATGTTTATTGAACTCAATCGTTGTTACGCTTCCATGTGGCGGCAAAGCCCTGGCCATCCATAGGGTGCTGTAGCCGCCGAGCGTGCCAATTTCCAGAACGCGCACAGCGCGTGACATCTGGATGAAGATGGACAGCATTTTTCCCTGTAGAGCAGAGACATCGTGTGTCGGTAATCCGTGCTTAACGTTGTTATGAAGCGCATTAATCAGCTCAGGTTCCTGTGGTGCGAGTTTTTCAGAAAACCAGGCGTCTACCTGTGCCCATTGATCTGAATCCTGCGAGGGATAGTCAGGGGTTCTCATTAGTAATACTCCTCATCATAAGGACCAATGAAAGCATATACGCTTTTTGTTGCAACTGCCTGACAGCCAGAATCAGGTATGGAGCAGAAACGGGAAGTAATCAGCTTAAAACGGGAGAAAGTTCACCGGACAGAAGTTATTAAAGCTAATCTCATGCATTAAAGCTTCAGCCATTAATCACATGCGACCTGTCACCGCTAAAATAACGCACGACATTATCAAACGCCGTTCTGAAATAGAGCGCATAGCTGGCCTTTTCAACATATCCCAGGTGCGGCGTACAAAGCACGTTCGGCATCTGCAGATAAGGATGGCGGGTGTTATAGATCGGTTCCTCCTCGTAAACATCCAGTGCCGCAAATCCGGGTCGTCCCTGTATCAGGGCATTGTGCAACGCGCCGTCATCAACCAGTTCAGCCCGGCTGGTATTCACAAATAACGCATCAGTTTTCATCAGCGCGAGATCGGCTGGCGTGATGTTGCCTTGCGTCGCAGCCACCAGCCGCTGGTGCACGGTTAACACATCGCTGGTGGCGAAAAATTGCTCACGGCTTTCGGGAACCGTCCATCCGTCTGCTCGTGCCTCTTCCTGCGCACGCAGACTTCCCCATACCTGTACCTGCATGCCAAAAACAGCGGCATAGGACGCGAGACGTTTACCAATTTTTCCATAGCCCAGGATGCCGATCACCTGATTGTGAACCGCAGATCCGATTTCTGTTTGCCAGTGCCCTTCGGCCATTGCATTGACCGAGGAGACAAATTTTCGGCGGGAGGCCATGATCAACAGCCAGGTTAGCTCCGCAGGGGCAACCGGTGAGCCACTCCCTTGCACAATGGCGACACCCGCTCGCGTGCAGGCATCAATATCGACATTTCTCGCCAGCTTACCCGTCTGACTGATCAATTTAAGATGTGGCGTGCGTCGCAGAAAGGCTTCGTCAATAACAGTCCTTTCGCGGATAAGTATCAATGCTTCAGCCGATGACAGCTGTGCATCTGCCATCGGGTCCCTGCTGAGATCGCCCAGTGCAGCGCAGTGAAAGTTGTTATTACCGTGGAGAAAGTCCAGTTTTTGTGTGGCAAACTGATAATCATCCGGGATGACGATATGAATGGTCATTAAGAAACCTCATTATTTGACAGTTGTGCACACATTGAAACTTCAATGATTAACACCTTTATCAGTTTTGCGACTTTGAGACTCATTACCTTTGCTAATATTCATTGTCAGCCTGTATCGTTATTTAACCTGTTTATGTTCAAGACGATTACAGGTAACTTTTTCCCACCCGATCCTTATTCATCTGCTATAAGCTAAGCGACCATTTTGAATGTGGGTCAATACCCGCGTCGGTGTCATGCTATTACGATGTAATGAAAAGTAAGTCGAAGCCGATAACGATAGTGAGTAAGTAGTCTTACTCGCCAACATAAGATATGAACACACAGCGAATGTAATAAAATATTGCCGAATTAACCAGTAAGCCAGCATTGAGATAAGCCGGCATATGAAGTTACTTATCATAATGATTATGCTGAAAAAACATTAAACCAGCATGCGATGGTCGACAGAGTTCGCTAAATTTATAAAGCCTGAATTGCAGAGAAATTTTCGTTAACAGGCTGAAAATCATGTATTTACGGGAATGAAATGAAACCTGGTGTGGAAAATGATGAAACGCGCGAACTTTTGCAGCAGCGTATTAAGCTGGGCGAGTTTCACCCGTTTTTTCAGCCTATAGTTTCTCTGGAAGATTTGCGCGTGATGGGTTTTGAGATGCTCGCGCGGCACATATCCCCGGAGGGTATCATAACGTCTCCTGCAGACTTTATTCCGGCTATGGAGCGAAGTGGTCTGCTCGACGAGCTGATGCTCAGCCTTATGGCACAGGGTTTCAAAGTTGCTGCCACATGGCCAGAACAGCAGTTTTTATCAATGAACGTTTCTCCTTCGCAGCTTGATGGCAGGTATCTTACTGAAATCATAAGGAATACAGCCAGTGAATCTCAGTTCAATCTTGCAAGGTTGAAGATTGAAATAACTGAAACAGCCCTGTTAAATGATATCAATACCGCCCGAACAGAGATTGAAGCCCTGTCAGATATGGGCTGTACGATTGCAATGGATGATTTTGGAACAGGCTATTCCAGCCTCGCCTGGCTGATTCAGTTACCGGTTAATACGCTTAAAATTGACAGCAGTTTTATTCGCTCCATGCTGCACAAAAAAGACAGCCGCAAAATCATCTCCAGTGTCGCCGGTCTGGGCCGGAGCCTTGATATGGATGTGATCGCGGAGGGCGTTGAAACCGAAGAGCAGGCTGAAATGCTCCGGGGTATAGGTTGCCTCTATGCGCAGGGCTATTTGTTCGGGAAACCGGTCTCAGGAGCAGAAAGCTGTCAGATGCTTAATGCCGTACCGGATAAAGGATCTCTGCGGCGGGTTGCGCGTCTTTCCCTCGATCAGCGGGCACATCAGATTTCATCCATGTATGCGATTCCCGGCACGTCTATTTGTTTTCTTAATCCGGAATTGGTGATCGTGGATGCCAGCGACACGTTTGCTGAACGGGTCGGCTGGGCTCCGCAGGATCTCATCCATAAATATATTTATGAAGTTATTCCGTCACAGGCTGAAAAACTGCTCTGGCTGCAGGAATTCCGATTGAAAGGACTCCCTTATCCGCCTTATGAGGTTGTGCTGCCCGACGGTTCGTCCGATCTTGTCATGGTGACCCGGGTGGAAGATGAAGCCAAGGATTTGCTGGGCTTTTGTGTATTTGGTGTGAAAATGAGTGACCGCAAGCGCCATTAAGCTGAACGTTTTTTCAGTGTGATGGCACTCATTAACGATCAACATTGCAGATTACGGTGTTCATATCTCACCTGCGCTTCATATACCATCAGGATTTATCTCTTCAATAAGCATCTCGCCCTGATTATGGATATTACCGACTTTGGCTGAAACAGGGTGCCAGATGAAATCCTGCTCAGGTAAGGCGGCCTCATGGGCAATGTCCTGTGCCCGAAGGGGTGTGGTTTCAGCACTGAGCCATTCGCGTACCGCGTCCGCCCGTAAAACCAGTGGACGGCGGTCATGAATATCGACCATGCCTTTGTTGCTCGCCGCTGTGACGATAACAAATCCCTCATGTCCATGGTCTTTACCGTAAGGCGCCCTGCCGATAGCGGCGAAAAACAGCGGTTCTTTCGCTTTGTGGTGGATAAAATATGGTTGTTTCCTGTCACCCTCACGCTTCCACTCGTACCAGCCATCAGCAGGAACAATGGCTCGTCCCTGCTCCCATAGCGGCTTAAACATACGGCCGGTTGGGGCTGTTTCACTCCGGGCATTGATGAGCGGCTGCTTATTCCACCACTCAGGACCATAGCCCCAGTAAACCGGGTCCAGGTGAAATTCATCATCCCGCTCATTGAGCAGCAGCACTTTAGTGCCTGGCGCAACGTTGAAACGCCCTATCGGTTCCGGATCATAAATGATTTCCTCGGGCTTCATCCCTAATGAGTCAAAGTAATCGTCTCTGCTGCTGTACTGCGCAAACCGTCCACACATAGGCACCTCCTGGCATAAGGATAGACCGGTGTTGATTAAGTCATGATCAAAATATCCACTTTCAGGCTGAAGATATCGCGCCAGCTGTCGAGAATGTAATAAAGGGGATACAGAGAACGGATTAACCAGAGCTGCGACGTGTTCATTTTGTTGATGGCAAGCCAGGTTATACAAACTTGCCTCTCTGCCCCGGACATAATTATCGATTGCTGATCCTGTCGACAGAAGAACGACGTTGAATCGATGTTACTCAGCGACTGCAATGTACAGCACATTATTAAGGAGCTATGTGATGTCAGTTCTTAGTCACAGCGTGATATTTAACCATCAGGAAAATAACAAATGAGCCTCGTTTATATACCTGCTCTCATTCCACTTTTGTTAAAAAAGGAGAATGACAAAGGCAGCCCGCTTACAGAAGAGGAAGTCAGCAGCATCAGGGATAGTGCCACCTGTATCGAAGTGGCAAGCGATGTTGCTTTTACAATGGCGGAATGCCGCGGATACTTTGATATCAACCCTGAAAAGTGCTGGGACGAATGGCGAGCGTACCGGAATGAGCGACTGCGTTCAGCTGGTGACATTCGCTGATTTTATGCACTATTTTTAGTGTCTCACTGACAATGAATTCCCTGCAGCTGACAATAGCGAGAAGCCTGTCCGTGACCAGATCGTATTCATGACTTATGTCAGCCATGCTGACACTCTAAAAACCAGAGCAATTAAACCGTTTTTCGCCGCCAACACGATTTGCTGCTGTTGCGCCAGGAGATCATCACTCATGTCTGCATCTCTGGGGTATTGATGCAGCCATCTGTGTAAGACTTTCTTTCCGCGCGTGGATTAATCAGGCTTTCAATTATTTCAACCCATTCTTTTTCATTCCCGCTAAATTTCCTTCTGAGGTCAGCCGGAGTAAAGCCTGTAATGCCCTTTATCGTGCGTGTAAAAGAAGGCTGGCAGCTAAATCCGTTTTCAACAGCAATTTCCAGAATGCGTTGATTACTTCTGATAAGAATGAAGGTTGAATTGATGACACGACGAATACGAACGTATTCATAAACATTGAGACCGATTAATTGCAGAAATTTTCGTTGGAAATGCCAGATGGAGTAGCCACTCCTGCCGGATATTTTTTCTACCGAAAGGTTTTGATCCAGATGAGACTCTATCCAATGGATCATTTCCTTTATGACTAAAAATACAACCTCATCTCGTAACCCTGGCTGGGATGAGGTGCCTCCGGTGATAAGTATCTCTTTTCCATCAGGCTGCAGTGATGGTATTGAGACATTCAGCATAACTTTGTTGTTGTCCAGGCTGACCCTGACTTTCGGTTTTACCAGGGGAGTACTGTGACGAAAAGCGCGAGGTTTTAATACCAATGGTGCCGCTGCACTCTGTAACATAATGATACCTGTCTGAGAACGTTGCGCTAAGCACAGACGCAGGTTCTGGCCTGCGATGACATTCCGCCTGATGCGCACATTGGATAATGCGAGGATATAAGCTGCCCCGCGCGATCTGAAAACGGTTATTTGCTCACAAAGTCTCTGAACGTTTTCAGCTGACGTGACAGAAACTGGCATGTTGATTCATCCGTCAGGATACCGTCTGTCACCTTGTCACTCACCTCAGCAATCAGGGCTTCAGGTTTATTCAGCATACGCGCATCAAAGTAACCAAGTATCTGACGCAGATGGATCTGCGCACGAATGCCGCCCAGTTTTCCCGGAGAAGCAGACTGAATCAGCACAGGTTTCCCGGCGATGGGCTGAGGTGAAACCCGGGAAAGCCAGTCCAGAGCATTCTTCAATACGCCTGGAATAGAATGATTGTATTCCGGTGTGATAATGATGAGTCCGTCAGCCTTAATAATGCTTTCAGCCATCTTCAGAACTTCTGCGGGAAAGCCCTCGGCTTCAGTATCCATACTGTAATGTGGAAAAAGACCCGGCGAACCCAGACGCTCAAAAATAACGCCTTCAGGTGCCAGTTCAGGCAGCGCGTTGGCAATGGCCGCATTGAATGAACACACACGCAGGCTGCAGTTAAGCGTGACAAATTTCAGAGTATGATTCATGGTTATCCTCAGATTTATACGTTAAATAGCTACATAATCAGAACTGATACACAAGACCGAGGGCCATAATGTCATCTGTTGAAATACCAGCCGCTTGCGAAAAGTCGCTTTTATCTATCAGGTTGAGTTTGTAATCCACGTACGCCAGCATGTTCCGGCTGAACAGGTACGACCCGCCAAAATCAACGAATTTCACCATGTCCTGGTTACTGTAGATTTTGCCGTTATCTGCCTGTCCCAGGTCTTTAGCTCGTGCCTGGTTATAGGCAATAAAGGGCACCCACCCTGAATCAAATGTATACTGTGCAAACACTTCAAAAATATTGGACTGGTTGGCATAGCCGTATACACCTGATCCGGAAACAGTGCCGAACCTGGACGCGTTATAAGCCTGGGTATACATCACTCCTATATACACGTTGTGCGCATCATATTTGAGTGATGCCGAATAAGCTTCCGCCCGGTCACCATTCCCCATAATGCCGTTGCTGTTGTTTTGGTCATGGGTACGATCGGAGTTGGTAAAAGCGCCAACCGCTTTCCACTCATTATTAAAGGCATACGCTACCGACATGCCGTAGCCATCGCCGTTCTGACGGAGAACATTTCGGGTGCCCGGCTCACCTCCTCCATCATTTTTAGCCTGATACTGAAGCGCAATATCCAGACCCTTCATGAGGCCAAAGAAACTGGTATTGCGGTAAGTTGCCAGACTGTTGCCACGACGGAACATAAACTGATCGGTGTTGTAAGTTTGCGCGTCGAATTCAGGCTGCATATCTGTCTGGCTCAGCGCGTCATACAACACGCCAGCGTTGCGGCCATAATCAAACGAACCGTAGCTTCCTGCTTTAATCCCGGCGAAGCCCAGGCGGGTAATCATTGAATTAACGTCATTTTCAGGCTGACTGGCATTGAACTGACTCTGCCACTGACCATAACCGGTCAGGAGATCGGAAATCTGACTCTGCCCTTTTAAACCGATACGTACATACGACTGGTCCCCGTCCTGGCTTTTATCTTTACTGAAGTAATGCAACCCAGACACCAGACCATAGAGATCAAGTTTGTTGCCGTCTTTATTATAAATTTCGGTAGCATATACAGATTCTGTTAAAAATGCGCTAAACACTGACAGTACTAAATACTTCCTTTTCATTTACCCCTCATCTGGATAATTCAAAGATGAATCGACAAGTCGAAAATAAAAAACATCGACCTTTAAATATTTCCAATTACCCATGCCAGCCCGTTATTACTGTCCCCTTAAGTTTCACAGGAGCAGTAATTCTCAAAGCAAAAGAATTTTATTGGCAATAATAATATGAAACACTAAAAAACATGCCTGGCAGTTACATAGACTTTTTTATGTAGAAAAGCGTCACACCCGCATCACAAGTCATTGTAAATTTCATTTTTTATTCTTTCAAAAAAAACCCATCCATAATCCCTGTGGATTTCTCCTGTCAGTGCTTTGAATATTACTTCACGCCCTAAACACGTTTTACGAAAAATTGTTGGCGCAATTTTAAAGTAAAATTTAAATGTCCGACTGAAATTTTGCTGACTGGAAAAACCGTTTTCGATCGCAATGTCAATGATTTCCTTGTCACTGAAAGCAACTGAAAAGGCCGATCTGACAATTCGTCTGATACGGATATAAGTCGCCAGATTAATTCCCGTCTGCTTGCGGAATACCCGCTGAAAGTGCCAGTGCCCATAGCCACTGCGTTCAGTTACGTTTCTGACTCTGATCGACTCATCAGACAGGTTTGCTTCAATCCATGGAATAATATCCTGGATTACGGCTCCCATTATCTTGCTACGTGCCGTTTCAATCTTCTGATCGGTGTTAACGGTTTCCATCCATTTTCTCATTAACGTCACTTTTCAGAGAGACCTGCACACAACAGTTAAGCGGGTGTGCCTGCTCATCATTTATGGAAATATTATCCTGTAGTTTCTATAAAAGTGTAAGTTATACATAGGGATAGTTATACCAACAGATAGTTATACTTAGGGATAATTGCTAAAGCTTTGATCATGACAACTATCGTGTCAGAAGCAATTATTGTTTATAAAAAACCAAAAAATGCTTATAGACATCACTTTTACTCCAGAAACGGGCTGTAAAGTTCAACTACTGAAAATAATAAAATTCATTCACCATCCAAACTTTTAAAGCACTACCTCTATTAAAAACCGAACCCTTTTCAACAATGAAATCAATATATTCATATTCTATTTTATTCATTACAAAGAACGGCTTTTGCTATCACAGCTATACGCATAACACTCGTTCGTTTCAGACGAACTGTCTGATATTAAACATCTCAATTGCGGGACAGGCCATGAATACCCTGAGAAATATTGTTGATGCTTACGCATTTACGCTCGTTTCGCTCGCAGGATTCGCGCAGAGTGTGACGGCCAGTGGCATAACGCTGGATGAGGCCTGGGCACAGACTGCTATAAAAGCGAAACAGGCGGGTTCGTCATACAAAATAACCAGTGCGCGTCTGACTAACGGCACTGACAGGTCAGCTGAGCGGGTAAAATGATTTTACAGGCTGGCAGAGAGATTGAGGTCTGTGGCCAGCAGAGGAGAACAAGTCGTTGCAGACTGCAACGACTCTTTAGTGGCACGTCCACCCGATTATCTTTTCGGAAGACGTTTCAGGTGTGAATCAGTGCTCCAGAGGCAAGGTAAACCAGAACCGGCTGCCCCCTTCCGGACGATTTTCCGCGTACAGTCCACCGCCATGACGTTTAATTATTTCGTGACTGATGGTCAGTCCCATTCCCATACCTTCCGATTTCGTTGTGTAGAACGAGTCGAAGATTTTACCTATTACCTGATCCGACAGGCCTGTACCATTATCCGTCACATCAAGGCGAATCATGTCTGGTACCGGATGAGAGGACGTGATTCTCAGATTACGGAGACCTGAATTTTCCGTCATCGCTTCAATGGCGTTAATGACCAGATTTAGCATAACCTGCTGAATCTGCACGCTCTCACAAAAAATTTCATCATTCTGCGCCGCCAGGTCCAGTTCAAGTGTTACCGAGCGACGCTCAAGTTCCAGACGCGACAGTATAATAATGTCCCGTGCAATATGATGAAGTTTTGCTGGCGCGAAATCGGTTATCTGATTGCGGGTCAGCGCCTGCAGGCCGCGGATGATATTCCCTGCCCGCTGTCCTTCACGGATAATTTCATCCAGACTCAGATTCGCATTTTCCAGGTTCGCTGGATCTCGCTTCAGCCACCGCTGACTGGCACCGGCATTAGCTACGATTGACATCAGCGGCTGAGTGATTTCATGCGCGATAGACGAGGTGAGTTGACCGACTGTAGTGGCGCGCGCTACACGGGCGAGGTCCGCCTGCGCAATTCTGACCGCATCCTCGGCCTGTCGCTGTGCGGTTATGTCAGTGAGCGTGCCAAAATATTCAGCGACTTCCGGCCAGTTTTCATTGGGCTCACCGATTCCTTTAATATACCGGCACTCTCCATCATCACGAACAATGCGAAACTCAGCCTGCATTACTTCACCTTTGCGTGCCCAGGAGTCAATTTGTGCACTCAGGCAGGGAAGATCGTCCGGATGCACCCGGCTTTGAAACTCGGCCATTGAAGTGGTTATTTGATTATCAGGCAGCCCCATAATGCGCTTATATTCATCCGAGATGTACTGGATGTCGGGTCCGATGTGCCAGTGCCATGTACCGGTATTGCTGATTTTTTCACCGAGCATCAGCGATGTCTGACTGGCCCGAAGCTGTTTTTCAATTTTCCGACGCTGAATGTTTTCTTCAAGCAGTTCGGCATATAATCGCGCTGTCTCCAGTGAGACGGCCGCCTGGGCACCCAGCATCGAAACGACCCGGGAGTGGTCGGCCGTAAACACATCCGGCATCACTCTATTTTCCAGATAGAGTACCCCAACCATTTGTGCCTGACGGAACATCGGCACACACATTACCGCCGCTCCCGAGGCGATCAGATAGTTATCCTGGCTGAACGGGCTGAACACATCAGGTTTCCCGGTACGTATCTCCTGACCGGTACGAATAACCGCCGACAGAACCGAAAGTGGCAGGTCGGTAGCAACCGGCAATTCCTGGACAATTTTTACCTTTACGCCATCAGCCGTCGTGGAAGCTTTGGCCTGTATTTCCGGAATGTTTCCGTCAATCAGACGTATCAGCATGCAGTGTTGAGCGCCGGCTCTTTCAACCAGCATCATCATCAATATGTGGATCAGCCGGTCCAGATTGATCTCTTCCGTCAGCGCACGCATAACGGTCACCATGCTTTGCAGATCGCCGATAACCGCACTTTGTTCAAACGAAACGGTATTCAGCGCCATCTGAGTAGAATGACTTGCAAGCGCTGGGTACTGCGTCTCCAACTGATGAACTTTTGCACCTGCCCCCCAGCGATCCCATGCGGCTATAGCTCCCTTGATATAGCCATCTCCGGCAAACGGCATATTTCTGGCATATACCATACGTGCAGCAAGTTCGCAGGCCAGTGCATTAATATGTGGAAACTGACTGTCACGTGACAACGTAATAGTCTTTTCAAACAGTTCAAAAGCCTCTGTTGTATCGCCTTCCAGCCGATACAGCTCTGCGCGTAGCAGTGCTTCTTTGTCTGCAAAAGTTTTGGCATTTTCGTTTGACCAGGTCACGATGCGGTCAAGGTGAGATTGCAGACGCTGGCGTAATTCCTCCGTCATAGTTCCCGCTTTTAGCGGTATTGTGAGCGAAAGTGCGCTGTAGAGATGATAATCAAGCATATGCACATGCCCGGGAATAAGCACAGTGAAAGGTTCTGCTTCTTTAAACCAGCGACAGGCTGCGGAATATTCACATGCAAAAAAATGTGCCATCGCTTTATAAAGTCGAGACCAGAACTGCATCAGGTACATCGGCTCAACGGCCTCTTCAGGCTTCACCACGTCCAGTGAGGGAGGCAAAAAATTATCACCGCTGAACGTGCCACTACGCGGCTTTTTCAGGAAGAGAACATAGTCAAGCTGCATACCGAGAATCACTTCCACATCCCGGTATTGTGCCTTTCTGACATACAACATGCCGCGAGTGATTGAGGTGTGCACACTATCAAGATGATCGCCACGGGCCAGACAGTTCATCACAAGATGACGCAGCGCCAGACAGGCAGACGTCCTGTCGCCAGTTTCAACGCCAACGTCAAACGTGGCTTTCGCGCGCTCAATAGCATAGCTCAGCGGCATCGTCCAGACGCTGACCTGATCGAGCGGCAACAATGTGCGAGCCTTAAAGCTAACAAAATCATGTTTATAAACCAGCTCGCGAGCCAGCAAGGTGCTGGAAAAGCCACGGCTATACTCATCATATTGATCGCCACATACCACGCCATACCAGGAGAGTGCCAGCGTGGAGGCGCCCGTCAGACCATGCGCCATCGACAGATGCAGTAGCCGGCACAGGATCATAAAATGCAGGCGGGGATTTATAAACGCAGCAAAGGTACTGGCGCTTGCAAGCAGGTTCATGACGGCTTCGGTATTTCTACACTTAACCAGACCGAGTGACCGAAAACGGGCATAAGGGTTTTTGCCTACGTCTTCCTTGAGTATGATTCGCGCCGCATCGCACGCTTTTTGGGTGGGATTACGATTCAGGTGAATGCCAAAAACCGCTAACCAGGCGAGCGCCGTTTCAAGCGCAAGCTTGCTGTCCGACTGACGCATATGGATCTCTGCAATCAGGCAGGCCGCCTCGGCTTTATCTGCAACCTCACCGGGTGATGAATGGATTCGTGCACTTAGTTCCAAGGCGCTTGCAAGGTTGCCGTTGAGAAATTCGCTCTCAGCCTCTTCAAGCAAATACTCACTGGCCTGGGTATTAACGGCATCCTTATTAAGTAAACGGACGGCCCGGATATAGCGCAGTGCCGATACGTAATCGCCGCTCGTTTTAGCACGCCGACAGGCCCGAAGCAGCAACTGACAGAAGCCGTCAGAGTCGTGCGACAGAAGAGACAGGTTTTTCACCGACAGCAGGTAATGGGCTGCGCTGAACAGCAAGGCGCTGGTAACATCCCGTGCAGACTCCCGCATGTAGTACAGGGTCGCATCGTAATGAAAAGCGTCTTTGTCCTGGTCCTCAAAAAGGTTGATCGCTGCCTCATGCATACTATCGTGCATGAATGCATAAGCTGTCTTATTCAATAAGATAAACCGGGCCGTTACGGCGGGCAGCAGTGACTGGATAATATCCCCGACTGGCACCGATATTATTTCACTGAGCACGTTCAGTTCCCCCTTACTGCCAAGGGAGGCAATTTGCCCCAGCAATTTACGGGTCCGCAGAGGAAGCGATGAGAAATTCTGTAAAACACTGGCCGCTACGTTTGCCGTGTAGTGGCTGTTTTTAATTGCCTGCGAGTCATAAGCCCATCGAGAAGGGGCGTTGTAGATAATCAAACCCTCGCTTACCGCCTGTCGAAAAAACTCATGGGTGGCAAGTGGATTGCCTGCCGTTTTTTCATGAATCAGTTGCGCAAGTTCAGCTGTCGCGATACTGCTGGTATGAAAACGACCCGCCAGCCAGTCTGCAATACTTTTTTCGGACAGAGGTTCGGGTGAGATAGCATTCATGCGCTCTGCGCTGTCCCGGATACGTTTCAGACTGGCAGCAATCGTTGGACAAGGCAATGTCACGCTATCCCGGTATGAGATGACCAGCAGTAGCGAAATATCTTCATTTAGGCTGAGTAAATTCGGCAACAGATGTAAGGTGGCCTGATCTGCCCAGTGCACATCATCAATCAGGAAAACCAGCGGACGGCCCGGTGCAGTAAAGGCCTTAATAAGGCTGCAGGCCACCAGATTAAAACGTTCTTTAGCGTCCTGGATATGCGAATGTGTCTGCACCGACGCAGTCTGATTAAGCAGAATACCCAGCTCGGGGACCAGGTTGATAGCCAGCCCGGCATACTCACCCAGAATGCGCGCGATGTGCGTTTGCCAGCGCGTCATTTCCTGTATCGGAAGTCCCAGCACATGCAGCGCCAGCGACCTGAAGGCAGAAGTGAAGACGGCATACGGTAAAACTGGGGAATGCTGGTCTGCCTTCACAAGGGTGATCAGTGCTTTTTTATTCCGTAACAGCTTAAGCGACGAAGCTAAAAGAGACGATTTGCCTGATCCCGGTACGCCACTGATAGCAACCAGACTGGTTTTATTGCTGCGGCTGACTTCATCAAACGCGGACAGAATATCAGTGGCCTGAGAATGATCAGTAAACAGCGTATCGCCGGAGTAATTCTCCGGCTGCGCATCCTGCATTCCCAGGGCGAAAGGTTCAATAATGCCATCCGGCATCAGGGTAGTGGCACAGCGACGAAGATCGGCCAGTACTCCGTCTGCCGTTTGATAGCGATACTCGGGAGATTTGTTCAGTAGTTTCAGGATAATTGAGGACAGCACCGCTGATACGTCTTTACGGATCAGGTGAGGCGGAGGCGCTTCGGAAGCAATATGGTGATGCACCCATTCAGCATGACCTCCGTCACCATTGCCATAAGGCAGTTTTCCAGTTAGCTGCTCATACAGCACAATGCCAAGACTGTAGAGATCGCTGACGCGGCTGACGGGATGTGAAGAACGGGAGGTATGCTCAGGAGACATATAGGCAAGCGTGCCTCCCGAGACCGGCAGGCGCGACTGCTGAAGGTGATCGTTATGAACCGCTGACAGGCCAAACCCGCCAAGAAGAACATTGCCATCATCACTGAAGAAAAAGTTTGCGGGCTTAATATTCCCATGCACCAGCCCATTCTGATGCGCCAGGCTTAACGTGGTGCAGAGTCTGATAGCATAGTTCAGGAAGTCCGGAATACCGCCTGGGGGCATGCAGAGCACTTCCGCCATCGTCCGGTAATTGAATGTGCGATAAATCAGGGCATAACGACCCTGATAATGCGTCTGTTTCTGTGGCTTAAGTGACCACGTATCCGAGAGCCTGCAACGAAGAGCAAATTCGTTTTTGAGCAACTGCGTGATCTGAGATATTGACTCTTCATTACCCGCAGTAGCCAGGACAAACGTCTCGCCGCTGATAGCATGATGGCCCAGGAGCCAGTCAATATTTCCCTCCTGCGCCAGCGGACTGAAGGTCACATCCTCAGACAACACAATTTCATCATCATGCGATGAGCAGAATGTTTCTGGCGAAGCACTCATGGATGTGCGCCCTTTAAGGAGAACACCTGTCGGATATGTTCAAACAAGGTATCGATGTCGATTGGCTTGGGCAGATAAGCAACAGCGCCCAGGTTGATGGCATACCGTAATGTGCTTTCATCTCCGTTGCCGGAAATAATAATACCCGGCGGGTTTTTAATCCGCCGGGTTAAATTGATGAAAAGCTCAAATCCATTCATGCCCTTCAGCTGAACATCAATGATAAAGAGCGAGGCATTTGCCATCGCGGCTTCATCACCAAGAAGAGATTCTGCCGATTCAAAGGCTTCAGTTTGATAGCCTTCAGATCGAAGCAAATTGGTTAAACCACTGCGGACAGAACGTTCGTCATCGATGACGACAATACGCTGCGACAGCTGCATGCTGTATTCCTTAAATAAAGCTCAGGCCTGTATCAGGTACATTCTTAGGGGGTTTTATCACCTGAGGGCGGAGGGTTATCACCGATCTTATGGTGATATTCGTGACGAAACCAGTGCAGGTTGACTGGCTGACGTTTTATCAGTCGCTTAACCAGCGGGATAAGATGCTCACCAATCTGCATACCAAGCAGGCCAGCCAGCGCAATGATTGGTGGTGCAGGCGAGTTAACGCCCAGCACCGCGTAAATCAGACCAGCAAGTATACCGACAGCCAGTGAAACAGAATACGTTTTCAGCATATTCAGCCCGCCTGTTTAGCAACGGATGGCGGTAAGACGGCTTGCAGCACTACAATTGACTGAGTCTGGTCCTGCGATGGAACCCAGGCTGAAACCTCATTGTTAAACAACTTACCGCCCAGTGTACTGCCTGTCACCATGCCCAGCAGTCCAACCAACGCCACCGCCGGAGGCGCGGGCGACAGCACTTTTAACAGCGAATAAACCAGACCAATCAGCGCGCCCGCAGCCAAAGAAATGAATAAAGGACTCACAGGCCCTCCTTTTTAAAATAATTGTCCGCCCCGGTAGACGGACAATTGAAAGCAGATTAACGAACTTTCGCAGGAAGCGGCGCGAGGGTGCGGTGCTCGGTTTTCTGACGTGATGGTGCCTTATGTACCATGGTGTAAGCATAATCAACACCGATGCCGTAAGCACCGGAGTGCTCTTTCGCAATATCCATTACTGCGGTATAGGTATCTTTGTGTGCCCAGTCACGCTGCCACTCCAGCATTACCTGCTGCCAGGTTACCGGGATCACGCCTGCCTGAATCATGCGCTGCATGGCATAGTCGTGAGCTTCTTTGGTCGTGCCACCAGATGCATCCGCCACCATGTAGATTTCATAGTCGCCTTCCAGCATTGCACACAGTGCAAACGTGTTATTGCAGACTTCAGTCCAAAGACCTGATACCACAACCTTTTTCTTACCATTAGCTGCCAGTGCATCACGGACTTTCTGGTCATCCCAGGAATTCATTGAAGTACGTTCAAGGATGTCCTGACCTGGAAACACGTCCAGCAGCTCAGGGAAAGTGTTACCGGAGAAACTTTCGGTCTCAACGGTGGTCAGCACAGTCGGGATATTGAAAACTTTGGCCGCTTTAGCCAGCGCAACGACGTTGTTTTTCAGCACCTGACGGTCAATTGACTGAACGCCAAAAGCCATTTGTGGTTGCTGGTCGATAAAGATGATCTGGCAGTTCTGCGGCGTCAGTACTTCAAGTTTACGATTGGTCATGTCATAGCCCATTGCGGTTGATATTGTTAAGTTCCGTGAAACGTTGAGACGGCGTCTATCGACTGCCTCCCTGACAACCGGTTAGCGTCATCATTTGTCGCTGCCCCAGTGGATAATTGTCCAGGCGCAGTGTAGGAACCTTTTAATTTTCAGACTATTATCTTTAGATATAACTATACGAAAGTATACTTATCCCTTTGTATAACTAGACCTTCTTAAGATCTCCTAATCATAATTCTGCCTTCAAATGTCCTGCTGTCATAGCAGGGCAATCAGAATCCGGGCTCTATATGAATGCTACGGACAACTCATCTCAGGAGATGCAATGGTTGCCCCTGGCAAAGCCGACGTCATTCTTACCAATGGTCGATTTCATACCGTCGATCGTGCAAATCCCGTCGCCGATGCAGTCGCCATCCGCGATGGCAAGTTTCTTGTAGCAGGCAGTCTGGCTGACGTTATGCAGCATCACGGTGAAGGCACTAAGGTCATCGACCTGAAAGGGCATACCGCTATTCCTGGTCTGAATGACTCACATCTGCATCTGATTCGTGGTGGGCTGAATTACAACCTTGAACTGCGCTGGGAAGGGGTTCCTTCTGTCTTTGATGCACTCCGTATGCTGAAAGAGCAGGCACTGCGTACCCCTTCTCCGCAGTGGGTGCGCGTGGTGGGTGGGTGGACTGAGTTCCAGTTTGCTGAGCGCCGTATGCCGACACTGGATGAAATCAATGAAGCTGCGCCGGATACACCTGTTTTCGTACTTCACCTGTATGATCGCGCCCTGCTCAACCGTGCCGCGCTGAAAGTCGTGGGCTATACCAGAGACACCCCTAATCCCCCGGGTGGCGAGATCCAACGTGACAGCAACGGTAACCCGACCGGCATGCTGATTGCCCGTCCGAATGCCATGATCCTTTACTCCACGCTGGCAAAAGGCCCTAAATTACCCCTCGAGCAGCAGGTGAACTCTACTCGTCAGTTTATGCGTGAACTGAACCGCCTTGGCCTCACCAGTGCGATTGATGCAGGCGGCGGCTTCCAGAATTACCCGGACGACTACGAAGTCATCGCCGAATTGCATCAGAAAAATCAGATGACGATCCGTATCGCTTACAACCTGTTTACGCAGCGACCCGGTCATGAACTGGAAGATCTTGAAAAGTGGACGGATATGCTTACTCCGGGCCAGGGAAGCGACTATTTTCGCCACAACGGAGCCGGTGAGATGCTGGTATTCTCCGCTGCCGACTTCGAAGACTTCCTTGAGCCGCGTCCAGACCTGGCGCCGGGCATGGAGGATGAACTGGAACGTGTTGTACGCCATCTGGTCGAGCACCGCTGGCCATTCCGGCTTCATGCCACCTATGATGAATCCATCAGTCGCATGCTGGACGTATTCGAGAAGGTGAATCGTGACATTCCGTTTAACGGCCTGTACTGGTTCTTCGACCACGCTGAAACAGTGACTCAGCGTAATATTGACCGAATAAAAGAGCTGGGTGGCGGTATTGCCGTACAGCACCGTATGGCGTTCCAAGGCGAATATTTTGCTGAGCGTTACGGCATTGAAGCGACCCGTCATACGCCACCCGTGGCGCGGATGCTGGAAACCGGCGTCCCGGTGGGTCTCGGAACCGATGCAACACGCGTTGCCAGCTATAACCCATGGACTGCACTTTACTGGCTGGTCTCTGGCCGCACCGTTGGCGGGATGCAGATGTATGACGTTAACACCCGCCTCGACCGAGAGACCGCGCTGATGTTATGGACTCAGGGCAGCGCGTGGTTCTCCAGCGAACAGGGTAAAAAAGGCCAGATGATTGCCGGCCAGCTGGCGGACATGGTGGTGCTGAGCAAAGATTATTTCAGCGTTCCGGAAGAAGAGATTAAAGGTATTGAGTCAGTGCTGACTCTGGTAGACGGAAATATCGTCTATGCCGCAGGCTCTTTCAACAGTGAAGCGCCTCCGTCAATTCCAGTGCTGCCAGAGTGGTCACCTGTGGTGAAAGTGCCGGGTCACTATCGCAGTGCACCGCCAACTGCGCAAACCCGTGTGGGCATGCAACAGATGGCTCATCAGTGCAGCGGCCCGTGCGGTGTGCATAGCCACTCACACGATATCGCACGCGGCGCCAACATGCCGGTATCCGAGGAGAATGCCTTCTGGGGCGCACTCGGCTGCAGTTGCTTCACGTTCTGATCAATATATAGAAGATATTCTCTAAGCCGCCCCACATTGCTGCGGGGCTGTTCTTCATGCGCCTTAGCGGCTGCCTGCTGTTGCTGCTCGTACATAGCCTGCCAAAAGTGTTTCATTCCAGTGAAGAATTAACGCATATCGAGGATCCGTTTGGCCTCGGTCCCTGTATGAGCCTGCTTCCGGCTATATTTGCCAGGGGAATCTTTCCAATTTTATTCTGATCGGGGTGTTCACCCGAATTGTCTGGCTGCCGATCCCCGGCTCATCTGCTGATGAGCATAACCAGCCATGATCGCCGCGTTCGCAGGCGTTCCAGCGTCTTTGTTTGATCATAATATCCCTCTCTGTTGATAATTTTTTGGGGCGCGCAGTCGATGCCGATCAGCCAAAATTAACGCAATCACAAACGACCATGCATGACATTAAAATTGCATTACTTTCTCAATAAAGTGGACAATGGATTGACTGTTTAAAGAAGATTGAATGCAAAAATGAATCACAATAAGTTAGTCAATTTTTTTGACTTACTTCAGCATGATAATGATATTTTCATGGCAGGTCCGAATGCTTAATATGTATTTCATCGAGACAGAACATTAACTTAATACAAATACACATTGAGGATTCACCATGAAAACCATCAGGATTTTTGCAAGTATTATGGCACTGTCACTGTTTTCGACTGTTAGCGTCGCTCAAACCGTGACAGCGACAGCTTCTACACTGGACGGTGCGGAAGCGCAGATTGCAGCCAAAGCTAAAATGGCGGGTGCCGGCTACAGTATTACAGAGGCTTATGCAGGGAATCAGGTTCATATGACAGCGAGTCTGATTAAATAAAAATTGTCGAAAATAAGTTATTGAGAAGGGCTGCCTTTGGACAGCCCTTTTAATTATTTTATAAGACATCCTCACGATATTTACTCGTAAAACTTATTCTGAGAAAATAATAACTGCAAAAGTGCTTATTCTTTTACAATTCATTCAGAATGGGCATAATGCGTGACCCCACAACTTCTTCAATCCACTCAGCAGCCTGAAGAACTTTATTATCCTGACCCGGAGCTGCGTAGAGCGTGATACCGAACGCTAAACCGTCTGCATCCTTACCTGCCGGAACCGCAACTACAGGCGCACCCGCTTTACCCGTGCATTTTGCTGCAGCGGACATGGGAGAAAGGAGGATGTCAGCCTGACCTGACTTTAGCGCCGCAACGATACCGGCATCCAGGCTCAGAACACGATCATGACGCCGGTCACGGATATATTGCTCCGAATGCAGATCCGGTGCGGAATCCGATGCTTCAAGCAATGATTGTCCATAAGGAATATTTTCCGGGTGCATTTCGTTCCAGGCGATAATATCTTTCACTGATGTCATGCCGCAGGGTGCAAGCGTTTGCAGCAGGCTGTTCAGGCTTTCACGAAATTCAACACGAAAAACAGATGAACGAACATCTTTTAACTGTTCCGCAGATGGCAGGTCACAGGGGTCCACGATCGTAGCTCCGGCTTGTGATAGTGCATCAAGCAGTCTGGTGAAAATTTCCTGATTGCTTTCTGTAATGACATTATCGGCTACAGCACGTCTTGGTATGCCTATTCTGAGCCTGGTTAATGGTGTTAACGCACCACGTTCTGTTTCTGCAGCATTTTCTTCCAGCGTCACGGTATCTTTCATGTCAGCCCCCGCAATCGCCTCATAAATTAGCCGTGCATCGCCTACTGTACGCGACAGGGGTCCCGGTGAATCCTGGCTGGGAACCAGCGGAATAAATCCATGACGGCTGACACGTCCTACCGTTGGTTTAAAGCCGACAATAGAACTGTGGACTGCTGGCGTCTGAATAGAATTTTGCGTTTCTGAACCGATGGCAAAAGCACATAAGCCTGCACTAACGGCGGCCGCAGAACCAATACTTGAACCCTGTCCACGGTCATAACGGGTGCCCAACGGATTTCGGACCCGGCCTCCGGCGCCACTGTATTCAGACGGCATCGTGTCCGATACAAAATCAGCAAACTCTGTCAGGTTAGTCTTACCCAGCAGCACCGCACCCGCCTCTCGCAGGCGCGTCACTATAGTCGCTTCATAAGGTGGAAGAAATTCAGCCAGCGCACAAGAACCTGCTGATGCAAAGCAGCCATCAGTAGTAAACGCATTATCCTTGATAAGATAGGGAACACCGTGCAACGGACCTCTTGAACGCCCTTGTGCCAGCTCAAGATCTGCACGCTTCGCTTCTTCCCGGGCCAACGGTGAGACACTTCTGACCGCGTTAATGCCATTTTCTCCCTGATTCAACCGGTCAATACGGCTGAGATACCATTCTGTTGCTTCAAGTGACGTTAATTCTCCGGCATTAATAGCTGCCCCGATATCTTTCGCTGAACCCGAAGTAAGGAGAGATGAGTTTTTCATGTTATGGCGTTCCAGGGTAAGTGTCACAGGCGAACAAATTACATGAAGGGTGTAAATCTGATTTGACAATTACCCGCATCAAGGCAACAGAATAAGAACTTTCAGTTATATTTACAGCCTTGAAAGCTTTTGTCTCTGAGTTATCGAAACCAGCCTGATAAGCAGAGAAGCCAATAGCCCAGTTAAGTATGCAAGAATAATCGTGGCACCCTGTCGCCAATTCAGCTAATGACCTGCGACGCGAATCTTTTCAGGGCAGGCCCATCCAGTCGGTAACGTACCCATTCATTCAGGGCAAGCGCATCAATACTGTTGTAAAAATCTTTGGCTGTTTTATCCCACTCAAGCGCATTCCATTCTATGCGGCTACAGCCTCTGTTTACTGCAAGTTGCGCGATAAACTGAAGCATAGCCTTGCCCGCTCCCTGCCCCCGATAGTCTGGCGTAAAGTAAAGATCATCCAGATTCAGACTCTTCCGGCCGAGCCAGGTTGAAAAGCTGAGAGAAACAACAGCATATCCAGCGATAATGCCCTGAATTTCGCAAATATACGCTTCTGCATTGGTATCATCAGAGAATAGGTTGGTTCTTATTTCTTCAACACCAGGAATGACCTCCGGTGGCACTTCACGATATACGGATAATCCGTTAATCATATTATAAATATTTTCAGCATCATCCGGGACTACTTTCCGAAAAACAACACTCATAAGCGTGTCTCTGCCATGCAGGATTTGAAGGCAGCTATGATAAGCGGTATTGTTAAATGAATTAAGTGCAATAAAATCAACGGCAGGTGAATTTCATGCATCATGTACTTCGGCGTCTTGACCTCAATCTTTTACCGGTTTTCGATGCGGTATACCGACATCGCTCAGTCCGGCAGGCCGCAGTTGAACTGTCCATGAGCACGTCTGCACTCAGCCATGCCCTGACACGACTCCGTGAATTCTTAAAAGATCCCCTGTTTTATCGTGAGGGGCACAGGATGTGTCCAAGCGTTTATGCTGAAGAACTTGCGCCACACATTGCAGCATCCCTGTGTGCACTCAATCATCTACTCAGCCCGGTTAAGACATTCGAACCATTAAACAGTAGTGAGTGTTTTCGTATAGCTGTGACGGACTATACCGCTTTCTGCATATTTCCAGTTCTGATGGGTGAAATTGAAAAGATGGCCCCTCATATACAGTTTGAACTCTGCCATTTGCCGAACAATCCGGCGCTGAATGAATTACTCGCGGGTGAAGTAGATCTTGCCCTGAGCTTCAGTGAACCGGATGATGTGAGACATCAGGATCTTGATGAGCTGGAACTGTTCAGCGATGAATTCAATGTCATCAGCAACAGTCGTCGCAGGAGTCTGACTCTGGATGAATATCTTGCTGCCGGACATCTCGTTGTCACCCCGTGGAATGAGAAAAAAGGGTTGCTAGACACCCACCTTCGACATCTCGGGCTGGAACGCCGCATCGTTCTTAAAACCCCCTCCATGCTGAGCTCACCTTACATCATCGCCGGGAGTGATTTGCTGATGGCAATACCTTCATTTGTCGCGGGAAAGATTGCTGAGATGGCACAGGTAAATATCTTCAAATTACCTTTCTACGCTCCGCCCTTTACGGTAAAAATATTTTCACATAAGCGGAGTGGTAAAAAATCTTCTACAGACTGGCTTAAAGACGTTATTTCCAATAGTCTGAAAATAAAATAAAAATGCTGTTCAGATTATTAAAAAATCAGGATTACAGGCAGACATGTAAGATAAGGATTATTTTCGGCATGCAGAATTCGCAGAACAGTTCTGGAAGCATAAATAAAAATCAGCATTGATAACAGACCATACGCTGTTTTCATTTGAAGATAAAATAACTGCGTTCTGATGAATGAAAATGGAAACTTATGAATACTTCAAAGTTCAGACCTTAGCTCTGTGAATAATGCGCGTTATTGAGCCTCTGATTTTGGCTAATCGCGGATTCTGCACATTATGATGCCTGTCGCCCTGACCCATGCCGCGAATCTCAGGATTTTATAGGACGCAGCAGGTCTTTCATTAATATTTTGCTGTAGCACTCAGATTGTCGCTCATCTGTCAGCCATATAATAATTTTGAGCCCCTGTGCACACATCTGTGTGGCTATGCTCAGAGGACCGGAGTGTATATAACGCAGTGAAATTTACCAATTACGCCTTTCTTGTACTGAAGCTGATTCTGGTGGCCAGAGAGGCGTCTGGCCATGCTTTGCTTTATTTCAAAAGCTTGATCAACTTGTTAATAGATGTTCTGGTCCTTTTAGGCCTCACAGGGGCCATCGCAGTGAGCGGGTATTAACGTACCGGCACAAATAGAGCGGGACATTTCTTCAGGCTCTGCACGGGAGGCTATGTTTGAGCAGATTCGGTTGCGGGATCCCGTATGTGAATCTGAACCGTGGTCTTATCTTACGCTGCTGGCAGCACTGGTCACTGCTCATCACCAGGAGGACATTAGCCGCATGAGATTCTCCGACGCGCGGTATGGCAGACTGTTTATGACGTGGAGTAAGAAAGGCCGTAATCTCGCCCCCTCCGTCGATCTAAAGCTGCCCGATATCGGTATGACACTGAACAACGTTATTGAGCTATGCCGTCGGAATGATTCTTTACAGCACTTCATCTATTCAGTTAAACGACGTTGCGGACGCAGACCCGGCCTGGTACGTCCTGAAAATATGACGCGGGCAGTTATGCGCGTCAGGGCCCGCTGCGGTCTGAACGAGACGGTTAACCCGCCAAACTTTCAACATGATCAGCAGCTTAGCAGGAAGATTCTGTAAGGTCCTGTGCGGCTAAAAGTTTGCACCACATTTGAACGGCTGCAAGAACCTCTTCATGACCAATAAGCACTTCGATTCCCGCAGACATATTTATGACAAGCCAACATTTAATCTTGCAAACCATACCATTATGAATATGCTATATACAAAACATATACGTTTCATATAAGGCTCATATGGGTATCGTTAAAATTTCCGACCTGATGCATGAAAATCTGCGCATCGCCAGTCAGGCGATGAGCCGCTCGATCAATGCACAGGCAGAGCACTGGCTCAAACTCGGTATGCTGGCTGAACTCTATCCGCAGCAGACCCAACACCAGCTGGCGCAGATGCTGATCCGGCTTGAACTGGATGGCAGCGCTGATATCCGCAATATGCTCCATAAAGAGAGCCTTACCACACAAGGAGACGTGTCATGAACACCGTAAAAATTCATACCGCCGCAGAGATTGAGATGGCGCGGGCAGCCGGACAGGCTGCGGCTCAGGTACTGGCGATGATTACTCCACATGTTCGCCCCGGCATGACCACCGAAGAGCTGGATGATATCTGTCACGACTTCATTGTGAATGAACTCAGGGTGACGCCCGCGAACATCGGCTATCACGGCTATACCCGCACCACCTGCACGTCGGTCAATCACGTGGTGTGCCACGGCATCCCGGCCAGCAAAAAGCTTAAGGATGGCGATATCGTTAATATCGATGTGGCGGTCATCAAAGATGGCTGGTATGGCGATACCAGCCGAATGTATTTTGTCGGCACGCCGTCAGTGCGTGCAAAACGTCTGGTAGAGATTACCTATCAATCGATGGTTGCGGGGATCAAAACTGTCCGTCCAGGTGCGACACTGGGCGATGTGGGCGCGGCAATCCAGCGTGTTGCAGAAGCTGCCGGTTTCTCTGTAGTGCGTGAGTATTGCGGTCACGGCGTGGGTGAGATTTATCACACCGATCCACAGGTGCTGCATTACGGCACGCCGGGCGAAGGGATGCCACTGAAGGCCGGTATGATCTTTACCATTGAACCGATGATTAATGCCGGTAAAGCCGGAACCAGCGTGCTGTCAGATGGCTGGACGGTCGTGACTAAAGATCGCTCGCTCTCGGCGCAGTGGGAACATACCATTGCCGTCACTGAAGAGGGTTTCGATCTGCTGACGCCGTGGCCTGAAGGCACTGGCGACTACCCGGCAATTTGATCACTCAGCCTGAGGACGCGTCTCAGGCTGACTTCATCATCTGCTCCTGACTGCACTGAGTATGTTCAGCGAGTCTGAATGCCATATCTGCACATTGTTGCGGCCTGCGCGCTTGACCTGATAAAGCGCCTCATCAGCACCTCTCAGCCACTCATGAATCGATGCCGCATCACGTGCAGCTGCAATCCCGATACTCACCGAGCACTGAAAGGTGGATGACGCTGGCAGCCGCAACAGGGCAATTCCCTGCCTGATCTGTTCTGCCAGCAGCAGGATGCTGGTTTCATCCGCATCCCGCACAATCACACACAACTCATCGCCGCCAAAGCGGGCGGGCACATCTTTCAGGCCGACGCTGTCACGCAGCAGTGCCGAAATCTCTGTCAGCAGAAAGTCACCTGCTTCATGCCCATAGGTATCGTTAACCTGTTTGAAGTGGTCGACATCCAGCAGCATTAACCAGGCTTTTCCCTCGCCTCGCTGCGTGCGCAAAAACTCACTTTCCAGCCGGCGCTCAAACAGCCGGCGATTAGGGATTTTCAGGCCCGGATCCATCAGTGCGATGCGTTCAAGTTCGCGGTTCTTCTGGCGCAGAGTCAGGGTCAGGTTGTGCGAGACTACGCTGAGTGCCAGCAGATACAGGCTGGCCAGCGGCAGTGTCAGCCAGACGGTTCGGGTACTGAACGTCAGCACCAGCGGAGCCTTTTCCGCTGACCAGACCAGCACAAAGGCAAACAGGAAAGCCTGCAGCGCGGATTTCAGCTGAACCCAGCCGCCTGCCGAGTAGCGATCGGAGATCAGCACCGCCATGATAATAATCGAGGGCAATGGACTCAGAGACATCGCAGCAACCCAGACGCCGCCAAAAGCGGCATCCAGTGTCAGATTCTTACGCTCAAAGCCGGTAGAGTCGCGTGATCGTAACGCCATTCTGTAAGCGGTGTACGGCCAGATAAAGGCATTGGTAAACAGAAGAGCACAAAGTTCCGCGCTTTTTCCCAGCTCCATCAGAACAGACAGAATAGGCAGAAAACAGAGAACGGTGCCGAGCTGGCGCATCATGAACATACGACGCACAAATCGCGTCGAGCGGCGCTTCAGTTGAACATCATCAGGAGTGTAATAATTCATAGGTGAACTGAAGCAGCGACAGGTAAGGCAGTTTATCGGCATTAAGTTAAATAAGATAAAACTTTTTACAGAATATTCTTATTGCATGCCTATCGAACTAACAGGTCACAATGATGTTTATTCGAAGAAAAATGTGGCGGAAAAATGCCGCGCGACTTTTTGCGCGCGGTAGCAGGTTATCTGCGGCCTTTGACAACTGAGGCAGACCAGTTGAAATCGCTGACTTCACTGGCGGTGAGGGACTCAGGTTTCTTTTTGCGCAGCGGCTTTTTCTTCTCCTTTTCTGCCTTTGCTCTCTCCTTCTCCAGCTTGCTGGTCATCACTATCTGCCGGGCTTCACTGTTGAATTCTTTCTCTTTTTTACTATCCGGCTCTTTACCGGTTCGCTGACGGTACTTTTCAGCCAGCCCTTTATAGGTTTGTTCGACGGCCAGACGTTCATCAGCATTGAACTGATCAATGGAAATCATCTTCTTATCGCTCATAGCGGCGTGTCCTGTGGCAAATTGTCTGCTCAAGTGTACCGCATTCAGCGCCCATTAACGCAGCGAATGGCAGGCTCATGTTCACTCACACCCCTGCTATCAGGTAATTTCTCTGAAAGGCGCGCCTTAGCCCTGTTAAAAACAAGGTTATCTCTTAATATAAAACTAATGTTCATCAGGTTTACTGGTAGTGACCACGTACTGCCGAGGAGCTGAAGGAATGATTAAAGAGACCGATCGCCTGTCACAGGCGTTATTACGGCGGCATGGGATTGGCGTTAAGCAGAAACGTATACACTTTCGTGGCAGGGATTTATTGTTTCAGTTGCATAATGCCCGCTATGACGTTTTCAACGGCGATCGCTGTATCGCGACCGTTGAAACGAATAATATCAATGAAGCGATTAAGCAGTTTAAAGCGCTGGATAACCCTGCGGAGAAATAGGCATGCCAGATTATCGCCTGATCCGGAAAAACCTGACAGTCAGGGCCGTGAACCATGTTAGCCAGGATCAGCAGGACCTGTTAGCAGCGGAAGGCTTTACAGTGGTGTGGGACGTAGTCAATGCTGATAACGCTGATGCGGCGCTTTTGCGCTATCAGCAGCTGCGTCATGATGAGAATAATGCTGCGCAAAACTTTGCAACGGATTCGTTTTTCAGCTCTCTTCTGGGTCTGATATCCCGCTAAGTCAGCATGGGGCTGCCGGTTTACGGGCGAAGTTACTGTTAATTCATCCTGTGCTGATTAGAATAGAGAAAATTTCCCGTACACAGGTTTCTGATGAAAATCACTATTCACAAAGAAGATGAGCTGTTTATGCATAACTTCTTTGCTGCGCCCTGCGACACCTTTGATACAGACTCACTTCAGGCACAACATATTCAGCAGTCGCTTCAGCTGGCCATCCAGCAGAGAAATGCAGAGGCAGACAGCGACTGGAAGCGCAGCCTGACTTTTCTGCTGCTGTTTCTCTTTTTATATGCTGCGCTGGGTGCCTCGCTGACGCTGGATCTCAGCACCACAGGCGCTGTACATAAGAGTATCGAATATGCGCTGGAAGCCATTCCGGTGCTCATCGCCTTCTCGGGCTTCTTCATCTCCATTCTGTATCTCTTCCTCACCCGCGCCAGCGCGCGGAAGCAGCGTAACTGGGAAAAAAGTATTCTGGTGCTCGAGAAGTACGCCATCGGTAACCTGTTTAAAGCAACGCATACTCAGGGTGGCGGCACCAGCAATTACTCTGTATCCAATCTTTCCATTTCGCTCGCACTGTTTATCTGTGTAACCTGGTTGGTGATTTATAACTATCTGACGTTTACCACCAGCGGCGTTTTTGGCAGTGTGATTTCGCTTTTCATCAGCACTATGGTTTATGTCATTCTGGATATACAACTGCTCAAGCCTTTTATTCATGTGGTTGAGCAGGATGAAAAAGAAAAGAGTAGCGCGGATAAAGATCAGAATTAACTGACAGCTCCAGGTAACAATACAGATACCCGGTCATCAAGCCGGGTATTTTTTTGCCCGGCTTTCGCTGACAGACCAAAGGAGTTTCAGGGCTGATGCAGGTTTGCTGTTAAGTTATCAACTAATAGTATGTTGTAACTACTAACCTTACCTTTTCATGTTTACCTCTGCCGCCGGAAGGAAAATAGCCCGCTTTTATGGCGGGCCAGTCGTGTTACCAGCGGATTTTCTGCATATCAATAACGAAACGATATTTCACATCGCTGGTCAGCATGCGTTCAAAAGCAGTTTCCACCTCTTCACCGGTGATCATCTCTACGTCAGCCGTGATGTTATGTTCACCACAGAAGTCGAGCATTTGTTGCGTCTCCTGAATGCTGCCGATCGAGGTGCCCGTAATACTCAGTCTGCGGAAAACCATTGGCGTCACATTGGGTGACGGATGCGGTTGATCGGGTATCCCCACCAGCACCAGCTGACCGTTGGTTTTCAGCGTGCTGAGATAAGGATCGAGGTCGTGAGGTGCAGCAACACAGTCGAGGATAATATCCAGCGACGCCTGACATCCGGTCATCTGGGCCGTGTCTCGCGAGATCACGACGTTTTTGGCACCCAGCCGACGCGCATCCGCCCCTTTCGCCGGAGAGGTTGTAAACAGGGTGACTTCTGCTCCCAGCGCGCTGGCCAGCTTAACCGCCATATGACCCAGTCCGCCGAGACCGACCACACCTACACGATCGCCTGCTTTAACGTTGAAGTGCTGCAAGGGTGACCAGACGGTCACGCCAGCGCACAGCAGTGGAGCCACCGCGTTCAGTGCCAGATTATCCGGCACTGTGACTACAAAATGCTGGTCGGCGATAACATGCTGGGCGTAGCCGCCAAACGTCGTGTTGCCGGTATATTTATCGGTGCCGTTATAGGTCGGCGTGAAACCCACCTCACAGTACTGCTCTTCATGCTGCTGGCAGAAGTGACAGTCACGGCAGGAATCGACCATCACGCCAACGCCAACCGTCTCTCCAACAGAGAATTTGGTGACGTTGTCACCTTTTGCTGTCACGCGACCGACAATCTCATGACCGGGCACCAGCGGATAACGGCTGACGCCCCATTCGTTTCGAGCCATATGCAGATCAGAGTGGCAGACGCCGCAGTAGAGAATCTCAATTTTTACATCGTCAGCCTGCAAATCGCGTAACTCAACCTGACCTGTCCTGAGCGGTTGATCTGCCTCTGTAGCGACCAGCGCGTTAATTTTCATCTGTTGCCTCTTCTTACCTGATGGTCGTAAAGAAAGCGGCACACTATAGACACACGGAACCGCTTTTGATAGTAGTTACTTTTTGGTTACCATGAAACAGGAAGGTGATTATGCCGGTCTGGGTTGACGGAAAACTCTGTTTTTATGCGGACTCACCGCCGCGCCGCCTGCTGGAACTGTTTTCGGTGAAGTGGAGCACAATGGTGCTGCATGCGCTTTTTCACTGGCCGGACAATCGGGCGCGCACGGGCGAACTGGAGCGTAGTCTGCAGGGCATCTCAAAGAAGATGCTGATTCAGACGCTGCGTGAACTGGAACAACGCGGACTGGTGTCACGTCAGGTGTGGCAGGTGGTGCCGCCAAAAGTGGAATACAGCCTCACGGCGCTGGGCCATACCTTCGCACAGCCGATTGAGCAGATGTATCAGTGGGGGCTGGAGAATCAGGCTGCGCTGGATAAAATGGAAAATCACGCGCGCAGCCATCAGGAAAGTGGCGGATAAATGCCGCCCGTTATGCAGATTACCGCGTCTTAGTCGAACGGGAATTCGCGCGCCAGCACGCGTGCAATCACATTCAGCGCGCCTTCGTCATTGTTGCTCTGCGTCTTGTAGCGTGCCACTGCAGCGACAGCGTCGGCCGCATTAGCCATTGAGAAACTGAAGCAGGCCTGACGCAGCATCTCGATATCATTCGCGCTGTCGCCAATCGCCAGCACTTCACAATCACTGATGCCCCATTTTTCCTGCAACAGCGCGATGCCGTGGGCTTTGTGGCAACCGGGAATGATGAGGTCAATAAAACCAAAGCCGCTGGAAACCGGATGCATGATATTTTCCAGCTCGCCCAGACGGGCATGCAGGCGTTGCAGCAGTGCCTCTACCCCTTCATGTTCCAGCTTAAGCGAAAATTTGAAGATGGTGTCGTCAATGGCATAGAGGTCATCGCGCTTTTCCAGACGATGATAGTGGTTTGCCAGCTGGTCCATCACCTCCTCAGAGGCAGAAGAATGCATATAAGCACCATTTCGTCCGCACACCACCACCGCGATGTCCGGTTCATGTGCCAGAATATCGAGAATCTTGTGCACCTTCTCCTGCGCTAGCTCACCACAGAAAATCTCTTCATTGCAGTCAGAGACCCAGGCACCATTTTCTGCCACGAAAGCGATCTCATCTTTGATGTCGGGAAAATAGCGCTGCAGCTGGTAATACTGATTACCACTGGCCACCACAAAACGGATGCCCTTCTGCTTCAGCAGCGCATACTGACGTGAAAACCGCTGAACGTTGTACTGCTTATTATCGTCCAGAAAGGTGCCATCCATATCCACCGCAATCATCTTAACCGCCATCTCGCCTGCCTCTTTACGTTCGCCGTTTAGTCCTGTCGGCTGATTGATTTGATTCATAAAGCTTACTCGCTGTGTGGATTAATGAGAATGCAAATAGTGACTTTGCTAACGGCTTTCAGAGCGTTCCGGTTCAGAAGTTGTGTTACAACGCACGTTTTTTTCCGTTAAAAGGATGTTAACCTCGGCCGCACATTACGAATGAAGATTATTTCAATTGCATTCGTAACTCAACCCTGAACTTTGAGGAGTGTGAAATGCGTAATGAATCCCGAGCGACACCGTTGCCTGATGACGTTAAGAGCGCTATCTGCGAAATGAAGCAGCAGCTACGCCAGCAAATCGGCAACGTGGATGCCCTTTTCCAGCAGGTGTGCGATAACATCACTGCCGCAATTGCTGAGGCAAAAGCGGACGAGACACGAACCGGCAGTGCCTGGCCGGTCGTGCCGATGCAGGACATTACAGAAGGAAAGGTTTCGGATGAAACCCGCTCCCTGATTAAACGTCGCGGCTGTGTCGTCATTAAGCAGCACTTCAATCGTGACCAGGCGCTGGCGTGGGATACGTCGATGCTCGACTATCTGGATCACAACCGTTTTGATGAGCAGTACCGCGGTCCCGGTGATGACTTTTTCGGCACGCTCGCTGCCTCACGTCCCGAAATCTATCCGATTTACTGGTCACAGGCGCAGATGGAAGCGCGGCAGAGTGCGGCAATGGCTGATGCGCAATCTTTTCTGAACCGGTTATGGACGTTTAACTCTCAGGGCAAACTGTGGTTTGATCCTGATGTCAGCGTGATCTATCCCGATCGCATACGTCGCCGTTTGCCAGGTACCACGTCGAAAGGATTAGGTGCCCATACCGACTCCGGTGCGCTGGAACGCTGGTTACTGCCCGCTTATCAGCAGGTTTTCAGCAAGCTGTTTCACGGTGATTTTGCCGCTTACGATCCCTGGGATGCGGCACACCGTACCGACGTGGATGAGTATGACCTGCCTGGCACGACAAAATGTTCTGTGTTCCGCACGTTTCAGGGCTGGACTGCACTTTCCGATATGATCCCCGGTCAGGGTCTGCTGCATGTGGTGCCGGTGCCCCAGGCGATGGCGTACATTCTGCTGCGACCGCTGCTTTCCGATGTGCCTGAAGATGAACTCTGTGGCGTCTCGCCGGGTCGGGTATTACCTGTCAATGAGCAGTGGCATCCGCACCTGATCGCCGGACTCTGTTCAATCCCGGCTCTGGAGGCGGGCGATTCAGTGTGGTGGCATTGTGATGTGATCCATTCCGTTGCACCGGTAGAGGATCAGCAGGGCTGGGGCAATGTGATGTATATCCCCGCTGCACCGATGTGTGATAAAAACCGCGCCTATGCCCGGCGGGTTGCGCAGGCACTGGAACAGGGACGTTCGCCGGGCGATTTCCCGCCGGAAGATTATGAAGCCGGGTGGGAGCAACGTTTTAAGCCGGAAGATCTGAATAGTAACGGACGTCGTTCACTGGATTTAGCCTGACCCTGACCCCGCGTTGTGCACCGGCGCGGGAGATTCCCTGATACACTGCTCCTTTTATTCCTGACGAAACCCAATTATGAATCCGCGACATCATCAGATTATTCAACTGGTTAATAGCCGGGGCAGCGTAACGGTCAGTGAACTGGCGCAGCTGACCGGTGTTTCTGAAGTGACGGTGCGCCAGGATCTCACGCTGCTGGAACGTGACCGGCTGCTGCGCCGGGTGCATGGCTCCGCGCTGGCGCTGGACAGTGACAATGTCGGCACCCGCATGAACACCCGCTATTCCACTAAGCAGGCGCTGGCGCAACACGCCGCCAGCCTGGTGCAGCCGGGTGAATCGGTGTTTATCGAAGGGGGCAGTACCAATGCACTGCTGGCACGTGCGCTGGCTGAACGTGCCGATCTCACACTGATTACCGTCAGCCACTATATCGCCCAGCTTCTGCGGGACGCCACCTGTGAAGTGATTGTGCTGGGTGGATTGCTGCAGAAAAGCAGTGAATCGGTGGTCGGCCCGCTGACGCGATACTCTATTCAGCAGGTTCATTTTCACAGAGCGTTTGTGGGTGTGGATGGCTGGCACCCGGAGACCGGGTTCACCGGCCGCAATATGCTGCGCTGTGATGTGGTGGATGCAGTGCTGGCGAAAGGCGCTGAAAGCTATGCCCTGACCGATGCCTCTAAATTCGGGCAGATTCACCCTTATCCGCTCTCATCCGGTTATCAGGTCGGCCATGTGATCACCGATGAGACGCTGGATGCCGGAACCGTCGCGCATCTCAGGGAACAGGCCATTAAGGTGATACAAATTCCTGCGAATTAAGCGGACCAGGGGCCTTTAATAACGGAATCGCGCAGCATCAGGCTGGCCGTAAAAGGTGCCTGACTGTGCCAGTCACCGCCATCCAGCATGGTCAGCAGGCGGTTAATCGTCTCATCGATCATCTCTGTCACCGGCAGCTTCATACTGGATAAAGACGGCGTGATATAAGGTGCCAGCGGAATATCATCGAAGCCAATCACCGAGACCTGAGCGGGCACCGCGATGCCACATTCGGTCAGCCGCTTGATGGCACCAATCGCCATCTCATCATTACTCGCCACCAGCGCCGTGAATAAGACGTTGCGTTCCAGTAACTGGTCCACGGCGGCCATCCCGCTCTGCGCCGTCCATTTACCCGCCACAATACGGTCGTCATCGGCTTCCAGACCCTGTGCGGCCAGTGCAGCGTGATAGCCTGACAGGCGTTCGACGCCGGTCGGGGAGTCCAGCGAACCGGTGATAAAAGCGATGTCGCGATGCCCCTGATTCAGCAGATGGCTTACCGCCGTAGCGCTGCTGGCGTGCTGATCACTATAAATGCAGTAGCTCTGGTTGACGCGCAGCCGCCGGTTAATGACCAGTATCGGCTGTTTATGGCGTGAGATAATCGCATCCAGCGCGTCGATACTCAGAAAGCGCGGGTAGATAATGATGCCGTCACAGCGCAGGTCGAGCAAAAACTGAATCGCCGCTTCTTCCTGCTCAGCGGTGTGTTTACCATCTGCCAGAATCAGCTGGCGGCCCTGCTGCTCCATCATGCGTGCGGAGTGCGCCATCAACTCAGTGAAGTAGCTGCCGCTATAGAGCGTATTGGTGATCACCAGTCCGATGGTCTGAGATGTTTTCGTCGCCAGATTGCGGGCCAGCAGATTGGGACGGTAGCCTGTTTCGGCAATCGCCTTTAACACCCTTTCACGCTTCTCCTGCCCGACATAGCCATTACCAGAGAGCACACGTGACACTGTCGCTTTTGAGACGCCTGCTCTTTCTGCCACTTCCTGAATCGTTGCCATGATGCTGCTCCTTTGCTGCGTCGCTCTGCAGTCTACCTAAGCCTCTCAATGTTGGAAATATTTACCCTGTCCGCTGGCGCAGATACCTGATTCGATGGGGTGACGAACTTCACAAAAAAGAAATCTGGCTGATTTATCCCCTTGTCTGCCTGCTGAAAGCACTTCATGATTTTGTGAAACCGGTTTCCTATTTGCTTCATAGCAGCCGCTAAAAACATAAAAACGTTAACCGATTTACCCTACAGAGAAGAACGATCATGCCCATGAACTATGCCGAGGTGTCACGCGCCATTGTCGATGCGCTAGGCGGCCTCACCAATATCGAAGCTGTCACTCACTGCATGACGCGTCTGCGGTTTGTGGTGAAAGATGAAACTCTGGTCGACTATCCCCGCCTCAAAGCGCTCAAGGGCGTTATGGGCGTGGTGCACAACGACACGCAGTGCCAGGTGATCATTGGTAATAACGTTTCGCAGGCTTACCAGGCGGTACTGGCACTGGGCTCGCCCGGTGCAGTAACCACTGAACCGGTGAAACGCAAAATCACACTGCGAAGCATCGGCGCGGGCATTCTGGATGCGCTGGTGGGCACCATGTCACCGCTGATCCCGGCGATTATTGGCGGGTCGATGGTGAAGCTGCTGGCAATGATTCTGGATATGGCGGGCGTGTTTGAGAAAGGCTCATCAACGCTGGTGATCCTCAACGTGATTGGCGACGGCGCATTCTTCTTCCTGCCGATCATGGTGGCGGCCTCTGCAGCGCTGAAATTCAAAACCAATATGTCGCTGGCAATCGCGATTGCCGGTGTGCTGGTCCATCCCAATTTTGTTGAGCTGATGGCAAAAGCGGCGCAGGGGCAGCTCGTTGAATTCGCTTTCATTCCGGTGACGGCGGTGAAATATACCTACACGGTGATCCCGGCACTGGTGATGACCTGGATCCTCTCCCACATCGAGCGCGGCGTGGATCGCATTACCCCGGCCGTTACGAAAAACTTCCTGAAACCGATGCTGATTGTCCTGATTGCTGCCCCGATCGCGATTGTGCTGATTGGCCCGATTGGCATCTGGATCGGTAGCGGTATTTCCGCGCTGGTTTACACCGTGCATGGCTATCTTGGCTGGCTTTCCGTCGCGATTATGGGTGCCATCTGGCCGCTGCTGGTGATGACCGGGATGCATCGTGTGTTCACACCGACCATCATCCAGACCATCGCCGAAACCGGCAAAGAGGGCATGGTGATGCCGTCAGAAATTGGTGCCAATCTCTCGCTGGGCGGATCGTCGCTGGCAGTGGCGTTTCGCACTAAAAACCGCGAACTGCGTCAGACGGCACTGGCAGCAGCAGCGTCTGCCATCATTGCCGGCATTTCTGAACCGGCGCTGTATGGTGTGGCGGTTCGTCTGAAACGTCCGCTGATCGCCTGTCTGATCAGCGGTTTTATCTGCGGCGCGGTCGCGGGCATTGGCGGGCTGGCCAGCCACTCAATGGCCTCACCAGGCCTGTTTACCAGCGTTCAGTTCTTTGACCCCAGCAATCCCATGAGTATCGTCTGGGTCGGTGCCGTCATGGTGTTGTCGGTGGTGCTGTCGTTTGTACTGACGCTGCTGTTAGGGTTTGAAGATATTCCTGAAGCAGAAACTGAAATGAAATCCGAATCCAGTACCGCCGCGCAACCTGCGCCGGTTACCGAACGCACCAACGCGATTAATAGCCATTAAAGGAAAGGGTCACCCTGACCCGAAAAAGAGGATTGCATGTCTGATTCAAGGTTCCCGCAAGGATTTTTATGGGGCGGCGCGTTAGCCGCCAATCAGAGTGAAGGCGGTTTTCGTGAGGGCGGAAAGGGCTTAACCACCGTCGATATGATCCCACACGGCCCACACCGTATGGCGGTCAAACTGGGTCTGGAAAAGCGTTTTACCCTGCGTGACGATGAGTTTTATCCCAGCCATGATGCCATCGATTTCTATCACCGCTATCCGGAGGATATCGCGCTGATGGCGGAAATGGGGTTCAGCGTGTTCCGCACTTCTATTGCCTGGAGCCGTCTCTATCCCAATGGTGATGAACTGACGCCTAATCCGGAAGGCATCGCTTTTTACCGTGCCGTCTTCGAGGAGTGCCGGAAATATAATATCGAACCACTGGTGACGCTCTGTCATTTCGATGTGCCGATGCATCTGGTGACCGAATATGGCTCATGGCGCAATCGCAAAATGGTCGACTTTTTTGCCCGCTATGCCCGCAGCTGTTTCGAGGCGTTTGATGGGCTGGTGAAATACTGGCTGACCTTCAACGAGATCAATATTCTGCTGCACAGCCCGTTTTCCGGTGCGGGTCTGGTGTTCGAACCCGGTGAAAACAGGGAGCAGGTGAAGTATCAGGCGGCGCATCACGAACTGGTTGCCAGCGCGCTGGTTACACGGATCGCGCATGAAGTGAATCCGGCGAATCAGGTCGGCTGCATGCTGGCAGGCGGCAACTTCTATCCGTGGTCGAGCAAGCCGGAAGATGTCTGGGCGGCGCTGGAAAAAGATCGCGAAAACCTGTTCTTTATTGATGTACAGGCACGCGGTGCCTATCCGGCTTACGCCGCGCGTGTGTTCCGGGAGAAAGGTGTGACGCTTGAGATGGAAGACGGTGATGCCGACATTCTGAAAAACAGCGTCGACTTTGTCTCATTCAGTTATTACGCCTCTCGCTGCGCCTCGGCGGAGATGAACGAGCAGAACAGCAGCGCGGCCAATGTGGTGAAATCCCTGACCAATCCCCATGTGCCACGTAGCGAGTGGGGCTGGGGCATCGATCCGCTGGGTTTACGCATCACCATGAATATGATGTATGACCGCTATCAGAAGCCGCTTTTCCTGGTGGAGAATGGTCTGGGGGCACGCGATGAAATCGACGCGAATGGCGAGATTAATGACGACTACCGCATCAGCTATCTGCGCGAGCATATCCGCGCCATGGGCGATGCCATAGAAGATGGTGTCCCGGTGATGGGTTACACCAGCTGGGGTTGTATCGATCTGGTTGCTGCCTCGACCGGTGAAATGAGTAAGCGCTACGGTTTCGTCTACGTTGACCGCGACGATCTGGGCCACGGCACGCTGGCACGCACGCGCAAGAAGTCTTTCTGGTGGTATAAGAAAGTGATTGCCAGCAACGGGGTCGATCTTGAGTGACATTGTCACTTAGTAGCGTGCACTCGTGTCGTTGTAATCCGGCAGTAAATATCGTATAACCAATGTCTCCGAGGGGTGTCCTGTAATGGGCTGAGATGGCGTAAGCCGAACCCTTTGAACCTGATCTGGGTCATGCCAGCGAAGGGACGGGTCGGCAGATTTTTCTGCCCTATCTCCTGCACTATCCCCTGTTCCAGACCGTATGCCCGGATCTCCCTGCTACTGGAGATCCTATGTCACATCCGCTTTTCGAAACCGGCTTTTATGGTCGTCTGCGCCAGCAGGCGGGCACGCAATGGCACGATTATGTCAGGCACAATTTTGTGCAGCAGCTCGGTCAGGGTACGCTGCCGCCCGCCGCTTTCCGCCACTATCTCACCCAGGATTATCTGTTCCTGCTGCACTTCGCCCGTGCGTGGGGCCTGTTGATCAGTAAACTCGCTGAACCGGCTGCGTTACGCAGCGCGACGGCATCGCTAAACGCCATTATCAGCGAACTGCCACTGCATCTGGCTTACTGCCAGCAGTGGGGCATCAGCGAAGAGGCGGTGGCGAGTGAACCTGAGGCAATGGAAACAATCAACTATACCCGCTACGTGCTGGATGTGGGTCACACCGAAGATGCGCTGGCGCTGATGACGGCGCTGATGCCCTGCGTCGCCGGTTACGCTGAAATTGGCCTGACGCTGCTGGACGATCCTGCGACCCGCCTTGAGGGGAATCCTTACGCCGCATGGATTGAGAATTACGGCGATGAGTCCTACCTGGCGGGCGTCGGTTCCTCACTGTTGCTGTTTGAAACCCTGGCACAGCAGCGCGCCGGTGAACAGCTTATTAACTCACTGTCGGAGATTTTCACCACTGCAACCCGGCTTGAAGTGGCATTCTGGCAGATGGGTCTTAATCATGCTGACTGTCTGCGGGTCAGCTCATGAAGCCGCTCAATGATGCCGTGCCGCCGGGTATTTCCGTTCGCCAGCTCTGCCTGACGCTGGATCAGCAGCAACTGTTCAGCGAGCTTAATCTGGATATTGCGGGCGGTGTATTTACCGCTTTGCTGGGTGCCAGCGGCGTAGGTAAAAGCAGCCTGATGCGGGTGATTGCCGGTCTGACGCCGCCCACTTCCGGGCAGATTAACGGCAGCGACGGACTGCCGCTGGCCGGGCGCATCGCCTGGATGGGGCAACAGGATTTACTCTATCCGTGGCTGACGGTGGAACAGAACGTCTGCCTCGCCAGTCGTCTGAACGGTGAGAAAGCCGATCGCGACCTGGCGCAGCATCTGCTGGCGCGGGTGGGCCTGAGCCACAGTGCCCGTGCGCGACCCGCAACTCTTTCGGGCGGGATGCGTCAGCGGGTAGCGCTGGCGCGTACCCTTTACACCCGTCAGCCGATTGTGCTCATGGATGAGCCTTTCTCCGCGCTGGATGCACTGACCCGAACACAGATTCAGACCCTGGCGGCAGAGGTGCTGGCCGGACATACCGTGCTGCTGATTACTCATGATGCCGCAGAAGCCTGTCGCCTCGCTCATCACCTGCTGGTAATGGGTTCTGCAGGCATTGAAACCTGCCCGCCACTTCAGGGCCAGCCACCGCGGGCAGCAGACGACATCAGCGTGATCCAGAGTCAGGCCACCTTGCTGAAACAGCTAAGCAGGCTGGCCGGATGAAATTACGTTTCGCCGCGCTTCGCCGTGGAGTCATGCTCTCTGCCGGATTGATTGCGCTGTGGTGGCTCACCACGCTCACTTCCGTTCCGGCCTTTCTGCTGCCCTCGCCCGCTGCGGTTGCTACCGCACTGTGGGACAACGCTGGCTATCTCGGCCAACACAGCCTGATCACCCTGACTGAAATCCTCAGCGGTATGGCGCTCGGCGTGCTGCTGGGCGCGGTGCTGGCACTGGGTATGACCTTTTCACCGTGGTTACAGCGCTGGATGATGCCGCTGGTGATCACCAGTCAGGCGATTCCGGTATTTGCCCTGGCACCGTTATTGGTGCTCTGGTTTGGCTTTGGTATGAGCGCCAAAGTCGCGATGGCGGTACTGGTGATCTTCTTCCCTGTTACCTCTGCCTTTTTTGATGGCCTGCGTCGCGTCACGCCTGGCTATCTCGATCTGGCTCGCACGATGGGCGCTTCACGCATAGCACAACTGCATCATGTCCGGCTGTTAGCCGCTCTGCCCGCCCTGGGTTCAGGCTTACGGATGGCAGCGGCCGTCGCGCCGATCGGCGCCATCATTGGTGAATGGGTCGGATCGGCTGAAGGGCTGGGCTACGTGATGCTGAATGCCAACGCCCGCATGCAGAGCGATCTCTGTTTCGCCGCCCTGTTTATTCTGGTGCTGATGACATTGACCCTCTGGCTGCTCATCGACCTTCTGCTTCGCCGCCTGATCACCTGGGCACCCGAGACACACTGACGACCCTACTGATGAGAAAACCTATGACTAAAACGCCCCTGTTTGCCCTGCTGTTCAGCGCCGCCTTAGCCTCGCAGGCTCAGGCAATGGAAAAACTGACGCTGGTGCTCGACTGGTATATCAATCCCGACCATGCACCCATTATGGTGGCGCAGCAAACCGGAGCGTTTGCGGCAGAGGGTCTGGAGGTTAACATTGTGCCGCCTTCTGACCCCGCGCTGCCGCCGCGGCTGGTGGCTGCTAAGCAGGCGGACTTAGCGATAACGTATCAGCCGCAGCTGCATTTTTTCGCCGATCAGGGCCTGCCGCTGATGCGGGTGGGCACGCTGATTAATACGCCGCTGAATACGCTGATGACGCTGGACAAAACGGTAAAAAAACCAGCGGACTTAAAAGGAAAACGTATCGGTTATTCAGTCAGCGGCATTGAAGAGGCAACGCTGGCGACGATGCTGAGCCATGACGGAATCAGGGCCGATCAGGTAAAGCTGGTTAACGTCAACTTTCAGCTCACCAGCGCCCTGATGACCGGGCAGGTTGATGCGGTGATTGGCGGCTATCGCAATATCGAAGCCCTGGAGATGAAACTGGCGGGCAAAACGCCGGTGGTACTCAACGTTGAGGATTATGGCGTGCCGGCCTATGACGAGCTGATTATCGTTGCTAACCGCGATGAGGCGCATTCAGAAAAAATTAAAAAGTTTCTGCGGGCACTGAAGAAGGGAAATGCACAGTTGCAGGCTCACCCTGAAGAGAGCTGGCAGGCGTTTGCGCTGTCGCATCCGGAGCTGAATACACCGCTAAACCATCAGGCATGGCAGGCCTCGCTGCCGCTGTTCTCCGCCGATCCGGCAAAACTGGATCGCGCACGTTATCAGGCTTATGAGCAGTTTTTGTTTGATAACAAGCTGATTAAACACATCACTCCGGTTGAGCGTTACGCTATCGGCAGTGAGTGATAAGCGCGCCCACAGCGAGTGCTGCGGGCGGGTTGACTAGCGTGACTTCTGATAAAGCCAGTGTTCAATATCGCTGGCTGGCAGCGGTTTTGAAAAGAAGTAGCCCTGAATCTGATCGCAGCCGTAGGTTTTCAGCAGTCCCAGCGTGGCTTCTGCTTCCACACCCTCGGCCAGCACGGTGTAATTCAGCTCTTTCAGCATCTGGATAATGCATCTGACGATGATTTTGGATGCGTCGTCCTCGCCCATACGCGAGATCAGCGATCGGTCGATTTTAATCACATCCAGCGGGATATCCTGCAGATAGCTGATATTGCTGTAGCCAACGCCGAAATCATCCAGCGAGATTACAAAGCCGTGCGATTTCAGCGCTTCCAGCCCTTTAATCGCCACATCGCTTTTAGTGATCAGTTCATTCTCCAGACACTCAATACCCATAATCGAATTAGGTAACTGTGCTCCCGCTAATTTCGCCACCAGCTGGTCGGCAAAATCGGGCCTGGCGAAGTCGCGTTCACTGACGTTGATCGAGACCGGAATCAGGTCATACTCGCGATTCCAGTGCGCCAGCTGCTCTACGGTGTGATCGATAACCCAGTTGGTCAGATCGGAGATCAGGTTGGTTTTTCCGGCTAACGGAATAAATTCTGATGGGAAAAGTTCACCCCGCTCAGGGTGATTCCAGCGGATCAGCGCCTCCAGCCCGACCGTTTTACCGGTTTTGAGACACACTTTGGGCTGCCAGGCGAGATACAGCTCTTCATCTTTCTTCAGCGCCTGGGCCAGATCGTTCATGATCATAAAGTCATCGGTGCGCCGCGAGTCGTAACTCTCATCAAACGACATTGCACTGATGTTCTCATCAATCGCTTCATGTAACGCGCTGACGGCCTGACGTACCGTTTCGTTGGCATCCATCTGTCCCGGTACAAACTCTGTTTCGCCGGTAAAGACATCCAGGTCGAGCGTGATATTTTCCGCCAGATCGGCCCGCATGCCTTTAAACAGATCGATCATGTTATGCGCTGAATAACGACCTGAGTAAGGCTGAACAATGGCGAAACGGCCAGGGGCAAATGTGTAAAGCGTCTCGTTCTCCGGCAGATTGAGCCGCTGTGCAGCATCCTGCGCCATCTGCCTGAGCAATTTCTCCATTGGCGCAATGCCGACCGCACGGGAAAGCTCATACGTGCGAATGATGTCGAGACAGTCGATAAGAATCAGGCGAAAACGGCTGTGGGGCGCGGTAACGGTCAGTTGCTGCAGATCACGAATCAGCCGTGGCCGGTTCGGCAGATGCGTTATAACGTCGGCAAAACCCGCATTGTTCCAGGCATCCAGAAAAGAGGTGACCAGCGTCGCCAGTGAACGCAACGTAGCGAGTTTCTCATCCGCAAAGGGATGAGGCTGCGTATCGGTTACGCAGAGGGTTCCCAGCATCGCGCCGTCGAGGTTTTGCAGCGCCACACCGGCATAAAAACGAATATGCGGGTCGCCTTCCACAAAGGGATGCGTCACAAAGCGTTCATCCAGCAGGGTGTCAACCACTACCAGGTGCCCCTCACCATCAATGACGTGGCGGCAGAGAGACTCATCACGGGTCGATTGTTTGAGATCGAAGTTCCGTGCCGCTTTAATGTATTGATTATGATCGTCAATAATCGAAATGAAGCTGCCTGAAATACCCAGCACCTGACTGGCGAGATTCACGAATCTCTCCAGCACTTTATCCCGGGTTTCATCCGGCGATAAAAGTGCCTTGATTGCACTCAGACGTTTTACGTCGCTGCCATTTTGCTCGTTATGCACTGAAACCTCTCCTTTGCAGGCGCAAAAATCGAAAATAATTTAGCTTAAGAATGCTCAATTAGCGCCCAATTATCAGATAAATAGCGGCTCAATCTGACAGTACTTTCACAGTGAAACAGTGTCGCATGATATCTGATGGCTGTCGAAATCATTTAACGTGCTGACTTCATTCGCGCAACCTGTGGCGACTCCGTTCGGAAGCCCAGACCAATCAGGCGACCCAGCACAAAACGCAGAAACGGCAGGCGACGGATAATGGCCGGAACCTTACTGCTTCCCGCAGGTTTTCTTCTGGCTTTGTTGCGGCTCATTTTAATCTGCAGAAACTGCGTGGCGACAGTAGGGAACTGACGACGCTTCTGCACTTTTTCGAGATCGCGCAGCTGCAGTTCCCCCCTTTTCAGGGGGGCGGTAAGAAGATTCGCCGTCGCAACCGCATCCTGAATCGCCAGATTGACACCAACTCCGCCTATTGGCGACATGGCATGCGCAGCATCACCAATGCAGAGCACGCCAGGTTTCGCCCAATTATCCAGCCGGTCAATTTTTATCGACAGCAGCTTAAACGCTTCCCAGCTCCTGATTTCCGTCATGCGCGTTGACTCAAAAGGCGACACCGCCGCCACTTCTGCTTTAAACGCGTCGAGACCGGCGGCCTGTTTCGCCTCAAACTCCCCTTTCGGAATGGTCAGACCGCACTGCCAGTAATCGCCACGATCGATAACAATGAAGTTCTGCTTCGGCCCTTTATGCCCCATGCCCAGATCGGGATCCTGCGGCTGCTTACTTAAGCGGAACCAGATGACATCGCGCGCGGCGCCAAATTCCTTTCCGATCAGTCCGGCCGCGTCGCGTACGCGCGAATGGCGACCGTCAGCACCGACCACCAGTTTGCAGCGGATATGCAACTGCTGATTGCCGCGTGAAGCCATTACGCCGCTGACCGTGCCATTTTCTTCAATCAGCGATCCGAAGGTAGTCGACTGCAGCAGGCTGAAGCCCGGATAGCGGGCACTCTGCTCTGCCATATAGTTCAGGAAATCCCACTGCGGCATGAACGCAATAAAACGACACTGAACCGGCAGACGTGAGAAGTCGGCCATCGTAATGCTTTGTCCTGCAATTTCTGCTTCCAGCTTTTCGGCACGCTGATGCGGCAGCGTCAGGAAAGATTCCAGCAGTCCGAGCTCATGCATGATTTCCAGCGTCGAAGGGTGGATGGTGTCTCCGCGAAAGTCGTGAAGAAAGTCAGCATGCTTTTCGATGACGACGATGCGCAGGCCTGCGCGGGCAAACAGATAACCCAGCATTAAGCCGGCCGGGCCACCGCCGACGATACAGCAGTCAGCGGTAAGAATTTCAGTGGAATGTGGCTGCATGTCAGCTCCCTTCGCGCCAGTATTGCTATGATTATTGCGTCAACCGTGGCGACATTGCTGCACCCGGTCGATGGTGCTGTGCTCAGGCTAATCACTCAATACGATTAAACTCAACTGAAAACTGCCGAAGAGCCTTTCCTGTCCTCAGCAGTCAGGAGATCATCATGAATGTGATCCGCAATATGCTGTTTATGCTGCTGTCAGTATGCCCTATGCTTGTGGCCGCCGGGCCCTATGAAACGCTGCAGTTTACACTACGGCAGCAGCAGATAACCGACGATCTGCGCCAGAAGTGTCAGTTACCACCAGCCTTCTCCGATGAAAAACTGCGCCAGACATTTCTCAATGACAGGCAAAACCTGAAACAGAATCAGCTCACGCTGACCGCCGCGGCTCAGGCGCTGAAAAACCAGGACAATCCAGCCTACCGCGAACGCATGGCGCAAGTGGTTTGTCCACCGCAGACCGACTAACTCTTTTCCCGGCTGAAATTGATCCTGACGTTTGTTTTCACCTTATCACTCAGTAAACTGGCACGCTGGTCTGGTTGAACAAAGATGCCTCTCAATGAATGAAGAATCACCGCAGCCGGTTTACGTCCCCCGTTCTATCGCGGCGCGCAGCCGGATGTTTCGCGCCCTGCTTTATCGTGACAAAACGCCGCTGGCGATGCTGTTTTGCGCCGCGCTGGTCGGTACGCTGGTCGGTCTGGCGGGCGTGGCGTTTGCCCGGGCCGTTAAAACAATACAGCAGTGGCGCGCCGATACGCTTATCCCCGCGCAATTTCAGGGCTGGACTCTCTACGCCCTCGCTTTTGCCATTTCTGCCTTGCTGGCGATGGTTGGCTATTATCTCGTCAGACGTTTTGCGCCCGAAGCGGGTGGTTCAGGCATTCCCGAAATTGAAGGGGCGCTGGAAGAGCTGAGACCTGTGCGCTGGTGGCGGGTGATTCCGGTGAAATTTTTTGGCGGCATGGGCACGCTGGGTGCCGGGATGGTGTTGGGACGTGAAGGCCCGACGGTGCAACTGGGCGGCAATATCGGCCGCATGGTGATTGATGTTCTGGGGATGCGCAGCAACGAAGCGCGTCATACGCTGCTGGCAACGGGCGCGGCAGCAGGCCTGGCCGCCGCGTTTAATGCGCCGCTGGCAGGCATACTGTTTATCATCGAGGAGATGCGTCCACAGTTTCGCTATAACCTGATTTCGATTAAAGCGGTGTTTACCGGTGTGATTATGGCAAGCATCGTGTTTCGCTGTTTCAACGGCGAACAGGCGGTGATTTCCGTTGGCAAACTGGCTGATGCGCCAGTGCAGACGCTGTGGATGTATCTGGTGCTGGGTATGATCATCGGCATGGTCGGCGTGCTGTTTAACCGCCTGATATTTATTACGCAGGATCTCTTTGCCCGCTTTTATGCCGGCAAAACGGCACGCGTGGTGCTGGCGGGTGCATTGCTCGGCGGCGGTTGCGGTATTCTGGCGCTGCTGTTCGCACCTGGCGCAGGCGGCGGCTCAGAACTGATTCCACAGGCAGTTCATGGTGTGTTCCCGTTCACCCTGCTACTGCTCATCTTCATGGTCAGGCTGGTCACTACCCTGCTCTGTTTTGGTTCAGGCGCGCCGGGCGGTATTTTTGCGCCGATGCTGGCACTGGGAACGCTGCTTGGGACAGCCTTTGGGGTTGCGATGACGGATCTGTTCCCATTGTATCATCTGGACGCGGGAACCTTTGCTATCGCGGGGATGGGCGCACTGTTTGCGGCTTCGGTAAGGGCACCGCTAACCGGAATCGTGCTGGTGCTGGAGATGACCGATAACTATCAGCTGATATTGCCGATGATTATTACCTGTCTTGGGGCTACGCTGCTGGCGCAGTTTCTGGGGGGAAAGCCACTCTATTCATCCATACTGGCCCGCACGCTGGCACGCCAGGCAGAAGCGACCCGCCCATAGCGGCGGGTCGAGCTATCAGTTACTTACCGTCAAAATAGTCAGCAGGCATCTGCCCGGGTGCCTGATTGATCACTTCATCGTTATCCGGCCCTTCGTTTTTCATGTAAGTTACTTTCGCAAACTCAGGAATGATCACATAAGGATAGGCCGGGCCTTCGTCGCGGAAGCGGTGCATATCTTCAATGAAGTCATTCTGATAGCAGATGGTTTTTTCCGGATGCTGACCTTCTCCGGCAATCCACTGCGGGAAGAAAATAGTGCCGTGAACAATAGTGCGATTCAAATCAAACAGCAGGCTGACGCAGGTGCCAGTGGGTTCATGCCAGTCTACTTTGTAAATGCCGGGGGCAAATTGCACTGCGTGCATTTTCTGGTTAGTGACCCAACGACCGCCCACCAGTCCCTGATGAATACGGTAATCGCAGGTCGTTTCATTACGCGCGTACCACTCGTATTTCCAGCCATTATCATAGGTATAGACAAAATGTGTGCCAACGAACTGAGACAAATCGCTGGAGATATCTTCCGGAGATTCTGTAGACATTTTAACCTCTGTTAAATAGCGCATAACCGACGCGCCGATGGATTTAATAAAAGCTAAAGCGTAATTAATCGATGAATATTGACTATGGCGCAGATTATCGATTTTGCCATAAGCGACCCGGCAGAGATTTGATCTTCCCAGTACTTATCGCTGTCCGTCATCACCCTGGGTGATTTTTAGTCAGCGCATAGCGGTTCAGCAGTTGAGTAAACTGCATATCGACCTGTGCCAGCTGTGCAGCTCTACCTGATGCCGCACTTTCTGACTGCTCCAGCTGATAGAGCTGCTCTTCGAGAGGAACCGAACGGCTGAAGTTCTGCGTTATCGTGAACACCATCGACTTCAGTTCCGAGCCGGTGAGATACCTGCCTTTGCGCTCATCAAGCATATTGAGACGGTGTGTCAGTGCCTGCAATCCTTCCATCCCCTGATGCCAGCCGGATAATGATTCTGCAGGAAGCGCATTTCCCATAAGGTACTGCTGCCACTGCGCTTTTAGCATCTCTGTTTCGACAGGTTCAGCTCTGGCGGCGAGCACAAAACCATACTCCTGTCGCCACAATGGCGGCAGCTGCGCCAGTATTGTCAGTGCGTGCGCATTGGCGATAGCCGGTACGGGACTGACAGGCTGCCGAACGACTTTTTGCCAGCTCCACAGACCGATCGCACCCAGAGCCAGCATGGTGAGCATACCCGCAGCAAAAGGCCGCCATGCCTGCCGGGAGGACGAAACCTGTGGTATCTCCAGGTTCGCTGGCACCAGCTCCGCATCAGCCGCAATTGAAGCAGGCTTTATTAATTGTTCAGTGGCTTGATTACGGCTGATGGTCGCTGGCTCGATTCTGGCGGAATAATTAGCCAGCGATGTCGGGTTTGCTGAGATATTCACGACGTTATCGTTGTCGCTGATAACGGGCAGATGCTCATCGGGATCACCCCTTACCAAAGCAGACTCTGCTGGCATTTTAGCTTCGTGCTCTGGCGCAGGGATAACGCTGGCGGAAGAGTCACTCTGGCTGGCGTACTGATTTTCAAGCCGGGTCGCTGCCTTTTGCATAAACAGAGCCAGCTCGCCTGTCTGACTGATATTTTTTAATTCCAGACGCTGCAGGAGATCACGCACATTGTTCAGGTATTTCTCTGCCTGATAAATCAGGGGCAGTTGCGCATAATCGAGCGTCAGAGTGCGCAGTACAGCCTGCAGCCGTTGACTGAGTCCGGCAAGAATTTCCATCCGGGCATGGACAGGCCGGGGCCAAAGCGTTCCCCACTGCTGAGTCATCAGCCTGTCCAGAAGTGCCAGCCCCTGGTTCAGGCCCGCCATGCCAGCGAGTCGGGTTCGCGCCAGTGTGTACCAGCACAGAGTCTGCAGTTCCAGGCCGTTGTTGTGAAACAGCGAAAGACTCAATCGCTCAACGCGCGCCCAGTCAACATCAGGACGCGCCGGATGAGACAGCTTCGCCAGTTCATCGCGCAGCGCAGCATAATCCGCTAAGCCACGCGGATCGCCGCCGGTTTTAAAGGTTTTTGCGGTGTTCACCAAATGAAAGCTCCTGAAGATCCGTTTCTGAGAAATGTTTAAGGTGTTGGCTGATGCTATTTTGTTTGTAGAAAGTCACTAACAAGCTCCTGGTTGCCCGAGTGAAAGCAACATATAGCGCCGGGATAGCCTGTGATTCATTCTCAATAGCTTTGGGTACGAATGACGCATTAACAACCGCCACAAATGGAAATTCCAGTCCCTTACTGCTCTGGAATGTCAGCAGATGAACAGCATTTTCCCGATGTGAATAACATCGCTTTTCATGTGCAGTGAAGCTTGTTGAGGCAGGAATTTGATGCTTCATCATCAGTTCTAATAGTGAGGCAGCAGAAAAGTGTGTAGGGCAAAGAATAGCCATTTCTCCCCAGTAGCCGGTATTCTCATAATTCCTTTTTAACCAGTTAATAACATATCGGGCCTCATCTTCTTCTGACTGGCACTGCTCAATAACAGGCACCTCTCCCTCATCACCCCAGGCTTCCGGTAATACGAGGGGAATTTCCTGATTATGATTTCTGTCGAAGTAGTCGCGTGCAAAAGCGTAAGCAAAATTAAGAATAGAGCGAGGGTTACGATAATTAGCACGAAGAATCGATGTACGACCTTGCGCCTGAATACCTACACTCGCTAGCGAGAAGTTGAGCGCCTTTTCACGACGATAAAGTGTCTGAGCATCATCGTACATTAATAGCAGCGAGCGGCTGGTATTATCAAATAGTCGGGCAATCAGCGATAACCATGCAGGATCAAAATCGTGGCCTTCGTCGATGATGACTGCATCGTATCCTGCATCAGTTATCGCACCGTTCTCCATGGCTTTGCTCAAAGCCAGAAAACTATTTTCGAAGAACTGACCATTCGCAGGAACGGATATATGAAACTTATTCGTCGTGCTTCTGCACCATTCATGAAAGTGAAAGACATCTACTTTATGTGCCAGTCCTCGATCTGCAATGCATTCACGGATATAACTGGCCAGCGTGATATTAAAACAGAGAACCAGGACTGGGCGCATTGTTGTCTCAGCCAGATAGAGACAACGATAAATTAAGATGAGCGTTTTGCCGGAACCCGCTACGCCATGGATAACACGATGTCCTTCGCCCAGATTTCGTGCTAATAACTCCTGCTGGATATCCATAACGTGTTGCACACCGATGTTCTTTTTTTTCATCGGTATCGTGATTTCCGGGAAGAGATGGCGCCTCAGAATATCTCTTGTCGCAGGCGTAATAGCAGGCCTGAATCCTGTAGTAAAAAGAGCGGAAATTTTGTTCCGAAAGACTGATGCTTTGATCGACTCAGTCATTTCGTCCTGACAGATAGTTAATGATTGCGGGAATATCGCCTCAACCGCATCGTCAGAGGATAATGAGTTGAGTTGCTGGCGCGTAATATTGGTAAATACCACGCCATAAGCCCACGCAATATTTAGTTTCCCCTGATATCGTCCCTTCTGCTGTAGAAGCGGATCACGTGACAACATGTCTGTGGTGGCACAGGCATATTCCCTGACCTGAGCCAGCGGATTGCTGACCTGTTTTTCCCCCTGACTGGTATTTATCGTCACTGTCTGCGGATCTGCATGACTTATGGTACTTAGTCGCCAGTCTTTGACTTCCAGAAAAATTAGTCCAAGAGAAGGATCAATGATGACAAAATCCGGATGCCGGTATTTTTTTCCTACCGGGAGATCATACCAGATCAGGCAATCTTCACTCAGATTAGTTTCCAGCCGTTGAGCTACTCTTTTTTCGCCATTAGTCATTCTCTCAGCACAAAGCGCCAGAGAGGTCATCAGTTTTGCCATAATCAATTTCCGTTATATCAACTGTTTTACCTGATGATATATTGACACGGTATTAAATGTTATTCAGCATAAGCCAGACGCTATTTCCTTAAACTGCTAAAAAAGAGTGTTAATTTTCAGTCTGAAATAACTCACACACTTTCATTTCGTAATTATTCCTGAATGCAACAATTGTGAACATTCACATTTTATTTAATTATCCAGGAAATGCTGCTGCCTCAGATGACGCAGCAAAACACGTCCCTCCGGCATAAATTCGGTGCCGTAGCGTACCAGTCCCAGACCTTTCAGTTCGGCATCAATTGCGTAGCGCAACTCTCCCGGCTGGGTCTGCTCAAGCAGCACCACCTTGATCGCCTTCAAGCGCGGCTCATATTTAAGCAGCACTTCAGAAAGCGTATTCATCAACTGGTGTGCGGTGCCCGGCACCGCATAGAGCCGCACGCGGAAGAAGCCCGGGTTGTCTTCAATATCCTCTACCATGACTTTTGCATCGCGCAGCGGGTGCGATGCCTGTAGCTCATCGCCAGGATCGGTCATCTCCGTGACCAGACTGCGCACCCAGGTATTCAGCTCCAGTTCCAGCAAACGGCGATCCTTCGTGGTACCGATGTTTTCGCGCTGGATAAGCTTCAGATAGTGAGCAATGCGCGACAGCAGGAAAATGTATGGCAGGCGCGCATTGATGCGGCTATTTGCTGTGGCATCTGCGGTGTCATACAGCGTCGGTTTCTGTGTAGAGTTTGCCGAGAAGAAACAGGCGTAGTCCCGATTTTTGTAGTAGGAGAGCGGTATAAAACCCAGATTGGCAAATTCGAACTCGCGGGTTTCCGGGATCATCACCTCACTCGGGATCTTCACCTGATTGCCGGTTCCCAGGTCATAGAGGTGGATTGGCAGATCCTGCACTGCACCGCCCGCCTGCGGGCCGCGGATCTGGACACACCAGCCGTTATTGATAAAACTGCGCACCATGTTGGCGGCAAAAGCAAACGAGGCGCTGGTCCACAGGTATTTGTCGTGATCCGGCCCCTTTACCTCTTCTACATAATTAAAGCTGCGAACCGGAACGGTGTCAGGACCATACGGCAGACGACCCAGCACGCGCGGCATAACCAGACCGATATAGCGTGAATCATCGGTTTCGCGGAACGACTTCCATTTGATGTATTCAGCACGGTCAAAGTAGTTGCCAATGTCCTTGATTGCGGCCACCTCTTCCATGGTCTCTTTCAGGAAGAATTTCGGGCCCGCTGAGCCAATAAATGGCATATGAGCAGCCGCAGAGACTTTTGCGATGTTGCGAAGCAGCGCCACATCCTGTGCAGAGGCGTCAAACTCATAAGAAGAGATCAGCGCAGCAACCGGCTCGCCTCCGGGTGTGTCGTACTCGTCAATATAGGTATGTTTGTAGAGACCACTCTGGATGATCTCCGGTGCATCCTCGAAATCCTGTCGCAGATCATCTTTGGAGAGATCCAGTAACTCGATTTTGACGTTCTGCCGAAAATCAGTTTTGTCGACCAGCGACTTCAGGCCACGCCACAATGATTCCACCTGCTGAAAGGTCTGGTGGTGCATCACCGCATCCAGCTGGCGACTGATTTGATAGTCAAGCTCGGCAATATGGTGGTCGATCAGCGTCTTATCCAGCTTTTCGACCTTCGCACCCGCGTGGCTCAGGCATTCCAGAAACACCTTCATACCCGCGGTGAGGCGTTCGTCAGCGGTAGCGTCGGACATGGCCTGGCTGTCCTGCCAGTTCTCCAGCGCGCTAAGCGATGAAACCGGACTCAGATTGATTTTCTCAAACAGCAACGCATAAACGCCGCCTGCTTCGGGGCAGTCCAGCACCACGCTTTCACCACCCGTGGCATTGTGATTTTGTACAGACATCAGCATTCCTCAGTTAATCCGTTAAATTTTCGCGGCCGTTATGGCTGTTCAGGGGTCAGAGAGGCCAGTTCGGCTCTGAGCTCAGCGCTGAGCGCCGGGTCAAGCAGGATTTTTTCCAGCTCTTTACGGAAGGTGATGTTGTCGAGCAGGTTAGCTTTGAGGTCGCGCAGCAGGCTGCGCATGGCCAGCATCGCTTTAAGCTGAGGGATCTGACGGGCGACCTGCTCCGGTTCGAAATCTTTCATCTCGCGGAAACGGAGGCTGACGCCCTCTTCGGAGCCATCCCCCGCCAGGGTATTGGCCACCGACAGGCTGATGGCAGGTGCAAAATCGGCAAGTACACTGTCGAAATTGTTTTTGTTGACGTTGATCTTTTCACGCTCGGAAAGCGGACGCTGTTCTCTGCCGTTGCTGTAGTCGCCAGCCACGACCATCTTGAGCGGCAGTTCGACTTTTTTCTGCGCGCCACCGGTGTGGACACTGAGCTGGATATTAACGCGGGCTTTGGGGATCTCGGACTGATAGGAACTGGACATAGCTATCCCTGTATTCAGAACCGTCACTGCCAGTGGGAAATGTTGAAAACGGCTTACCCTGCCATAAACATTTCTGCCCTTAAACATTGAGAGAGGAGCAGAACCGGGGTCAGAAGCGAGTACATTCCATTTACTGGCGATATGACGCGGTGTAGGAGCACCAATCCAAAAATCATTTTCAGATAAATACCCATAGCGCGAATTTAAAAATAGGGATGCGTCTAATGGAAATGTTAAGATGTAACCAATTATTTCTACATATGCAGCATTTAAAAATCTGACACTCATCTGATTTATAAGAAGTTTCTTAAGGCTAACCCGGCAGGCCGCATCAGTACTGGACAGGTAAATGTTTCAGAAGCGAATCATGAGGGGATTTAACCCAGCGAGTTCAGCATCAGCAAAAAATGCGATCGGCATCTTTTGCTAAAGCTGACCTTTGATAGCGAAGGCTTAAACAATACTGACAGAGTTATTAACTTTGTTAATGATTTGTAGTTTTTACGGATCAACGCTGGAGGGTATTCGTCAAAGAACGGCTTGCGATGGCACAGCGGCATCTGCTCTGCCATATAGTTGATATGTCTTGTTATAAGTCGATGTGAGGTTCTAGCTGATCTCAGCGCTGAGGGTATGGCGCAGGATAAATGCCAGCAGTCACTCCGGATGACCATGCTAAAGCCACACCTTGTAAATCTTTCAGCCGAGCATGGAACCCTGATGCGAAGCGATGGCGAGGATGCCTGAAATGAAGAAAAATAAAACATGCGCGAACGCGGCAGGTAGTGGTTAGCGGGAATGACTTCGAAATGACAATTAATAATGATACCCCAGCAAAATCTGACAGACAGGCTTAAATGATAAAAGCCCTGACTGAAATAGTCAGGGCTTTTAAGGTACTACAGATTTAGCATTTAACATTAACTAACTTAATTGATAGGTACTGCTTCGGTACTGCTATTTATGAACAGATCCTGCGGATAATAATGATCACGATACAGAAATGTCACTATTATTAGCGGTTTCAACCACCTGATAGTCTTTCAGGAGACAAAGACAGGTCAGGCCCGTATAAATCTGCACACCCCCATCGCGATATATACTCTTTGATGCGTTGCCTTACTTTCATTACGACGTTTAAACCGCAATCGTATCCTGTCGTAACGTAACGTTCAGAACTACGAGGCCTTACATCATCGCGACGCGATATTACAAACTTCCTGTTGCATACTTTCTACTACTAACATCCAACTACAGACTTCTTAAAGACTTACTTCGACTCCATTTAACAGGGTTATCATTAACTAACGAACAGTTTCAAAGAACAATGTTTAACAGAACCACCGACAACTTCAACTCAAACATTTGTCGGCACCTTTACTCATAATGCCTTTGGTTTTTTCAGTCTATCAGGGCAACTGCATGCCGCTGATGAGTTCTACTTTACGGATATAAAAAATGATGTCAAAACTGGTTTTAAAAACATGTTTATATTTTCAGTGGAATTAAAGGACGTTTATTTTAGTCCTGAAAACACACCGTAAATTTATTATCAATGTTGAGAAAAATAGAGACCTGATTTATTAAAAACAAATAATTCGCACCGTTACTATCAATCTTCTCACTTAATGCCCGCAATAAAGAAAGGCGCCCGCAGGCGCCCTCAGAACTCAGCATGCTGTAAAGCGCTTATTTCGCCAGACTTGCCAGTAAAACTTTGGCAGTCTCGGCTGATGAACCTGGGTTCTGTCCGGTAATCAGCAAACCGTCCTGCACAGTGTAGGATTGCCAGTCATCACCACGTGAGTAAAGACCGCCATTCTGTTTCAGCACATCTTCCACCAGGAAAGGCACGACGTCAGTCAGGCCAACGCCCTCTTCTTCGCTATTAGTAAACCCGGTTACTTTCTTACCTTTTACCAGCGGTGTGCCATCGGCATTTTTCACATCACGCAGAACACCTGGCGCGTGACAAACCAGCGCCACCGGTTTGCCAGCCTGCAGAGTTTGCTCAATCAGCGAAATGGAGTGTTTGTCGTTTGCCAGATCCCATAAAGGACCATGACCGCCCGGATAGAAAACGGCATCAAACGTTTCCTGATTAACCGTATCAAGCCTTACGGTCGAAGCCAGCACGGCCTGAGCTGCAGAGTCCGCATGAAAACGGCGGGTTTCATCAGTCTGAGAATCAGGTTCATCACTTTTTGGATCGAGTGGCGGCTGTCCACCCTTTGGAGAAGCCAGAGTAATCTCAGCGCCCGCATCCAGGAATGCATAATAAGGTGCCGCAAGTTCTTCCAGCCAGAAACCGGTCTTCTTGCCAGTGGTGCCCAACTCATCATGCGAGGTCAAAACCATTAAAATTTTCATTTACGCTCCGTATAACAGTCAGTCGGTCTCAGGTGTAAGGATAGTCAGAACCAGCGCGTGAACCGCTATCTTCTGTGTTGACCCGTTAATCATGGCGCGTTTCAGAATATTTATGAAATTTATTTCTTTAATTTTAGATATTCACATAGCATTATAACATAATGAAATATGATCTGAATTTACTGCCGGTTTTGCTGGTTATGATAGAAGAGCGCAACGTCACTCGCGCCGCAGAGCGGCTGGGTATTACCCAGCCGGCACTTTCAAATGCATTAAACCGGTTGCGGGAAACGCTCAACGATCCCCTGTTTATCCGCGAGCGCTACGGTATGCGCCCGACACCGAAAGCGGAACAACTCGCACAGGTGGTGGGTGCGGCCCTGTCATCTATCGACAAGGTGATTCTTGGCCAGCAGGACTTTGATCCGCTGCATGCCACCCGTCTCTTCACTCTCGCACCCAACAGCTATGTCGAATTCATCATGATGCCTGCCATTGTGGCGCGTCTTCGTGACTGTGCGCCCGGTATCAGGCTTCGCCTTACCCCTTTTGGCAACGACGTAACGGAAACCGGCGTAATTTCAGGCAATACCGATATGGTGCTGGGTCGTATCACTGAACCTCCAGATAATCTGGTTGTGCAGCATCTGATGAATGAAGGTCTGGCGTGTGTGATACGCGCAGATCATCCGCTGGTGGGCGAAAACCTCAGCGCAGAACAGTATGAGCAGCTCAAACACGTTAATGTCCTGCCGCCTGGCCGTATGCGCGCGGGTTTATATCAGGCACTTGAAAAGCGCGGCCTGCGTCGGCAGGTTGCCGTGTCGGTGACACATTTTCTGGCTGTACCGGAGATGATTGCGGTCACGGACTACTGCGCAACCCTGCCTCGCCTGATCTGTCAGCATCTTTCCAGAGATCAGCGGCTCAGAATTGTTCCTGCGCCGGTTGATCTCGGCACTTTTCCGGTTGAAATGGGCTGGCATGCGCGCTATCGCGACGATCCTGCCCATCGCTGGTTCAGGGGTTTAGTTGCCGAAACAGCCCATGCACTGGCCGACCCTCAGATAAACAGTTAGCACGATCACCATTGCAGCACTAATAGTTAATATTGATATGATAACCTGAGTTATTATTATCCCTATCGGAGGCTAACACCCTCCTCATTTATAACTCAGGAATATGACCATGAAAAATGTAAAAGCACTCTCAATTGCCGCCCTCGCCGCTCTTTCACTGATCTCATTTGGCAGCTTTGCCGAAACCATTTCTGTTACCTCTTCCACACTGGATGGCGCAGAATCGAAAATCGCCGCTCAGGCTCAGGAACAGGGCGCGCAGTACAAAATTACGGAAGCGAACACCAATAACCGTGTTCACATGACTGCAGAACTCTATAAATAACGGATGGTCGCAAAAGGAATTGCCAGAAGAGGCTGCCCAATGGGCAGCCTTTTTTGTGCCTGCTCAGGCCAGACGGGTGGCAGGCGAGCTACCGGTGCGCCACCATAAAATCAGCGCCGCCAGGGCTATTGCACCGAGGACTGTAAACGCAGTGCTATAAGAATAACGCGCGGCGATTACTCCGGTCATGGCCGGACTCAGCGCAGCACCTGCGCCCTGCATCAGCATAATAACGCTCTGCCCGGCATTAACATGGCCGGTACCCCGCATCAGAGACACAATATAGCCCGGTACCGCCACGCCCAGAATTCCTGCCGCAATACCATCCAGAACCTGAACCGGAATGACAAAGAGCGGCTCGGCAAAGCCTGCCGCAATAACCGCGCGCAGCGGTAAAATCATCAGGGCGACCATAATAAACAGGCGATAGCCGTGCGTTTCCACCCGTTTAGAGACCCACAGCGCGACCGGGATCATCACCAGCTGAGAAATCACCACCGTTGCCGCAGCGTACAGACCCGGACTTACCGCCGCCTGTCCGCCTGCCGAGGCGACGCGCATGCTCAGCATCGGTAACAGCGCGGCATTGGCAAGATGAAACAGCAGCAGCGTCACGCCTGCAATCATCAGTGCTGGCTTACGCATCAGCATCGCCAGGCTCAGCGCTGGCTGCCGCTCTTCATTCTGTTCATAGCCTCGTGCCACCTCGTTATCAATCTCATCACCGCGAATCGCCAGGGTGGCAAAGGCAGCAAAAATCGCCATTACCGTCATCAGAATAAAAACGGCACCCATGCCCCAGTACCAGGCTGAAAAACCCGCCAGCAATGCTGCAATGGTGTTACCGCCATGATTGAAGGCTTCATTGCGTCCCATCTGATGGTTGAAGCCGCGCTGACCCGTTAGCCCCAGGGTGATCCCTGCCACGGTCGGGCCGATAAACGCCGCAGCAATCCCCGCCACAATCTGCGAGACCATCGCCGTCCAGGTCTGATTGCTGTACCACAGCAGCAGCGTAGCAACGGTTATCACCAGACAACCCAGCAGTACAATCATTTTTTTATGGCGGGTCGCATCGGCAGCTATCCCTGCAGGCAGCGTGGCAAGGAGTCCGGCGATGCCGCCACAGGTCATCACCAATCCGATTTCGTCAGGACGCCAGTGCCGCTCCGTCAGAAATATGCCCAGAAAAGGCCCCAACCCGTCGCGGACATCGGCCAGAAAAAAGCTCATTAAACAGAGCGCATAGAGTGAACGCTGAGACATGTTATTTCCCTGGAAGGTAAGTGTTAAAGGCAGTAGCGCTTCGGTTAACAGGGAAATTATGTGTTACAAAGGAGAAAGTCACATTTCGTTATAGTAACAAAATGAAAAAGGCCACCCGTCATACTGTACGGATGGCCTGATACTTTTTACTTCGCGCAGGAGGGATTATTTATCCGTGCCGAATCCCTGTTTCAGCAGGGCGGGCAGTACAGCCGGGAAGTAGATGTTTTTATAGTAACCGCTGACGCTTTCGCTCCAGCTCTCACCGTCGTGACGACCGATGTTTTTCCAGTGCTTAACCATTTCATCGTTGTAAGCTGCAATCTGCTGTTCCAGCCCCTGCGTCTGATAGGTCTCATCGTGGCGGAAGGTTGCCAGTGGCAGACGTGGTTTCTGATGAGCGGGTTCATCAACGTGACCAATGACCACACCCGCAACCGGGAAGGTCAGCGGCGGTAGCTCCAGCAGTGAAATCATTGCCTGTGGATCGCGACGGATTCCGCCAATCGGCACAATGCCCAGACCTTCTGCACGCGCAGCGGCCATGACCGAGCCCAGCGCAATACCGATATCGGTAGAACCTGACACGATGCTCTCAATGCTCTGATGGGCAATCTGCTGCTGATCGACAGCGGCCATTCCCATCGCTGATTTATGCATGTCCAGCACGAAGGTGATGAAGACCGGTGCTTTGGCAATCCATGGCTGACCGCCTGCAATTGCGGCGATCTCTGCGCGACGTCCGGCATCACGCGTGATCACCACAGAAACCTGCTGTGAGTTTACTGATGTCGGTGCGCGGTAAGCGGTACTGATAATACGATCCAGCACCGCTTCATCGACAGGTTGCTCAGTGAAACTACGTTCACTTTTATGACTTGTAAAAATATTAATCAGTTCGCTCATGGTTCCTCCCATATAAAGCGCAAGAATAGCAGTAAGTCACAGGGAAAAACTTAACCGCACTGGTCATGCTGTCGGGGCATTTTTCAGCCTCCCCAGCGGCTTTTAAGATAGCTCACCGCCTGCTGAGTCTGCGGCTGATTCAGATAGTTCTCTCTGAACAGAATGGTGCCATCAATATTGGGGTGAGATTCATTCAGGTCGAGCTGCTTTTTCAGTTCAGGCACGCCCCCCTTAAGGGTCCAGTCAGGTTCAATTTTTGATGGCTCGCCGACTTTGTAGAGCGCAATACCGATGTAGAGCCGGGTTTTAGTCGGTTTCACCACCTCTGCCCACCAGTTTGCCAGCACGTCATAACGCGCAGCCTGACGGGAAAAAGGCCAGTAGAGCTGCGGAGCGATGTAATCCAGCAGACCCTGCTGCACCCAGCGACGGGTATCCGCAAAGGCTTCGTCGTACGCTGCGGCGCCTCGGGTATCGGAACCAGCAGGATCGTGCGACAAATTGCGCCAGACACCCGCCGGACTGACACCAAATTCAACCTCTGGCTTCAGCTGTTTGATGGTGCGTGACACCTGCTCAATCAGCTGCTGAGTATTGTGACGTCGCCAGTCCGCCTTACCGGCAAAACCCTGCCCGTAGCGACTGAAGGTCTGATTATCGTTGAGCAGCGAACCTGCCGATTCGGCATAGAAGTAGTCATCGAACTGCACACCGTCGATGGGATAACGCGCCACCACCTCGGCCACAATGCTGGTGATCCAGTCACGCGCCTCGGGAATGCCCGGATCGAGCACGTAGCGATCCCCTGCGGTGCGGATCCAGTCGCGGTGCAGCACAAAAACGCTGGCCGGATGCAGTGACAGCGTGCGGTTCAGTTCGCTGACGGTAGAGGGTTTGGTATTGACCGATACCCGGTAGGGATTAAACCAGGCATGAACTTTAATGCTGCGCTTGTGCGCCTCATCCAGCATAAACTGCAGCGGATCATATCCCGGATCTTCACCGATTTTGCCGGTCAGCATATCGGACCAGGGGAGGATTTTTGAGGGCCAGAGCGCCGTAGCATCCGGCTTTACCTGGAAAAACACCGTGTTAACTCCCAGGCTTTTCAGCTTATCCAGTTTGTCGGTCAGGGATTGCTGCTGCAGGCGGATACGCTGCGCCGGACTGGTGCCATTCACCGACGCGACTGGTGGCCAGTCAAGACGTGACACCGTGGCTAACCAGACGCCCCGCATCGGTTGATTAGCCTGAGGCTGTGCTGGCTTGCCGGGCACAGGTAATGGCTGTTTCGTTACCGGCGGAAAAGGGGTCACCAGCGATTTCGGCGGTTCGGATGCGCAACTGACCAGCAATAACGCCGCAGCCAGTGCAGCGCCTCGCTTAATAGCCGCTCTGGCCTGTGCAGAAAAGGGATAAAGGGTGATGATAAACTCCAGTATTTTCTGGTCGGAACGCAAAGAGCTGTATTCTCGGTGACGCTGATGAAATGTCAATGCGTTAGCACAGCTCCAGCCCTGAAACGACTGCCTTCTAAAACCCCATGAACCGCTAACGCGGCGGACTAAAGACCATCCCTGCGGACATAAGACAGGCTTTGAGTGTGCCAAAGGCGTCCTGACACTGCCGCTCATTGACGCAGGCATAACCCAGCAGCAATCCGCGCGCCTCCTGCGGATGCATATAGTATTGCGAAAGCGGCCGCACTTTGACCCCGCGTTTCAGCGCCTCCGCAGCTATCGCCACGTCATCCGCGCCCGCAGGCAGCGGCATCACCAGATGCAGTCCCGCCTCATGGTTGAATGCCGGTAAAAAGGCTGGCCCCAGATAGCGCTCAATCAGCCTGCAGAGAAACTGTCGCCGCTGACGATAAAGCAGGCGCATCCGCCGAATATGCTCCATGTAATGGCCCAGCCGGATAAACTCCGCCAGCGCCCGCTGTATCAGCAGATGTCCGCCGCGATAAAGTTCCGCCGCCGCGATGCGCAACGGCTGTGCCAGCGGTTTCGGCACCACCATGTAGCCAATACGCAGAGCGGGATAGAGTGTCTTGCTGAATGTTCCCATGTAGATGACCGGTGCATCAGCTTCCAGTCCCTGAAGTGAGGGATGGGGCTGACCGGAAAAGCGAAATTCGCTGTCGTAGTCATCTTCAACAATCCAGCTCTGATGACGGCGAGCCAGAGCGATCAATGCCTGACGACGCGCAAGGCTCAGGTGCACCCCCAGCGGATATTGATGGGAAGGCGTTACAAACACCATTTTAGGGGCCGGACCGCTGTCCGGTACCAGGCCCTGCTCATCCACCGGCATCGCACGAATCTTCAGACCATTCATGCGCAGCAGATTACGTGTTCCCCAGTAGCCCGGTTCCTCCATCCAGACCCGATCGCCGGGATCACATAACACCCGCGTCACCAGATCAACCGCCTGATGAACCCCTTCGGTAATCAGGATCTGGTCAGCATCGGCCCGTACGGAGCGCGCTACCCGCAGATAATCCACCAGCGCATGGCGAAGATCGGGACAGCCGCCGCCGCTGCTGTAGACGAGGCGATGTACGTCAGGTTCGCGGTTCAGCCGCGCCTGAATCTGGCTGAAAAGTTTGTGAGGAAATTCGGTGACATCGGGCGCGCCGGGCACAAACGCGCCCCACTGCCAGGGCGAGGCAGTGGCATGCCCCAGCAGACTGGCACCCCGCTTCGACAGCGTCGCGGGTCGCTGCGCCCTCACCGCCTGCAGATCGGCAATCGCATCACTTTGCAAAGAATTCTCCGGCAGCGTCTCGGCAATCCAGGTGCCGCTGCCGGTGCGCGCGGTGACATATCCCTGCGCCATCAGACTTTCATAGACATGCATTACCGTGTTTCGCGACACGCCGAGTTCGCGCGCCAGATCGCGGGTTGGCGGCAAACGGCTTCCGCGGGGAAACACCTCTTCCGCGATTGCAGCCTGCATACAATTCAGCAGCCGCTGATGTAATGAGCCGGTTCTTAAAAACTGTAACCGTGCTAATAGATGATCTGCGTACAAGAGTCGCAATTGGCTCCACCTTTCCTCTGAGAATTGGCTCTGGCAACTCACCACGCCTCAGGCATAAATAAACGTGTTTGTCGGGAATTGTAAACACGCATATTAACGAGGTGGATGAAATGAGCGAAAATAATAACCTGATGCAGCAGCGCAAAGCACAGGCTCTCCCTAAAGGCATCGGTACGCTGTGCGACTGGTACGTTGCCCGGGCAGAAAACGCCACCTTATGGGATCAGGCCGGTAACAGCTGGATCGACTTCGCTGGCGGCATCGCGGTGCTGAACACCGGCCACCGTCATCCACGTATTGAACAGGCCATTGCCGATCAGTTAACAAAGTTTACCCATACTGCCTTTCAGATTACCCCCTACGAAAGCTACATCGCCCTGGCTGAGCGCCTCAATCAGCGGGTGCCCATTGCCGGAGCGGCCAAAACGGCCTTCTTCACGACCGGCGCGGAAGCGGTGGAAAATGCGGTCAAAGTGGCGCGTGCCTATACCCGCCGTCACGGCATCATCACCTTTGGTAACGCGTTCCATGGTCGTACTTTCATGACGATGGCAATGACCGGCAAAGTGGCACCTTACAAGCGGGATTTCGGGCCGATGCCACCTTCTGTCTTCCATGCACGCTACCCCAGTGCGGTTCAGGGGATCAGCATTGAGGCGGCACTGACCAGCCTCGACGACATCTTTACCCAGGACATTGCACCGCATGATGTGGCCGCTATCGTGCTGGAGCCGGTGCAGGGGGAAGGCGGATTTCATGCTGCACCCGCAGAGTTTATGGTGCAGTTGCGGGAGCTGGCTGATCGCCACGGCATTCTGCTGATTGCGGATGAAGTCCAGAGCGGATTTGCCCGGACCGGCAAGCTGTTCGCCATGGAGCACTATCCGGTGAAGGCCGATATTATCACCATGGCAAAAAGTCTGGCAGGTGGCATGCCACTTTCCGCCATCGCCGGTCGTGCAGAGGTTATGGATGCGCCTGCGCCTGGGGGCCTTGGCGGAACCTACGCCGGTAACCCACTGGCTATCGCCTCAGCCCATGCGGTACTGGATGTAATTGAAGAGGAGCAGCTCTGCCAGCGCGCCGTCGATCTCGGTGCCAGGCTCGAAGCCGAGCTACAGGAGCATCAGCGCAAACATCCGGACATTGCCGAAGTGCGTGCGCTGGGCTCGATGGTGGCGATGGAGTTCTATCAGGCCAGCACCGCGCAGGCGGTTCAGAAAATGGCGATGGAACAGGGCCTGTTGCTGCTGACCTGTGGAGCTAAAGGCAACGTCATTCGCTTCCTCTACCCACTCACCATTCCTGATGCCCAGTTCAGCCAGGCGCTGACCATTCTCTCAACGGTGATCGATCATTGTGTCGCATCTGCCGGAAATCCCGTCGTCCCAGCCTGATTTCGCTGGCGCGTTAACGCAAGTTTATCCCCGTTCGTCCGGCCACACAGGTCGGACGTCGCCTGGAGACGTTTACATGACGATGACTCAGAGTGCGAATGAAGATTCGCTGGCTCAAAACCTGAAACCACGCCACGTGCGTATGCTCTCAATTGCAGGTGTGATTGGCGCAGGACTGTTTGTTGGCTCCGGCCACGCTATTTCTGAAGCGGGTCCTGCGGTACTGATCTCTTATGCGGCAGCCGGTGCGCTGGTCGTGCTGATTATGCGGATGCTGGCCGAGATGGCCGTCGCTTCACCCGATTCGGGCTCATTCTCAACCTATGCAGACAAAGCGCTGGGTCGCTGGGCCGGTTTTACCATCGGCTGGCTCTACTGGTGGTTCTGGGTGCTGGTGATCCCACTTGAAGCCAATGCAGCGGGGACGATTCTGCACGCCTGGTTCCCCGAAGTCGCCATCTGGCAATATACCTTTGCCATCACGTTACTGCTGACCATTACTAACCTGCTCAGTGTGAAAAATTATGGGGAATTTGAGTTCTGGTTTGCGCTGATCAAGGTCGTGGCTATCATCCTGTTCCTGGGTGTGGCGGCTGCAGCAGTATTGGGTCTGCTGCCTGACAGCAACACCAGTGGCCTGTCGCATCTTTATGACACGCACGGGTTTATGCCGAACGGGATGGGTGCGGTTGTAGCGGCCATCCTGACCACGATGTTCTCTTTTATGGGTACCGAAATCGTCACCATTGCCGCTGCCGAGTCGAAGAATCCTGGTAAGCAGATTACCCAGGCAACTAACTCGGTTATCTGGCGCATTGCACTGTTCTATCTGCTGTCGATTTTCTTTGTGGTCGCGCTGGTGCCGTGGAACACGCCTGGCCTGGTTGAGCAGGGTTCATGGCAGACGGTATTAACAGCGATGAACATTCCGCATGCCCGGTTGATTGTCGATTTGGTGGTGCTGATGGCGGTGTGCAGCTGTCTTAACTCTGCACTCTATACCTCATCGCGCATGCTCTACTCCCTCTCCCGCCGCAAAGATGCGCCTGCTGCTGCTTCACGCACTAATCGCAGCGGTACACCGTGGGTTGCGGTGTTGCTCTCGACCGCCGCTGCGTTTCTGGCAGTAATTGCGAATTACCTTGCGCCGAGTGTCGTGTTTGAGTTTTTACTGGCGACGTCGGGAGCGATTGCGCTGCTGGTCTATCTGGTCATTGCCGTATCGCATCTGGTGCTGCGTAAAAAGCGTGAAAAGGCGGGTGAAGTCCTGAATTACCGGATGTGGTTATTCCCAGGCCTTACGTGGGTAACGATTCTGTTTATCACGACCGTGCTGGTGATCATGTTGTTTGATGCGAAGCATCAGGCTGAATTACTGGCCACCGGTGGATTAACGCTGTTGATCATTACCACCAGTCTGGTTCTGCGTCGTAAAAAGGAAAAGCGTCAGAGTACGAAGTACTTTACTCAGCGCTCTTCTGATCCTTCGTGATTGTCAGATACATTCCATGAACTCAAAAAGCCCACCTTTAGCAACAAAGGTGGGCTTTTTTTTATTTTTCTGCTGACCGATACAGGCGTTAATAACCCTCTTAGAGTTATGGATCTAATAATTTACTTTCAGCATAGCCATTACTCACTGCAGATGGCACTGGCGTTATCAGGTAAACAGTAAAACATTGGTAAGAATTACAGATAGCTGACTTCAATAATCCCTTTACTTTTCTCAGGATTAAGCCAGTGCATCTTTACTACCATGGGTAAGCCGTTCAGTGACTGGGGATTCATCATGTCAGCAGTAGTAACAACAGACCTGCCCCGGGCGGGATCAAAGCAGTCAAACACGACAGGATTCTGGCCGATATTCATATTACATGAACCATTGGTGATGGCTCCACTGAAGGTGATAGTGCCTGAATTTGAATCTGCGCTCGCTGGACCGGCCAGGGTAATCAGCAGCGTGGTAAAGCAGGTAATTAAAAGCGATTTCATTTTTCGTCCTCCAGAGTATGTGTTACCTGTTATCGGCTCACAGACTCAAAGATTAAGTGCTGCATGAAAGAATAAATGTAAATATTCAGTCGTCTGGCCCAATGAAATCCATTAATAGGGCATTGTTAAGAATTGTCCCAATCCTGCCAGTGAAAGTGAGTATAGTGTAATTATGTCGGTTTACTTATTTTTATATTCATTGGATCACATTGGCAAAAATCTTAAGAATCCGCATAGCAATTAGCCTGAAAAAACCTCACTTTGTCTTAGCGTAAGACTCATCCTGGTAACCCGCCCGGTAATACGTAAACCATTAACTCAGCAGGACGAGTGCGCTTTTATTACAAAGGCCTCACATTTCATCTTTTTCACGAAGAGATTTTTTAAACAGAAAAAATAAAAACAGAGGCTGGTTTAGTTAATTAACTAATGCCAGCCTCATTAATTTTAATATTTCCAGACAACTTTTCAGCTTATTCCAGATACTGACTAAAGCGCAGCAGATAACCATCCGGATCCTGCACCAGAAACTCCCGCTGGCAGGCAGTGGTCTCGCCCGTGTCATAGTGGTTATCCCGAAGCGGCCGATAAAGCGGAACGGCGTGCTGCTGCAAACTCGCCAGCACAGGCAGAACATCATCCACTTCAATCTGGAAATTGATGCCTCGCCCCAACGGCCAGTGTAGTTGGGCAGTGTTCCAGCCCTGCGGATGGAACTGCTCAATCATCAATTGCGCCTCACCAAAACAGAGGTAGGCGAAGTCAGGATTCTGACGCTGGATCCGCACGTTAAAGCCCAGCACAACAGTGTAAAAATGCAGTGAAATGGCAAAGTCAGTAACGGTCAGTTCTGGCACCATAGGGTTCCAGTACAGTTGTTGATCATCATTCATAAACGTCTCCATCATTATCGGTACGACGTCCTCTCATCACCGGCTCTGGATGCTGTTTTGCAGCTCATCCAGCATCAGACGCAGCGCAGCAGACTGATGCTCGCGCGACAGGTAAAGCCCCCAGATACCAATGCGCTGCGGCTCATAATCGGGCAATAACTCAACCAGCTTTCCTGCTTCAAGCGCATGGCGTGCCTCCCGTTCAGGCACCATCGCTATCCCGCAATCTGCAATCGCTGCGTCACATAACAGTGACGAGATGCCCGCACTGAAATTCCCTTTAACGGCGACAGAGATTTTCTCGCCACCAGCCGACGTGAAATGCCAGCTCTGTCCGGCAAAACGACTGTAGTAGAGGCAGTTGTGCCGCCCCAGATCGCCAGGCGTTTGCGGGGTGCCTCGCTTCTGCAGATAGCTGGGTGAGGCGCAGAGTACCGAGTGACATTCACCGAGACGGCGTGCGATTGCTCCCGGCTCTGGCGCATCGGTGATACGGATAGCGAGGTCGATGCGCTCGCCGATCAGGCTTACCGGCTGATTGTTAATATCCAGTTCGATGCGCAATGCCGGATAGCGGGCAAGGAAATCGGGGATAACCGGGCCGACAAGATGAAGCGCCGTAAAATGGGCACAGGCGATGCGTAGCGTTCCGGCCGGGACACCCTGGGTGGTTTCCTGCTGGATCGCTTCTGACAGCAGGGCCAGCTGGCGTGTCTTTTGCAGAATCGCCTCACCGGCGGGCGTCAGAGTCAGTCGCCGCGATGAGCGATGCAGCAGACGCGTTCCTGCCCACTTTTCCATCTCCTCCAGATAACGACTGACCATCGGGCGCGAGATCCCCAGCGCACGCGAAGCAGCACTCAGACTGCCCAGCTCACATATCCGGTTAAAAACGGCAGCTGCCGTCACTCTGTCCATCCTGCTCACCTGTTCGGATTATGAAATTCAGCATCTCTGATTTCGGGAATTCTAACAGATAGCCAGATGCGTAGAATAGCGCTACTGATTCTGAACCTCGCCCGATACACCTGCCTGAGTCGGGCATTTATCTCTAAGGATGATCAATGAAAACTTTGCTGTTACCTGTGATGCTCGTTCTGGTTTCCGCTTCCGCCAGCGCGGCCACGCTGCAACTGGAAACCTATAATCCGCAGGAGAAGGGTATTTTTGCCGTCTCCTCAACCCTGGTCTCCGGGCCAACCGAAGCGATTCTGTTTGATGCTCAGTTCAGCACTCAGGATGGTGAGAAGCTGGTAGAGATGATTAAAAAGAGTGGTAAAAAGCTGAAGGAGATTGTGATTACTTCTGGCGATCCCGATTTCTACTTCGGTCTGGAGCCGATTGTTAAAGCCTGGCCGGACGTCAAAATCGTTGCCGCGCCTGCGGTGGTAAAGCATATCCAGCAGACACATGACGCCAAGCTCAAATACTGGGGCCCTCAGATGAAACAGGGCGCGCCGGATAAAGTCTTTGTTCCAGACGTTACGCATCAGACCCGCTTCAGCGTGGATGGCGAGGCACTGGAACTGCGTCATCCTGATCAATATGCTGCATACATCTGGATCCCCTCAGTGAGCACAATTCTGGGTGGTACGGCCCTTTCCTCTGGCATCCACGTCTGGACGGCTGACACTCAGACCGTTAAGAGCCGCAATGAGTGGCGCCATATCCTGACAGAGATGCAGACGCTCAATGCGAAAAACGTTATTCCGGGTCACTATCTGGGTGCGCGTCCAGCCGGTTCGCAGGCTGTGGACTTCACTCTGAATTATCTGAAGAGTTTTGAAGCGGCGCTGTCAGAACACAAAACCTCAGCAGCGGTGATTGCCGCCATGAACACCGCCTGGCCAACGCTGGCTGAGCCGGCTTCACTGGAACTCAGCGCGAAAGTGAATACCGGCGAGATGAAGTGGTAAACCTGCAGAGAGGTCCGCTAACGACAGAGTGAGCTGCCTTTCAGCGACCATTTTGTGCGGATGCCAGTAGCTGAGAGTAAAGATGACAGGGCGCTATCTTTTTGCCAGATAGCGCCTGTCGTCACGCGCCTGTAACCGTGCCTCTGCCGGTGTGGGAAAGATATAGTGAAACAGATCGCGATAAAAACTCAGGTGCTTCAGCAATCCATCCTGAATGGATTTACGGATGTCTTTAATCAGGAATTCCTGAGTGGTATTGAAGTTAGCCATACTGAAAAAGGTTTTGTCATAGACGTTGACCACTCCTTCCCATTTCATCACCTGCTCTTCCGGAGACACGCCTTCCGAGGCGACAAACATCCCTTTATGGGATTTCACCCCCTGTTTACTGACATACGTGGTTAAGGCGTCATAGCCGCGCTTGTTGCGCCAGCGGCAGAATTCATAGGGCACATCGTAATGCGGCAGCACAAAGTCCGGGCTACGAAAATGTTCATCACCGATCAATCCATCCAGGGTGACTGTGAAATGAAGGAAGTCCTGCAGGAAATCGAACTGACGGGTTTTGGTCAGCGTGACATTAATGGTGTAGTGACCAGCCTGCACATACCAGTAATTGGTAAAGCCGGTCACCAGAATACAGAACGCCTGCCAGTCACTGAGTCTTCTGTCGCCCGCCAGCCCCCTGAAACGGCTGATCATCATCCGTGATTTGGGATGCTGATACGCTTTCAGCAGCGGATCGTTCATACCTTTCAGTAACATCAGCCACACTCCTTGATAGATTGCGCTTATCCTGCCACGCCCGGATCAGGGTGAAAAGTGTCGTTGTTCTGAATGTGAGCCCTTTAAAATCTCGCTTGAGGCGGGAAATGCATTGTCTGATTAGGCGAAAAAGAGGGCTGTGTTAACCTGCCGGGGATCGGATGTCGGGCGCAGCCGTGAAAGAATGTGATGCCCGCCATCCGGATGGGCATATCAGAGCTGCGCGAGCGTCTTTAGCGTTTCAGGGTTCTGCTGCACCATGCGAATTAATAACACAGCCTGTGCGTTAGGTCTGGCTCTGCCCTGCTCCCAGTTCTGATAGGTCGTCTCGCCAGTGTGGAGATAATGGGCGAAAACGGCCTGGGAGAGGTTGAGTTTTTCGCGTACATCGCGCAACTCCTGCGGCGCAATAGTGACAGGAGCGCGCTTCGTGACCTTATACCGCTTGAGCGTGATTTTGCCCTCCTGATGATCCTTAAGCTCCTGCATACCCGTCATCAGTTCACTGAAAATATCGCGTTCAGTCATGTCTCAACCCTTTTTTGATCACATTCAGCGCGGTCGCCAGGGCATCACGCTGCTGCTTCGTAAGATCGTCGCGTTGGTCTTTATCGTAGATGGTAAACAGGATGAATTGGCCTTGTTCGTCCGTCCAGTAATAGATAATCCTGATGCCACCTCTGGCACCCTTGTGTCGGCGCCCATCAACTGATATTTCTCCGGGTTCCCTGCTCCACCACCTCACTCAACCGCCCGACCAGCTTACGGACCTTATCAGGAATAAATCGGGCATCCGGGAACACGGCATACAGATAACGGTCGGGCAGTCGCCAGTCCGGTAACACCCGCACCAGTCGGCCGGAGGCTAGCGCGTCTGCGCCAGGCAGCGTCTGTAAGCCGCCGATTCCGATGCCTGCTTCAAGGGCCTGCATCAGGGCAACGCTGTTATTAGACCGAAACACGCTTTCCACCGGAACAGAAATCCTCGTGCTCTCAGATACCAGCTGCAGCGGCGCATCAGTCGCTATACCACTAAAACGTATATGCGGATGGCGCATAAGGTCATCGGGTGTCTGCGGCGGGCCGTTGCGCGCTATCCATTCAGGGGAAGCCACCAGCACGGTTTCAATCGTGCCGAGCGAACGGGCAGCCAGCATGGCGGGTGGCGACTCGCTGAGACGGATCGCCACATCAACGCCCTCCGCGACGAGGTCCGACAGACGATCCTCCAGCGCAATATTCAGACGCAGCGCAGGGTGCGCCTGCTGGAAAGCGATCAGATGCGGCATCAGCCGCTGCCCGATGCCGCTCGGCAACTGAATATTCAGTCTGCCGTGAAGCGGCTGCGAGCCGGGCCGCAATTGCTGCTCCAGTTCCTCCATCGCGCTGAGCAATTGCCTGACATGCTGCAGATAATGGTGACCCTGCTCCGTCAGCGCCATTTTTCGCGTGGTGCGATGCAGCAGCACCACGCCCAGCGCCTCCTCCAGTGCGGCAATCTGCTGGCTGACAGCCGACTGCTTCATGCCGTTTTGCCGGGCTGCCGCCGAAAACGATCCTGCTTCCGCGACCCGGACGAAGGTCTGAATCGTAGTCAGTTTGTTCTGCATTTATTGATTTTCCTGATAAGTGATATCTGGTTTCGGGGATTTAATCAGAATTTAACGCAGGTGAGAATGCGGCTTCTTTCTTAATCGGATAGCGATCATGAAAACGACACAAGGTAAAAAGGTTGCGCTGGTGGCGGGTGCCAGTGGCATTGTGGGTCAGCAACTGACTCAGGCGCTGGTCGCAGACCAGTGGCGGGTTATAGCGCTGACCCATCGCTCAGGTTCTGCTGCAGGCGGCACAGAGGCTGTTGCGGTCGATCTGCGCGACCGCCTGCAGAGTCAGCAACGGCTGGCATCACTTACCGACGTTACGCATATCTTCTACAGCGCCTGGCTGAATGCTGCTGACTGGACGGCGATGGTCGGACCGAATCTCAACATGTTGCAGAATCTGGTTCAGGTCATGGAGGATGTCGCCCCCCTTGAGCATGTCAGTCTGATGCAGGGATATAAAGTGTATGGCGCGCATCTGGGCCGATTTAAAACCCCGGCGCGGGAAAGCGATCCCGGCGTGCCGGGTGCCGAGTTCAATGCCGCGCAGCTCACCTGGCTGAGCGCACAACAGCAGGGTAAGGCGTGGAACTGGAGCGCAGCACGTCCCGGTGTTGTTGGCAGTGATCGGCATGGAAACAGCATGAATCTGGCGCTGAGCCTGGCGCTCTACGCATCGATCTGTCGCGCAGCACGACTGCCTTTCCGCTTTCCCGGTTCGCCGGAAACCTGGCACAGCATGGTCGATTTTACCGATGCTGAACTGCTGGCCGATGCCACCCTCTGGGCTTCACGCAGCGCTGACGCGTGCAATCAGGCGTTCAATATTAACAATGGCGATCTGTGGCGCTGGAGTGAGCTGTGGCCGGTGATTGCAGCGTGGTTTGAACTGGAGATTGCGCCGCTGGTTACGCTGTCATTCCGGCAGATTTTTCAGGATTATCGTTTGCTCTGGCGGCAAATCGCCGTGGAGCACGCCTTAGTTGAAGCAGATATTCTGGCACTGAGTGACGGCGCTTTCGCTGATTTTGTTTTTGGCTGGAACTACGACATGTTTGGCGACGGTAGCAAGCTGCGGCGGGCGGGCTTTCACGGTTATCGCGCGACGGATGAGATGTTCTGCGATCTGTTTGCCCGCTTTCGGGCGGCGCGCGTTATTCCGTGATGCCTCTGTGAAACCGCTGAGAGCGAGAATATCGCTCTCTGCATCGGGCTGGGTCTAGCGCCCTTTCTTTTTACGTCCCGGCTGGACAAAGCGCTTACGCGATGCACCGTTAGGATCCGCTTTTTCAGCGGGTTTCGCGCCACTTTTCTGCGGTTTTTTAACAGCAGTGGCTTTCGCAGGAGCCTTCGCCTTCTTCGCGGGTTTATCTTCTGAAGAGGAGTTCTCCAGCAGTTTAAACAGCTCAATGAGTTCGTCGTCGGTGAGATCGCGCCATTCGCCCAGCGGCAACCCCTTGAGATTGACGTTCATGATACGCGTCCGCTCAAGCTTCGTGACTTCAAAGCCGAAATGCTTACACATACGACGGATCTGGCGATTCAGACCCTGGACCAGCGTAATACGGAAGACAAACGGCGCTTCCTTTTTCACTTTGCACTTTTTAGTCACCGTGCCCAGCATCGGCACGCCCGCGCTCATCCCGGCAATAAATTCATCGGTGATCGGCTTGTCGACGGTAACAACATACTCTTTTTCGTGGTTGTTCCCGGCGCGCAGGATCTTGTTAACCAGATCGCCGTGGTTGGTGAGGAAGATCAGGCCCTGGGAATCTTTGTCGAGGCGACCAATCGGGAAGACGCGCTTGCTGTGATTGACAAAGTCACTGATGTTATCGCGCTCGCCCTCTTCCATGGTGGTGATGATCCCCACCGGCTTATTCAGCGCAATCAGCACCAGATCATCTTCGTCGCGCGGTTCGATCAGCTGACCATTCACCTTCACCACATCGCCTGCAAATACCTGCGCGCCCACAGAGGCGCGTTTGCCGTTAATGAAAACGTTGCCCTGCTCGATGTAACGATCGGCGTCACGACGGGAGCAGATACCGCTCTCGCTGATGTATTTATTAAGACGTGTTGATGAGCCAGTCAGCATGATTCCTCCAAAAAACGCGGACTATACCTTACCGGCGGGGGCTTGCGAAGTCTTTGCGCGGGAAACTTTTGCCGCATTTCGTCAGCCTTGCGGCAGCGGGCATTTATAGCTCAATCGCCATTGCCATACAGCGTAAGGCACTGCCCGCCAGCTTTGACGGATAGAGACTTTCTCCCAGCGAGTGAAAGCCATGCTGCTCATAAAAGCTGACGGCATTCGGTGTCGACGCAAGGGTCAACTGGCGGTAGCCACGCTGCCGCGCCTCCGCTTTGATGGTGTCAATGATCAGGCCGGCCATTCCCTGTCCGGTGAACTCGGGCAGCGTAAAAATGGCCTCCACGCTCGCGGCGGCAAGATCCAGCGAACCTGTAGCCACCGGCGTGCCGTCCGGGCCATCAATCACGAAAAAAGGATTGACGCGGATCATCGCGGGAAAGCTGGCAGGCATGCGGTCCGGCGTCCAGGCCGCGAGCACATCAGGTGGATAGACCTGCTGGCAGCCGTAACGAAGTGCCTGATTTCGGATATTCCATAAACGATGCGCCTCTTCAGGCGATGCCTGTCTGACTATCATAATCCCCCCGGATCTAATCGCGTCGCGCTTCGCTACGTTATCACAGCACGTCCCGCGTAACTGACATTCTGGCCCTGTTGCCGTCAATAACGTGATGGCAGGCATTCACCGTTCACCGATTCGTCCAGGCATTGCTGCTGCATTGGCAACCCAGCTGTTTCAGCCGTGCCGCCTTTGCAACACGCCCGGCTCGCCTCAGGCTGTATAGTGCTTTAAAAACAGTAGTTTATTTTATGGCACAGTTACTGCTTAGCTTACCGTTATATCTGAAAGTTTGGAAAAAATGAGCTCCCCATTAATTCAGCTATATAAGGAGAGACTATGTCCGCTTCACAGCCTTTACAGTTCGCCTACTGGGTTCCGAATGTCTCAGGCGGATTGGTGATTAGTCAGATAGAGCAGCGAACCCGCTGGGATGCTGCCTACAACCGTAAACTGGCGCAGATCGCCGAACAGGCGGGTTTTGATTATGCGCTGACGCAGATCCGGTTTACTGCCGGGTATGGCGCAGACAATCAGCATGAATCCGTCACCTTCTCGCAGGATCTGCTCAGTCACACCTCGAAGTTAAAAGTGATCGCCGCGCTGCTGCCTGGCCCGTGGAATCCGGTATTAGCGGCAAAGCAGATCGCCACTATCAGCCATCTCTATGGGCCACGTATCGCGGTTAACATTGTCAGCGGCTGGTTCCGGGGCGAATTCAAAGCGATTGGCGAACCCTGGCTCGATCACGAAGAGCGCTATCTGCGTTCCGAAGAGTTTATTCGCTGCCTGCAAGGCATCTGGCGCGAAGAGAGCTTTACCTTTGCGGGTGATTTCTATCGCTTTCGCGATTACGCCATGAAACCTAAGCCGTTGTCCCCGTTACCGGAAATTTTCCAGGGTGGCAGCTCGCGTGCGGCACGTGACATGGCTTCCCGGGTGTCAGACTGGTATTTCACTAATGGGAATACGCCGGACGGCGTCCGTCTGCAGATCGCGGATATTCGTGAAAAAGCGGCACGCAATCAACATCAGGTCAGAGTCGGACTGAATGGATTTGTGATTGCGCGGGAGAGTGAACAGCAGGCGCAGGCGGTGCTTCAGGAGATCATCAGCAAAGCCAACCCGGATGCGGTAAAAGGCTTCCAGCATGAGGTTAAAAATGCAGGCAGCGCTTCGCCCGAAGGGGAAGGTAACTGGGCGAAATCGTCATTTGAGGATCTGGTGCAGTACAACGACGGCTTCAAAACCAATCTGATTGGCACCCCCCAGCAGATTGCCGAACGGATTATCGAACTGAAGCAGGCTGGTGTCGATCTGCTGCTGCTGGCGTTTCTGCACTTTCATGAAGAGGTTGAGTTCTTTGGCCGCGAAGTGATACCACGCGTTCGTGAGCTGGAGGCGCAGGCGGCACTGGTCGAAGCATAAAAATGGCCAGTCAAGGCAGGGAGAAAACCTGAAAGCAGCAGGGAAATAATGAACACGCAATGCTGCTTGCAATGTCGCCCGCCGCTATCTTCCTGTGATAGCGACCGGCGACACAGAGCAAAGCTGAACCGCTTAAAAACGGGCGTTAAGCCCGACGTTCCATGTCACCTGATGCGTGTCGCTGTTGCCTGCCACTGCCGAGACGCCGGCAAACGCGTTCACCGATGTGCCAACAGGCACGCTCGCGCCCAGAGCCATGTCTATCCAGTTATCATCCCGTGAGCCACTACTGCGGGTAAAAGCGGTGCGGGTCGATTTCAGTCCGGCGGTAACAGCAGAGTCGCTGTCGCCGAACTGATGGTTGTAGCTCACCTGCGCCCAGGGATTGATCACTAAATCTTTGCTGTCGATACGCCAGCCCACCGAGCCGATTTGGGAGTGCAGCGTCTGGTCACTAAAGCGCATCGAGGTACTGCTGTTGCCCTCTTCTCTGTAGCCATCAACCTGGGTGTAGTCGAGCGCATAACTCGCCATCGGGCCAGTGGAGACATAGCGGCCAAGCGGTAAATCCCAGCCGGTCTGCACCCGCATTCCCACCACTTTGCCGTCGCTGCTGCCCTTCTCCGTGCGGGTCGCCGGTCCCAGCCTCACCTTACGCTCGATATCATCAAAGTTAAGATCGGCGTAATGGGCATCTGCATTAATCCATCCCTGATCCAGATAATTTAACTGGCTCCACAGGGCCACCAGATTGCCGCGTAAACGGTAATCAAAGCGCGACGAGGGATCCTGTCGTTGCGAGGTGGTAGAGAGCATTGCACCGGCCTGCCAGTGATCGGTCAGTTGATAGCCGACTCCCACTGTGCCGGTAGCGCTGGTCGCATCACCGTCCAGCAGGCTGTCGCCGCGGAAATCTCGCTGCTGCCCGGCATAGCCACCGAAAACCGTAAACTCTCCGGCACTGGCGGGCTGCTGACGCTGCTGTTGCAGATGGCCATCAAGCGTATTCTGCGCATCGCTCACCAGCATCGACGGTGCCTGACTCAGTGCGGCCACCTGCAGCGGCGCATTCAGCACTGACTGAATATAATCGGCTATCAGCGCATGCACTGCCGGGCTGGGATGCAGTCGATCGGCGAACAGATACTGCTGTGACTGCGAAAATCCTGGCGTTGAGGAGGTGCAATCCATGGATGAGACGCCGGGCGGACAGGCCATGCCCGCCGTGTTGCTGAGTCCATACAGGCGCGGGTTATCAATCACCTCATTAAACAGGCCATTGATATCCACCCGCGCGATGTTGCCACGTGCCGTCACCAGGCCTTGTTCCTCCGACTGGTTGTAACGATCGGTGAGCGCCGCCGCCTCCTGACTCAGCAACTGCCAGGCGGCAATCAGCTGTTGTGCAAGCGCTTCTCGGATCAGCGGAATCGAAGAGACCTGACCGGCTGCTTCGTTAAGCGCGGTTTCAATCGCCTGTTCTCTGGCGGCACGATCGGGCGTGGTAACGGTACTCAGCGACTGAAACAGCGCTGCTGTGGCAGGCTGCGCGACCGGGCCCAGCACCTGCAGGATCGCCTGAAGCAGCGCGGGCGTCGCCCCGACATTCGGCACCGTCGGCACAATCACCGTGCCGGCCCCGGCATCCAGCAAACGACTGACCTGTGAGGCCGCCGCGCTGGCACTGTTATCCACTATCTGCCGGGCGACCAGAGGCGCAAGGGCTGCCGCCGCTAAGTCATTGCCACCAATCCAGTGAATATAGAGTCCGTCCGGATCGGCGCGTCCGCCACGCGCCGCAAGGTAACTATCAAGCTGATCCTGGGTATTAAATAACGGATTAATCGCGGGCACTGCGACGGCACCGCCCTCGGCATAGTTGTTACCGCCCAGGGATGAGGGGCGCAGAGTGTCACCCAGCGACTGCGCCAGGATCTCGTCATAAAGCGGATGTGTCGCACCATCATAGGTAAAGCGTCCTACGTTTCCGCTATCGCTCAGACTGTCACCAAAGACAGTAAGGTCACTCCATGCCATTGCAGGCAGCGGCGACAGGAGGCTCAGAGTGGCACAACAGAAAAGGTATTGCGCGTGAAGGGGTTTCATCAGCAGCTCCGCACAAAACAAAGGAAAAGGGAGAAAGAGTAAAAGCTGCACCCGGAGGCACAGCACGCTGTAAGCGTAGTCGCCAGAGAAAACTGGCTGATGAAAAGACGCGATCGCGCTCGCAAAGCGGAGAAATTTGACTTAAGGCGGAGCCTTAACAGCCTGGTTTTCGGGAAGTCCCGATCACGGCTCAGTCACGCAGGCTACTTTTTACTGGCAGGTTTTAGCCCGCGATAGAGATCCTGTAACCGTTTCATGGTTTTAACCGTACGCTGCGGCAGCGTCGAGGCTACCGACAGGATCAGCATCTCCAGACAGACCATAATTGTGCCGTGCAGGGGAATCCGTCCCTTCTCGCCACCGCGAGGCACGTTGATTACCACATCCGCCTCGCGTGCAAAAAAAGAGTCGGTGGCGTTGGTCAGCAGAATAATCGGGATATCCAGCCGTTTCGCTTCGCGCACTACGGTGGTTCCTTCCCGGTGCGCCGACTGCTGCGCCATCATTATCAGCACGTCGCCACGCTGAAGCGTCAGCATCTGTTCTGCCAGCGCAATACCGGCGCGATTCAGGGAGAAGGCAGGCAGACCGATGCGGTTCAGCAGCCGCACGCTGTAGTCGGCCAGAATTCCTGAGGCGTTAATGCCAAAAATAGCCACTTCCCGCGCTTCACTCAGCAGCGCCACGGCGTCTGCCACCGCCACCCGGTTCTGCGGCTGCGACAGCACCTCGCAAGCGTGCCGGTGGCCCGCAAGTACAAAGTCGATGGCGCTGTTTACGTCACTGGTCACCTCACTGACAGTTGTGATCATCTTATCTTCAGAGGTCAGCGAAGGACCAAACCAGGCCTTAAGCGTCTGTTTGAGGTCGCGCAGTCCGCTAAAGCCCAGCGCCTGAATAGCGCGGATCACGGTGGCATCAGAGGTCGCATTCGCCACGGCGATCTCCATCGCCGTACTTTCAAGCACTGCTTCACGCTCCCGGTCGATATAACGCGCCACAGCCAGCAGACGAGGAGAAAGCTGCTTTTCGCGGGCGCGAAGACGCTCTGTCACCACATCCACCCTGTTTTTAACTGGCCGGTTCTGTTTCATGCTGTTCCTGCTGCGGGTATTGAAGGTCCGAAAGGCTGATTACCGATCTGATTAGTGGAGGACACGCTACGGTCAGAAATTGTAGTGAAAGCGTAATTCAATTCTGAATTTGACCTGCAAATGATAGGGGTTTAAGCGTATCCCGTTATCGCCATATAAAATAATAATCAATATTTTCAGTGAAATAAACCAATCATCTGGACTATTAGCCAGTAATAATTGATACGAAAAAAATGTAGTGAATTACGTTCAAATTATGTTTACTACTACCTTATCGGATGTTTGAATGATTCTCAATTACAGATGAGAAGTATTGTCGTCCGGTCAGCGCAATGATGTCTGAACCCGAATGCCGTTCTTTTCTGCTTTAAGCGCTGCATATTGCAGACCACCTCCAGGGAAGCCCTGTATGACAGCCAGTCATCAGGGCAAATTTGCTTCAGAAACTGTCAGTAACAGATACGAAAAAAATGAAGAACAAAGATTTACGATATCCGGCCCGACACCCCGCTCTGGTTGTGGCAGTTTGCGGCAGCATGATGCTGCCACAGGTCAGCGCAGCAGCCGACGGCACACCGGATATGACCGTGACCGCCGATGCTAATTCAGAGAGAAATTACAGCGCCAGCGAGAGCAGTGTTGCCAGCAAAATGCCGACGGCGCGACTCGATGAGGCACAATCGGTCAGCGTGGTGACACAGCAACAACTGGAGGATTTCCAGGCCAGCTCCCTGGCGGATGCGATGCGCTTTGTCAGTGGCGTTTCAGAAGCGAACACGCTGGCTGGCACCGAAGATGGCTTCGTCCGACGCGGTTTTGGCAGTAATGCCGATGGGTCGGTCTACCGGGATGGCATTCGCAGCAGTCAGGGACTCAATTTTGATGCCACGACCGAACGGGTTGAGGTGCTGAAAGGCTCCTCCTCGCTGCTGTATGGCATTCAGAATCCGGGCGGCATTATCAATGTGGTCAGCAAAAAGCCACAATACAGCTGGCACTCCAGCGTTACCGGACGTTACGCCAGTGAAGGTGGCGGTGCGGGTACGCTGGATGTCACCGGCCCGCTGGGCAATGGCTTTGCCTTCCGGCTCATCGCCGAAAAGCAGAATCAGGATTACTGGCGCAACTTCGGCAGCGAAGAGCACACGCTGCTGGCACCCTCTCTGCAATGGTTTGGCGAGCAGGCCAGCTTTCTGATCAGCTATGCCGACTACCGTTATGATATTCCCTACGATCGCGGCACCGCCTTTATCGACGGCAGGCCGATCAATATCGGCTATAAAGATCGTCTGGATGACAAAGCCAATCACGCATGGGGCCATAACAAAACGCTGAATGCCCACTATGACTGGCAGTTTAATGATGAGTGGCGCACCCGGCTCACCCTGGGCTGGAATCAGCGGCGTTATGACAACAATGAGGTGCGCGTAACGGCGGTCAATGCCAGCACTGGCGTAGTCACGCGTCGTGCCGATGCCAATCGCGGGTTTAACCACAAAACCAAATATGTGAGCTGGGATCTGCTGGGCAACCCGGAGATTCTGGGCATGCAGCACGCGCTGGTAGCAGGCACCGACTATGAGATGAATCAGACTTATCGCGCCCATCAGTATCAGGGTAAGGTCAACCGCCAGTTCAACTACTTCAATCCCGAGTATGACATTCTGTCACCGGTTACAGATGACAGCACGGAAAACACGACCGGGGCCAACAATCTGAACCGAATTCATAGCCGCTCGCTCTACGCCAAAGACAGTATTTTACTCACACAGGACTGGATTCTGGTGCTTGGCGGGCGTTATCAGCATTATGAACAGCGCGCCTCCCGCGGCGTTAATCCCCAGTCAGAAATTCTGAACGATGAGGGCAATAAATTTCTGCCGCAGGCGGGGGTGATCTACAAACTCACGCCTGACCTCTCTTTCTACACCAGCGTCAGCAAATCGTTTACGCCATCCACCGATGTGGATGATGACGGTAATGTTGGCAAGCCTGAACAGGGTACGAGTTGGGAAGTCGGCAGTAAATGGCAGCTTTCGCCGAAACTGCTGGCCACCGTAGCACTGTATCGGATAGATGAACGGGCGATGTCGCTGAACATCAATGGCAGCACGCGGGCGATTGATAAGGCCCGCTCGACCGGCGCTGAATTTGAGCTCAACGGCGAAATCACGCCCGGCTGGGATTTGAGTGCCAGCTACAGCTATGATCAGGCAGAGATCGTCAGCGATCGGGTGAATCCGGAAAACAACGGCAATCGCCTGCAGAATGCGCCGCGTCATGCCGGTGCGCTCTATCTGAGTCATGAGATGCAGATCACCAGCCTGCCCGGCACGTTCAGGTTCGGCGGTGGTGCGCGCTATATCGGCAGCCGTGCAGGCGATCCTGATAACAGTTTCACCCTGCCCGACTATGTAGTGGCAGACAGCTTCGTGGCGTGGAACAACCGCCTGTTTGGTGAAAAAACCCAGCTGCGTCTGAATATCAATAATGTGTTTAACCAGCACTACTACAGTTCAAGCGGCGGCAACCTGCGTGTCCGTGAAGGTGAAACCCGTAATCTGATGGTACAGGCCCGTGTGGAATTTTAACGCGCTACGTTCGGTGCTGCTGACGATCACGGTGATTCTGGTCAGCGCAGGTGCACACGCACGCACGCTGACCGACATCACCGGTCGCCGGGTCACGATTCCCGACCATCCGCAGCGCATTGTGCTGGGTGAAAGCCGGATGCTCTACAGCGTCGCACTGCTGACGCCCGGTAATCCGCTGCAGCATATTGCCGGCTGGCCGCAGGATTTGAAAAAGTATGATCCTCAGACCTGGCAGGTTTTTGCCCGCCAGTTTCCGCAGATGGAGACGATTCCGGTAATAGGGCTGGATGGCGTTAACGATATGAATCCCGAACAGGTGATCGCGCTTAAGCCCGATGTGGTGATCCTGCCGCAGCTGGCACGCGGCAGTGAAAACGGCGCCGTGCTGGAGAAGATGCTCGCTGCGGCGCATATCCCGGTGGTTAAGATCGATTTGCGGGTTGAGTTGCTGAAAAACACCGAGCGCAGCATCACTTTGCTGGGTGAGGTGCTGAATCAGCCGCAGCGTGCGGCTAAGTTTAATCACTTCTACCGCAGCCACATGCAGCGCATTGCCGATCGGCTGGCGGATTATCACGGCCCGAAACCGTCTGTGCTGTTGCAGTTACATCTTGGACGACGCAGCGAGTGCTGCGTCACCTCGGTGAATGGTAATCTGGGTGAGCTGCTGACGTTTGCTGGTGGTAATAACATCGCCAGCCAGCAGATCAAAGGCGTATTCGGACGGCTGAGTGAGGAGAGCGTGATTGCGGCCCAGCCGGATTACTACTTTGCCACCGGCACCGGCAGCGCCGATGAGGCGGGCGCACTGAAGCTGGGCCCCGCCGTCACCACGTTGCAGACCCGGCAAAGCCTGCTCGCACTGACCAGTCAGCAGAATGCGCTGAAGCAGCTTACCGCGCTGCGCGACGGTCATGCCGGAGCCCTCTGGCACACTTTTTATCTCAGCCCGTGGCACGTCGTAGCGACCGAATTCTTTGCTGCCACACTCTACCCGCAGCTGTTCCGCGACGTCGATCCCGAACAGACGTTACAGCAGCTGTTCCAGGATTTCCTGCCGATACCCTATTCGGGCAGCTATCTTTATCGGCTGGCACCTGAGAAGACTGCAGGATCAGGCGGCTGACGGCTCGCTATTCTTCACCCGGACGATATCGGCCATGACCGACAACGCAATCTCCGCCGGGGTCTTGCTGCCGATGGGCAGACCGATAGGCGCATGGATGCGGTCCAGTTCGGCCCGATCCATCCCGGCGATCTGTTGCAGACGCGCCCGTCGTTTCTCGCTGTTTTTCGCCGAACCCATGATGCCGATGTAGAACGCGGGTGTGGCAATCGCCTCCATCATCGTCAGGTCATCAATGCGGGGATCGTGGGTCAGTGCCACAATGGCTACCGCGGCGTGCGCCCCATTCACTTCCAGCCAGCGCGCCGGATGCTGTGATACGAGCGTCACGTTGTCCGCGTCGCTGAAATGACTCTCCAGCTCCGTCCGCATCTCTGGCCGGTGCTCACAGACCCGCACGTGAAAGCCCAGCATCTGTCCCAGCCGGATGCACTCATGTGCCACGCTGGAGTAGCCCGCGATCAGCAGTTCCGGTATCGCGCCAACCGGCAGTAACATCTGCTGTTCGCTGGCATCCAGTGCGGGCAGCCTCCTGTCGGCGGCAATCGCCTCCCACTGCGCGCGCTCGCCCGGCCGTATCATTTTTACCAGCGGCTGTTGCCCGCTCAGCGCACGCTGCATCGCCATCAGCAGTGCCAGCGTGGCGTCATCAGGCGGCAGAAATTCGATGACGATTTCCAGACTGCCGCCGCACGGCAGGCTGACATCAGGACGCATCCCGCCCTCACCATAGCGTACCCGCTGACTGCTGGCGCGATACGCCCCTGCCGCCAGCTGTGCCAGAAAGTCCTCTTCGATGCAGCCGCCCGACAGCGATCCACAGTATGCGCCGGTTTCGTTAACCGTCATGAGTGTCCCCGGTGCGCGTGGCGAAGAGCCATAGGTGCGCAGCACCGTGCAGAGCCAGACCTGCTGGCCCGCCTGGCAACTGCTCAGTGCCGCATTAATCACGCGTTGATCCAGCGTTATCATGAAAATTCCTTTATCAGCTGCAAATCGGCAGGGAAATCGATATCACAGAGGCAGCCGCGATCGGTAAGCGGCAGCCGGACGGACTGTGACTTCACTATCGCCTGCGGTCCGGCATCGCCCTGTAACATGCTCAGCATGGGAAAATAGTGATTCTGAAAGCCCACCGGATGGCCCGGTTTGCCCTCAATGACTGGCCTGACGATGGGCGAATCCACCAGTGCAGCACTGACGGCGCGGTAACTTTCAGGCGTCACAAACGGCATATCGCCCAGCGCAATCAGCCAGCCGTCGTAGTCACGGCTGGCGTTAACGCCCGCCGCGATGGACTCGCCCAGCCCGCCGCTGTCGCACAGCACGACAGTCGCCCGCGTGCAGAATGCCTGGATTGCGAGGGCGTCGGGACGGGTCACCACGAACAGTTCAAGCCCGCTGGCAGCAGCCTGATCCAGCGTGCGCTGCAGCACCGGTTTGCCTTCAAGGTCAGCCAGCAGCTTATGCTTGCCCGCCTGCTGGCGAAAACGTTGACTCAGCCCGGCGGCCAGTACAATCAGCGCTATCTTCACTCTCGTTCTCCGCTACGCGTGAAAAACGGGCGCAGGCTTTCGCCCGCGCCCGCATGACCTGAGTCTGACCTGAGTCTGACCTGCTGGCAGCCGGTCAGGAACCGGTTCAGATAAGCTTGTCGAGCGTAATTGGCAGGTCGCGTACGCGCTTGCCGGTGGCATGGAACACTGCATTACTGATCGCTGCCGCAACACCGACGATACCCAGCTCACCCACCGGTTTTCCGCCCATCGTGGTCGCCTCAAAATCGGGTTCGCCCACGTTGATGGTAGTAATACTCGGGATGTCGCCATTAACCGGCACTAAGTAGTCTGCGAGGTTATTGTTGATTACCCGACCGTTACGCGGGTCGATAATGCCCTCCTCCATCAGCGCCTGACCCACACCCATGATCATGCCGCCAATCCACTGGCTGCGCGCCAGCTTCGGGTTATAGAGACGACCGCTGTCGAGCGCGGCCACCATCCGTTTAACCCGGATGGTACCGAAATCCTCATCGACCCGGACCTCAACAAACTGCGCACTCCAGCTGTGAGCAGAGAATTTTTCAGGACGGGTGCCGTCATTAAGATTACGCACCATCTTATCGCGCTCGCTTTCTGACATATCGTCCGGGAACGTGCCGCCTTTCACCGCCAGACTCTCCGCCGGGGCCAGCGTCGCCAGCTGAGCAAAGGAAACGGCGAGATCGCTGCGCTGATTATGCTGCACCCCATCGCCTTTCAGCATGAGCTGAGACGCAGGTGTGCCTTTTAGTGGCGACTGTGGCAGTTCGCTGGCCAGCTTCAGCAACTGGTCGCGCATCCGTTTGGCCGTATCGTTCACCGCTGCGGTCACGTTGCCCGCCAGCTGCGATCCGCCCGCCACACCCGCGCGCGGCAGCTCGGTGTCTCCCAGCTGCACCTCAATGGTGGTGGAGGCGACACCCAGAATGTCGGCAGCGGTCTGCGCCAGAATGGTATAGGTCCCGGTGCCGATATCTGCACCGCCGCACTGCACCACAAATTTGCCCTGCGGCGTCAGGATAATTTTCGCTTCGGCAGGGAGTTTGTTGACCGGATAGGTGCCGGAGGCCATGCCCCAGCCAATCAGCTCACGCCCTTCGCGCATTGAGCGCGGCGTCATGATGCGCTTGTCCCAGCCAAAGGCTTCTGCGCCTTTCTGATAGGCTTCTTTCAGACGGCGCGAGCTCCACGGCAGGTCGAGCTGATAATCTTTATCTGCCCAGTTGCGCAGACGAAGCTCCAGCGGATCGATGTTCAGGGCATAGGCCATCTCATCCATCGCTACTTCCAGTCCAAAGGCGCTTGGGTTTTCACCTGGCGCACGCATCCAGCCTGGCGTCACGGTATTAATTGGCCTGACCTGATGCTGGGCGGAGACATTGCCTACCGCATACATGCGAGCGGTGACTTTGCTGCAGTTCTCGGCGAACACATCAATGAGTGACGTTTCACTGAAGCTGCGCTGGATAATTGCCTGGATTTTGCCGTCGCGCGATGCGCCCAGCTCCAGCTGCTGCGAAGTCGCCGGACGACCGCCAAGCCCGGTGAAAGTCTGCGGGCGGGTCAGTGACACTTTGATTGGCCGCTTCAGTGCCCGCGATGCCGCCGTCGCCAGCGCAACATGGGTGTAAGGCACCGGCTTAGAGCCAAATCCACCGCCGACATAGGGTGAGATGATCCGCATGTCTTCCACCTCAATGCCCATCCATTCGGCAATCTCCACCTGCGCGCCGGCTACCCACTGGCTCGGCTCCCAGACGGTAATGCGCCCATCCTGCCACTCCGCCACACAGGCGTGCGGCTCCATTGGCATGTTGTATTCACGCGGAGTGGTGTAACGCTGGTTCAGGCGCACCTCGGCCTGCTGCATCGCCGCCTGGGCATCGCCCATTTCAATATCCTGCTTCGGGAGCGGTTTCGGTTCGACGCCCTCATCGGTGGCAAAAATCAGTGCATCAGACGTTTCATACTCGATCTCCACCAGCGAGGCGGCATAGGTCGCCTGCTCAAACGTTTCGGCGACAACCAGACCGATGTTCTGACCGTTGTGAATAATCACATCGTCCTGAATCGGGGTGTAGGTTGACTGCGCCGCGCCGCCATCGGCAATCGCCGTGGGCTTGTTGATCTTCAGCGTGTTCAGATGGGTATAGACCGCCAGCACGCCTGCGGCCTGCTGCGCTTTTTCCGTCGCCATGCGGCTGATGCGGCCGCTGGCAACCACAGACTGGATCACCACGCCGTAGAGTGGATTTTCCGGCTGATATTCAACCGCATAACGTGCTTCACCGGTAACTTTCACTTTGCCATCGCCACGCGAGCGGGCTGCACCCAGCCCCTCAATCGGGCGGTCAGTTTGCTGTTCAGGTGTCGCTGTATCACTGGCACCTTGCTCAGCCAGCTCAGGATCTCCCGCCGCCTTCAGTACATCTTCTTTTACATCACTCATGCGGTTTCTCCTGCTGCCATCAGCGCGCGTGCAATCACTCGCGGCGCCAGTTTTACTTTATAGGCGTTGTGGGTCAGTGCCTGCGTCTCCTGAGTAATCCGTTCTGCCGCCTGAAACACCGTCTCTTCATTAAACGGCTGCCCTTCCAGCGCCTGCTCGACGGATCTGACGCGCCAGGGCTTAGTGGCCACGCCACCCAGGGCAATATGTACGTCACGCATCACGCCGTTTTCCAGCGTGAAGCCTGCGGCCGCGCTGGCTGCTGCAAATTCATAGGAGCTGCGGTCACGCACTTTGAGGTAGTGTGAGTGGCGGAGTGACCCGGTTTGCGGCACTTCAATGGCCACAATGATCTCGTCATCACGCAGATCGTGTTCACGATCAGGCGTATCACCCGGTAGCAGGAAAAAGTCATCAATCGCGATGCGGCGGGTTTCGCCCTGCTGATTCTGCAGTACGACGATGGCGTCAAATGCCACCAGCGCAACCGCCAGATCGCCGGGATAGACGGCAATGCAGCTGTCGCTGGCACCCAGAATGGCGTGACTGCTATTAACACCATCCAGTGCAGCGCAACCGGAACCGGGATTGCGTTTGTTGCAGGCCGGGAACGTTGCCGGGTCACGGTAGTAGTTACAACGGGTGCGCTGACGTAAATTTCCGCCCAGCGACGCCATATTACGAATCTGCGGGGATGCAGCCTGCCAGAGGCTGCCATAAATGGCAGGCGCATTCTGCTGGCAGGCGGGATGGTCGGCCAGCTGGCTCATGGTGACCAGTGCACCAGCGGTGATCTTATCGTCATCAAACTGCAGGTTTTTCAGCGCCGTTATCCCGCTGATGCCAATTAACTGAGGGGGCGTGAAGACGCCGCATTTCATCAGATCGAGCTGCGTCGTGCCGCCCGCCAGCAACTGGCTGCCGGGCTGCTGTTTCAGAGTGGCAGCCTCTTCAGGTGAGTACGCAACTTTCCAGCTGAATTCATTCATGCGGACTCCTTTGCCATCTCAGCAGCGGCCTGTTTAATCGCATCGACGATGTGCGGATAAGCGCCACAACGGCAAAGATTACCGCTCATATATTCCCGAATCTCATCTTCAGAACCGGCATGACCTTCTTTAATACAGGCAACAGCAGACATAATCTGACCCGGCGTGCAATAACCGCACTGGAAAGCATCATTCTCCATAAAGCAGCGCTGCACCGGATGCAGTTCACCGTCGGTGGAGGCCAGTCCTTCAATGCTGGTGACGTCAGCACCATCCGCCTGGGCCGCCAGCGTCAGGCAACTCAGCACCCGCTGACCATTAATCAGTACGGTGCAGGCACCGCATTGCCCCTGATCGCACCCTTTTTTGGTGCCGGTCAGGTTAAGATGCTCACGCAGCGCATCCAGCAGAGTGACTCGCGGATCGACCTGCATCTGCTGCGACTGACCATTGACCTGCATTGTTAGCGATATTTTTTCCGACATTGTCTGCTTCCCATTGTTGGGGGCTAAAAGATGAAATTTTTATAGGTTTAGTTCTGACGGGAGTTAAATCGGGGAAAATCGTGATAACCCTAATCTTTACGCGCGTATCTCTGTCTTAAGGTTTAGCAGCTTTTTGGCAATCTGGCGGGTATGTCGGGAAAAAGTCAGCGTTATCTGAGGAAAAAAGGAAAGCAAAACGTTATATAATTCATATTATAACGATTCCATATTAATGATTTAGATGGATATATCCCTGGTATTTTCTAATCTGCATCGCTTACAGAATTGATGCAGTCGTCTCACTAATTTTCCATAAACTGCAGCCACGACACTCGCACGGGAGAAAAACCTGTTGTCATAATCTGACCGGATGCAAATCAGTACCTCAATCAGTTGATGTCATTGCAGACCAGGTTACACAGTTCAGACCGGGGAACGTAAAGCCTGCATGGCTGACCTTACGTGGGAAAAGGAGGCAACAGGGGCACCTTTAATCTCCCCCTGTTCCCTTTCACGCTCTTTTTCCTTTATCCAGAAACTGGAAAAACGAATGTTGTATAAGCGCTGGGTGACAGACAGGTGCCTGTCACCCATCCTTATCTGCCGGAAAAGCAGACCCTGGGAGGTGTGGATAGTGACAGCATCTTCAGCAGCAGAACGCTATCGCCAGAGGTCATTACACCTGAAACGCGGCCATCATACCCCGCAGCGCGTGCGCCTGTTCAGAGAGTGACTGAGAGGCTGAAGACGATTCTTCCACCAGCGCGGCGTTATTCTGCGTCACGCTGTCCATCTGCGTCACGGCGACACTGACCTGAGATATGCCCTGCATCTGCTCTGAGGAGGCAAGGGAAATTGTATCCATCGACACAGCCAGTTCATTCACCATGCCAACAATTTTCATAATGCTGTCGCCGGTTGACGAGGCGACCGTGACGCCGCTTTCCACCAGGGTTACCGCTTCTTCGATAAGCAACTTTATATCCCGTGCGGCAGAGGCACTGCGCTGCGCCAGTGTCCTGACCTCACCCGCTACAACAGCAAAGCCGCGTCCTTCTTCTCCTGCACGAGCCGCCTCAACGGCTGCATTCAGCGCCAGAATGTTGGTCTGAAACGCAATACTTTCAATTACAGAGGTAATGTCCCGGACTTTAGTCGCGCTCATTGATATGGCATGCATCGTCTCTGCCATACGTTTGACATCTGCTTCCCCGGTGTGGGTAAGGCGCGCGGTTTCACGGGCCGAGTTGGCGGTCTCATATGCCCCGCTTGCATTGCTTTTTACGGTAGCGGTGAGCTGTTCCATGCTTGCCGCCGTTTCCTGCAGGGCAGCGGCCTGCTGTTCAGTTCGGGAGGAGAGTTCTGTATTACCCTGAGAGATTTCATCTGCGGCCAGTGCAACGGATGCAGAGGTATCTCTGATATTTGCCACCATGCTACTCAGGTTGGCCTGCATAACATCCAGCGAAGCCAGCAGGCTGGAAGTATCGTTATGCCGTAACAGGACAGGCGATGTCAGCTTACCCGACGCAATCGCCGCGGCAAGCGCCTGTGCCTGTGCGGGCTCTCCGCCCAGCTGGCGCATGAGCGTCCGAATGATGGAGTAACAGGCTGCGATAGCGACGAGGAAAGAGATCAATACCATCACCGACATCAGTGTAGCCGTTTGCGAAGCTGCTGCCCTGGCGTCCAGAACGGTTTTCCTGCTTACCTGCATCTGAATAGTCGAAAGCCGATCGAGGGCATTCAGCATGGTTCGCTGTCCCGGCCTCACGGTTTTTAGAAGGTAATCAAAGGTTTCGGACTGAGGCGCCGCCATCGCTTTCCTGCCCGCCGTCATGAGCAGACTCAGTGCGGATTCATCCGTCGAGGTCAGATTTTCCAGCGCGCTTTTGCCTTCCGCTGAGACATTTTGCGACATACTGGCAGTCAGCTTATCCCTGTTCTGAATGTAGATGGCTTTCTGAGCGACCATCCTGTCCCATTCAGGCTGTCTGTCATTCTGTTCATTCAGTAATGCAATATTCCTGACTGCTATCGCCATGTCTCTGGCCGCATTTCGCATGTTCTGAATCAGTTCATACCGGTATATTTTGTTATTTACAGTGTTTTCCATATCGTCTCTGGCCTGCCAGAGTGCATGAAGTGCCGTCCCGGTACAGAGCAGAAAAAGGATGATTAGCAGGCTATACCCTGCGACAAGACGCGTGGCTATTTTCATAGTATTTTCCGTTATATTTTTGAAATTGCTATGTTGCTCTGGTGTTAAGAAATGAGGTTGAATAAAAAACCATGAAAAACTTTCTCTGGTAGCGCCATTAATAACGGCGCGACAGAAAATATATATAGACGATGGGATGAGAAACTAAGAGACCAGAAAGAGAGAAAGATGCCTGAAAAAAATATAAGCGACTGATAATGAAGACTTAAAATAATAAAACTTAGCAAATTAATTAGTGTTAAAAATCATTTCACGAAACAAATTATTTCTAAGCGTATTTTTTGTTCAACCCGGCAGCATGCATGATATTACCTGTCAGAATCATAAGTTTTTAAGAGAGTGCGCTATTTTGGTTTGTTTACATAACTATCCAGAATCTGTGCTGATACCACCACTAAGAATTATTGAGAGATTAAAATATCCGCTCCGGGCACAGAGCGGATATCAGTACCAGACCCGACATGATGAGTCTTTCACCGTTGAAAAGATCAACGTTCAGGCATGATAATACGTCTGATTAGACGGTATTCGCTCTGAAGTCTGCTTTTCAACGCGCCGTATTATTTCATCAGAATTGTTAATCACCTCTGACACTCTTTTCGTTATACCGATGTTTCAACCGTTCCCGCTGCCGGGTTTTCCGCCCCGCAATGACCATCGCTACGATAAATACCCCTGCAAACAACACCACGATCGTCGGCGCAGGCGCGCTGTCGATAAAGAATGAGAGATAAACGCCGCTCAGCGACACCAGCACCGACACCGTAACCGCCACCAGCAGCGCATGTGAAAAACGACGGGTGAGCAGCACCGCAATAGCGCCGGGCGCGATCAGCAGAGAGATTGACAGAATGATCCCCACCGCTTTCAGCGTCGCCACAATGGTCAGCGAGACCATGCAGAGCAGCCCGTAATGCAGCAGGCGTGCGGGTAAGCCAGAGATCTGCGCCTGCTGAGGGTCGAAGCTGAACAGCATAAAATCACGCCACTTCACCACAATCACCATAACGATGATCAACGCAATAATCGCTGTCTGAACGATATCTGCGCCGGTTATGCCGAGCATGTCCCCAAACAGAATATGATCGAGGTGCACTTCCGGTTTAACGGCGATGTAAAGGATCAGCCCCACCGCGAACATGCCGGAGAAGACGATGCCCAGCACGGTGTCCTGCTTAATGCGGCTATTGTCCTGCAGGAAACCACTGGCAACCGCACAGAACAGCCCTGCAACAAACGCGCCCACCGCCAGCGGCAGTCCTGCCATCCACGCGAGTACGATCCCAGGGAATACCGCATGGCTCATGGCATCGCCCATCAGCGCCCAGCCTTTCAGCACCAGAAATACCGACAGCAACGCACAGGGGATTGCCACGACCAGCGCGATCAGCAGTGCGCTGTTAATAAATGCAAACTGAAAAGGTTCCAGTATCCACATCAGCCAGTCTCCTTTTCAGGGTGATGGCGGCCACGACGCCGGTTAGCCAGCAGACCATGTTTCGGCGCAAAGACAAACGCCAGCAGGAACAGTAGCGTCTGCGCCACCACAATGATGCCGCCCGTTGCGCCATCCAGGTAGTAACTCGCCCAGGCACCGAGAAAGCTGGTGATGCTGCCAATGGCGACCGCAATCATTAGCAGACGTGGAAAGCGATCGGTGAGCAGCCAGGCGGTCGCGCCGGGCGTCACCACCAGACAGATCACCAGAAAAGCGCCAACAGTTTGCAGCGCCGCCACGGTTGATACCGCCAGCAGAGTAAAGAAGAGGATTTTCAGCCGTTCTGGCCGCAGACCGATGGCGCGCGCGTGATTCTCATCAAAGAAGGTGACCATCAGATCTTTCCACTTAAACAACAGAATGATGATCGACAGTCCGCCAATCAACGCCAGCTGGAGAATATCGGCTGGCGCAATCGCCAGTATGTTGCCCAGTACAATGGTCTGGATGTTCACTGCAGTCGGATTGAGCGACACCATAAACAGGCCCAGACCAAAAAAAGAGGAAAAGATCAGGCCAATGATCGCATCTTCTTTTAAGCGGGTGCGCTGATTGAGTAACAGCATGCTGCCCGCTGCCAGCCCGCCGGAGATAAACGCTCCCAGCGCAAATGGCAGTCCCAGCATGTAAGCGCCCGCGACGCCTGGTACAATAGAGTGTGAAAGCGCGTCACCTATCAGCGACCAGCCCTTGAGCATCAGATAGCAGGAGAGAAACGCGCAGAGTCCGCCCACCATCGCGGAGACCCACATCGCGTTAAGCATGTAGTGATAACCAAAAGGTTCCAGTAACAGCGCCATGTTCAGCTCCCCTCTTCCCGTGCGGCATGCGGGGCGATAAAGGGGCGTTCATCGTCGGTGATGATCTGATCGTCCAGGCCCTTCACCATCACATGACGCAGCACTCCGCTAAACGCGCGCTCAAGATTAGCGGTGGTAAAGGTGGTCCGGGTCGGGCCGCTGGCCAGAACCGTGCCTTTTACCATCACGGTGTAATCGCAGAACTCTGTAACCGATCCCAGATTATGGGTGGAGACCAGCATGGTCTTGCCTTCATCACGCAATTCCCCCAGCAGGCTGATGATTCTGGCCTCGGTCTGTACATCTACGCCGGTAAACGGCTCATCCAGCAGGATTACGCTACCCTGCTGCGCAATCGCGCGTGCCAGAAATACTCTCTTTTTCTGCCCGCCAGAGAGTTCGCCGATCTGACGATGGCGATAATCCAGCATATCGACCCGCGCCAGCGCCTCACTGACAATCTGCTGATCATGCGGTTTTGGCCTGCGCAGCAGACCCATATGACCGTACCGGCCCATCATCACCACATCTTCCACCAGCACCGGAAACGACCAGTCCACTTCTTCCGACTGCGGCACATAGGCGACCAGACTCTGGCGCAGCGCCTGGCGGGTCGGCATCCCCAGCACCGAGATGCTGCCGCTGGCGAGCCGCACAAATCCCATCAGCGCTTTAAACAGGGTTGACTTGCCGGAGCCATTAACGCCCACCAGCGCGGCGATCGATCCGCCCGGCACGCTGAAGCTGGCATCATGCAGCGCGGTATGTCCGTTGCGATAGGTTACCGTGACGCCTGAAACCACAATGGTGTCTGTCATTGCGCTTTCTCTCCCGCATTAATGCCCTGCACCAGTGTCTCAGTGGTGACTTTGAGCAGATCAAGGTAGGTTGGCACCGGTCCCTGCACGTTACTTAAGGAGTCGACGTAAAGCACACCACCGTAATGGGCACCGGTTTCCCGCGCGACCTGGCGGGCGGGCTTATCTGACACAGTGCTTTCACTGAACACCGCCGGAATGGCATTTTTCTTCACCTGGTCAATCACGCGTCTCACCTGCTGCGGCGTACCCTGCTGGTCAGCATTGATCGGCCACAGGTAGAGCTCTTTCATGCCCAGGTCACGTGCCAGATAGGAGAATGCGCCTTCACTGGTCACCATCCAGCGTTTCTGCTCGGGAATAGCGGCAATCTGCTGGCGCAGCGGATCCAGTGCAGCGGTAATTTTTTGCTTATAGGCGGCAGCGTTCTGACGATAGGTCTCTGCGTTCACCGGGTCATATTTCATCAGCGCATCGCGGATGTTATCGACATAGATCAGCGCATTGTCCGGTGACATCCAGGCATGCGGATTCGGTTTACCGTTATAAGGCCCTTCGCCAATACCTATCGGCGTGACACCAGCAGAAACCACTATTTCCGGGACGCCGTCAAGGTGCTGATAAAAGCGCTGAAACCAGCGTTCGAGATTAAGTCCGTTCGCCATAATCAATTGCGCACCCCGCGCCCGCCTGATGTCGCCGGGGGTGGGCTGATATTCGTGTATTTCAGCACCGGGCTTAGTAATAGAGGTGACCTCCGCGGCATCGCCAGCCACGTTCTTAGCCATGTCAGCTATCACCGTAAACGTGGTCACTATCTTAAATTTTTCTGCTGCATAGCTGCTGCTCGCCATCAGGATTGTGAGCAGCGCACTCAGTAACAGCGTGGTGATCTTTTTTATCGGGATCATTGGGCGGGCTCCAGAGGTGATTAAAAACAGAACACAATTAGCATAGGCTATTTTTTATAGCACAGGCTATACCTTTCGGACAGCAGGCAGATGTGAAGTTTCTTCAGCATTCAGGTCCAGGTGTCAGCTTTTGTAAATCATCTCAGTTACTATCTGATATAATTATGAATATTTTTAATGATGGGTGGCATTCAAGCCATTTATGGCTTCGCGACAGGCGGGTTTTTCACCTGCCTGATTCAGTGATACAAAACGAGAAAAGAGGTAATGGCATAAAAAAGCATTCAACTACGCTTTGCCATTTACTAAAGGAAGTCGCATTACCGGATGACACTCTCGCAACAGACGCAGCAATTTCACAATTAAAATAATCTTATTGATAGGCCGAATTAATTAAGCCTGATGAATTTTTTTGCTACAGTTAATGTTACTTACCGCAATCACCCAGGAGGATATTTTGTATTTTTCCAGCGACGAAAAAGCGAATGTCATCATTGGCGAAGCCGCAATGAACCTGTTTAATGCTGGTCAGGAAGTGAACGTTGAACTGCTGATTAAAGAGCTACAGGTTATGGCTGACTCAGAAGTGAATGAGTATCGCCTTGAGCAGATGCAAACTGCGCGTCAATGGCTGACGGGATTCAAAACAATTGGTTCACGCACTACCGGTCCGGCAAACTGGCTGTCCAGAAATTCGGGTATCGAACCGGCTATCAGCGCCTCTGCTGATGATATTTTCTTTAAGCATTAACACTCCTGCTTACCTTCTGCCGGCCTGAATAATCAGGTCGGAACACCGGAGGGCTTGTTCCTGTACAGGAATATGGTACAATTTTCACCTCTTCACCACCTCCTCGTAACTTCCTGTTTTAAAAGATTTAGCACTTTTTGCATAAAAAAAATCATTCCAAAAATCCAAAATCCTGTACAAGTTTTAAAAAGATGTATAACTTGCGCATCAGGAATGCTATACATTTTCATCATCTGAGGAAATCACCATGCGTCAGAACGGACAAGGCCCGGAAACGATCAGCGATATTGCCCGTTACTTCAATCAGGCCAGCTCACCTTCGCAACAGGAAACACTGGGTTCGGTAGTAGTCGAAATTCTGCGCGCAGGTCATAGCCTCAGCCGTAAAGCAATTTGCAGTAAATTATTGAGCCGCCTTGAACTGGCTGCGACACCAGAAGAAGAGAGCCATTTGCATGAATTAATCGCGATGCTCTTTCGTCGCGAAGATTAATACCCGCTTACGGCTTCAGATATTTCTATCGTCGCCTGCTCTTAGCCAACATTCAGGAAGATTTACCCACAGGAACGAAGCCCAGTACTGCTTAGCCGTATCTGGTGCAACAAGTTGCACCCGCTGACGTATACGGACCCGCAGCATGGCCATTGATTCGTAATCAGAGAAGCCAGTATGTACAGAAGTGAAGATGAGAAACTGACAGATGTCATGATCGGTGAAGCCGTCCTGACATTGCTCAAGTCAGACAAACCGGTGTCGAGTAACGCCTTAATCGCACAGCTTGAACTCATGGCTGCTAATGCCGATGACGACTCAAAAGTGTCTGTGATTCGCAAAGCCATCACTGAAGTTCGAAATGGCATGGTCGCCGCGCGTAAACGTGTGCAGGGCGACGGTGCTGAACGTGATAAAACGGCGCACCGTATGAACAGCGATGGCCCACCTGATGGGTCTAAAAAGCACTGATAAAGGGTATTGCGTGCCTGTCAGACACGGCTGGCAATAAGCGAAGCGGCAGCCTTTAAGTGAAATTTTTATTGGCTGGCTGGGCAAAACGAAAACAGCGTCTACACTCGTTTTTGACTTCACCCATTGCGTATAACGAATTTTCCTCAGAGAAAGAAAAATCATGCAACACTCTTCATCAGATTTATCCATCATTGACTATTTTCATAGTGAAGGCGATTTGCTGGCACCGGAAACCGAACTGCTGGGCGCAGTAATTCGTGACATCGTGGCTGATCAGGGACGTGTGACCAACAAAGCGATAATTCTTTATCTGATCGCCGAACTGGAATGCACTTCCGACGTGATCAGACTGGATGTGTTGCGCAGAACGCTGGAAATTGTGGTTGGCCGTACACCTGACGATAGTGACATCTGATTACCTTTCCTGCGTTATCGGTGATAACGCAGGTTCAGTGAGGTTAATACTCTGCTTTCGAGACATTTTTTTGACGAAGAATTTTAACCAACCCACCTAATATGTATAAAACGCCCACCCGTAGTTACACGAAACAGCTATAGACCGCCCTGACGTAGCTATGCTTTCCCGAACAAAGTGTCCCTCTCTGTTTGCCAAAAACGCTTGTATCACTCTGCTGGATGATAATCCGCGCGAAAGTTATTTGTTTGCTGGTAACAGGCAAAAATCACTTATGGCTGAACCCAACACTCTCTGTGGTACCGTCAGGCATGGCGAAGAATTCCCAGGAAGCTGACTCATCGTTACGCTGAGTGAAGGAGACTGATCAGAGAGCATTGCCGATATGTCATCTGACCATAGGCGATAAGAATCCCTTTTTTTTCAGCTGCGTCCTGAGTGTCAGATAAACTTTTCCACTCAGCCTTATCTTCTGTCTTAGCCTGCATTACTTTAGTCAGCCTGTGCTTCAGGCGCAAAAGGAGAAGTTCTGACGGTACGTTTAGATTAAGGTAACCAGGTAAAAGAAGAATATCAGTAAGCCAGCGGCGCTTTACGGGTTATAAAGGCGCTGAATAGTGTCGGCAGAGGATGAAATCGTCAACCTGAGGAAATCATGAAAAAATCGATCGTTCCTGAAGAATTTCAGCATTATTTCGATGACTGGCACTTCTCTCCCGTCATCGATGCAGATGGCACGGTATATCTGTCAGGCGTAACTGCAGCGCGAAAGGATAAGCCCATCAGTAAGGATCCAGAGGAACAGTTTCACGATGCCTTTTATAAGCTTGGCGTTTATTTAAAAGCCGCTGGCTTAGGCTATGAAAACATTCTGGAGATGACGACGTTTCATATCGACCTGAAAAAATATAGCGTGCTGTTTTCTAATGTAAAGGATGAATATATAAAAGCGCCCTATCCGGCATGGTCTGCCATAGGCGTGTCCGGGTTCATCCCGGAAAATGCACTGGTGGAAATGCGGATTGTGGCGAAAAGGGCATGACAGTCATAAATCCTGCCATGTAGATGAGGTCCGCCAGAAGCGAAAATCAGGCTATGTTTCTGACTAATCAGCCTGACTCAGAAATAGCATTATCATTGGTATAACCCTGATAATCATCTCTTGATTAGCAGGGTTATAGTTGCCGAACCGGCATCTGAGATTTAGCCCATTTAACGGCATCGTCAGCAAAAAAATGACCGCCAGTGAAATAATCTACTAATAGCCCTTCAGTAAAACTCGCGAGACTGCCTGCTGTTGCGGCTGCAGAAATCCATTCAGATTCATATTTACCCGTTGATAACACAATCACTAAGTCCGGCACGAAGTCGGCATTTAACTCTTTAAGTTCATTCTCGTCTATCTCGCGTGAAGAATAAGTGAAGCCTGAAGGCGCCCCATTGACAGGACAGAGTAAAAAGCCGTTGAACGTCAGAGGATCAAACTCATCATCCAGTACGCACGGGAATCCAGCCCGGATGATGCCATCTCTGAGAACATCTGTCGGTGGTAATTTTTCTTTAACTATATAAACACCAATATCGCGACTCAATTTTCACACCCTCTCACCAGACTTTGACTTTTAACAATAGATGAAAATCAGATGTCTGGAATCGTTATGCTCATATCTGGCGCAAAGCGGGTTTTCATTTTAGTTCATAAAAATGGCCACAGATTCCACTCTCTTCTTACTAATGCGATGATACGAATACCGGTGTTTGCTGCACGGGCGGAACAGAGAAGTGAAGCTGCATACGCTTTATCTCCTCTGCCGGGGGCAGACCAAACAGACGTTTAAATTCACGATTAAACTGCGACGGGCTTTCGTAGCCTACAGCGTAGCCTGCTGCTGCTGCGGTCATCTGCTGGCGAACCATTAGCATACGTGCCTGATGCAGGCGCACCGATTTCACATACTGCATCGGCGGCATCCTGATAATGGCTTTGAAGTGAAGATGAAAAGTCGGGACGCTCATGCCCGCTTCCCCTGCCAGTTGCGTCAGGGTCAACGGCTCTGCATACGTGGCGTGGATAAGCTTAACCACTTTCCCTATTTTGCTGAATTGCCCCTGCATGGCCAGCGCGGCACGCATGGCGTTGCCCTGTTCGCCCGTAAGTACAAGGAAGTAAAGTTCACGCAGTCGTGCATGTCCGAGTATCGCGGTTTCGAGCGGACTATTCAGGGCTTTAAGCAAACCCAGCACAGCTCCCTTTACCGTGTCGTCCATCCGACTCGACATCATACTCTGCGGCGCGGCGGGAGGATGTGAAGCATCATGCTGGTCGATCTGCAGGATGAGTTCAGCCGCGAGCTGAAAATCCAGATGCATATAAATAGCCAGCAGAGGATGATCTGCGGACGCGTCGGTTTCCATAGTAAACGGCACAGGAACGGAGACCGCCAGATAGTGCTGTTCATCATATAAGTAGGTCTGCTGGCCAAAGTAACCCCGTTTGCTGCCCTGGCAGACAATCACAATGCCCGGATCATAAAGCACGGGGGTTCTGGCAAGAGGACGGTCGGCGCGCAGAATTCTTACACCAGGTAACGCCGTCAGGTTGTACCCCTCATGCGGTGCCAGGGCTTTGATCAGGGCAATCATTCCGGTCATTACGGCACCTCATAAGATCAGGCAAGAAAACGAGAAGATACGGTCTGAATACACAACAGCATTGAGAATACCATGCAATCTTTACGGTTCATGGGAGTTCTTTTATGTCATCTTTTAAAACAATCTTAATTACTGGCGTCAGTAGTGGCTTTGGTCTGGCACTGGCGCGCGAAGCCCTCCATGCCGGGCATCGGGTCATCGGTACCGTGCGTAACCACGAAGCAGTGCAGGCTTTTGAGGCGCTCAATGCACAGCGTGCCGTGTGCCGTCTGCTGGATGTCACGGACTTCGCGCGTATTGATGAAGTTGTCAGGGAGGTTGAGTCCACAGTCGGTCAGATTGATGTACTGGTGAACAATGCCGGTTACGGCCATGAGGGCATTCTGGAAGAATCCTCCCTGGCAGAAATGCGCCACCAGTTTGACGTGAATGTTTTTGGCGCAGTGGCAATGACCAAAGCGGTCCTGCCGGGTATGCGTGAGCGCCGTCGCGGGCACATCATCAATATTACCTCGATGGGTGGTTTTATTACTCTGCCCGGCATCAGCTACTACTGCGGCAGCAAGTTTGCGCTGGAGGGAATTTCAGAAACGCTGGGCAAAGAGCTTGCTCCGTTCGGCATACACGTCACTGCTGTGGCACCCGGCTCATTTCGCACTGACTGGGCGGGACGCTCAATGGTACGCAGCACCCGCACTATTCCGGATTATGACACTCTGTTCGGGCCCATTCGTCAGGCCCGGGAGGAAAAAAGCGGCAAACAACCCGGCAATCCCGTAAAGGCTGCTCAGGCTATGCTGGCATTGCTGGAAAGCCCAAACCCACCCGCACATCTGTTGTTAGGCAGTGATGCCCTGAGTCTGGTACGTCAAAAGCTTGCGGCAATGAGTCAGGAAATCGATCGGTGGGAGAATATCACACGTTCAACCGATGACTGAGCCGTTGCTGAAACAGAGCGTAAAGGCCTGAACGATGATGACCGGTGACACAAACGGCCATTTTCTCTGGCGTTCGGGACAGGAGAATGGAGCCGATTCGAGTGCAGAGGCCAGGCACCCTCTAAGCGGACATTAACGGGTTCTCAGCTGGCTGCCGCGCCCCCTGGAATTTCGCAGCCAGCTGAGCGTGTTGTGTTACCTGTGTGAGAAGCGGGCCGGGCTCGCGGAGCGATCGGCGGCCCGCCGGATGAGTCGGATACTCAGCGCAGCCCCGGTAGCAAGACAAGCGGCCATCGTCAGAAGCAAAACAACAAAAGCATGGGTGATCGTTTCACCGCTGTTACCGTTACCCAGCATGCTGTAGAAAATACCGCCGATAACCGCGACGCTTAGCGCCGTGCTGATTTGTAAGGCGGCGCTGGTAACGCCAGCGATCATGCCTGAAAATTGCGGCGCAACCTGGCCGGTTACCATCCGCACCAGGGTTGGCATCGCCAGTCCCTGCCCCAACCCGGTCACAAAAAGAAGCGCGGCGAGCGGCAGCATAGCCGGCGGCCTGCCCGTCAGCGTCGTGGCGATCAGCCATCCCATACCTGCCAGTCCGGCGGTTTCACATCCCATCCCAATTGCGCTCAGGTAATTTCCGGCAAATCGTCTCAGCCAGGGTGTCAGTAACGGGCCGATCAGAAAACCCACGCCGAAGGGCAGGAAAACCGTGCCTGCACTCAGCGCGTTTAAATGTAAGGCACCCTGCAGATAGACAGAAAACAGAAGAAAGAACGCGCCGATAGAATAAAACAGTAGAACAATGACCAGTCCCTGGCCCAGCCCCGGCGCACGTAAGACATGTGGATTAAGCAGTGGTGATCCTCCCTGTTGATTAAGCCGTTGCTCATAGCGCCATAACAGCGAGGCAAGCAGCGGAAAAATAAGGAACAACATCCACGTCCACCAGGGCCATCCCGCTTCACGACCTTCGATCAGCGGCACAATCAGCGTGCTCAGCGTTAATGTGGCCAGCAGTGTGCCAACAGGGTCAAGCCGCTGCGCCGCCCGCGCCCGAGTCTCTTTCAGCAGCGGCAGACCAAAAAGAATGACCAGCAGCGCCACCGGCAGGTTAACGAGAAAAATAGCCCGCCAGCCCAGATGAAACAGATCGGCAGAAATCAGAATGCCGCCCAGAACCTGTCCGATCACCGAGGCCAGACCAAACACGGCACCATAGATACTGAGCGCTAACGGTCTCTCCGCTTCGGGAAAAATGGCCTGTACGGAAGCCAGTGCCTGAGGAGCCATAATGGCAGCCGTCGCGCCCTGTAAAATGCGTCCGGCAATCAGTGCCCAGGGTGACCAGGCAAAACCGCACAGCAATGATGCTGCGGCAAAACCCATCAGCCCGAGAAAGAACATCTTTCCGCGACCATAAATATCTCCCAGCCGGCCGCCGGTAATTAACGTCACGGCATAAACAGCAGCATAGGATGAAATCACCAGCTGTTCCGCAGAGGAAGAGGTGCTGAGTTCATTCTGAATAGCAGGCAGTGCCACGTTAACGATAAAGAAATCGAGCGGCGGCAAAAATGCCCCGACCAGTAAAATGACAAACATCGCCCAGCGACGTGGCTCGGCTTGCGGGATGCTATGTGCCGACATAGATCACTCCTTATGGAACATCGCCCCCGATAAGGGGCGAGTGGTAATCACAGAATGTGCAGTTAACCTGACAGAACGGGCCGCCGTCCGGCAGAAACGGCACGACGGAACGGTCAGCGCATTCCGCCGGAGGCGAGAATCACCTCACCCGTAATCCAGCCCGCCTCGTCTGAGGCGAGAAAGGAGACAATCGGCGCGACGTCCGTTACCTGACCAATACGGCCGAGCGGCGTCTGCTCTTCATTCCATCTCTGAAAGTCTGAGTTCATCGCGCCTGCGCTATGGCTTCCTTCGGTTTCGATCAGGCCAGGATTGACCGCATTAACGCGAATTCCCCGTGGGCCAAGCTCTTTTGAAAGCACACCGGTAATGGCGTCAATCGCACCTTTGGCCCCGCTGTAGATGGCGCTCTCAGCAATAAAGACGCGGGTGACAAACGAACTGATGTTGATGATGCTGCTGCCTTTACCCAGATGCGGCACAGCCGCAGCACTGACTAATAACGGGCCCAGAACATTGATATCGAACTGTCTGCGGTAAAGCGCCTCGGTACTCTCTTCGATGCTGGCGAACTGGTAAACCCCGGCATTGTTCACCACGATGTCCAGCTGCCCGAAAATTTCGAGGGTGATGTTGATTAGTGCCTCAACCTCTGGCTGGCGGGTGACATCTGCTGCAACGGCCCTGGCCTTTCCACCGGCGGCTTCAATCTCCGCAACAACCTTTTCAGCACCCTTTCTGTCCAGGGCGAAATTGACGACAACCTTCGCACCGTCAGCGGCGAGCTGGCGGGCTATCCCCGCGCCTATACCTTTTGACCCCCCGGTGACGAGGGCAACTTTGCCTTCGAGTCTGTTCATAATCTCAGCTTCCTGTTATGGCCGCCTGAAGCGACGGGATGTAGGAAGCTATGGTGATACCTGCAAAGTTGTTTGAGAACTGACACTTTTGTATATTGGATGTTCATTTTTGAACGGCGAGGAGTGCGTATGGAGTGGGGAGATGTTCAGGTATTTCTTGCCGTCATTCGTAACGGCTCGTTCGGCAAGGCAGCGTTGAGTCTGGGCGTGAGTCATCCGACGGTCGGACGCCGCATTAAAGCGCTTGAGGATGAGGCGCAGCAGGCACTATTCCGGCGCACAAAAGAGGGTCTGGTACTGACAGATGCCGGTGATGCAGTCATGAAGCTGGCAGAAGCGATGGAAAATTCCGCGCTGGCAATGGAGCGTCGACTGGCGGGTAATCACGAGCGTCTTGAAGGGATACTGCGAATATCAGCCGCAGAATGGTTTACTAATACTGTGCTGGCACCCGTACTGAGTGAACTGACGCGCCGTCATCCGGCAATTGTACCGGAGGTGATTGCCAGTTTCCGGCTGCTCGATCTGTCGCGCCGTGATGCCGACATCGCGTTTCGTATCGTCCCTTTCACCGATCCTGATATTGTCCAGCGCCGTCTGATGAGTGTGCCCTACGCGCTTTACGGAACGTCAGAAACGGCTCAGGCGCTGCTGACAGCACCCTCTTCGGTGGGGCTAATCCTGATGAATACCGGACAGTCTCACTTCCCTGATGTTTCCTGGCTTCTGGAACGGTTTCCGCAGTCGCGACCGGCTTTTAAAAGCACGAGCCGGGCCGTTCAGGCGCAGATGTGCCTGCGGGGAATGGGCGTTGCCGTACTGCCGCAGCCGCTGGGTGATGCCACCCCCGGGCTGCAGCGCATTGCAACGCCCGATTTTCCGCCTTCAAGAGATATCTGGGTCGGCTACCATCAGGATCTCCGCCATATGGACCGCCTGCGTGCCCTACTGGATATCGCAGATACGATGCTGACCTGAGCCTCAGGCAGGTTACGGACCGAAACAGGCATCTGGTTTTCAGGCGGGCCTCATCCTGCTTGCTGCCTTAAGTTCCCTGTGTCTGCGGACGACGTCGTCAATAATATGACGCATAAATCCTTCAACAAAATTCGCTTCAAGACCTGCACTTTGCGCAATTTCTTTTAGTCTGGTGAGCTGCCGTGCCTCTCTGCCTGTGTCCGTTTCGGGGAGATTATGTTCGGCTTTCAGCACACCCACGTTGTGCGTGCAGCGGAAACGTTCCGCCAGGAGATGAATAAGTGCCGCATCGAGATTATCAATCGTTAGTCGATACGATGAGAGCGCTGTCTGATAATCATGGGTATACATTGGTTTACCTCTGGCATTCGCCTGATGAAAAAAAGAGCGGGCTGACGAAAAACTGATCACAACCGGCCTGTCTGAATAACGCAGGTGCCGGTTATTAACGTCGTTTGGTCTGCCCGTCAGAGAGTGACAGTCTCACTGCTATTTTATAGATCAGCAGGTAACCCTGTTTTGGCGGCCATTCTTAATGGTCAGAGTGATGGCTGAAATTAAAAAATAGAAGACGCCAAAAGCCGCATAGGGTGCAACCGTCGTGACATCCAGAGCCATATCACCACTCGCCTGTTTAAACATAAACAAACCCGCTAATGCAGATTGCGCGCCACTTAAAATCATTGCCCACTGTCCACTGGAATGTTTCCAGCGACGAATGGAAGCCGAGAGTTGCAGCACACCAGAAAATATAGCCCATAGCCCAAAGACTTTAATAGTGGCATTCATGCTGACGGTGAGCGCCCAGATAATAGCCGCCGTGACAATCAGACTAACGATTAAATTGAATCTCTGAGGGGGATTTACCGCTAACCCGCCTGATTTGCTGGCATCGAAATAATTAGCCAGTGCGTCCCAGGCGGGATAGAGAACAAGAAGAACAGCACCAATAGTGGGATTATGTTTACCCATTAATACCGCAAGTGCAATCCATACAATAGATCCAGCCGCACGGATATAATAATAAGACTGCAGCCATTGATTTTGATCCTGAGCTTTTAAGGTGTTTGTTTGCATATCACTCTCCAGATTAATATTAACTTTTACACAACGTTCAGATGAGCTAACCGCCTGATTAACAGCTGCGATCATTCAGTCGGATAACTAAATCAAAGCATGCTCTCTATAATCAGAGGTCGTTATTTCGTAAAACAGTCATTGTCGTCGACAACATAACCTGAGCAGACCTGGCTACAGGCAAGTTAAAACGAGGGGTTAATATCTGATCAGGCTTTCAGGTAACGCTCCCGATTCTGATATCCGCCTGGCTGCCGGTAACGCATTTTGTTTAACGGACGAAGTCTGCGTATCTGCAATGGCTGGCCACGGTAAAAGGGTAAGGGCGCCCGGACGAACTCAGGCGCAATCCAGATATAAATGCTGGATAAGGGTGCCATAACCGCAATGGGTTGTAGGCAGGCAACTGGAAAATCTGAAACAAGATAATAACAGCAGGGATCACATTTCAATTCAGGGTGTTTTTTGTGTATTTTATTACATAAATCCACAGCAGGTTCATGAACATATTCCATATAACTAACGTCAGACGTTTCACCGCACGCGTTATCAGTCATACTGCATTCTGCTAAGTTTATCGGGACTGTTTTTCCTGAAAAAGAAACGGAGCGGGTTGGCTGTAATAACATTTTTTTGCTGGCCAGCAATTGAGCAAGCATCGAGTCGATGTCTGCCCTGCGTGGTGACGTAATGATGAGTTGCTTTTGCGCGACTGGCTCATTTAAAGCATCAGAGCGTGAAAGCCTGACCTGATTCTGTAATTGGGACTGAAAACCTGAAGCAATGGGATCCAGGGGCCGATAGTTTATCCTTTCACTATTTAATGCTGTCATGTATTGCATGGAAGGCAGAGCACGAATAGCCGTCATAAATAACCTCTCCGTCTGATTAATAATTCTTTGAAATAGCTTTTGTTAAGGTAATTCCTGAGTAATTAATTTATTTTGAGCGAATTCACATCCATGCCCTGCAAAAGATGCTATTCATCCTGTTGAAAGGCGGCCGGGCAATTACGATCATACCCACCATAAACATCTGGGCTCATGCAGAGATTTTGAATACTTATCATAGATCTCATAGCTTATTAGCCGACCTGCTCGCTCGCAGATAATAAGCCGGGAAAAATAGAAAGTTAAACATTAAACAGGCAACAATGAAATGTCGCCTGATAATCACTTATCATATTCAAGGCATCAGCGAGCTTTCACTAATCGCCCGATGACCGGTTCAACAATTTGCAGAAATAGATCAGCGTTATTAAAAGCACGCGCAGAAATAATAGCACCATGCACCGTTGCCATTAGTGATTTTGCCTCTGTAGCGGCACTTTCTCGCAGGGAAAATACGCCGTTCTTCTCACCCCTGGCCAGCACGTCAGTAAGCCAGTCAGTAAGATCGGAAAAATGAGCACTGACTTCCTGAGCCACTTCTTTGGGTAATACGGGTAATTCGACCGCCAGCATCACGCAAATACAGAAAGGTGAATTGTTCTCTTTTATGCAGGTTGCCCAGAAATTCACATAGCTGTTAATTTCACCCAGTGCATCTCCGGCGAAGTGCTGGCTGGTGGCAGCCAATCCTGCGCGTGCCTGCTGACGATAATCACTTACGACCGCCTGAACCAGGTCCGCTTTACCCGGGAAATGGTGGTGAATACTGGACTTGCGAATCTGTACCCGCTCAGCTAAATCGGCATAGCTGAAGCTGTTGTAACCGCCAGAGGTGAGCAACTCGCGGGTATGATGCATAATTTCTTCAGCTTTCTGTGAACGTTCTGTACTCATGCATGCTCCCGGCAGCAACAATAAAATAACGGCAAATCTGTAAACGGCCCTGAACCTACTGACCGTCAGCCGGGTTGTCAAGTGCACCTGGCGCGGGGCGTTTAGGTGAACCCGCCATACTGCTGAATACACCATCGCGCAGAATTAACGCGTGGAACAAGGCTGCGGCAAGATGCAACATGACGGTCATGAACAACGCCAGGGCCACCCAGCTGTGAAGCGGCCGCAACACCGCAAAGGCGTCGTTGCTGACCGGAACAATGGGCGGCAGCACCAGATGACCCAGCGTAACGGGATAGCCGCCCGCCGATAGCATCGCCCAGCCGATGAGCGGCTGAGCCATCATCATGGTATACAGTGCCCAGTGTGAGAGATGTGCTGACAATTTCTGCCAGGCAGGCAGCGTGGCCGGCAGTGCTGGCGTAGCGGTGGTGAAGCGCAGCCAGAGCCGCACAATAACCAGAACCAGAATCATCAGACCCAGCGGCTTATGAATGGCCACCAGCAGGCCGTGCAATGTCGAAACCGTGGATACCATCGCGACGCCAATAAACAGCATGGCCATAATCGCCGCCGCCATCAGCCAGTGGATGATGCGCAGTGCCGGGTGAAAAGTGGTGATCTGTTTCATCAGTGGGCCCCTGCCTGTTCATGAGTGCGTGCATTATAAGATTTGGCGTACGCAGACGAACGGGCATTCAGAAGCGGATCGTCCGATGCGGTAATGCCATCCGGTAATATCAGCGGGTCATAATTAATGTCGTTACAGGCTCCCTGCTGCTGTGGCGTCGTTTTGGTGATGGTCAGCGTTCCGGCATTGATCTTCTGACGATGGGCAGGCCAGTCAATCGTTGCGTCATTGCTTTTATCACCCGCGCCCGCGACGGTAATCATCAGGTCCCATTTCTGCGGCCCCTGCGCCAGCCGCTGCTGCAGATCGCGTTGCAGGAAATCAGTGTCCTCTTTCTCTTTTTCATCCATCGGCTGATAGTCAGCGTGCGGCACCATACTCCAGCGCACCAGGTGTGAATGACCTTGTGGATCAATGAAATTAAAGGCGTTCAGGCTGTTAAATCGATCGCGGGTCCAGCTGGAAGCGGGCATATATTGTTTAGCCCAGGCAAAAAAGGGTTTGATCTCAGGATGCTGCCGTACAAAAGCCAGCATCCTGGCGGGGTCAGGTTTACCGGTTTTTGCATCCGGCAGCGTGGCGGTTTGCAGATCGTAAAAGCCCTGAACGCTTTGCACCGGGAAAAACGGCATTGCATTCATGCCGGTGCGCCACTGCTCACCATTTTTCTGATAAAACGCCAGCGCCATACTGCGAACCGGTACCGCATAATCAGGTGCATTCGGATTGCCGCCTGCGATAGCGAAACGGCCCACCACCGGCGTAACGCCAGGGGCAAACAGCGCCGCGCGTGACAGGCTACTGGCGTTACCATTAGCGGAAAAGTCGCCTGTGATACAGACGCCTTTAGCATGATTACGGCGATAGCCAGGGTGGTGACCGCCAGATTTTTCTAAAGCCGCCACCAGCTTGTCCGATGTCAGGCGGCTGGTCTCCAGCCACCCGCCTGCCCACAGGATCAGTACGGTCAGCAGCAAAGGGGCCACTGCAATAAGCGCCAGCCGCAGGATTGTCTGACGTGCAGTAAGAGAAAGTTTTTTCATCAATACACTCTACATTGCAGAAGCTGAAGTCCACGCGCATCCCGTATCCTTTGCATGCGAAAACAGGAAAGCATTTATAATTACGACTGATGCCTCCCATGAATCTACTAGTAGGTAGACAGGCAAGTCAAACGAATGTCTTCCTTTTTTTTAACCTGAGGTGCTCTTGCTGCAAGTCTGATGACAGATGCTCACCAACAAAAGGCCGGTTACTTTTACAGGTATCAGAATGATCTAAAAACGCTGACTGAGCTGCTTATTTATTTCGCCTTTGCCATTCCGGCAATTACGCAGGATATTCTTCTGGCAATAATCATTTCATAAGTCACACAGCGTCAGCACAGTATGATTCACACTTGAAGCAGAAGAAAACGCTGCCTCAGCTCGCTGATATTACAGATTTTTCCTGACTGATTTTAGAAAATAATTTATAAACCCCTCTGTTCTGAATAAAGATTACGGCCGATGAAATTAATTATCATGTTTTCATATCAGGCTAACAGAAGGTTATGCTGACTGAACTGACCAATCAGTAATATAACCGGTCGGATATTGAAACGCTTCAATTCGCATATTTTTTCAGCTCTGTTTACTGCGTCTTATTCTCAGTCAAGGCGGCACTGCGGAGTGATGGCAGGAGGGGGAAGGTTCGGGATGGCGCCCGCCATCGGCGCCATCAACCTTAATGCATTTTGCGGGTAAAAAAGCCAATCGCTTCCTGGCACAATGCTTTCAGTTTACTGTCACGCGTCTCTTCGCTCAGGCGAAACAGAGCGTCCGTAATGTCGTGAAAATGAACAGGCTCTCCTGCCTTGATCAAATCACTGACGACCGCGCCAACCAGTGCACGGATCTCATTATCGTTGTCGTACTTCACACGACCTCCCGATGGTGTATGCATATACAGTCTAACATTATCGGGTGTCAAAAAACAAAAAAGCCATCTTAACGGAAATATAAGCGAAGCGGCAACCAGGTTATAAATCATCCAGCTTAAGGCTTACTCTGAGAGTATTTAAGCCAGCACTGTACCCTTACCAGTAAATAGTCAAAAGAGGGTTATCACTGCCTGAATCTGACTTTACCCATACCGGGAGTGGATCGATTAATTATATCGTTTGAGCGTAACGCTGAGTTTAAGGTTTATAAAATCTGTTATTTCTGTCCCCGGTGCCGCATTTTCTCTGCCGGCCAGTCATGCTTTAGAGAATGTGTTTCAGTTGAACCCCGGTTGTTAGCCGGTATTATGATAAAACACTGGTTATCCTCTGCTGTCGCGAGTCCTGCATGGCTAGATTCACCCTCAAACAGATCGCTGCCCAGTCGGGGCTTAGCCTTGCCACTATTGATCGTGCCCTGCATCAGCGTGGCAGCGTTCATGCGCGCACTCAGCATCGGATTCAGCAGGCGATAGCGGATCTGGAACTGATGCAAAAAGCCGGGCTTGCCAAAGGCAGAACGATCTACTTCGACGTCATCATGCACACCCCTGACCGCTTTCAGCCACTGATACGTGAAGCGCTCAGCAGTCAGATAGCCAGCTTTGCGGCTTTCAGACTTCAGTTACGTTTTCACTTTGGCGCAAATCTCACAGCAGTAGCCATTAACGCGCTGCTGAATAAAAAAGCGCTTCACAGTCACGGTGTCATTCTGAAAGCGGCCTGCTCCGATGAGCTGAATCGCACTATTGAATCGCTGCTGAAACATCGCGTTCCTGTGGTCACCATGATGAGCGATTTACCCGACAGCGCGCGCCTGCGCTATATCGGCATGGATAACTTTGATGCCGGTAAGGTGGCGGCTTTTCTGATGTCTAAATGGCTGCGAGTCAGCCGTTCACATATTGTGGCGGTGACCGGCAGTCGCGATTTCATCGGTGAACAGGAGAGAATCCAGGGTTTTCAGCGTGCGATGCAGCAGTTTGCGCCTCAGCATCAGGTGAGCATGGTGGCGGGTGGTTATGGCATTGACGCGCGGATGCATCAGTCGGTGACGCAGTTTTTGCAGAGCCATCCGGACACGGATGCGGTCTATACGGTCGGCGGCGGCAATCCTGGGATCCTGCGCGCGTTTGCCGAACAAAAGCGGCATGTTAACGCCTGTATCGGTCATGATCTCGATCAGGAGAATCGTGCCCTGCTGCAGGCGGGTAAGATTGATGCACTTATCGAACACAATTTACAACTCGACGCATTGCACGCTTTCAGAACACTGCTGGAGTTCCACGGTTTCCTGCCCGCCTCAGAACCGCCGGTGCCCTACTCTAAAATCAATATCATCACCCGATACAATATGACAACGTGAAGCACTTACACGTCGTAACTCCGCATAACGACATGACGTACATTGCACTTGCGGGGGCTCTGAGGCTCACCGCTTAACTGGCTGGAACCGGTCAGCGTCCGGCAATTACAGCACTGATGAACAGGCATTTCTGCCCTCTTCACAGCCTGACGTGATCGATCAACGCCCTGAGTTTAGGGGCCAGATTTTTACGGCTGGGAAAATAGAGATAGAACCCCGCAAAGGCAGGTAACCACTCATCGAGTATCGTCACCAGTTCGCCGCGTGCAATGTAAGGCTGAAAGGTCTCCTCCATGCCAAAGCTGATGCCACCCCCGGCGCAGGCGGTGCGAATCATCACCCCCATGTCGTTGGTAGTGAGCTGCGGATTGACGGCAACATCAAACTCCCGTCCCTGCTCAGCAAACTCCCAGCGATAAGGCGCCAGGCCCGGCCCTTTACGCCAGCCGATGCAGCGATGGCTGACCAGCTCTTCGGGATGTTGCGGCGTGCCTGCTCGCGCCAGATAAGAGGGTGATGCTACTGCCACCTGACGCTGCGCAGTGGAAACCGGCACCGCAATCATATCCTGTGCGATCACTTCTCCCAGCCGCACGCCTGCGTCATAGCCCTGCCCGACAATATCAAACTCGTCATCGGTCACGGTAATATCCAGCTCCACCTGCGGGTAGGCGGTAATAAAGCTCGCCAGCAGTTCGCCTCCCAGCATCCGTTCAGCAATTGAGGAGATCGCCAGCCGCAGCTGGCCACGCGGCTCAGCCACCAGTTCGGCAATATCGGTGACGGCGCGGTTAAGCTGGTTGATCGCCGGAGCCACCTCCGCATAGAGCCGCTGTCCGGCTTCTGTCAGCTGAACCGAGCGCGTGGTGCGCTGCATCAGTGAGATGTTGAGCCGGTTTTCCAGACGCCGCAGACTCTGGCTAATCGCCGGACGAGTCACGCCTAGCTGTTCCGCTGCCAGCCGAAAATTTCGGGTCTGCGCCACAATCACAAAAACTTCGAGGGCATTCTTGTCTGCATTCATTGGTCAGATTTGGTTACCAGTCTGTAAAGCGTATGGTGGATTATCTTTATAATGCAGCCGCCGTATGATCGCCAGTGACAACCTGACTGGAGAGACAAAATGACGCAGAAAGTGATTTTAATAACCGGAGCCTCAAGCGGTATCGGTGCAGGCATCGCACGTGAACTGGCAAAAACCGATGCCATTTTGTTACTGGGCGCGCGGCGTGAAAGCCGTCTGGCCGCGCTGGCTGAGGAGCTGCGGTTTAATGGCTCTGAGGTGGCGATCAAAGCGCTGGACGTTACGCGCCGCGAAGAGGTGGCGCAGTTCGTGGCGTTTGCGCTGGAGAAGTGGGGACGGGTTGATGTGATGATCAATAATGCCGGGATTATGCCCCTGTCACCAATGGCCTCGCTCAGGGTCGAAGAGTGGGATCAGATGATCGATGTGAACATCAAAGGCGTGCTCTATGGCATCGCGGCGGTGCTGCCGACCATGCTGGGCCACCAGCGCGGACACATCATCAATATCGCATCAATTGGCGCGCTGGCCGTGTCGCCCACGGCGGCAGTTTACTGTGCCACCAAGTTTGCGGTGCGGGCGATTTCTGACGGTTTACGGCAGGAGAACAGTCAGCTGCGGGTGACCTGTGTCCATCCCGGTGTGGTCGAGAGCGAACTGGCCTCAACCATTACCGACCCGACAGCGGCCGAGGCGATGCAGCATTATCGCGCTATCGCGCTGCAACCGGATGCCATTGGCCGCGCCGTGCGTTATGCGATCGAGCAGCCTGAAGAGGTGGATGTAAACGAGATTGTCGTGCGGCCAACCCGCACACAGCAGTAAGCAACCGGCCCGCTGCGCGATGTGCAGCGGGCCGGAATATCAGTAAAGGCTTCTGCGGGTTCGCTGCACGGTAACGGCAATAGCCGTCAGTGCTACCAGCATCAGAAACACACCCAGGCCAACCATCGCGTTAAACCCATAGGTTTTAAACAGCAGCAGCCCGGCGATACAGCCGCTCAGGAAGGAGAACACCGTGGTCAGATGGGTATGCAAAACCTTCTGGAAGAAGCGACGATCGTCGGTTTCAAGATGCACAGCATGAGACGTATGCGCAAAAATCCACGACCCCAGCGCTATGCCCGCATCAGTCAGCGTGCCGGTAATGTGGGTCGATCTGACGCGGCCATTGGAGAGCTGCGTCGAGGTCGCATTGTGAATACCCATCAAAAAGCCCAGCATTATCAGTACTTCCCCGTTAAAGCTTGGCCGATAGAACACGATCTCAAAGATCGACGCCGCCGTCAGCGCCGCACCTTCCGCCAGAATAATCAGACAGAAAATGGTACGTAACTTATGCCTGATCCCCACCACTACCGCCAGCCGGGCAACGGTACAGCCCAGCACGAAGGCAATAATCAGGGCCATCAAAAACAGCATGGTGTGAAGGTCGCTGGTGGTGACTTCCTGGGATATCTGCGAGGTGTTACCGGTCATATGCGATGGGAAAAATCCAAACGCGCCCAGCGCCATGGCATTAAGGATGCCGGCAGTGGTCGCCAGCACCAGCGCCAGCAGTCGGTCTTCGGTATGCGAACGAACTTTCTTCTTTTTTATCAGCACAGGCTTCCCCACATCAGGTGAATGCAAAACGTTCTTATAAGGCTTCAAGCATACAACCTGATGGAAATTATTCCTGTCAGAACCAGATAACTCTGATGAAATAAGCCATTAATTTTGCTGATTTTTATAAAGCAGATTCAGTTTACTTTTAAAAGTGTCAACGACGCGATGATCCACCAGTGGGCAAGCTCTGCAAAAGCGGATGACAAATTCAGTCAACGATAAAGAGTTGCGCACCTGTCTTTGTAAAAGAACGATGTGGTTCAGCATCATCCGCGACCTGATAGCTCACGCCCGGCGTCAGCACGAAACGGCGGCCATCGGCCAGTTCAGTATGCAACTCGCCCGCCATGCAGAGCAGAATATGACCTTTGATGCACCAGTGGTCGGCGACATAACCTGGCGAATAGTCGACCATACGAACACGAATGTCGTTAAATTTCATGGTTCGCCAGGTCGCCTGTCCCTGTTCGCCGGGATGTATCGTTTCTTTAATCTGATCCCACTGAGTCAGCCCAAACGGCAGATTGTCTATTTTCATGCGATTCCCTTATTGAGGATGAGCGTTAAGACAGTGCCTGGCTAACCGCCTCTTGCGCGTGGATCAGCGTGGTATCAAACAACGGCACGCTGGCATCGGTGGCATCAACCAGCAGAGTGATTTCAGTGCAGCCCAGAATGATGGCCTCAGCCCCCTGCGCCACCAGGGACTGCATAATCTCCCTGTAGCGACCACGCGACGCGGGATTGATTTCGCCCAGGCACAGCTCGTGGTAGATCACCTCATGCACAAACAGACGATCCGCTTCATCGGGCGTCATCACCTCCAGACCGAACTGCTGCTGAAGACGCCCGCGATAAAAATCCTGCTCCATAGTGAAGCGCGTTGCCAGTAATCCGACCTTACGTATCCCGGCCTGCTGAATGCGACGTCCGGTGGCATCGGCAATATGCAGCAGCGGTATGCCTGTTGCGGCACTGATTTGCGCAGCCACTTTATGCATGGTGTTGGTACAGAGCACGATGAACTGCGCACCAGCCCGCTCCAGATTTCGAGCCGCTTCAGCCAGAATTTCGCCCGCCTGCTGCCATTCGCCCGCAGCCTGAAGCTGCTCTATGCGCTGAAAGTCGACACTCCAGAGCACCAGCTCCGCCGAGTGCAGGCCACCCAGTTGCTGTTTAACCTGCTGATTGAGAATGCGGTAATAGAGCGCGGTAGACTCCCACGACATGCCGCCTAACAGACCAATGACTTTCACATTTCACTCCGGGTTCAGGGATTTATCTTCAGCATGCCAGATCGCCATTGATCGGCAACGGCTTTATTCAGGCTGCGCTGTTCTGTGGTCTGAAGCGCCACGCAATCACCATCAGCACCACCACGCCAGCACTCATGATCAGCCAGGCCTGGTTTAGTGACGCATCGCTGTCACGTACCCAGCCCGCCACCAGGGGCATCAGCGCCGCAATCAGGTATCCGCCACCCTGCACACGTGACAGCAGAGTGCCCGCTTCCCGGGCGCTGCGCGCATGATCCAGTGTGACAACCAGCGACAGGGGAAAGAGTGCGCCGATGCCCGTCCCCAGCAACAGCGCAGAGAGCAGCGGCATCGTATTCGGGTAAAACACAAGGCTTAACAGCCCCACCAGCAGCAGGGCCAGCACGCCGAGCAGCAGCGGGCGGCGATCGGGAAAGCGTTGTAAAGTTGCTGAGACGATGAAACCTGCCACCACTTCGGTTAACGTCAACGCGGCGAGCAGATAACCACTGTGGCGCGCACTCCAGCCCAGCTGAATATAGAATGGCGGCAGCCACGCGAGAACCAGCGTGTAAGCCCCGGTGCCAATGCCGAAAAAGAGCGTCAGCAGCAGTGTTTGCGACGCTGGCAGCGTCATTGCCTCAGACGCCAGGCTCACCTGCGGCGATCGCCTGACTGTAATCAGCCAGATTAACAGCGCTATAAGCGTTAACCCGCCGGAGAGCGCCAGCGCGGTTTGCAAACCCAGCAGTGAAAACAGCGGTTCGGCGCTGGCTGCCATCAGCGCCGCACCCGCCATAATGCCGGTGCTGAACAGCGCCATCAGTGTCGCTGCTGCGTCAGCAAAACGTTGCCGGATCAGCGCGGGCATCATTGCCTGGATTACGCCAATACCTGCGCCACCCGCCAGCGCGGTAAGCATAAGCTGAGCGGATGTCAGGTTGAGGCCGCGCCACAGGCAGGCCATCGTCAGACAGAGCAGCCCGATGGCAATGCCGGTTACTGGCCCGAAGCGGGCGAACAGCCATGGGCCAGAGAGTGCCGCCAGGCCCATCATCGCCACCGGCAGTGCGGTCAGCAGGCTGAACACCGTAGCCGACAGCGCGGTCTGCTGTTGCAACACCGGAAACAGCGGGCCGATAATAGCCAGCATTGGCCGCAGATTGAGTCCGACCAGAAAAACGATCGCGGCAAACAGAGTGGGGAAAATTTTCATCATGCAGGCTCAGCCAGAAATTGACGATGACAGCACCGTACTGTCACTATTTATCTTAACGTTAAGATAAATACCGTCCACTGTTAAGAGGCTGAGCACAACCCGACAACATAACCCCGACATTTGCAGGTGATTTATGCATGACCATATTGATTTCGTTGTCAGCCAGTGGGACAACGCGATGCCCGACCTGGACACTGCTTCCATGCGTATTTTCGGCAGAGTACTGCGGCTGATGAAACATCTGGCTAAAGCGCGCAGTGAGGCACTGGCGCCGTTTGGTTTTCAGGAGGGTGAATTTGATGTGCTGGCGACACTGCGACGGGCGGGATCTCCTTATCGGCTGTCACCCACGCAGCTCTACCAGTCGCTGCTGGTGACCTCTGGCGCAATGACAAATCGCCTGAACCGGCTGGAGCAGCAGCACCTGATTGAACGTGTTGCTGCGCCAGATGATAAGCGCAGCATGCTGGTGGGGCTGACGCCGCACGGTCAGCAACAGATTGAGCAGGCACTTCGTGCACATACCGCAACTCAGGAGACGGTGCTGGCACCATTGGCCGCATCAGAGCGCGCCGAGCTGGAGGGATTACTGAAAACGCTGTTGCTGGCCTTTCCCGGCGAAGCGACAGCCGAATAAAAATGCCGTCAGCGCTGCAGTTCCGCCACCGTCATCGTGAAGATAACGGGCTGGTCATCGGCACTGGCATAGGCATGGGGCATATCGGTACGGGCCACCGCTGCACAGCCCTGCTTAATCACCAGCGTCTGCTCACCCACGGTTAATGCCAGTGTGCCCTGCTCGACATGCAGTAATTCCAGTGTACCTGACGAGTGGCCGGTGGAACTGAACACCTCGCCTGCAAACATCTGCCAGCGCCATAGTTCGATCATATCCGGCCCACGGGTCCCAGCCAGCAGCTGTGCACTCCCGCCCTTCTCACCCTGCCACAGCACGGGCATTTCGCTGTTTTCAATCAGCCACGCGTCAGGTGCATGCGAGACGTTAACAATATCCGCTACTGAGACGCCCAGCGCGGCAGCCACCTTACAGAGAATGGCGATGCTGGGATTGGCAGCGCCCTTTTCAATTTCAACCAGCATCCCTTTACTGACGCCTGCCCGGCGGGATAATTCATCCAGTGAGAGTTTCTGGCTTTTGCGCCAGCTTTTTAAGCGATCTGAAACAGCCTGATTGACAGTGGTGACATCAGCACCCGCATCGGTCGTTATATTGACTTTTTTGGTCATCGGTCATTACTATGAAATAAATTAGTCAATGAGAGAGTATCCGATGTTATCCATTCATCCGTCAATCGATCCGGCTATTTTCACACTCGCCCCTGGCTTTCGTGCCATGAGCATTACTGTGGAAGCCACATCCATTACCCGGCCAGAAGTCGCCAGCGATGCACTAAAAAGCGCATGCCAGCAGGTCATACAGGATGATGTGGTCTGGGCTGACGCGCACCTTGCGGCCTGGGCTGAGGTGTTCAGGGCCTTTGGTGCCAAAGCGAAGCGCACGCCCTGTTCTGCTGAAGCATTACGTAAACGGGTGCTGCGGGATGGCACACTGCCTGCTATTGATCCGGTTGTCGATCTCTACAATGCCATCAGCATTCGTTACGCCCTGCCGGTCGGCGGCGAAAATATCGCGGCCTATACAGGCGCGCCACGTCTGGTGATTGCTGACGGCAGTGAACGTTTCGATACCGTTAAAGAGGGCGAAGTCGTTTATGAATCACCGGAACCGGGCGAAGTGGTCTGGCGCGACGATCAGGGGGTAACCTGCCGCCGCTGGAACTGGCGTCAGGGCGTGCGCACCCGACTCGATGCCAGTGCGCGTCAGATGTGGTTTATTCTGGAAAGCCTGCCCGCTATGCCGCTCGACGCGCTGCAACAGGCCAGCGACGAGCTGGTCTCGGGATTGCAGCAGATGATGCCAGGTGCGCATATCGGTAAGACGCTGCTCGAAGCGCCCGCAGGCTGAACAGGGACTCGCTTTAACGGGGTTAACGCTGAGCAGAATCTGTGGCAGGATACGCGCCCTGCGTCTGGCCATACCCGGCTGACTTAACTGCCCACAACCGGTGACCATAATGGCCAAAGTAAAATTCATCCTTCCCCTGCTGCTGGTCCTCGCTCTCGCCGCCTGGTGGTTTATCCCGCACGACAGTGAGGAAGACAAAGCGTATTACGTCGCGGTGTTCTGCGCAATTGATCACCACGGTCAGTTGCCGTTCGACCAGCAGATGCGAAATGTTATTGAAGGCGGCAATTCTGACTATGCGCTGCAGAAAATAGCCTATAAACCGCGGCTGGGACGCAGCGTGATTGGCCGCTGGGAGCAACTGAAGGCCGATGAGCAACAGCGTGCCGCGCAGGATAATGTGGTCTGCCAGCAACTGCTGATGCGCTAAGTGGTGGCGGGAAGTAATATCAGATGATTCACATGATGAAGGAGAAAGTATGACCCTGCCAGAACGCAAAAATTATCCGCAACTGGGCGAAGTCAACGCGCCTTATGTCCATGCCGTGAAACATGGCACGACGCTGTATGTCTCCGGCCTGACCGCCTTCGGCACGGCGGCTCAGCAGGGTAATATGGCTGAACAGGCTGAAGCCATTTTTAAACAACTTAATGCTGTTGCCGCCGCTGAAAACAGATCGCTTGCTGCGCTGCTGAAGGTCACGATATTCATTACCTCCTTCACAGAAATCGCCGCGCTGCGGGAAGTGCTCTATCGCAATTATGGTGAACATCTGCCCGCAAGCTCGCTGATCCAGGTCAGCGGCCTGTTCTCTGCTGACCTGCGCATCGAGATTGAGGCCATTTTTGCCCTCTGAATGGCAATGTGCAACAACGCCACTGCTACAGCTGAAGATATGAAGCGGCAGCGCCTCGCGCCAGATAACCGATGCGATAGACCTCCGGGCCGGACGCCGGTCGCTGCTGTGATGCGTTAACCGTTAATCCCTGCCAGCGTGTCACATCCCAGGCGCTGAAGCCTGTTGGTATAGGCAGTGCTGCAAGGTTCGCATGCGGAGGAATCGTCCAGCGGTTCAGCGTCATAAAACGGGCTTCAGCCAGATCAGTGATGAGAGTCTGTTCCTCAAACGCCAGCCAGCTTTCGATGATCGGCCAGCCAAAATCCCTCACCAGCGCCGCAAAACCCGGGCTTTGCAGGAATCGCTGCATGCCACTCGCCTCCCGCCAGAAATAGAGCGGTGCATAGCGATGTTCATTATGTCCACCGCCCTCGCGGCAGGCGTAAAGATACGCTTTTGCCACCAGCCCCGGAAAGCCATCCAGCCGGGCGCCGTTAAGTCGGATTCGCTGTTCAATGATGCTCATGTCGTAGTCCGCAGGCAGCGTAAAACGGTAGTGCATGAGAATCATAACGCCGCCTGTGCCAGCATCTGGCCGCCGCTAAAGCTCCACTCGTCTCTGCTGTTAAACTGAATGATGATCATCACATCATCAGGATCGATTGCCATCTCTGTCTGAAGCGCCGTGCAAAGTGCGTGATAAAAGCGTTGCTTCTGTTGCCGGGAACGTGGGCGGCCTGCCGTTATCTGAAACAGCACGAAATTGTCGCTGCGTCCGCCGCTGAGATAGTGGCGATCAAACACACGCTGAGGGATGGGCAGCATCTCAATGACCTGAAAACAGTCCTGCTCAGGCACATCAAATGCTGCGACCAGCGCCTGCTGAAGCAGCGTGGAGAGCAGATGCAGATCCGCATCGCCGTAACCTTGCCGCAAGGTGATCCGGGTGAAAGGCATCAGTGATTATCCTCCAGATAACTCAGCGCAGTCACGGCAGCGGGCCAGCCCGCATAAAACGCCAGATGCGTGAAGCTCTCCACCAGTTCATCCTGCGTCACTCCATTTTCCCGGGCGTAATTAATGTGCCATGGCAGCTGCTGGACGCGCCCCAGCGCAGTTAAGGTTGCCAGCTTCAGCAGGCTGCGTTCACGCGGTGACAGCAGACCGCGCTGCCAGATATCATCAAACAGCACCTGCTGCGTCAGTTCAGCCAGTTTTGGCGCGCGCTGCGCCAGTGTTTCCCGGTCCGGTGATTTTTTCATTGCACACTCCTCATTGGTCAGAGAGAGTGTCACTCAGCTCGTCTATCCTGAAAATCAAATTAATCAGCACACACTATCCGTATTTTAAGGACAATAATGAACAAAGTACCGGAATCGCTCGACATGGATGCGCTGCGCAGTTTCGTGGCGGGCATTGATGCGGGCAGCTTTGCTCTTGCGGCACAGCACCTCTGCCGATCAACCTCAGCCGTCAGTGCGCAGCTTAAAAAACTGGAGCAGCAATGCGGTACCGCGCTGGTGATGAAAAAAGGGCGGCATCTGCAATTGACCCGCAGTGGCGAGCAGCTGATGAGTTACGCCAGACGTCTGCTGTCACTGAACGATGAGACTTTGCGGGCAGTGAAAGGCGAAGCGTTGCAGGGCGAAATTCGCATCGGCATGCAGGAGGATTTTGGCGAGGCGCTGATGCCTGCCATTCTCGGCGCGTTTAACCGGCAGCATCCGGACGTGATGCTGACCGCTCGCGTTGACCGAAATCTGGCGCTATTAACGGCACTGGCTCGCCATGAGCTGGATTTAGCGCTGCTGTGGCAGGCGGAACAGCAGGCTGGTACGCTGCTAATTGGACAATGCCCGTTAGTCTGGATACAGCATCCGTCGTTTGATCTGGCGGGATTTCTGCAGCGTGGCGAGCCGCTGCCGCTGGTGGCGTTTGATGCGCCTTGTGTGATGCGATCCCTCGCCACCGGCGCGCTGGATAAGGCGGGCATTCCGTGGCGCGTGGTATTTACCAGCCACAGTCTGAGTGGCATCTGGGCCGCGCTGCAGGCCGGGCTGGGGATCACCCTGCGCACCCGCGCGGGATTGCCAGAGGGGCTGGTGACAGAATCACAGCGACTGCCGCAGCCGGGCCATCTGGGTATTGCGCTGGCCCGCTCAGACCAGAGTGATGATCCCGCGCGTACGCTGTTGCAGCACCTGATCACCGAAGCTGCCCTGCCCTATGTTCAGTGCTGAATTAAAATGCCTGCTTAATCAGTAACGAACAGTATTCCGCTGAAACGTCGCGATCGCCAAACAATATGTGGAACATCACGGGCGCGACAGCGACATCGACGAGACGATCAACGTCAAAACCCGCTTCCCCGCGCGCGATGGCCCGGTTGTTCAGGGTTTCAAGATGCTGATAAGTGAATACACAGCATTTATGGCTGGCCTCTTCAGCATGACTGCCAATCACATCGGCAAGCAGCTCACGACCCACTTTTGAGGACATCTCTTCAGCATACTGCTGAAGGAACGCAGTAAGATCGCCGATCATCGAGCCGGTATCTTCCGGATCGGCAATCGGATGCATCCTCGCCACGGCCACATCCGCCAGCAACTGGGCCAGATCGCCCCAGCGTCGATAAATCGTGGAAGGTGTTACGCCTGCCTGTTCGGCGATCATCGGTACGGTAATGGCGGAACGATCCCGCGTTTCCAGTAGCCGGTTAACGGTATCATGCACTTCCGCCTGAATACGGGCGCTGCGCCCACCCTGCCGAATCATCTCCCTCGCCATCTCATTCTCCTGCTTTTATCCGCATCAACGTTTTGGTTAACGCAACGATGTTGCATTAACAGATTGCGGCAGTGTACCGCATCTCAGGCTGAGCAGGCGTTGAAGTGTGCGATCAGGCGAGTGGCAATCAGGGCTGAAGTTTACTCAGGCCCGCTTTGACCGGCTCTCCGCTGAAATGAGACGAACGGTTATCTGATGCGCCTATCCACAACAGACTGACTGCCATTACCGCTGAAATAAAAATCGTACGAATATCCATAAATCCTCCCCTGAGTAAGGCGGTTAAGGTAATCCAGTCAGCAGGGAGTTAATCGTGGGATAAGAGAGGGTTTCTCAGAGGTTTATGGCAGTAAGTGGACGCAGACAACGCTGCGCCCGACTCGCAAAGAGGAAAATCAGACGTTAAGCGCGTTGCCAGCGTCAAGCCACTCCCGGCGGCTCAGGGTATACATCAGGCTGGGGGGCAGCCCTTCGAGATCGTTAACTTTTTTCAAAAACGTTAAGCCTGCTTTTTCCAGCACGCGGCGCGAAGCCAGAAGGTTTTCACGCACCACGCCCGTGATGACGCTGAGTCCGGCCTCCTCAAATCCGTAGCGAATGGCTCTGCGTGAAAGCTCAGTGGCATACCCTTTTCCCCACGCATCTGGCGCAAAACGGTAGCCGAGATTATTGGTCTGACGCCCGTCAAACTGACTTCTGAAGACGCCACCGAAGCCGATGATTTTTTCCGGATGAGCTTTCTCGAATATTGTCCAGTCGCCAAAACCCTGATCCCGGTAGCTATCCTGTATACGCTCCATCGCCTGAACAGCATATTCCCTGTCAGGCCACGGGCCTCGCGGGTTAAATTTATGCGTTTCCGGGTCGCCATAAATTCTGAACAGGTCGTCAAGATCCTCACGAAGGGTAAATCTGTAGAGCAACCGCTCTGATTCCCAAACCATCCTTTGCTCCTTTTGGGTACTGATCAGGTGAATCCTTTATATCAGCAGGTTGTTCTGATACCAACACCTGGGTTTAACTGGCCATGCCTGGCCCGGTCATTCCCTCCTGTTTCACCGGGATTGACGGATCACAGTGAATAGTGATCACAAAGCACGGCGCAGTGGCTCTGATTCAGCAGCTATTGGTGTTAATGTCCTGCTTAAAACCTGCGCGTCGGGTCTGTGACGTCTCATCGTCAGCGTCCTGAGGATCTGATTAATGAAAGGAAAATGCAAAAATGGCTGAACAGAACAGCATAGTGACGGAACTGACCGAACTTGAACGGCTTTATGGCACTGTCGCCCGACCTTCTGTGGCTAAGGTGACCGATCATATTCATCCCGCCTATCGTCCGTTTATAGCCGCCTCGCCTTTTGTGGCGCTGGCGACATCGGGACCGGAGGGACTGGATGTTTCACCACGCGGCGATCCGGCCGGATTTATCGAAATCGAAAATGATAAAACCCTGCTGCTGCCGGACAGACGCGGCAATAATCGCATCGACAGCCTGCGTAATATTTTAAATGACAATCGGGTTGCGCTGCTTTTCCTCATTCCTGGCATCGGCGAGACGCTACGCGTGAATGGTACGGCGGCGATCAGTACCGACCCGGCGCTGCTTGAACGCTTTGCTGTCAATAATCAGCTGCCAAAAACCGTGCTGCGCATCCATGTGGAAAGCGTTTTCTTTCAGTGCAGCCGGGCAATTATCCGCTCCGGGTTATGGAACGCTGAAACACAGATTGCGCGGCAGTCACTACCCAGCACCGGCTCGATTCTGAAACAGATTGCGGAAATTGATGGCGATGCCTACGACAAAGCGCTGCCAGAGCGATTGAAAAATTCACTTTACTGATCGCCGTTCGTGACCAGAAGCTCCTGCCCTTGCGATAGCGTTACACAACGCTCTCCAGTATCTGCTTCGCCTGAAGGTAGTCGTAAGAGGTCACTTCAATCTTATTATCACTAAGATCGCTGAAATAGACGGACATCGACACGTCGTGGTCACTGACGCTGAAAGGGATTTTATTCTTACTGAGTACAGGCAGGAGTTCGTTAAAGGATGACGCTGCCACCCCGAAAGCCACTGTATGGCCCGGATGCTGAGATTTCCTCAGGAAAAGGGAAAGTGATGCTCTGTTATTCCTGATGACAAGTGGCCCGCCCTGCTCAAACCAGAAGTACAGTGCATCGTCGCGTGAAAAGCCCAGAATTTCGCTATACCATTGTTCTGCCTGCCCAATATCTTCTACATACAGATGGATATGATCGATCTCAGCTATCTTCATCATCTGGTTCCATGATTGTCATTAACAGTGAGACTGATTGAAACAGTGTAGATAGACAACCCGCAGAGCACATAAGAACACGTTTCAGGAAAAAGACAGGGCAATGGCCTGACGAGAAACAACGCAGGTGAATGAGGCAATTAAAAAGCGTCACGGTTTAGTGGCTATGACGCTTTCATCAGGTCATGACCTTACAGTTAAAAGAAGCCTGTAGGCCTTCCCGGATTGAAGAAATCAGTAAGTTATTAAATTATTGCTGTCGCTGGGTTTTATTTATCGCGGGTCGATAAGGTCTATAACCAGAGACAATATTTCATCCATAACATGTGGCTCTACCCTGGCAGCATAGCTTGCCTTACACGCTGTCAGGTCAAGCGAACGCACCTGATAACACAGCGCCACGCCGATCACCTTGCCGGTATCTGTGCTGTTACCGTCCAGAAACACAGTGACTCCTTGTGAGCGCGACGCAACGCCGCCGCTTGTTACCGGCACACAAACTGCCGTCCCCAGAGCTGCAACTAACTCGCGCTGAGAGATAACAAGATAATAATGCGGCCCTTTGAACTCACGCCCTTCAACCGGATCACCATTAACGTGCCAGATTTCGCCCTTCTGCGGCACCCTCCCTGAAACCATCAGATATGCTCCCTGCCTTGCGGCGCGTCATTCAGTCCGTCGACGGCCTCGTCGTTATAACTCTGGATTTCCAGCTGATCAATACCGGCCAGCAACTGAGCAACGGTCCGGCGACCGCGTGGTACACGCGAAACCGGCACAATATTCACGGATTCGCCCTCAGCGGTCACGTCCAGCTCAATGCCGACGGTCCAGCCTGCTCTGGCAGCAATCTCACTGGGGATAGTCAGCACGACAGCTCCGCCCTGCTGACGAAGTTTTGTTGATGCCATGTGTCCTCCGGTGTGTAACTTAGTAACACATACCTTAGCATAAGGTGACACTAAGTCACACCGCAATAAACGCTAAAGCAAAGATATTGCATTAAGATCTGGATCACCGTATACCATGCTTAAAGCTAATCCTTTGCATTAAGGTGACTCCCATGAACCCCATCCTGACACCGCAGGCGGCTACCCGTACCACGCTTTTTAGCTTTACCGGTGCAGCGCTGATCTCAGCCACCAGCAGCGCGCCAACGCCGCTCTACCCGCTTTATCGCAGCCTGTTTCATCTGACGCCGACCATGCTGACGCTGATTTTTGGTGCATATGCTTTCGCGTTGCTGGCCGCGCTGCTGACGGTGGGTAAAGTGTCCGACTATACCGGCCGCCGGCCGCTGATGCTGCTGGCACTGGCGATTAACGTGGTCGCGCTGGTGATCTTTATGGTGGCCAGTTCGGCCCCGACCCTGATTGCCGCCCGACTGGTACAGGGCTTTGCTACGGGTATTGCACTACCGACCTTCGGTGCCAGCCTGATTGACGCCAGTAAAACCCGTGGACCCCTGCTCAATTCGTTTACCGCGTTTCTCGGGATGACACTCGGCACGCTGACAGGTGGCATTCTGGTTAGCTTTGCCCCTTTTCCTACAGTCACGATTTACGCACTGCTGATGGTGCTGATGATAGTCGCGATGGCGCTTCTGCCACTGATACCTGAAACGATTGCGCCTCAGCCGGGGGTACTGGCCGCGCTGCGGCCTCAGATCAGTATTCCGCGACGCGCACTGGGTCCGCTGCTGAAGGTGACGCCGGTGAACATCGCAACATGGATGCTGGGCGGATTTTATCTGTCACTGATGCCCACGATGGTGGCCAATGCAACCGGCCTGACGTCGCCGTTTATCGGCGGCTCGATTGTGGCAACACTGATGCTAAGCGCAACGGCAGCCGTATTACTTTTTCGTCCATTGCCGCCCGCGCGGGCGTTAGTTACTGGAACGCTGATGCTGATGGCGGGTGTCAGCGTCACACTATCAGGCCTTTCCCTGCACAGCGTGGCCCTGCTCTATCTCGGCACCGCCATTGCGGGTCAGGGGTTTGGATCGATTTTCTCCAGCGTGCTGAAGATTATTATGCCGTTAGCGGAGAGTCATGAGCGCGCCGGGTTGTTCTCCGCCTTTCTGATCAAAAGCTATCTCGCCTTTGCCCTGCCCGCGATTGCGGCCGGTATTGCCGCACCCCATATCGGCCTGACCCAGACCGCCTGGTTGTATGGGATGACCCTTATTGTGCTGGCGCTGGTGTCACTTCTGGCGGTCAGAGGTCGCGCGTTAACCGACACGGCCTGCTCTTAAACGCCACTGACGCGGCCAGAGATCGGCCGCGTCATCCACAAAAGACAATTTTCACTTACACTCAACGGATTAATTTCAGGCGCAGTCACTGCGCGATGCCGTGAGTATGATGTCGAAATCCCAATCTGATACGGTCCTGGCCCGGTTTTCACCCGCCATCCGACGCTGGTTTTCTGCCGCCTTTGCTGCGCCGACGCCGGTGCAAAAGGCAGCCTGGCAGGCGATTGCCAGTGGAGAGCATGCGCTGGTGATCGCGCCTACCGGTTCCGGAAAAACGCTGGCGGCCTTTCTTACTGCCATCGACATGCTGTTTCAGGTCAGAACTGACCAGCCTGCACCCACACGCGAAACGACCACCCGCATTCTCTATATTTCACCGGTCAAAGCGCTGGCAGCCGACGTGCAGCGCAACCTGAATCTGCCGCTGGCAGGCGTTTACGCAGAGCGGCAGGCGCTGAATGAGCCAGAAATCACTCTGAATATCGGGATGCGATCCGGTGATACCCCCAGCGCGGAGCGCGCCAGGTTGTTACGTCGCCCGCCCGATATCCTGATCACCACACCCGAATCGCTGTTTCTGATGCTGACTTCCAAAGCACGCACCACGCTACAGGGCGTCACCACGGTTATTGTTGATGAGGTGCATGCGGTGGCGGGTTCAAAGCGCGGTTCCCAATTGGCGCTGAGCCTGGAGCGGCTGGATGCGATGCTGCGACAGCCCGCCCAGCGCATCGGACTTTCCGCCACAGTGCGACCGGTTGAACGGGTCGCGGCCTTTCTTGGCGGCTGTCAGCCGGTTCAGGTGGTAAATCCTGCCGCCGATCGCACGCTGCATCTGACGATCGAAGTGCCGGTTGAGGATATGACCGATATTGCCAGCGCCGATGACCTGCCCGGTGAAGCGGGCACTGCAAGCGGATCGATCTGGCCACATATCGAAGCGCTCGTTCTGCAGCAGGTCATGGCCCATCGCGCCACGCTGGTGTTTGTGAATTCGCGCGGTCTGGCAGAAAAGCTGACGGCGCGGCTCAATGCGCGTTACCTGGCGAATCAGACCGCTGATGAACGGGATGCTGATCGCGGCGACGAAATTATTGCCCGATCACATCACGGTTCCGTTTCAAAAGAGCAGCGAGGCGAGATTGAAGCCGCCCTGAAGCAGGGCAGACTGCGCTGCGTGGTGGCCACCTCCAGCCTGGAGCTGGGCATTGATATGGGGCCGGTGGATCTGGTGATTCAGGTGGGCGCTCCGCTGTCAGTCGCCAGTGCCCTGCAGCGTGTGGGTCGCGCCGGACATCAGGTTGGCGGCATCTCCACCGGCATCCTGTTTCCCCGCACCCGGCGCGATCTGCTGGATTCAGCCGTGATATTACAGTCGATGCGGGCGGGTCATCTCGATGCCCTGGCTCCGCCCCGTAACCCGCTCGATATTCTGGCGCAGCAGACGCTGGCGGCCGTGGCAATGGATCCTTTGCAGGCCGATGACTGGTATGCACAGGTCTGCCGGGCTGATCCATTTCGCACTCTCTCGCGTCGGCTGTTTGATGCCACACTTGATATGCTGGCGGGTAAGTTTCCGTCAGATGCCTTTGCCCAGCTGCGGCCACAGCTGGTATGGGATCGCCAGAGCGGACTGCTGACTGCGCGACCTGGCGCTCAGAATCTGGCAGTAACCAGCGGTGGCACCATTCCCGATCGCGGCATGTTCAGCGTCATCCTGCCCGAAGGCGAAGAACAGGCGGGTTCTCGTCGGGTCGGCGAACTGGATGAGGAGATGGTGTATGAGTCGCGGGTCAACGACATCATTACTCTGGGTGCAACGTCGTGGCGCATTCAGCAGATCACGCACGATCAGGTGCTGGTGGTTCCCGCGCCAGGCCGTCCGGCCCGTCTGCCGTTCTGGCGTGGTGAGGGCGTTGGCCGTTCGGCAGATTCAGGTGCCAGTCTCGGCCTGTTTCTGCGTAACCTGAACAATGCTTCACCGGATGATGCGCAACAACAGCTAGACGAAATGGGACTGGATACCCATGCCGTGACCAATCTGCTGGCTTTACTGGCTGAACAGCGTGTCGCAACCGGCGTACTGCCGGACGATCGCACATTGCTGGTTGAACGCTGCCGGGACGAAACTGGCGACTGGCGGGTGATCCTGCACTCGCCCTGGGGAAAACGGGTCAATGCGCCCTGGGCGCTGGCGATTGCCGCCCGGATCCAGCACCGCATGGGGATTGATGCTTCCGTCGCAGCCAGCGATGACGGCATCGTAGCCCGCTTTCCCGCCAGCGAAGGGCATCTTCCCGGCGCTGACCTGTTTATGTTCGACGCCGACCAGCTCACTCAGGATGTTACGGAGAGTGTCGGGCAATCAGCATTGTTCGCTGCCCGCTTCCGGGAGTGTGCCTCACGCGCGTTGCTGCTGCCGAGGCGCAATCCAGGTAAGCGCTCACCACTCTGGCAGCAGAGGCTGCGCGCCGGTCAGTTGCTGGACGTCGCCCGACAGTATGATGATTTCCCCATCCTGATCGAAACCGCACGCGAATGCCTGCAGGATGTCTACGATCTGCCTGCCCTGCACCAGCTGATGGAACAACTGGCACAGGGAGATGTAAAGCTGGTTGAGGTGACGACCGAACAGCCCTCTCCTTTCGCCGCCCCACTGTTGTTTGGCTATGTTGCAGAATTTATCTACGCCAGTGATGCCCCACAGGCTGAACGACGCGCATCTTTGCTGGCGCTCGACAGTAACCTGCTGGGTGAACTGCTCGGCCAGACCAGCAAGCGTGATTTGCTGGCACCTGACGTGGTTGAGCAGGTCGGACAGGAACTGCAACGCATTGATTCCCGCTATCAGGCACAGCACGCCGAAGGCATCATCGATCTGCTGCGCGATCTCGGTCCGCTCTCCGTAGCCGGTATTTCAGCGCGGTTCAGTGGCAATGACCAGGAAATCGCAAAAGCCGTCACGTTGTTTTCTGCTGCCCGGCGAATAATTCCGGTGACGGTCGCGGGTGAAGATCGCTGGGCAGTGATTGAAGATGCGGCTCGCCTGCGCGATGCGCTGGGCACTGAACTGCCTGACGATCTGCCTGACACATTTCTGGAGCCGCAGACCGATCCACTACGCGATCTGGTGAACCGCTACGCCCGCACCCATACGCTATTCACCGCCCGACAGCTGGCGACTCATTTGGGACTGGGCGTGGCCATAGTGAATGCCATGCTGCTATCTCTGTATCAACAGGGCAGCCTGCTGAACACAGGTACGGCAGTTGGCACATCGGAAACGGAGTGGGTCTCCTCAGAGATCTTCAAACGCTTGCGCTTACGTTCACTGCAATCAGCACGCGAAGCAACCCGGCCGGTTTCACCCGCCACCTGGGTCAGCCTGTTGCTGACGCGGCATGGCCTGCTTAACCACGCGCATCAGGATGTCAGCGGGCTGCTGCGGGTGATAGAGCAACTGGCGGGCGTGCCGTTACCCGCCTCGCTGTGGGAATCACAAATCCTGCGCGCCAGAATAGCCGACTATCAGCCCGCGATGCTCGACGAACTGTTAGCCAGTGGCGAGGTGATGTGGTGCGGACATAAAGCGCTGGGACAGAATGATGGCCTGATCTCGCTGCACCTCACAGAATTCGCTGCTGAGACGCTGCCGGAGGCAGACGCCACACTCCCTCTACCGCCGATTCAGCAGGCGACACTCGACGCATTGAGCGGCGGCGGCGCGTGGTTTGTTCATGAGATTATGGCGCAGATGGGCGAACCGGAGACACAACCCAGCGACATCTATGACGCCCTATGGCAACTGGTGTGGCGGGGCTTTGTCACTTCGGATAGCTGGATTGCGGTACGTGGGCTGCTGAACACGCCAGGCGTGACCCGTTCACGACCGGCACGCACTCTGCGCACCCGCTTTGGACAGCGCTTTACGCCCGGCGCATTGCCCGCACGCCGGCCAGCGGTCAATACGCTGGCCGGGCGCTGGTCGAAGATTAACCGGCAGGAAATTGCGCCTGCCCGACTGGCTCTCTCGCTGGCAGAAAATCTGCTCGATCGTTATGGGGTGATCACGCGAGGCAGTGCAGTTTCAGAGCAGATCCCCGGTGGATTTCCGGCGTTACAGCCCGTACTGCGCAGCATGGAAGATGCCGGGCGACTGCTACGCGGACAGTTTGTTGCCGGGTCAGGCGGTGCGCAGTTTGCTGACCATCAGACCATTGACCAGCTACGGGCGCTGGCCGAAGCCCCGGCAGATAGTACTGAGGCGGTGGCGCTGGCTGCACTCGATCCCGCGAATCCGTTTGGCGCGATGCTGAGCTGGCCAGTTCATGCCAGCGGTATACGCCCCACGCGTCGCCAGGGTGCGCGGGTCGTGATCGCAGGCGGCGCGCTGATGCTCTTTCTGACACCGGGAGGAAAAGAGTTGCTGACGTTCAGTAAAGACTTCGCACAGCTTGAGACCGCAGTCGCGACGCTGGGCGTGGCGCTGAAACGTGAAAAGCCCGCGAGTTTTACGCTGGAGACGGTAGATGGTGAAGCGGTGTCGCAGTCACCGCTGCTTAACGCATTGCGACACGCCGGTTTTTCACGGGTGCCGCAGGGATTCAGCTGGTATAGCTGACAGGTTTTTCGCGCGCATTTATTTCGCGCACAAAATCGATGAACGCCTGAAGCGGAGCCGGAATCAGACGGCGATCGTTGTAGTAAAGCCACGGGCCGGAAAAGGTCAGCCACCAGGGTTGCAGCAGCGGTTCAAGTTTGCCACTGTTCAGGGCCGGTCTGAGCCACTCATCAAACAGATAGATCACCCCGCTTCCGGCAATCGCGGCCTCTACAGCCAGATCCATTGCCCCGCCGACGGTCACCACCAGCGGCCCGCGGGTTTCAACGCTAATCTCTTCCCCTTCGCGGCTGAATGTCCAGTCAGCCATGATGCCGCTGGCATAACGGCCACGCAGACAGCGATGATGGATCAGATCGCGCGGGTGATCCGGTCGGCCATGTTCCGCAAGATAAGCCGGAGACGCGGCCAGCGCGAACCGCTGCTGACGGGGGCCAATGGGCATCGCCACCATATCCTGCTCCAGCCGCTCATCATAACGAATCCCGGCGTCGCAGCCGTCACGAAACACATCCTGCACGCTGCTCTCAGCCACGATATCCAGCTGGATATCGGGATAACACCGCAGAAATTCCGGCACCAGCCGGGGCAATACCAGCCGGGTGGCACTCACCGGGACATTCAGCCGCAGCGTGCCGCCTGGCGTGTTGCGATAGCGATTCACCGCATCGAGCGCGGCATTGACTTCATTCATGGCGGGCAAAAGACGTTCCATCAGCGCCCTGCCCGCTTCAGTTAATACTACCGTGCGGGTCGTCCGGTGAAACAGTCGGATACCCAGTTGCTGTTCTGCCCGCCGCACCGCATCGCTCAGGCGTGACGCGTTACTGCCTGTAATACGCGCCGCTTCCCGGAATCCTCCCGCTTTTGCCACCGCCATGACAGCATCCAGCAGCGCCATATCGATCGCCATTGTGCATCACCCCGTACAGTCTGTCCTGATTTCACCGGATAGTTGCACAACTAAATCATCGTTACAATTGATCTACATTCACGCAGGAGGTTTTCATGTCAGACATCACCATGACTTATCCGTTAGGCGATCGTGAAGTTAACCGTCTCGGCTATGGCGCAATGCAACTGGCCGGGCCAGGCGTATTCGGGCCGGTAAAAGATGAAGCACGGGCAATACAGGTTTTGCGCGACGCCATTGCGGCGGGCGTCAATCATATCGATACCAGCGACTTTTATGGCCCACACATAACCAACCAGTTAATCAAAAAGGCGCTCCATCCCTATCCGCAGAATCTGACCATTGTGACCAAGGTGGGTGCCCGCCGCGATGCAAAAGGCGGCTGGCTGGCAGCAATGGAACCAGAAGCGCTGACCCAGGCGGTGGAAGATAACCTGCGCAATCTGGGGCTGGACGTGATTGAAGTGGTGAACCTGCGCAGTATGCTGCATCCGGCGAAGCCCAAAGAGGGCTCTCTGGCTCCCCAGCTGGAGGCGCTTCTGACATTACAGGCGCGCGGGCTGATTCGGCATATTGGCCTGAGTAACGTCACCGCCACGCAGATTGCCGAAGCCCAGGCGATGACGCCTATTGTCTGCGTACAGAATATGTATAACCTGGCGCATCGACAGGATGATGAGCTGGTGGATCAGCTGGCGCAGCAGGGCATCGCTTATGTGCCATTTTTCCCGCTTGGCGGCTTCTCCCCATTACAGTCGGATCAGCTCAATGATGTTGCTGCGTCCCTGAATGCGACGCCGATGCAGGTGGCGCTGGCCTTGCTGCTGAGGCGCTCGCCCAATATTTTGTTGATTCCCGGCACGTCCTCACCGGAACACCTCAAAGAGAATCTGGCCAGTGGCAGCCTGCACCTGTCGGATGAGGTAATGGAAAAGCTTAACGCGATATAAACACAGGCCCGCATCATGCGGGCCTGTGGCTTGATTGATTCAGAAACTGCTGAGGCAGGTCGCCAGTTGCGGCTTGTCACTGCAACCGATGTGGTGATCGATTCGGTTAATCATGTAAGGGTAAAACGGGTTAGAGGTCGCGCGCATAATCGAGTCCAGCCCCACAATCAGCACTGCACTCTCGCCGCGCAGTGACAACGTACCAAAACTGATACCAAACTCATTCTTCGTCGCTGGCGCACTGCCGTACAGGCCATCCTCAGCCGGGAACGGAATCGCCACGTGCGACAGCGAGTACAGCCCGGCCGGATAGTTTATGGCCAGTGGCTGTATTCGCTCCTGGATCTCACCGGCAGGCACACTTTTGGTTACCATTGCAAGCGACGTGGCGGCAGCATTGGTGATCACCGTAGAAGAATAATGCCGACGGGCCGCGGGTAAGAGCTGATTAACGGCCGTGTATGAGGAGTGACGGAATAACGGGCTGACGCTGACGGCCTGATTAATATCGAACAGCACCAGCTCACTGCCCTTTTCTGGCAGATAATTGTATAACGAGCGAATCACCGACGGCGTGCTGACGGTAGAGTCCATGACCGACTGAAAGGTCAGTACTGGCGGGAACACGGACAATTGCTGATTACGCGCGTAGTGCTGGATCTCTTTCTGTAGCGCCTGCGTCAGCAGATAGGTCTGCCGGGCAGCGTGCACCGGAAAAGAGTTGTATTTAAACGGATTAAACTCCGGCACGATATTCAGCCAGGCTGTTTTCGAGAAGGCCGGGAAAACAGAGGGCAGTCCGGCAATCCCGGCAAACCGCGCAAAACGGGTAACACCGATCATCGGTGATAACAGAATCAGCTGCTGCGGACGACGTAACGTGGCGTCGCCCAGGCTGTCCAGCGCATATTTTACCGCCAGCGCCCCGCCGTTAGAGAATCCCACCAGATGCAGCGGTGTCCGGGTGCCCGCAAGTCGGGTTGCTTCTCGCACCGCCAGGCGTGTAGCCGCCATCCAGTCCTGCCAGTCCACATCCGTCAGGCCCGCAGGCACCGTGCCGTGACCCGGTAACCTGATCGCTACGGCCACATAACCCTGCTGGCGATAGGTTTCTGCGATATGACGCAGACTGTAAGGACTGTCGGTCAGACCATGCAGTAAAACGACTGCACCACGCGGCGTGCCCGCCGGACGCAGAATATAGGAACGGTTCCAGTCCTGCGCAAAATGGCCCGGATAGATCATGCTGCCGGAGAAATATCGGTTGAGCAGGGTTTTCTCATCCGCATCCAGTTTGTCAGTGACCTGCTGCTTCATCTCATCAAAAAGATGATTTTCGGCGTTAAGATAATCGGCGTAACCGGCTTTATCGAGCTGTTCAACTGTCAGCTCATGCGGGATCCAGGTGTGCCAGCGATGTAATTCCGGGCCACGTTCCGCGTCATAGATGCGAATGATCAGTAGCAGCAGTAATAGTAAACCCACGACAAACATTGAACGCCAGAGTCTGCGCGTGGCAGTTTTAAACTTCCGGGTCATAAATCCTTTCCTGAAAAATTAAAAGGCAAAGCGAAACCACGCGAACAACACATTGCCATTATTGTAGGTACCGGGAATGTAAGTGAACTGGACATTCACCGCTTTGTAACCCGCAGAGAACAGCGGCAAAATAATCGGCAGCGGAATATAGTTGCCAAAGTCTTCACGCGCGGTGATACCCGCTGTTAATCCGGCTCCGAGCCGGAAGTCCTCACCGGAGCCCGGATACCATCCCTTCTCCCAGCCATAACCGATAATGGGCTGCCACTCATTGTGCGAATCTTTAAACGCCATCGCGTAAAGTGCACTCCAGTTGCCGCTGTCGCTATAGCGGGAAACACCCAGACCCCCGCCCCAGGGATTCTCGTTATAGTTATCGGTTTTTTCTTTGTCATACATAAAGCGGGCGTGCCAGCTAATAAACGGCAGGTAGAGATCGGTGTGCTGAGGCGCATTCCAGGTTTGTGCCACATCGTCAGTGAACGTATTCCACCAGGATGAAACCGGCGCATTTTCAGCATGCAATGGCGTGGCGATCAGCAGAGCAGCAGCCGCTGCCACAGAGTGTGATATGTTCATGGTGCATCCCGGTCAGCATGCGGAGCAGATGAAAAGTGAGTATAGCGCAGTGCCAGATTCAATCTTTGTCAACGGTCATGGTTCGCTTAAACGGCTGTTTCAACCGTCAGCAACATCTGAGGGTTAAGTCGGGTTCTGGCGATTTCAGCCTGAAATCGCCAGCGATAAACGGAAACTATCCCGCAGAACGGTGCTGATTACAGTGAATGATGCCTGCTTAACTGACAGAAAAGGATACGACGAGAGGAAGTACAGATAAGGGAGAGAAACCGGATTCAGCCGGCAGGCCGAATCCGGTAGAGGCATTAACAGGCTTCAGCCTCCTTCGGCTTATCACCAAACTTCTCTTTCATGTGTGACTCAATCTCTTCCAGACTCTTACCGCGGGTCTCAGGTACCATCGCCATTACGAAGATCAGCGAGCCAACGTTAATCGCGGCAAAGATAAAGAAGGTCGTGCTGCCGGCATACTCCATGATCGGTGGAAAGCCGAACGCGACCACAGCATTGAAAATCCACTGTAGTGAAACAGCGCCACCGGTTAATACGCCACGCAGCTGCATCGGGAACAGCTCTGACATCATCAGCCAGTAGACTGGCGAGATACACATCTGCATGCAGAAGAGGAACAGCAGAATACAGCCCAGAGCAAGATAGCTCTGCATCAGGCTCGAACTCATAAAGGTCATCACGCTGCCAAGCAGGATCTGTGCCGTAATCACCAGACATAAACCGGTGATAAGCATGGTACGACGCGGGAAACGGCTAATCGCCCAGATACCGACAAAGGTCGCCAGAACAGAAACCACACCGTTACCGATAGTCGCGGCAATGGAGGCGCTGGTGCCCAGACCGGTCGACTTCAGGATGATGGGGGTGTAATACATGAAGCCGTTAACGCCGGTAAACTGCGCGACAAAGCCGAGTCCGACACCAATAATCATCAGGCGGATAACCCATTTTTCGCGAATCAGGGTTTTCGCATCCGGCCCACGTTCTGCTGCCTTCGCCTGCTTCTTCATCTGCGCCATCTCATGACGCACTTCACGCGGCGTTTCACGCAGATACTTCAGAATCTTTTTTGCCTCTTTCAGACGCCCTTCTGCCACCAGCCAGTGTGGCGATGCCGGAACGAAGAAAGTGCCCACAAACAGCAGAAAACCGGGCACCATCGCAATGGCGAGCATGTAGCGCCAGAGGTGCTCATCATGCAGGAGATAGCTCAGAAGCGTACTGGCGACATAGGCGATGAGCTGTCCGGTGACGATCATCAGCTCATTGCGGCTGACCAGCGGCGCACGCAGACGTGGCCCGGCAATTTCGGCAATAAATACCGGCACGGTTGAAGAGCCACCGCCGACAGCAATTCCCAGCAGGAAGCGCATGGCCACCATCACATTGACGGAAGGCGCCAGTGCCGTACCGAGCGAACCCAGTACAAAAATGACCGCCAGGGTGCGAAGGGTAATACGACGGCCAAAACGGTCCGAGAAGAAACCACTGAGGAAAGAGCCGATAGCGGCACCGAACACCAGCGAAGAGGCAACAAGCCCTTCCGTGAATGAGTTCAGTCCAAGACCCCCCTGGTCGGGTGGCGAAGTCATGTAAGGTAATGCACCTGAGATAATCCCGGTGTCATAGCCAAAAGCCAGCGCGCCCATAGTGGCAACCAGCACCACTAAAAAAATGCGCTGGCGTACCGTATCCGCAGGCGCGTGATCGCCCGCTTCCCCAGCGTCTGGTGTATTTGTACTCATAATATTCCTGCCATTAATAAGTTAAACATCCGTTTGATTAAATTTCATACGGAATAGAAAGGGAACATATTTACCGATTGGGTTAAGAAGTGTAGACGGTATTTAAAAGTTAGCTTTGGCAATGCGACTTTTATGGCATGAATAATTAACAGCAGAAATAAACCCGCGTCATAATGACGCGACGGAAGTTATTTTAACATCATATTAACGTTCTGAGTTCTTCCTGTATCCAGCTCAGGAAATGTGCAACACGGGGGAACTGGGCAAATCCACGCGGAAAGACCAGATGATGGGCGCTGACGGGCAGGCTATGCTGCTCAGTCAGCACTCTGACCAGTTTTCCGCTGCGCAGATAATCCTCTGCCAGCAATTCGCTCTCAAAAATAAGACCGTGGCCTAACATTGCCGCTTCAAGACTCATATAAGAGCGGTCAAAACGAAATAACCACTCTTTATCCGGTTGAGGTAATTGCTGCGACGCAAACCACTGCGGCCATTGAATAAGTGGTGACTCCGATAATATCAGCGCGTGATGGATTAAATCCGCGGCCTGACTGACAGGATGCTGTTTCAGATATGCCGGTGAGGCCAGCACCGACATTTTTTCATGGCGGATAGTTTTAATCTCAAATGCGTTCCAGTCCGGGAAGCCGTGACGTATCGCAATATCAATATTGTCCCGACTGAAAGAGAGATTTTCGTATGAGCAGGAGAGGGTAAGCTGAAACTCTGGATAGCTGTTGCGGAATTTATGGATGCGTGGCAACAGCCAGAGCAGACCGAAGCTGGGTGCGCAGTGGATCCTGAGGTTACTGCGCGCTTTCTCATTACTGATGCGCGCCGTAGCCTGCGCCAGGCCCAGCAATATCGGGCCGATCTCCCTGAGATAATGTTCTCCCGACAGCGTGAGCGCTACGCCTTTTGCTGAACGATTAAACAGAATACAGCCCAGTTCCCGCTCCAGTTTGGCCAGCTGATGACTGGCTGCCGAGGGGGTAATATTTAATTCTTCAGCCGCCCGCGCGACATTGCCAAAATGGGCCACCTGCTCAAAAACACGTAGTGATTTAATTGAAGGTAAGTGCTCCGGCTGCTTTTCCATCCGCCTCTCCACACAGAAATTATGTGATGTGTGCCCATTTTTAAATCGCAGATTTGTTAACTGCATCAAACCAACAAATTCATTCAGCATCAAATGAATTTTTTCGCATTGCCAATATTAATCACTTTATCAATTCTGATTGTGACCCTGCCGGTAGTGATACCGAACCACTAATAATTATTCTTCTGGAGTGGACAATGTTACTTGAAAACAAAGTTGCGATTATCACGGGCGCCGCTTCTCAGCGCGGCATTGGACGAGCCACAGCCGCCTGTTTTGCTCAGCATGGCGCGCGCGTGGTAATACTCGATTTAGATTTACAGGCTGCCCAGGCCAGCGCGCTGTCGTGTGGCGACGGTCATCTCGGTCTGGCCACCGATGTGACCGATCCTTTTTCTGTTCATCGTGCTATCGATCAGGTACTTGAGCACTACGGCCGTATTGATGTGCTGGTCAACAATGCCGGGATCACTCAGCCGGTTAAAACACTGGAAATCGGCCTCGAAGATTATAACCGCATTCTGGATGTCAATCTGCGCGGTACGCTGCTGATGTCTCAGGCGGTTATCCCAACGATGCAGCGGCAAAAAAGCGGCAGCATTGTCTGTCTGTCATCTGTATCAGCTCAGCGTGGCGGCGGCATTTTTGGCGGCCCGCACTACAGCGCAGCGAAAGCAGGCGTGCTTGGCCTGACAAAAGCCATGGCGCGCGAATTCGGCCCGGACCAGATTCGTATCAATGCGCTGACGCCCGGTCTTATCCAGACCGATATCACCGGTGGCCTGTTACAGGATGAACGCCGCCATGCCATTCTCGACGGCATACCCCTCGGCCGCCTCGGAAGCGCCAGCGACGTCGCTAACGCGGCGCTCTTCCTCGCCAGCGATCTCTCCGGTTATCTCACCGGCATCACGCTGGATGTGAACGGCGGCATGCTGATCCATTAATCAGCGCCCTGCCCTGCCCGCACGCCTTGCGGGCTAACTTCGGGAGTGAACACCATGACCACGCTTAATCTGAGCGCAGCCTCTGCTGCGCGCGATATCACCTATCGCAAAATTGCCTGGCGACTGATGCCCTGGCTGATGCTCTGTTATCTCTGCGCTTATCTTGATCGTGTAAACGTTGGCTTCGCAAAATTACAGATGATGGATGATTTGTCACTCAGCGAAACGGTCTACGGACTGGGTGCCGGGATCTTTTTCATCGGTTACTTCTTTTTTGAAGTGCCCAGTAATCTGATTCTGCATCGGGTCGGTGCACGCCGCTGGATTGCCCGCATTATGATTACCTGGGGTGTTATTTCAGCCCTGTTCGCCTTTGTTGAAACCGCATGGCAGTTCTACCTGCTGCGTTTTCTGCTTGGTGTGGCAGAGGCCGGACTTGCACCCGGTTTACTGCTCTATCTGACCTACTGGTTTCCTTCTCACCGTCGCGCTCGCATGACGGTTTTGTGGTTTGTCGCGATTCCACTTTCCGGAATGATTGGCGGCCCGCTCTCTGGCTGGATCATGGCGACCTTCGCAGGCTTTCACGGATGGGCGGGCTGGCAATGGATGTTTATGCTGGAAGCTATTCCTACCCTTGTTATGGGATTCGTAGTGCTGCTTGTTCTGAAGGATCGGGTGGAGCAGGCAGAGTGGCTGGATGACGATGAAAAACGCCGGGTGCGTGCCGATCTCGACGAAGATAATCAGCAGAAAGCCTGTCATGGCACGGTGAAAGCCTTTATTGCTGACCGTCGTCTCTGGCTGCTGGCGCTGATCTATTTCTGTGTGGTGATGGGCCAGTATGCATTAACGTTCTGGCTACCGACGCTGATAAGAAATTCAGGCGTCAGCGAGCCTCTGCATATCGGATTACTGACCAGTCTGCCTTACCTGTGCGCCATTATCTTTATGCTACTGGCCGGACGCAGTGGCGATCGTCGTCGTGAACGTCGCTGGCACCTGATTGTTCCGATGCTGATCGGCCTCTCCGGACTCACGCTGGCAACGCTGCTCAGCCATAACGTCTCCCTGTCATTACTCTCACTCTGTATTGCCGCTGCGGGCATTCTTTCCGCTTCATCACTGTTCTGGATGCTGCCTACCAACCTGCTGGGTGGCGTCTCTGCTGCCGCAGGCATCGCTGCGGTGAACTGCATTGCCAATCTGGCCGGTTTTTTCTCGCCGTGGCTGATTGGCTCAATCACCACTGCAACCGGTTCCCCCGCATCGGGAATGTATTTTATTGCTGCCGTTCTGCTGGGTGGTGCGCTATGCGTACTGCGCATTCGGGCTGCGGATGTTAATCGTTAATCTGGAGGTTATATGCCTGACTCTCGTCACAGTTCACACACGCTCTCATTGCCACAGCGTGCCAGGAATATTCGCCGTCATGCCTTGTTAATGGGGCAGATACAGGGACAGGGCTATATCGGTCAGGCACTGGGTGCAGCCGATCTACTTGCTGTCAGCTATTTTCACGCCATGAATTACCGCGCCGACCAGCCTGAGTGGGAAGAGCGCGATCGTTTCTACCTGTCGATCGGGCACTACGCCATCGCGATTTACGCCGCGCTACTGGAAGCAGGCGTCATACCGGAAGAAGAACGGGAAACCTATGGCACCGATGAGAGCCGCCTGCCGATGTCCGGCATGGCCGCCTATACCCCGGGCATGGAGATTACCGGCGGTTCATTAGGTCAGGGACTAGGAATAGCCGTGGGTGCCTGTCTGGGACTGAAGCAAAAAGGCTCGCAGGCGCGAATCTATAACTTACTTTCTGATGGCGAGCTGAATGAAGGTTCAACGTGGGAAGCGGCCATGTCAGCTTCACACTGGCAGCTTGATAACCTGATCGCCATTATCGACGTCAACAATCAGCAGGCTGACGGTCACAGCAGCGAGATTCTCGCGTTCGAACCGATAGTGGACCGCTGGCAGGCTTTTGGCTGGTATACCCAGCGCGTTGATGGCAATGATATTGCTGCTTTGCAGAATGCCTTTGACGCAGCACGCAGCTGGCCTGAACCGCAGCCGCGCGTCATCATCTGCGATACCCGAATGGGTAAAGGCGTGCCGTTTCTTGAGAGCCGGGAAAAAACCCACTTCATCCGTGTTGATGCCGATGAGTGGGACAAAGCCCTGACCGAACTTGAGCAAGGAGTCTGATATGAGTTCACAACCGCAAAAAAAACGGCTGACCACCTCCGCCATGATCGCTTCGATTGCTGCTGAGGGTCAGCCCACGGTTTCAGCTCCCTTCGGGCATGCTCTTGTCACTCTGGCAGAGCAGCGCTCAGATGTGGTGGGCCTGACAGCAGATTTGAGTAAATACACCGATCTGCACCTGTTTGCAGAAGCTTTTCCGCAGCGCTTTTACCAGATGGGAATGGCGGAACAGTTACTGATGAGTGCTGCAGCGGGAATGGCGCGCGAGGGCTTTATGCCTTTTGTTACTACCTATGCTGTATTTGCTTCCCGCCGCGCCTATGATTTTATCTGCATGGCCATCGCCGAAGAGAATCTGAATGTAAAAATCGCCTGTGCGCTGCCGGGCCTGACCACCGGTTATGGGCCAAGCCATCAGGCGACTGACGATCTGGCCATCTTTCGGGGTATGCCAAACCTGACAATCATCGATCCCTGCGATGCGCTGGAGATTAGCCAGGTCATCCCGGCGATTGCCGAACATCAGGGGCCGGTTTACTTACGCCTGCTGCGCGGTAAGGTTCCGCTGGTACTGGATAAATATGATTATCGCTATCAGCACGGCAAGGCCCAGCGTCTGCGAACGGGTAAAGATGCGGTTATCATCAGTAGCGGATTAATGACCATGCGGGCACTTGAAGCCGCCGAGGTGCTGGAAAAGCAGGGCATTGAGGTTGGTGTGGTTCACTCTCCTGTGATTAAGCCTCTGGATGAAGAGACCATCCTGCGAGAAGCAGGGGAAGCGCTTCATCATAACCAGCTGGTTATCACAGCAGAGAATCATTCAATCACGGGCGGGTTAGGCGAGGCGATTGCGGGGTTGCTGATGCGGAACCGTGTGACGCCACGCTTTAAGCAGATTGCCCTGCCGGATGCATTCCTGGCAGCAGGCGCTTTACCGACGTTGCATGACCGTTATGGCATCTCTGTTGATGCGATGGTCAGGCAAATAACAGCCTGGCTTGAGGCCTGATTCCTAACAAAACCGGGCCAGGCCCGGTTTTGTATCATTGTTTGCCGCACCAGATAACTATCCTGTTATCGCCTCCATCGTACGCATTTCGCAGGCAACGTGACGATTGTAGTGCTCAACGCTGGCTGCCCATCAACAGATTCTGATGAGCCCGCCAGCCGTTTATCTGTGCTACTCATCCTCTTTGCCTCCCCATTCACTGTAAACAGTTTTACGGTCAGTCTTGTTCTTTTCCTGAGTAGTCCGGTTAGCGTTTTCTGCCGCTGAGCACATCCTTTCATCTGCTTTACTCAATACAGTGAATCTGCCTGAAGTAGCGGATTTCAGATCACAGGCAACTTCACTGTCCAATACAGCTCATGTCGTTCGCATCAACAGAAAATAATTTTAGCCGGTTGAGAAAGTTATCCACTTTTTCTGTGGATAAGTGAGGGATATTTTCTGAGTATCTTTTTTCACTCTGAGAAGATGCCTTTGCTGTTAGGCGGTTAAGCTGCAATTATGATCTCAACGAAGCGCTTATATCCGCTAATCAGGACGTTTTCCAGCAGAAAGCGTGGCGATTTCAGGCTGAAATTCACAGATATTTTCAATTAAAAACAGCAGTTTAAGCGTTTAATTTCGCTGGCGGGCAGCATAACGGTAAAAAGACTTGCAGAGAAAGTATCAGCCGGTATGTAGCAGTTGTGCAGGAACTGAGGTCTGGTGAGAAGTAACTGGTCACTAATGAACCAGCTTCCGAAAATCTTTACTTGCAATTCGCGACCACTGAATGTGGAAAGGCAGCATTTGAACCCTTCGGAGGTAACATCAGATTTTGAATCCGCTTTTTCCATTACAGACAATTCAGGGACTCAAAGGCTGTCAGGAACGCAGGTGAAATGTTCAGGAGGAATGGCGATTTCACAGGAATCAGATTGAATAATATTTTAAATAATATCAATAAATTCATTTAGTTATCCAGATCATCACCATTGAAAACCTGGCGATTTCAGCCTGAAATTCGGGTTTCATGCATCTTTAAGTGTTTTTCAGCTTAACAAGGCAATAAAAAAGCCAGCGTCTGACGCTGGCTTTTTTGGATGCGAGTAAATTAGCGATTGAGATATTTCTTCAGGGTCTCAGCAATGACTTTATCCAGCTCTTCCTGCAACTCTTTCGACTGCCGGTTAAATTCATAGCTGAACATCCGGCCGCGTACCTTCTTACGTGCAAAGCGATCTTTATCAGCAAAAGACCAGAGGGCAGTCGCCTGTGTTTTATCTTTCTCAGGCTCTTTCATCAACGTCTGACTACCCTGCCGAATCAGACGCAGAATGTGATTTTTCAGCTCATCCTCGGCAAGCCCTTCTCGTGCGCAAACCACATCTATCTCCCGCGAGATAGAATTAATCAGAGCTTCAACGCTTTGCCCGGATTCACTTAATTTGTCAGCCGCCTGCAACAGCGCTTTGTAATCAGGATAAGTCAGCTCAGCATGATTAGGGAAAAGTGAGATCAAATCGGACGGAACGCTGGCTGCCTGAAGAGCACGTGTGACCTTCGCCTGCGATAATCCCTGATTCTCAGCGATCTCTTTTTGGGACAGACCACCCTCTTTTAACGCCAGCAGGCGCATTCCCACTTCCCGCAGATTATGTTCGCGGGCCGTCTGAATATCCTGCGCCAGTCTGCGGGCTTCATCGGCGCTAATAGCGGCATCCGTGACCAATACATCCAGCCCGGTTTTGCAGTAAAGCGCAGCCGCACGCCGACGTGAGCCGTCAAGAATTTCAATGCGGTCATCGCGCATTACGCCAATAGCCGGGAAGAACTGCTGAAGCTTAATGGTACGGATAATGTCGCGCAGTGAATCGGGTGTCAGCCCCGCCTGATCGCGACCATTGGTTTCCATTGTCACAAATGTCTTGTTTTCAACATCACTGGCGGCAATGCGTTCAAAACGAAACAGGGCGCGCTTGCCCGTAGCCAGAACGAATGTCTGGTTGTGCTGACTATCCGGCGTCTCATTTTCCAGTGGAGTCTGGCTGAAGGTTCTGCCAATCGTGATTCTTTTTGCGCTCATACAAACCTCAGTTCAGGCGAATAAATTCGATACGGTCAAAAACGGCTTTTGCAAAGTCCTCTGCGGCGGATCTTGCATTTTTCAATGCTTCACTGCTGCCGACGTAAGTAGAAGGATTCGCGGAGATGACCGTATCAAAGGATTCGCCGCAACGTTCGAAACCATCAAGGCGGGGAAGGGCAGCATCAAGCATGTCACCACCAAAAATTTCTTTTGCCAGGCTATGACAGAGCTTGTGGTCTGCTTTGTTCGATAGCTTAGACATGAAGCCAATGTTGCCCTGCAGGCGACAGGTGGCGCCGGAATCCTCAATAATCGCAATCAGTTCCGGCAGACGCGTCAGGTATTTGAGCGTGGAATGAAAGTCGACCTGAGCCGGTGGTACCGGCGTCATCAGCAGATCAGAGGCTGCAATGGCGTTCTTCAGGAAAGCATCAAGATGCGGGCCGCTGTCGATAAAGATAAAGTCATAATCTTTCTTGAGTTTGGCAATGACGTTGTCATACAGCACGGCATGAACATTCTGCTGCGGCAGATGTTCAGCGCAAAGCTGGTCCCAGCTTGAGGCGATGAAGGCATCATCAATTGAGGCAGGCAGCACATCCACACCCGGAATAATCGACGGAACGATAAATTCGTTCACCAGCTCATCACGGGTGACATTCTGCAGCATTGCCTGTGCCGCTGTCGCTTCCACCAGCCCTACTGAACGTTCATGGTTTAAAAACATGGTTGCTGAGGACTGGGGATCAAGGTCAATCACCAGAATACGCAAATCTTCAAAAAGCAGATGAGGATGGGCACGAAGTGCATGAGCCAGTGAGACGGTAGAAACCGTTTTAGACACGCCGCCCTTCAGATTACCCACAAAAATAGTGTAGGCATCACTGTGGCGATCGCGATATTTCGGCACACCACGATGATGATAGATATCGATAATGTTCTGAATGGACATCGCATATTTAACAGAAGATCCGGCTGCACGTTTATCAAACTGATAACCGCTTTCTTCCATATCATTTACAGCGTAATCGACACTGGCTCGTGTCAGTTTGGGCAACTTAGCTAACGCCGCTTTGGCATAAACCTGATAGTACGTATTTTCATGCAGTTCCTGCTTTTGCGCCTGAATCTGGTCGGTGAGGCTCAGCAGCATGCGTTCAGAACGCTGTGCAACCTTCATCACCTGCTTGTCATCGTTAGCCATAGTTGCTCCAAACATGTAGGATTTATGACTTTATACAGAAATCCTGCACGTGAGGCAATAAATTATCCTTTCAACATAATCTTCGTTTTTATGTAACACCACGGGTTTTGCTGAGGTTCATCACATTATTATTTCTGGCCTGGCAATTTACGGTGTTCAAATGCGAGCAGCGTTCACTGTAATCAGCAGAACATTCACTGTAATCAGTAGAAATTGATCCGCAGGAAGAAAGCAGGGGGGATTGGATTGTACTAAGCGGGTTGTTGAGTCTGAACGTTCACTGTAATCAGTAAAGTCAGTTCTGTATCAGGTGACTTACACCGGAGGAATTTAACGTGGTGGTGCAGAAGACAAACCGTATTCAGAAAGCCCATACGGTAAAGCCTGGTTGATACCTGTCGCTGAACGACCCAAACGTTCACTGTAATCAGTAATGTCATTGCAGATACCCAGGCAGCAGTCACGTTCACTGTAATCAGTAAAATCCCTGATTAACTAGCAGGACAGGAAGCCGAACTGAGTAAACGTTCACTATAGTCAGTAGTAAGGAGAGGAGAAATCCTGCCTGGTTCATAAAAGCATCGGAAGCTGATGAGATAACAGGCAACTACAGGCTGGGAGACAAAGTGGATCGACAGGCATGAACAAGACAGTCCGATAACGTTCACTGTAATCAGTCAGGACGGGATATCGAACATTCACTATAGTCAGTAAAAGAAGAGCCTTGCTGACTAGACATTCACTGTAATCAGCAGAATCGTCAGTTCATTTCGACCGGAAGTGAGGACAGCAAGGTTGCGATACGCAGATATTATTTCGATTCTGGCATTGCTCAGGCCAGCAGACATCAACGCCTGAACATGAGTTATGTCATCACTGCTTTACCGCAAATGTTCACTATAAACAGTAAACCGGCAAAGCGTTGCGTCAGATTTTAGCTATCATTCACTGTATTCAGCAAAGCATTCACTGTAATCAGTAAAGCAGTCTTCCCGAGATTCACCGTAGTGCAGACAGTTTCGCGTTACAACGTTCACTATAATGAGTAACCGACAGGGGAATCCACAGTACGTCGGTGCTATGACGCTGCGCGTCGGCAACCATTCACTGTAATCAGTAACAGTGTCACGCTGGAAGTACTGATAAGTTAAAGCGCCTCCATACAGGACGTACGTCAGCAGTGATGAATGTGAATGCTGACATTCACTGTAATCAGTAAACTGCTCAACGGGCATCAGCAGAAGAGGCGATGTCCTGCCTGAATCAGAACGTTCACTATAATCAGCAAAGCCGATCATGGAAAGCGCTAATCAGTTAGTATGTAAGTACACACTTACTCCATAAGCTATATGGTAAAGCACAACAGGAAAAGAGTGGCAGGAGGAGATGATTCAAAAACGTGCCTCTTTTACTGATTACAGTGAATGTTACTGATTGCAGTGAACAGAGGTGGAGTACTGATTACAGTGAATGTGAGAGGAAGGGCGCAATATCACTTTCAACAGTAAAAGTGACACTGCCACGCAGAAATGCTGATTACAGTGAACGTCAGGAGTTAATCCTCAAACTCAATCTCATCCAGTGAATCGATGCTCTCCAGATTACCGATGCCATCAAGTTTAGGTGTGCGGCTATGAATAATGAAAAAGACGGAGCGGCCACGCTTCACTTCTGAATAATCCAGATAACCAATCTCTTTCAGTTGCTCCATCGCACGCCGCACCACATGATTCTGCGTGGTGGTCTTTGAGCCGAGATTAAGGCGCATACGCAGGCGTGCCAGCGATATCGGTGCCGGATTGGTCGGCAGGCTCTCAAGGAAGGTATAGAGCGCCTGTGCAGACTCTTTACGCTTAAGGCGGGATATTGCACGAAGCTGAAGCAGTACCTTGTGATCGAAGTTGTAGAGTTCAAACAGTTTGGGATCCGCCTGAATCCGCACAATATCTTTTTCGCGGTCGTAATAGGCTGACTGGACAAGATGGGTATGATACGCCTTGCCGTTGCCTTCAAAAGAGAGCGTGTTAGTTGCAATGCGGCGCAGAGAGGCATCAAGACGCTTACGGAGTGCGGCAGACGAGTTAGCAGAGGGAATGCCGCACATCTTCACAAAATCGATAAACGGCAGTGTGACGGTATCACCTTTGGTCGGATAGCGCGAAAAAGACTGAATAATACCTGCCCAGGTTTTGAAATCGTTATCCATATCCAGCCGTGCGCCGGTAATGGTAATCTTTTCGTAGCCTTCCGCCTTCACCAGTGTCAGATTCTTCAGCTCTTTAGTCGCATCCGTTGATGCCATTGCACCGGATTTACCACGTGCGGTCGATTTCAGCGTCGGTACGAACAGTCCAAGACGCATCAATGCCACCGGCTGAACGGTATTATTCTTGTTGGGATGAAGCTGAATAACTTCACCACTGTTTTTGGTCACCGACAGAAAAGGTTCAAGTAACGCTTTGTTTTCGTTGTCTTTATCTGCCATGGTTTAGGATCTTCATTCTGTGGATGAAAGGGATCGTTTTCTGACTACAGTGAACATTAGCACTGTTTACAGTGAACATTCTACCTGGTACAGTGAATAAAGTACTGATTACAGTGAACACTTTACTGATTATAGTGAACGCGATCACCCTTTGAGCCCTTGCGGGGTGCGGCCTGCGACGATCGGGGATCTCTTAGGATCTCTCTATGATCTATTAAGGATCGTTTTTTAGGATCGGGTCTGTGTATAAGTGGATAACTGGCTGGCAGACATCATTTTAAGACTCACGGACAGGTGGCGTAATAACCTCATTTCAGTGACCCCTCCACACTTCCTGATTATCGCCTTTGCCATTCTGGCATTCTCAATCGAGAAACAACTTCCTCACTATTATTCATTTTTCATCATTAACTGCAGCGCGTATCGTTTCTCTATTACTGAACGAATGAGGAATACAGCACCATGACTGAACATGCTCTATCACGTAACCCTGCAACAGGTGAAATTCTGGCACGCTATCCTCTGCAGAACAGCACCGAACTGGAGCAAACGCTGGCAGAAAGTGCTTCCGCTTTTGCAGCATGGCAGCACAGCAGTATGAGTGACCGGGTGCGCGTATTACGTCAGCTCGGCGAACAGATCCGTCTGAGAGAACAGGATCTTTCTCGCATAATTACGCTGGAGATGGGTAAGCCCATTGCACAGGCTCGCGCTGAAGTACTGAAATGCGCAAATTTGTGTGACTGGTATGCAGAACATGGCCCGGCGATGCTGGCCGATCAGCCCACCCAGATTACCGACGCGTGGCAGCGATTTCGTCCCATTGGGGTAATCCTGGCTGTCATGCCATGGAATTTCCCCCTGTGGCAGGTTCTGCGGGGCGCAGTCAGCATGTTGCTGGCAGGTAACACCTATTTACTGAAACACGCCCCTAACGTCATGGGAAGCGCCACACTGATGGCTGAGCTGTTCACAGCAACCGATCTCCCAGCGGGAGGCTTTAACCTGATTAACGTCGACAACGACGGTGTCTCAGTCGCGATTAAAGATGACCGCATTGCTGCCGTCGCGGTTACCGGCAGCGTGCGGGCGGGTGCAGCAATCGCAGCACAGGCAGGTGCAGCGCTTAAGAAAACGGTGCTGGAGCTGGGCGGATCCGATCCCTTTATTGTGCTGGCTGATGCCGATCTCGATGAAGCGGTGAAATCTGCCGTAATCGGACGTTTCCAGAATACCGGACAGGTCTGCATGGCGGCTAAACGCTTTATTATCGAAGCGCCCATCGCGGAAGAGTTTGAAAAACGCTTCACTGCAGCGGTGCAGGCATTGAAAATGGGCGATCCGCTGGATGAAAATACCTTCCTGGGTCCGATGGCACGCGCCGATCTGCGCGACGAACTGGATGGTCAGGTGAAAGCAACACTTCGTGAAGGTGCGCGTCTGGTGCTGGGTGGCGAGAAGGTGGCAGGGCAGGGTAACTACTATGCGGCTACCATTCTCGCTGATGTTACCAGCACCATGACCGCGTTTAAGCAGGAGCTGTTTGGTCCGGTCGCGGCTATTGCCGTCGCGCGGGATCCGCAGCATGCACTGGAGATCGCCAACGACAGCGAATTTGGCCTCAGTGCTACCGTCTGGAGCGGTAACGAAGAAACTGCCGATCGGCTGGCACTGCAGCTGGAAGTCGGTGCCGTGTTTATTAATGGCAACGGCGCGTCCGATCCGCGCGTTACCATTGGTGGCGTCAAGAAAAGTGGCTATGGCCGTGAGCTGTCACACTTTGGTGTGCACGAATTCTGTAATGTGCAGACCGTGTGGAAAAACCGCCGCTAGTTTTTACTGCGCTGCCGGAAGATAGGCAGGCGCAGTTTTAGCGACCTCACTGAGCGGACGCAGCAACCGATGCGGGGCAAACCCACTCAGCATCGGTGAAGGTGTACCGCTCAGCATCTCCTCAGCCACCAGTCTGCCCAGCAACGGGGCAAGGGTCATACCACTATGACTGACCATCAGATAAACGCGTGCTGACTCACTGATGTAGCCCAGTGCGGGCAATCCATCAGCCGGGCGCGATCGCTGTCCGGTTTCTATCCGCTCTATTCTCGCCCCTTCCGCATTGTTAAACAGCCGACGCAACCGACGCAGCATCTCTCTTCCAGTCAGCCCATCCGGAGAAGCAGGGCGTGATGGATCGGCATGCTGGTCAAGATCCAGTGCCTGCAGCATCAGACGTCCTCCGCCATCCGGCCGCACATTCAGTTCCGGGGTAATGAGATTGCAGTTAAGCGGGATCGGCAAGGGCTGTGTCTGCGCCAGAAAACTGCAGGCAACAGGATCAGCGCGGTTCGCATCAGTCATCGCCAGTTCAAGTCCACACTGGCCGATCAGCTCTGGTGCCCAGCGACCGGTTGCCAGCACCAGCTGATCCCCGCGCCATTCATCTCCGCTGGCCAGCGTCAGATGCACATCCCGACCTGATTCAGTCAGCGTGGTCACCTCATTGTTGCAGACCAGCTGACCGCCACTGGCGCGCAGGTCTGCAAGCAGAGAAGCGATGAACAGGCTGGGATAGAGCAGGCACTCCGAAGGGAAAAACCACGCGTGCTTAATGCGGGGATCGAGCCGCAGTCCGGGAAGCGCGTCCAGAAGCGCAGCGCGGCTACGCTTCTCAACGGGGTAATCAAGCGTAGCCAGCTTTGCTGCACGCTGCGCCAGCTGGCGCAGGGATGACTCATCGGCGGCCCACTCCAGCGAGCCGGTTTCAAGCAGCCAGCGGGGCCATGCACGGTGGCTCGCCTGCCATCGCTTGTGCTCGTTTATCGCCTGAGCGTTGAGTTCATGATAATGGCCGGGTTCTTTGCCGTTGGCATTGACCCAGGCGTAGCTGATCTGGCTGGTCCCGCTGCCAGGCAAGCTTTTGTCGAAGACAGTGACCTGTGCGCCCCGGCGGGACAATGACTGTGCGACGGCTAAACCCAGCACGCCTGCACCGATAACAGCTATACGTTGTGGCATATCCGGCTTCTCCTGAACAGAAATCAGCGGGTGATGACCACCCGCCGGGACGTTTTACTATTGCGGAGCGGCTGTGTGCGGTCAACCGTTGCGTCATGCGGTCATCTCATCAAACCAGTCAGGCACCGGATCGTCCAGCGTAACCCAGTGCTCCGGCCCTGCAGCCATCTCATGAGGTGTCAGTAGTGCGCGATCCAGCGCGGCAATAATGTGCTGCTCATCCATATCAATGCCAATAAAAACCAGCTCCTGACGCGCATCGCCGGTGCCTTCCTGCCACTGCTCAGCGATGAAGTTGAGCGAATCTGCATCCTGTGGCCAGTCCTCTCGCGGCACGCTGACCCACCAGCGTCCGGCGTAACCCTGACGAGCCACCGCGCCCGCCTGCGACCATATCGCCGCAAATTCGGGCCGGGTAGCCAGCCAGAAGTAACCTTTTGAGCGAATCACACCGTCGAGCTGGTGGTTTACAACCTCCCAGAAACGCTGAGGATGGAAAGGACGACGCGCGCGATAGACAACGCTGCGAATCCCATACTCATCTGATTCCGGCTGATGCTCGCCGCGCAGGGTCTGTAACCAGCCAGGTGCCTGCGCGGCCCGGTCAAAATCAAACCGGCCGGTATTCAGCAGACAGTCCAGCGGAACCTGCCCGAACTCGCTATTCACCATACGAGCGTGTGGATTGAGCGCACGCAGCATGCCCTGCAGCTGATGCAGTTCCGCCGGGCTGAGCAGATCCGTTTTGTTCAGCACCAGCAAATCACAGAATTCAATCTGATCCACCAGCAGATCAACCACCGATCGTTCATCCTGCTCGCCCAGCGACTCGCCGCGAGACTGAAGATCATCGACTGAACGGTAATCGCGCAGGAAGTTAAAGCCATCGACTACGGTGATCATGCTATCCAGCCGGGCAAAGGCGGAAAGGCTTTCACCCGCTTCGTCTTCAAACGTAAAGGTTTCAGCTACCGGCAACGGTTCAGAAATGCCGGTCGATTCAATGACCAGGTGGTCGAAGCGACCAGCCTGCGCCAGACGTTTCACCTCCAGCAGCAGATCTTCACGCAGGGTGCAGCAGATGCAGCCGTTACTCATTTCGACCAGCTTTTCATCAGTGCGTGACAGTTGTGCGTCGCCGTTGCGCACCAGGGCCGCATCGATGTTGATTTCAGACATGTCATTGACGATGACGGCGATCCGCCGTCCTTCACGGTTATTCAGGATATGATTGAGCAGCGTGGTTTTACCGGCACCCAGAAAACCGGAGAGAACCGCAACCGGCAGACGTGGATCGCCGGATGTCTGAGAAGAGAGTGTCATACTGTTACCTGTCAGATGAGGTTAGATTGTTATGTTATAACATAACATTAATAATACTGTTTTCAATCCGGATTTCTGGTTTTGTGGCAGTTCTCAAAGTGGGTATAAAGAAAGGAGAGGTAATGCAGCGACTTACACTGGTTCCCCGTCTGATGCCCGTCGTCAGACGCGGCGAGAAAACCTCTACGATACGCTGGCAGGAGGGCGATATCGTCACCGGCCCACTGAGGCTGGTGAATCAGCAGGATGAAGCCGACACGGTGATCGTCTGGGTGACGCGTATCGACACACTGCGCTTAAACGAGGTCGCTGCAAAGCTGGGGAAAGAGCACGAATGGCCGGATACGATGCTGCTGGAGGGGATGCGCGAGCACTATCCGGCGATCAGATTGAACAGTGAGGTGCAGCTGATCACGCACCTCACACTCGCAGAAACCCGGCAGAAGCTTGCCGGGCGGTAACTAGCTGTGCTCTATCACCAGCAGCGCCAGCGTATCGGCTTCCAGCGCCCGAAAGATATGCAGCTCGTCGCCCGGATAGGTAATGTAATCACCCACATCCAGCTCTACCGCACTGTCCACCGGCCCCACCAGCGCCCGGCCTTTAGCAATAATAATATGCTCAATCGTATTGGGAATATGGGGCTGTGAAATGCGCTCACTGCCAGGCTGAACCTCCAGCAGATAGATATCACGCCGGACGCCGGGCGGGCAGGATGCCAGCAGAACCGCCTGATAGTCTGCCAGATCGGCGGTAACCGTCAGACCTTCTCCACGGCGGATCACCTGCAAACGACGCGCATCCGGCTCCAGCAGCCGTGAAAACGGAATATTCAGCGTCACGCACAGTGACCACAGCGTCTCAATGCCCGGATTGCCGTTACCCGCCTCCAGCTGGGAGAGCGTTGATTTGGCGATACCGGCGCGGCGTGCGACTTCAGCCAGTGTCAGGCCGGCTCGCTGACGTTCACGCACTAAGGCATTGGCAATGATGCTGATAGGGGTATTCAAACGCACTCCTGATAAACGAAAAGTTTTTTATATCGAACGCTTTGTTCGCCTTGTAAAACGCTGCCGCGGTGTTCATTATATCGGATTATACGTTCATTATGAGACAGAGTGATGCTTTTTCCGCGAATGCAGTTGCTGGACAAATGGGTGATCAAAGCGATTTTTCTGGTCTGCCTGGCTGATGGAATTGTCGGTTTATCCTATGGCTCGCTGGCCACCGCCGACGGGTTTCCGCTCTGGGTGCCGCTGGCGCTGTCGACGCTGGTGCTGGCTGGTGCGTCTGAGTTTCTGTTTATCGGCATCGTGGCAGGCGGCGGCAGTCCCTTTACCGCCGCCGCCGCGGGCCTGCTGGTGAATGCGCGTCATCTGCCTTTTGGCATTGCGGTCAAAGATCTGGTGGGAAAGGGTCCCCTGGGCTGGTTTGGCTGTCACATCATGAATGATGAAAGCGTGGTGTTTGGTATCTCACAACCACAGCTTGCCCAGCGTCGCAGCGCGTACTGGCTGTGCGGCATCGGTATCGGCTTAATCTGGCCGGTGAGCGTTATGGTTGGGGCGGCGGTTGGTCAGTTCATTCCCGATGTCTCGGTGATTGGACTGGATGCGGTGTTTCCGGCGATCCTGATTGCTCTGATCTTCCCGGCGTTGCGCCAGCGGCGGACCCGGATCCCCGCCACCGTCGGCGCGCTGCTCTCCTTACTGGCTACGCCGCTGGTTCCGGCGGGCATGCCGGTGCTGTTCTCGCTGCTGGGCCTGCTGACATGGAGATCGCGCAAATGACGCATCAGGGGATGATCATCGCCGGCATCGCCATGCTGGCCGCCGGAACGTATCTGATGCGCTTTGCCGGGGTCAGGCTGGGGAACCGTCTGCCAATCAGCGAGCGCACCCAGCAGATGCTCTCCGACGCTGCCACGGTGTTACTGCTGGCCGTTGCGGCGACCACCACGCTGTTTGAGGGCCAGCATTTTGCCGGTGTGGCACGCGTGGCGGGCGTGGGTTTTGCTCTGTTACTGGCATGGCGTCGGGCACCCCTGATTGTCATTATTCTGGGGGCGGCAGCGATGACCGCGCTGCTGCGTTTTCTCGGCGTGCCCTGAAAATGTCATTTACTCCTGTAAAAGCGGGGATGTCATTGCTGTGAAAATTTGTCAGGGTGGCACACTTTCAGGTGTGATGAGTCTGATAAGGTTCAGTTTTGATATCGAAAATTATTGTACGTTAAGGCTAAAAATCGATCATTGAGCCCTGAGGGATCGTAAGAAGATCCTTCAGGGCTTTGGGGTTGGTTACCAATTACCGTAAGGATAGTTTTTTCCTTTGATAAAATCCTCAGTATCTTTTCCGTACTCATAGCCTTTAGAAAACCGCGTTATCCCTATACAGATATTTAACTCATTTCCTGAGACAGTTTTCACGACTGATGGTGTAACGCGGTAATTAGGCTCAGAACCACTACCCTGTAACCAGACGGCTACTTTCCCCTGCGGAGCCAGACCAATCTGCATTCTGTTGTAATATGCAGTTCCACCCCGATAATCCTTGTACTCACTCGGCCTGAGCATTTTCTCCAGTATGGGTTTTGGGATCGTCAGATGAGTTTCATATACTTTTTTATCGATAATCGAGTCCCAGCAAAAAATAATAACCCTGGGAGGCCGTTTAACATGATTCCAGTAGCCTCCAGGCGCACGGTCTTTGTTGTTCCATTCGCCGATAACGCCAGGCAGATCAGACGTGTAGTTCAGCGTATTGAAGCGATAGTCTTGTCCATCAGCGTCAAGAATAGCGGCAAACGTCACTACGGCTGGCAACGCATTGGGTGTGAAAAAGTTAAAGGTCCACTCTGTCGGTACATCACCTGAAGCGGCGGTGCCGGACAATGATTTTCCCTGGCAGGCCGTCAGGATCAGCAGCGGAAACAGCCAGACCATGCGAGTTATTTCCATATTTTGTTTCCATCCATATCATAAATTGTACGTTGCCAGCGCTCGTCCGGCCGGTTGGTAAATGTTACCAGCTTCGCCGGTTTGACTGCACCGCTGATACTTCCCTGGCCGTCTCTCACCATGCTGTTCCAGTTGGCTGAGCAGTGAATATATTCTTTAGCCAGCATCAGGATTTCTGGCGTGGTAAAGCCGGGGGCAGACTTACCACTTCTTATGGCACGGCCCATCGCAATCGCTTTTTCACATAGGCTATTCAGTTCTGACGTGAGTGACAGGTTGTCGTCTTTAGGTAAAATGGGATTAAACATCACCCCGGCATCCTGCGCCGCATCAAGCATCACCCGCAACACCACTTTCGACCAGTCATTGCGCGTCGTGCGATCGATAACCAGCGCGGCGCCGCTGCGTTTCTGCAGCGTTCCATATCGGTCTGCTGGCATTCTGTCGTCATGCCAGGTATCGACGTTCACCTCCACAGCATTCAACAGTGGCGCTATCGCCGGATAGCCGTCCATCTCTTTAAGCTGTGCACAGGCTTGCTGATAAACCCGCGTTTCTAAATCCGGCGTGGAAAGGGGGACGGTTTCAAACTCTGGCCGGGTAAGGAAACAGGCTTCGCGTTTCTCCGGATTGTAACCTCCGCCAATGTCGGAGTGCACACCAGGAAGAGCCAGCTCCGGCCAGGCTGGTTTGACGCTGTTAAGTGCAAAGTTAAAGCGGCATTCGTGTTGCGCGGTGATATGAAATACCTTTTCCGCCACACCTGGACACAGCACAAGATTCACCTCACCGGTATCTGCGCTGTGCGGGTTCAGGCCATTAAACGGCGTCCCGATGGCTGCAACAGTATCAAATATCCCCAGAAAGCGGGTTTTGCCGCCGGGGGTACCGGAAAACTCAATACCATTCAGACCGGCTTTAATCGCCGACACAATCGCGCTGTCCTGACTGAATACCCGGTTGGCAAAGTGCCGTGCAGCAGCAGCTCCACGACTGAAGCCGAAAATATCAAACTGCAACTCTTTGATGCTGTAGAATCTGGCGATGGCATGCTGGAGTAAATAACTCTGAATACCGGCAGCCAGTGCCGCGACCGCCTTATCGGTTTTTCTCACTACGCCGGTATCGCCCCGGCCGGTTCCCATCCCGTAAGTGCTGTCGCCAGCCCCGTCTTCCGTTCCGATACCTTCAATATAAATGGCGTACTGACCTGCTCCCGTATCAGGCCTGATATCCTGGCTGTAAAGTGTATTCAACCAGTGAACGTTGCTGTAGTAGCCGATATAGCTTTCTGCAGCAGTACCACTGTAGCCACGTTTCAGGCGTACACACCGGGAATACGCAGAGCTAATATCAGCGTCATTCATCCCGTAATGTTCACCGGAACAGATGGTCTGACGGACACCACTGTTATTCGCATTGTTGCCGGTGCCGTCGAAGAACACCCCAATGGTAAGCGTGATTTCCCATCCCTTTTTAGCCGCTTGCGCATGCTGCTCAGACTCAGACTGCTGTGCTTTTTTCTTAGCCGCCTCTGCCCGCTCTGCCGCCCGTCCTGCGTTACTGTCACGCTCATAGGTGTGTGTCTCGACGGAAGCGATAAATTTCGCCCGGCACGGACAGGAGCTATAACTGTCAAGTGAACCCGCCCACTCCTTCAGTACCCCACCTACCTCATAAGTATCCCCCATCCCACCGCATACGCGGAACCGCCCCTCATGCTTCCCGCAGGTCACCGGGTCGCCCTCCCTGACCTGCTGACGCTCAATGCCGCCGATCTCGTAGGTATTGTCGGATGCCCCCGAAATAATCCGGCCGCCGCAGGTGGTTTTATCCAGGTGATACAAAAAAAATCCCGTCGCCATAATCCCTCATGAATACAGTGGTTATAAAAGCAACGCATTATATCCTGGTCATATCTTAACCCAAATCTCCGATTCTGATTGCCGGTATCAACCTGGATGAAACAGACTTACGAAGGGCTGTATCATGTATCATTTGCTTTTGCCTGAAACTCTGGAAACGATCACGCCGGCACGCTTAAGCACCTGTCGTTTTATCTGATGGAAGGCGATAGCATAACCGAACGCCGAACCGGCTATTCTGAGGAACTTCAGTAAGCAGAGCGTGCGCTTACTGACAGCCTGCGTGGTGTCGGTGCCAGGCTGATTCTGTCGCGCTATCCTGGTCCGAGTTATAGCCAGATATTATCCTCATTGCGGGGAGATGCGCTGGAAATTACTACCAGCATGCATAATTGCTATCTGACCGGGCATCACGGCATGATGGTCACTCATCACCCGCCGGAGTTTACGCATGAATCGTCCGCTACAGATTGGTCTGTTACTTTTCCCCGATGTTACCCAGCTCGATTTAACCGGCCCGTGGGAGGTATTTGCACGCACGCCCGGCGTGGAGTGCCATCTGATCTGGAAAGATCGTCAGCCGGTGCGCTCCGATCGCGGCCTGTCGATATTACCGACTGCTACCTTTGACGATTGCCCGTTACTGGATGTGATCTGTGTACCGGGCGGACCAGGGCAGATTGCCCTGATGTCGGATGAGGAAACGCTGAATTTTCTGCGACGGCAGGCTGAGCAGGCGCAATGGGTCACGTCGGTCTGTACCGGTTCACTGGTGCTGGGCGCTGCCGGGTTGCTGAAAGGGTACCGAGCGACCTCACACTGGAGCTCCATCGACCAACTGGCTTTACTGGGCGCGGAGCCGGTGAATCAGCGGGTAGTGCGTGACCGCAACCGTATCAGCGGCGCGGGCGTCACTTCCGGCATCGATTTCGCCCTGACGCTGGTGGCGGAAATCGCCGGGGATGCCGTCGCCCGAGCCATTCAGCTGCAGATGGAATACGATCCCGAACCGCCGTTTACCTGCGGCTCGCCGCAGACCGCGCCGCCCGAGGAGGTGGCGCAGGCTCGGGCGAAAATGGCTGAGTTCATCGCCACGCGCCGTGCAGCAACGGAGCATGCCGCGCGGCGATTACAGACTGATCAGCTTACTGACGCCGGGGATACGCAACAGCAGCAGTGACAGCGCCATTGAAAAGATCAGCGTCAGAGCGATGACCAGCAGCTTGTCGCCCAGAGTCTGAATGCGGATAGCGGCCGCCAGCACACCAAAAATCAGGTAATGCAGGATATAAACGCCGGTCATGGTTTTGCCGAGAGTGGTCAGAAATGTGGTCAGCCACTGGGCTTTTTCCGGCAGCCGGATAGCGTTAATGCTAATCACGATCAGCACCACCAGCAGATAAACCTGTGAGCCCGTCAGCACTACGTCGTTGTGGGTCGCCAGAAAGCGCGCAATGAAGTAATAGCGCTCATACAGCCACGTAAAGAGATACACGGCGGGGAGCAGAAGCAGGCTTACCTTTATCACTCTGGGTGATGTCAGTAACTGCATCACACGTGGTGCGGCCATCAGCCGGCCGGTGAGGTAATAAAGTACCCATGTCCAGATTCGGTATTGTGGCAGCAGCGAAAAGGCCCGCTGGCCCGGATAGAGGCTGGCGAGCAGGTCATAAGCAAAGGCCAGCACCAGCAACAGCAAAATCCCTGCTGCCATTACGCCAGGCCGCTGAATCAGCCAGTCGATTAGCGGATGCGAGACGTAAATGACAATCAGTGCAATCACAAACCACGGCTGGATCAGGTAGCCTTTATGGTGCATCCCGGCAAACCAGAAAAAGCTGAACCAGAAGATAAAAATCAGCAGAATGCGGCGAATTTTGCCGAGCTGCCATGCGGGTGTGTGCAGTTCGCCCGCGTCAAGATAACCGCTCAGCAGAAAATAGAGCGGCGTAGCAATGGTTGAGATAAAACTCAGCACATTCAGCGTCAGATTAACGTCGTAATGGTAGCTGTCGTAACTCTGATACAGCGTGAAAAACGACACGGCGGTAATACAGGCCAGCGTCTTTAGCATTGCAAGCCCGGTCTTATTCACCTTGCGCCTCCCGTCCGTGGAAGCAGCGATAGATCACCGGCAGCACCAGCAGTGTCAGCACCGTCGCAAATCCCAGACCAAAAATAATCACCACCGCCATGCTCTGGAAAAAAACGTCGCGCAGCAGCGGCAGCAGTCCCAGTACGGTAGTAAAGGCCGTCAGCAGGATAGGGCGAAGACGTGATGTCGCCGCATCAACAATTGCCAGCTGCAACGGCTTCTCCTGCCGGAACAGTCGGATCTCCTCAATCAGCACAATCCCGTTGCGGAGCAACATCCCTGACAGGCTGAGCAGCCCAATCAGCGCCATAAAGCCAAACGGAATACCGGTGATCAAAAAGCCACAGGTGACACCAATCATCGCCAGCGGCACGGTAATCCAGATTGCGACGGCGTCACGCAGCGAGTTGAACATCAGCACGGTAATGATGAACATGGCCAGAAAGCCTGCCGGCAGCGAACTCAGCAATCCGCTTTGTGCTTCACGTGAGCTCTCCAGCTCGCCGCCCCACTCAAGCCGGTAGCCCGACGGCAGCTTAAGTTGATCGATCTGCGGCTGAACCCGTGCCACCACCTGCGCGGAGGTTAATCCTGAGGCGGGATCGGGGTCGGTTTGCACCGTCAGCACGCGCGTACGGTCACGACGCATAATCAGCGGATTCTCCCACTCCAGCCGGAAGTCAGAAATCACATTGCTCAGCGGCACAAAGTGCTGCAGGGCAGCGCTCCAGAGCTGAATGTTTTCGATGTGATCAACACTCTGCCGCTCTTCATCAGCCGGGTAGAGCATCACCGGCATCAGCCGCGATCCGTCCCGGAAAATGCCTACGGCATCGCCGCTGAAATTCATTCTCAGCGCCTGATCGATATCGCGTTTATCGATGCCCAGCTCCTGACCACGCAGTGCGGAATAGACCGGGCGGATCACTTTACTGCGCTCCTGCCAGTCGTTGCGTACCGGGAAGGTCGAGCCATCCGCCAGAAAAATCGCATCCAGCTGGCTGCCAATGTGACGCAGCACTTCCGGGTCCGGACCGGTTACCCGCAGGGCAATTGCGCTGTCACTGGCGCTGCCAAACTGAATGCGCTTTATGCGCTGATTCACCTGCGGGAAGTTCTGCTGAATATAATTCTCGGTCTTCAGCGCCAGCGCATCCAGCTGTCGGGCATCCTTAACCCGTACCATAATCTGGGCGAAGTTGCTGTACTGGCGCGCCGCGTCATACGTCAGGGTAAAGCGCAGTGCGCCCTGGCCCACGGTGGTGACCGTCGCCGCAACGTCCGGATCCTGATTAATAAACCGGGCTATTTCCGCTGCGGTATCTGCGGTGTAGTGGATATCGGTGCCATAGGGCAGCCAGAGATCGGTAAAAAAGACCGGCGTGCTGGATGAGGGGAAAAAGTTCTGCTTCACCAGGGTAAAGCCATACAGTGACAGTGCCAGCAGCGCGACCATCGCCGTCAGCGTGATCAAGCGAAAACGCAAAAGGCCGCTCAGCGTCTGACGATAGAGCCGGAAAACGATGCCCTGATAAGGATCGGAGATGTCAGTTTTTGCGGGCTTCGCTGCGCCACGACGTTTCTCGCTCCAGTTAATGAATACCGGGGTCAGCGTCAGTGCGGTTACCCAACTCAGCATCAGGGAAATCAGCAGCACCTGGAATAGCGATTTACAATATTCGCCGGTTGAGTCCTGCGACAGGCCAATCGGTGCAAAGGCGAGTATCGCGATCACCGTGGCACCCAGCAGGGGCAGGGCAGTGCGGCGCACCATACGGGAAATCGCCTGCTGTAAAGGATGTCCGCGCTGGTGGTCGATCTTCACCCCTTCGACAACGACGATGGCATTATCCACCAGCATGCTGAGCGAAATAATCAGCGCGCCCAGCGACACCCGCTGCAGTTCCAGTTTAAACAGGTACATGATCAGTAGCGTGCCGAGCACGTTTAGTGCCAGTGATGCGGCAATCACCATGCCGCTGCGCAGGCCCATAAACAGCAGCAGCGTTCCCACCACAATCGCCAGCGCCATCAGGAAGTTGAGGATAAAGCCATCAACAGATTGTTTCACCTCATGCGCCTGGTTGTAGAACACCTTCAGGCTGATCCCGGCGGGGGTATCCTGCTGATAGTGTGCTATCCGGGCGGAGAGCGCGTCGCCGACATCAATCACGTTGACGCCAGGCGCAAACGAAATGCCGATTGCCAGTGCCGCTTCACCATCGGCAAAGTAGATATTGGCAGGATTATCGGTCACGCCACGTGTCAGGGTGGCGATATCGCGCAGATGCACGTTCTGCGGACTGCCCGCAGGCAGAATGGGCAAATTCGCCAGGTCGTCGAGGGTCTTTAGCTCGCCGGTAGGGTGAAAACGAATTGATTCGCTGTCTACCCGCAGCGTGCCGGCACTGGCAACGCTGTTATTCCGGTTCAGCAGATCGGCGACGCGCTGCGGCGTCATGCCATAGGCGGTCATTTTGCTGGCAGAAAGGGCAATACGGACCTCCTCCTGCTCAACGCCCGCTACCGCGACTTTCGCCACGCCGGGCACCAGCACCAGATCGCGCCGCAGCTGATCGGCATAGTTACGCAGTTCGCTGTTCGTAAAGTCTTTGCCGTGGATAACGAAGAAATAGCCATAAACATCGCCGAAGTCGTCGTTGACCAGCGGAGCCTGCACGCCTGGCGGAAACTGCCGGGCCGCATCGCCGACGCGACGGCGTAGCTCATCCCAGATTTGCGGCAGCTGCTCGGCAAGATAGCGGGAATGGATATTGACGGTAATCTGCGACAGGCCATTGCCTGAAATGGAAGTGACATTGTCCAGTGACGGCAGGCGTTGCAGCGCATTTTCCAGCGGCAGAGTCACCTCTTCTTCGACCTGCTGGGCTGACGCGCCAGGATAGTGGGTGACAATCACCGCCGATTTGATGGTAAACAGCGGATCCTCAAGGCGGCCAATGTTCAGCAGGGCATAGATGCCGCCCACGCCCAGCAGCAGAATAACCATCCAGATGCGAATGGGTTTATCAAGAAAGTGCTCCTGAATACGCATTATAACCCCCGCTCACGCTGCCAGATGCGCACCGCTTCACCGTCACGCAGCTCACCCACACCGGCAGCAACAATGCGATCGCCCGGCTGCAGCCCGCTGATGATTTCAATGCCCTGCGCGGTGAGACGTCCCACTTCGACGGGGCGATCTTTAATGCGCAGCGCCTCGCCATCCTGCTCAACCAGCCAGACGTGCGGCTGGTTAGTCGGGCTGCGGTCGGGATTGAACACCGCAGCCGATGGCACCACCAGCCGTGGCTGCGCAGGGGCATTCGGCAGGTTATGCAGCTTAACGCGCACCGAGCCGCTGAGACCGGCAACGCCAGGCAGATCAGCGGGACGCGGCATGGTCAGCACCACCTGGTACGTCAGCGTGGCAGCGTCGGTCTGGCTGGTGTGCTCTTTGTATTGCGCGGTGAAAAAGCGACCGGGCAGGGCGTTAAACTGCACATCCGGCTGATAGTGAATATTCTGGATGTCCAGGCTGGTGAAGAGGGTTTCAGGCAGCGTGAAGATAACGTCGAGCAAATCGGCACGGGTCAGCAGCGCAATCGGCTGTCCTGCGGCCACCACCTGATGATTACGCGCCTGTACTCTGGCAATCACGCCATCAAACGGCGCACGCAGGGTCAGAAACTGTAACTCTTCCTGCGCGATTTTCAGTGCGGTAGCGGCGGCATCGCGGTTAGCTCGCTGCACATCCATTTCCGATTTTGAAACAGCGCTACGCTGGGCCAGCGTGTTAAAGCGCTGAAATTGCCGCTCCGCCAGCTGCAGCGCCGTCTGACGATCGCGTACCCGCAGTTTCGCATCCGCGTCGTTCAGGGTGGCAAGAATTTGCCCCGCTTTCACGGTCGTTCCGTCACGTATATCCAGCTGTACCAGCTGGCCCGCCCTTTTGAAAGCCAGGTCAGTATTATCTCCGGCCTGAATACGTGCAGGAAATACCCGGATATTCTGCGCAATGTCCGGCTCAAGGGTAAAAACTTTTATTACGCGGGGTGGCGGCGCGTCCGGTTCTTTTTTTTCATCGCACGCTGTCATAAATAAGCAACAGAGAAAAACGGGAATAACCTTGCGTTTAATCATTTTATTCGCCTTAACATCAGCTATTTCACTGCGGTTTAATAAGCGTTAAGGCGTCATTAGCCTGGTGCTTATCGCCACCGGGATAAAAATATTTTTAATATTCGTAATCTTATTTTAACGAGACGGCTGGGCCGCTTCGTCTTGATCGGGTTACGCCGCCATATGAGAGACCACCAGCCAGGTCAGTAAGCCGACTAATGTGGTTGCGGTGACCGCGAGAATAACGAAACCGCAAAGCATGATAATGCTCTGTTTTTTCATCAGAGTTTCCTTTTGCGAGCCAGAGTACAAGCCGAAGCACACTGCATCAGCATACTTAAACCTTAGCTAAACAAAAACAACGTTGTTATTCTCATAATATAGGTTAGATTTAATTTAGCCATTTTATGTTATTCATCAGACGTTTCTTACCTAAATATGATATCGGTCATTACCGGCGGGAGCGGCTTCCCGCAAAATGCATGTCTTTTAATTGCGCCTTTAATTCATCGCTAAATGGCACGAGGTTTATATATGCTAAATAATGATAAGCAGGATAAAGCGTTAGCTTTATCTGAGCGCCCCTGGTATCAGCGTAGTGTAGCCGAGATATTTTCTGACCTGCAAAGCTCTCCGGCAGGATTATCGACTGCTGACGCACAGGAACGTCTGCAGAAACAGGGGCCAAACGCGCTGCCGCAAAAAGCGGATAAATCAGCGCTGCTCAAATTTATCGCCCATTTCAAAGATGTGCTGATTTATATTCTGCTGGCCGCAGCGGTGATCACCGCGCTCATGGGCCACTGGGTGGATACCTTTGTCATTATCGGCGTAGCCGTTATCAATGCCTTGATCGGCTTTATTCAGGAGAGCAATGCCGAGAAATCGCTGAAGAGCATTCAGAACATGCTCGCCAGTGAAGCGATGCTGGTGCGGGATGGCAAACAGGTCACCGTCGCAACACGCGATATTGTGGTCGGCGACGTGGTGATGTTACGTCCCGGCGACAAAATTCCGGCTGACCTCAGACTGTTTGAGGTCAACAATCTGCGGGTTGAAGAGGCGATTCTCACCGGCGAATCGACGGTGGTGTCTAAGAACATCGACACGCTGAGCGGTGAAAAGTCGCTGGGGGACCGTCTGAATCTGGCATTTTCCGGCACCACCGTCAGTTCCGGCACCGCCTCAGGTGTGGTCATCGCCAGCGGGGGGGATACGGAACTGGGCCATATCAACGAAATGATCAGCGGCATAAAAGAGGCTAAAACCCCGCTGCTGGTGCAGATCGACAAACTGGGTAAAGCGATTTTCCTTATCATCCTGGCGATGATGGTGGTGCTGTTTATCTTCGGTTTCATGCTGCGTGACATTCCGCTGGGCGAACTGCTGCTGTCCGTCATCAGCCTGGCCGTCGCCACCGTGCCGGAAGGTCTGCCCGCCATTATCTCCATTATTCTGTCGCTGGGTGTGCAGTCGATGGCGCGCACCAATGCGATTATCCGCAAACTGCCGACGGTCGAAACCCTGGGCGCCATGTCCGTTATCTGTTCTGATAAAACCGGCACGCTCACTATGAATGAGATGACGGTGAAAGCGGTGGTGCTGGCAAAAAGCCGCTGGCGCGTCAGCGGCAACAGCTACGAACCCAAAGGCGAAATTGTGGCTGAGCAGGGCGGCAACACGAATGCTTCGGCGGCACAGGATCCGTTGTTCCAGCAGTTCCTGCATGCGGTAGACACCTGTAATGAAAGTCAGCTGCGTCAGGAAAGCCAGGGGCTCTGGACGATTGTTGGCGGCCCGACTGAAGGTGCACTGAAAGTGCTGGCAGCCAAAGGTCTGACGGCGCCTCAGCCGGTTGAAGTGGTGAGCAAGCTGCCGTTCGATTCCCTCTATAAATATATGTCGGTCAGCTGTGTAGCTAACGGTGAATCTTATGTTCTGCTCACCGGTGCACCGGATGTACTCCTGACGTTATGTCAGCAGCAGCAAACGCCGGACGGTGCAGAGCCGATTGACCGTGCTTACTGGGATGCGGCCATCACTACCTATGCGAGCGAAGGATTACGCACCGTTGCTGCAGCCTGGAAAAAAACCTCCGCACCCATCACTTCGCTGGATCATGCCGATCTGAAAAGTGACATGGTGCTGCTGGGGCTTGCCTGCATGATGGATCCGCCGCGTCCTGAAGCTATAACTGCCATTGATGAATGCCAGAAAGCGGGCATCCGCGTCAAAATGATCACCGGCGACCATCAGGAAACGGCAATGGCGATTGGTCAGATGCTGGGAATAGGCAACAGCCAGACGGCCATCACGGGCTACCAGCTTGAACATATGAGTGACGCTGAACTTGCCGAGGCGGCAAAAACCTATGATATTTTTGCCCGCACCAGCCCGGAACATAAACTGCGTCTGGTGAAAGCACTGGAAGCGAGCGGTGAGATCGTGGGTATGACCGGCGACGGCGTCAACGACGCACCGGCGCTGAAGCAGGCAAACGTCGGCATTGCGATGGGGATTAAAGGCACAGAGGTAACAAAAGAGGCGGCCGATATGATTCTGGCTGACGACAACTTTGCTACCATCGCGGCGGCAATCAAAGAAGGCCGTCGGGTTTATGACAACCTGAAAAAAACCATTCTGTTCGTCATGCCAACCTGTATGGCGCAGGGACTGCTGATTATTATCGCGATTCTGATGGGTAATCTGCTGCCGTTAACGCCGGTTCAGATCCTGTGGATGAACATGGCGACCTCCGCCACGCTGTCGTTTGGTCTGGCATTTGAGCCAGCAGAACCCAATGCGATGCGCCGGCCGCCCCGTAATGTCAAAGCACATGTCATGGACGCTTACGCCATCTGGCGTGTGGTGTTTGTCAGCCTGCTGATTTCAATCAGTGCCTTTGTGCTGGAAGCCTGGCTGCAACCGCGTGGCTACAGTCCTGAGTTTATCCGCACCGTGCTGCTGCAGATGCTGGTTACGGCACAGTGGGTCTACATGCTTAACTGCCGCAATACAGATGGTTTCTCCCTGGACCGTGGCCTGCTGAAAAATCGCGGTATCTGGGTGGTGACACTGGTACTGATTGTGCTTCAGGCCATCATTATCTACGTGCCATTGATGAACACGCTGTTTGGAACCCGCCCGCTGCCGATTAACTACTGGCTGATTTCGCTGTTTGTCAGTATCGCAATCTTCATCGTGGTAGAGATTGAGAAACGCCTCACCCGCGCATGGCGGGTGAAGACGCCGTCACTGAGTTAACTCTGACTCAAGGTCCTGCTGCGGATAGCTCGCCAGCAGGACCTTCTTAATCAGATAGGTCAGAGGAATGGCCAGTATCCCGCCCGTAATCCCCAGTAACGCCTGCCAGAAGAGAAATGCCAGCAACTGTGTGGTGAGCGCCAGATTGAGTCGTTTACCAATCAGCAGCGGTTCAATCACCGAACTCAGGCAGAGGTTCAGCACCATAAAGAAGCCTGAGACCGCCAGCGCAACCTGTAAATCAAACATGATGTAGCTCTGGATCACTGGCGGAATCGCGGCCAGAAAAGAGCCCAGCACCGGCACGTAGTTAAAGATGAACATCAGCACGCCCCAGAAAAAGGCAAACTTCAGCCCGATCAGGTGCGCACCTAAACCCACGATGATCCCGCCAAGAATACTGGTCAGTGTTTTCACCCTGGCATAAACAATCACGCTCTCAATTCCCTCCTGCAGTGCCAGATAAAAGGCCTGATTTTTTCCGCTGACCCGCTGCTGAAGCGCCGCTTTCAGCAGCGGCATCTCATAGAGCATAAACAGCAGCATCAGGAACACCATAATCCACCAGGAGATGACGCCGGGAATTTGCGTCAGAAACGCGGTAACGATGCGCACTATCGCACCCGCATCCACAAAAGTGAGCATCTGGTCGGGCGTCATACCGATATCAATCCGGGCAAAGGCCAGCGTCAGCTGTTCCAGCCGTGCAGCCAGCAGCATGGGGGCCTGGCGGCTGAGCTGCATTAAATCGGGCGTCAGTGCCGTTAGTTTGAGCGTGGTAACCACCATGATCATCAGCATCAGCGTAATCACCAGCAGAGATGAGATAATGCGTGGGATGCGTTTTTTATCCAGCCGGGTAATCAGAGGGTCAAGCATGATTGCCAGTAACGCCGCCAGCAGGACCTGATTGATTAGCGGTGCCGCCAGATAAAGGCCGGTGAGAATAATGGTCAGAGAGGCGAGGATAAACAGCACGCGCGCCAGCGGTTGCCAGAGAGTAAACCAGCTCAGTCCCATGTTCGGGCTCCTTCAGCAAAGATAAGCTGCAGTATAGATGAGGCTTACGTGTCAGTGCCTTGCGTCAGGTCAGAGCAGGGGGAAGAGTTATAAGAGACGCTTCAGATCCGATTATCATAGGCTCTGAATCACTGTTCAAAGCCAAATGCGTGGTCTGTCGCTATCCGGTTAGTCTATTTACGGTCCGGTTTCAGCCGACGGTCAAACCGGAACGGAATGGCCTCAGCCTGTTGAACGATCCGGGAAAACTCCGGGTGTTCAGGATTTAACAGATAGTTGTGTTCTATGGGCGAGAGGGCACTGGGTACACGCAACGCAACCGCATCGCAGGCAGAGCACCAGGCGTCGCCATAGTCAGCCAGTTCCGCCGGCGCGTCTTCATCGGCCCAGTTTGCAGGCAATTCACTGATATCGACGGTTTGTATCAGCGCATCGGGAACATCAATGCGCAGTAGCGTGAAAGCGTCGAGGATGTGTGCTGAATGCAGATGGACCAGTGTTTCCAGCAACGTCAGTGAGGCGGTTTCTGAGACATAAACCATTGAGATACCGATGCTGTTCCAGCGACCGCCCGCCTCTTTTGCGCCGAATCCCGTCCAGGCGGTCGAAAGATACTTTGTCTTAGTCAGCCTGTAGAGGATCAAGAATAAACTCCATGCTCCAGACGCGTGATGAGCTTCAGGACCTCATAAGCGCCGGTTTCCGATGCCATAAGTTCTGCTGGCATTTTCCAGCTCAACGCCCGGTTAGGCTCATTCAGCCATTTTTGCGCTTCATCCTTATCGCCTTCAAACAATTCAACCGCCCGATCAATAACGCGGATAATCCGCACCAGTCGTTCGCTTTGTTCAGCGCTGAATTTCGCTTTCACGCCACGGCTGAATGTCGTGGAGGGAATACCGGACATTCTGCGCAGGTCGTTTTGGGTAATCTTCGCCCAGTCGATGATGAGGTGAGCCACGTTGCCATCGAGGCCATCGTTGATCTGGCCCAGCAGAGCGACACCATCCGTACTGTGCAGGCCCGCAGCCTGCCATAAACGTGGCGGTCTGGTCTTAGCTGCAGAAAAGCTGAATGTTTTCATTTGTCACCTCCAATTGGTCATTTAATCATAACCATTTGGTTTGCACTGCGCAATTGCTGAAGCCTGATGAAAGATGTCGGATAAAGTACAACAGCTTCTTTGACTAAGTAACGAATCAGTCTATCTTTAAGGGAATAATCATTTCCTAATGGTGCTATCAATGCACGATAACCGTAATAAAGATCGGGGACGACCACGGGCATTCGACACCGATGCGGCACTTGACAGCGCAATGCTGGTTTTCCGGCAAAAAGGCTATCACGCTACCTCAATCGGCGATTTGGGCCAGGCTATGCAGCTGACCACCGGCAGCATTTATAAAGCCTTCACCGATAAACAAACGCTGTTTGCTACGGTCTTTGCCCGCTATCTCTCACAGCGTAACGTCAGCTTAGCTGCGCGGCTGGCGCAATGTGAAAACGGCCGTGAGCAACTGGCGGCGCTGCTGAATTTTTATGTGGATTCAGTGCGCGATGTAGAAGGGGAGCGCGGCTGTCTGGTCGCGGTAAGTGCCGTGGAGTTGCAGACGCTGAATGAGGAGCTGGCTGATGCGGTCAGCGCTGCGCTGATGCGCAATCAGCAGAACTTACAGCAGATTATCAGGCTGGGGCAGCAGGATGGTTCGGTTAATCCTGCTCTGGACTGTGAAGCCACCGCTTCGCTGATGCTCTGTATCGTGCTCGGGATGCGGGTGGCCGGTAAAGTCGCGGCTACCCGGCCCGATAGCAGCATCATCCCTCTGGCACTGAAGTTACTCGACTAAATTTTTTTGTCCATTAAGGAAGTGATCTTTTCCTTATTATCCGGAGGCATTATGTATTCCCAGCCCGCTTATCAGCATCACTTCATCAACGTAGGTACACAGCGCCTGCACTACCTTAGCGCTGGCAGCGAACATGCCGAAACGGTGGTGTTGCTCGCCGGTTTTCCGCAGAGCAGCTACGCCTGGCGGGAGGTGATTCCCCGGCTGGCCAGTCGATTTCATGTCATTGCATCCGACCTGCCGGGGCAGGGTGATTCAGATTTCCCGGTCAGTGGCTATGACACCGACAGCGTGGCGACATGCATTGTGACGTTGCTAAATCAGCTGGGGATCGAACGCTTTCATCTGGCCGGACATGATGTCGGAGCATGGATCGCCTGGTCACTGGCGGCAGCCCATCCCGATAAGGTCAGCCGTCTCGCGCTGCTGGATGGCGGCATTCCTGGTGTGACTCTGCCTGACCTGCTGCCGATGGTCGGTGATAGTGCCTGGAAAACCTGGCATTTCGGCTTTCACTGTGTGGATGATCTGCCGGAAGCCCTGATCACCGGCAGGGAGGCGATCTACCTTGACTGGTTTTTTAACCGTAAGGCAGCGAATCCTCTTCGGATTGATGCAACGGCCCGTCGTGAATATCTGCGTATTTTTCAGCAGCCTGGCGCATTACGCGCAGGACTGGCTTTTTACCGCGCCTTCGCGCAGTCGGCAGAGCAGAACCGTCAGCGTGCGTTAAACGGTAAGCTGGCAATGCCGCTGCTGGCGGTGAGTGCTGATCAGGGATCGATACCCGATATGGCTACGCCGTTACGCGCTGTGGCGCAGCAGGTAAACAGTGAAACTATTCTCAACTGCGGTCATTTTATTCCTGATGAACAACCGGAGAAATTAGCGGAAATACTGGCAGACTTCTTTATTTAAACCCCGGATATACGCTGAATAATACCGCGCAGAAAGTAGGGAAAGTAATGTGGGGCGGCGGATTATTAATATTATTGCTGATCCGCTGCTATCTCATACGGCTTTCCAATAAATAAACATAACCCACTGATTTTTAATGGTTCATCGTATGTTATAACGCGTTGCTTTCTGTCACGTGCTGTGAATAAATAAACGGTCACCACCATCCAACGTCAGGATGAGATTAAAAAGAGGGCCGGCACCTGACTGCCGGCCTCATATTGCCGGGGCTGCGATGAATCAGGAAAAAGCACGACTGGCCGGGGAAATAAAAGCCAGAGTTAATGAGATTGAACCGCAATTAGTGGTGATTCGGCGTGATATTCATGCGCATCCGGAATTAGGCTTTGATACGCTGCGTACCGCCAGTCTGGTCACAGACTATCTGCAGGCGCTGGGATTGCATCCCCGGACCGGCGTTGGCCGCAGCGGTGTCGTGGTGGATATCGACGGCGCAGAGCCGGGTAAGACACTGCTATTGCGTGCTGATATGGACGCGCTGCCCATTCATGAACAGACAGGATTACCCTTTGCCAGCCGCTATCCCGGCAAAATGCACGCCTGTGGCCACGACATTCATACGGCGACGATGCTGGGTGTGGCCACCATCCTGCCGCACTATCGTCAGCAGCTAAAAGGCCGCGTCCGGCTGATCTTCCAGCCTGCGGAAGAGACGCCAGAAAGTGGTGCTGAGGCGATGATCGCCGACGGCGTGGCCGACGGCAGTGACTGGGCGGTGACCCTGCATAACAAACCTGAACTGGCTGCGGGCGAAGTTGCCCTGACGCGCGGAGCCAGTACCGCCTCCAGCGATGAATTTGACGTGACGGTGCATGGCATATCGACCCACGCGGCCCGTCCGCATATGGGCACCGATCCGATACTCGCCACCGTGCATCTCATCAGCCAGCTTCAGACCATCATCTCGCGTGAACGCGATCCAGCTCACTCTGCCGTGTTAACCATCGGGCACATTCAGGGCGGCACCACCCACAACATCATTCCTGACAGCTGTCTGTTTCAGGGCACCATACGTACCAAATCGCCGGAAGTGCGTGCCGCTATGGAAGCGTCATTTAAACGGATGTGTGAAGGGGTAGCGCTGGCGCAGAACGTCCGCATCGAAGTTAACTTCCAGCGTGGCGTTCCACCCTTAATGAACGACGATCGCCTCATTGATTCACTGGAACAGATTCTGTCGCATCAGTTTGATAAAGCTATCATCGCGCAGCCCAGCGCCAGCTTTGGTGCCGAAGATTTTTCACTGTTTACGGAACGGGTTCCGGGATGCCAGATCCATATTGGATCGGCTACGCCGGGCCGTGACGATCATCTGCATAACTCCGACTATCAGCCGGACGAACGCAGCATTGCCGCCGGGACGCAGGCGCTGACCCGCCTTGCTATTGATTTACTCTCTTAATAATAAAGACATGAGGTTTATATGATGATGCGTAACCGTCTCCTGAAGGCGTCTCTGACCGTGGCGCTACTTGCCACTTCCGCTTTCAGTCAGGCGAAAGATTTCGGCACCCTGAAGTTTGCTACCGAAGCGGCTTATCCTCCGTTTAATCAGACGACCCCGAGTGGAAAAATCGTCGGCTATGAGCCGGATATGGTGGCGGAGCTGGCGAAGCGTGCAGGTTTTAAATATGAAATCATCGCCCAGAAATGGTCAGGCATGATCCCGGGCCTGATCGACGGTAAATATGATGCGGTGATAGACGCGGTGACGGTGACGCCAAAGCGCGCTGAAGCGATCGATTTTACTCATCAGTACACCGTCAGCGTCTCCAGCTTTGTGACCGCGAAAAAAAGTCCGCTCGCCACGCTGCCAGGCAGTGGCACGGTGGTGACGGCGGATGACGACGCCGGTATGAAAAAAGCGATCGACGATCTGAAAACCACGTTTAAAGGCAAAACCATTGCGGTGCAGGTCGCCACTATTCAGGCGGACTTCCTGCAGAAATACCTGGGCGATGTCGCCACTATCCGTACCTATCAGGCCGGTCCTGAAACCTTCGCTGACCTGATGAATGGCCGCGTGGATGCCGTCATGGCTTCACGTACCAACCTCAATGCCTTTGTGAAAAAGAACAGCGATGCCATCAGCAGCAGCGGTTATGGCTTCTCGGGTGGTGTGCTGGGCGCAGGCTCGGCGATTGGTCTGCGTAAAGGCAATAGTGAGCTGCAGCAGGTGCTGAATCAGGCGCTGGACTCGATGATCAAAGACGGCACGCTGAGCAAACTGTCGATGAAATGGTTTGGCGAAGATGTCGCGCCAAAAGCGTAACTGCTGATGCTAATGAATATTGACTGGCAGATACTGGGCTTCGGGGATGAGGGCTGGGGAGGCGTGCTGCTTAACGCCGCCGCCGTCACGGTCAGCGTGTCGCTCTGCGCCTGGCTGCTGGGTGCGCTGTTGGGCAGCGTGCTCTGCTGGATGCAGATTGCCGGTTCACGCTGGCAGCAGCGGCTTGCGGCAGGCTACATCACACTGTTTCGCGGCGTGCCGGAGCTGCTGGTGATCTACCTGTTCTACTTCGGTGGACGCCAGGTCGTTTCCACGGTGGGGACCGCGCTGGGCTTTCAGGGGCCGTTCGAGGTGAACGGTTTTGTGGCGGGCGCGATCGCCATCGGGCTGATCTCCGGTGCTTATCAGAGCGGCGTTTTTCGTGGCGCGTTCTACGCCATTCCGGGTGGTACGCTGGAAGCGGCGACCGTGACCGGCATGGGACGGCTGATGATGTTTCGCCGCATCATCGTGCCACAGGCGTTACGCACTGCGCTGCCGGGCATGGGCAACCAGTGGCAATCGGTGATCAAAGAGTCGGCGCTGGTCTCGGTCACCGGGCTGGTGGAAACCATGAACCAGGTCTCGACCGCAGCCAACTCCACCCAGATGTCCTTTTTCTTCTACAGCGTGGGTGCGGTGATCTACCTGATTATCACCACCTGTTCCGATATGGTTTTCCGCTACGTGGAAAAGTTTGCGAT